>Ga0182012_10000080_pt1 | contig 98399 bp, 85 predicted proteins | sample 612S2SmetaG_FD_120486 | JGI IMG/M metagenome (GOLD analysis project Ga0182012, IMG submission 120486) | Permafrost microbial communities from Stordalen Mire, Sweden - 612S2S metaG | ecosystem: Environmental > Terrestrial > Soil > Wetlands > Permafrost | place: Sweden: Stordalen | collected... | reverse complement strand
AGAGGTGCTGTTGCGCCACAGGATGTCGCTCCTGCAGTCGCCGTTAAAGTCATCCGGATTGGCAAAGGACGCTGGATTCGGATTGGGGTTCGGGTTCGGATTCGCGCAGGATCCGATCGCCTGCGTCACCGTCACAGGAGCCGTGCCGGTGGCGCCGTTATAAGTCGAGGAACTGCCCGAGTCCGGAGTGTACGTTCCTGTCAAAGTGTCGCCGCCCACGGCCAATTGCCCGGCAGGGACGGTGATGGAGGCCGAGCCGGAGGTCAGCGTCGTGGCAGCCGAAGCATAACTACCGCTGCTCAGCGTCACCGACCCAGTCGAGGTTGGGTTACCGGCCCCACCGCTGACGGTCACGGTCACCTGATCCGACTGTGCCGTGGTGATATTCGAGTGAGCCGGCGTCACCGTAACCGTCGGCGTTATCTTCGAGCTGGTTCCCGTAATTACGATGCTGCTGTTGGCGCTCAGCGAGCCGGCGGCTCCCGGTGCATAGAGCGTGAGCACCGCGAGTTTGCTGCTGGTATCGATAATCGCCCCGCCGTTGAGAGTAAGAGCAGAACCCGACGTGTAGTCGAGATGGCCGCCGGTGGAATTGCCGCTCGTCGACTGTCCGGAAGACACCGTGTAGTTGAAGGTCAGAGAGGTTGTGCCCGTTCCCGAAGCATAGGTCGCAGTTGCGTTCGGAGAGGTATCGAGGGTCAGCTGCGGGGTTCCGGTCACATTGACCGGAGCGCTGAAGAGGACAGTGATCGGGATAACGGTGCCTGTCCCGTAGGTGCCGTTCGCGGTGGTGGTGCTCACACTGGTCACATGGGCAGGAGTCTGGATCTCCCAGGCGCCGCGTCCGTGGGTCCCCACGGCAAGAATATCCAGGCTCCGGTTCAACCGGAGATCGAGCCCCTGCGCTACGGGCAAGCCGGTTCCATACTGCGTCCAGGTGGAATAGGGGCTGACCGAGGAATAGACTGCGGTCTCGTTGGAAACATAGAGTGTGCGGCTCGGGTCCGTATCGATTTGCGCTGACCAGGTCGGCAGATCGGGAAGGCCACTACTAATATCCGTCCAACTCGTTCCCGCGTTAGTCGTCCTGTATACATGCAGGCCGCCCCCGGTGAAGTTACTGATCACCGCAATCGCGGTCTGCCCCGTGACATCGTTGGGATCGGTGACAATCTGATTCACCTTGCACCCTGACCCGTAGGATGCGTGCGCTGCACATGCGGGCAGGTCGCGCTCGGTCCACGTGGACCCGTCGTTCGAGGTGACGAAAATCGAACTGCCTCCGGAGGGGTTTCCCGCAGTGGCGGCGTAAATCACCTCAGGGTTGGATCCGTTTTGAGGAGCCAGTGCAACAGTATCGACGTTGTACGTGGTATTAAAACCATTCGATCCGGGAGTGCTGATCGCAGTCCACGCAGCGGCGCCGTTGGTGCTCTCATACACGCGATCCAGGCCAATCAACAGGTGATTCCCGTTTGTGGGGTCCACGGTAAACGGCGGATAGAAGTCGGCGTTCGTGTTGATGAAGCCGCTGGTCGCCGCCGTCCATGTTCCCGCGCAACCGTCGGTGGACGACTGGAAGAAATTGGCGGAGCCAAAGCTGTTGACGGGATGAACGGAGTAACAGTCTGAGCCATTCGTCTGACTAAACTGGGCAAACCCACCGTCGCCGCCGTCGGTCTCTGCCCAGTCGGGGTTGGCGGTATATAGCTCTGTGCCGTTGTCCTGGCTGCCGCCCACGACCGTGGTCGCGGATGTGGGGTGAAGACCGATTCCCTGGAACTGGATCGTATCCAGATTGCCATTGAGGTCTGTCCAGCTCGGCACCGTCGAATCGTAACGCCAGATGCCGCCGTCGTTGCCGAGCAACATGCGATTGCTCGAATCGAAAACGATAGCGTGGTGGTCCGTATGGGGCTGGTTGCCGCTGGGATCCACGGTAATATCGGTCCAGGTCGCACCCTCATTGGTGGAACGAAGGATGTTGGAGCTGTAGCTGACCCCGGCCGCATAAACGACGCCATTTGCGTCCACACCCAGGCCGATGTCGTACCAGCCCTGCGAGCCCATGAAGTTCGGTGTGCCCGTAGTCTCGTTGGTAAACGTCACCGCCGATGCCGTTGCATTGTCGGCGTTATTGGAAACTCCGAAATAAGACAGGCCGCCCGAGCTGCTTTGAAGGCTCGAGGAAACCGCCACATACAGGACGTGCGCGCCCGATGTGTTCGCCGCCGGCGAAACCGCCAGGGCGATTCTCCCCACGCTCGAGCCGTTCGGAGCGTTGGTGAGCTCAGCCCACGATGTTCCGCCGTTTGTGGAGCGGTAAACAGCTCCACCATAGTAAATGTCGCCCTGCGCTGCATAAATGATCGATGGGGTGTTTGGATCTACAACCACTGCGGACCAGGAATACTGAGAGGTCAGGGATGCCGCGGACGTCATGTTCGTCCACGCCATGCCGCCGTCTGTCGTCTTCCAGATCCCTGTATTCACGAAAGTATTGCCGTTTTCGCCATAGCCTCCCACGGCGGCGTACGCGGTGTTCTCGTTGGTGGGATCGACAGCGATTTGGCCAATCGTGACTCCGGCAAAGGCGCCGCCGGCGGTCTCCAGGGTCCACGTCGAGCCGCCGTTATTGGACACCAGGATGCCGTTACCGTGATTGCTGTCCAGGGAGTTGTTGGCTTCGCCGGTCCCCACATAGATTTTCTGGTTGTCGGTCGGCGCCATCGCGATCGAGCCCATCGCCAGGGGGCCTTGGCTGTCCGTGAGGGGAGTCCAGCTCGTGCCGCCATTCGTGGTCTGCCACACCCCACCACCCGCGGCCGCAATGTAAATATTGTTGGCATTCGTCGGATCCACGGCCACGCCGGCCTGACGGCCGCTGACCGCGCCGCCGCCTGTCCCCAGCGGGGTGGGGCCGATCGCATTCCAGGTGGAGGTACTGAGCCCAGGAATATTCGGCTCGTTCGGTGCAGGAATGGTTCCGGGAGACACGGGCTGGCTCGATGGCGAGTTTCTCGGCAGCGCCGGGGGGTTGAGCGGGTGGCCCGGTTCCTGCTGCTGCGGCTGCTGCGCCAGAGCCGAGCCATCGCAGAACGCCAGAAGGGCGACCGCGAGGATGGCGGAAGAAACTCCACAAGAAGGGCGGAACCAGTAGCGAGAAACGACCATGGCGGACTCCGGACTACGGGTACTGATGAAGGCTGGGCTTGTTCTGGCTCCAAACGCACATTCAGCGTAGGGGCGGGAAGGTGATTGCCGTGGCACGCGAACCACTGGGAAGCGGCGGGCGCAGGGAGCATTCGGGCCTGGATCTCAAGGAGCTAAGAAACAGGAAATAGCATAGCCCCACAAGACCCGATTTTAGCTTTGAGAATTCCGTCAATTTCCCATCAACAGACAGGCTCGAAAATCGGCAAACCCAAGGGGACACCTGAACGTAGTCAACGCAAAGAGGGATGTCAAGGAAAATACGTCCCTGACTATCATTTTTCGGAATCCTGGGTCAGTATGGATCAATAAAAACTAATCGACGGCAGGTTCTTGTCGTTTCGAGGGGACCAGATCCACATTTCAAGTAGAAGATGGTCCTACCGACGGCAATACTGCATGCCGGAGTTGACGTTATTCCTCCGGATCGTCGCCGATGGGCATGCCAGGCGGAGCCGCAATCGGTTCGGCTGGAACAAATTTGGCCGGATTATCGAGGAACTGATTGATGCGGGAAGTCTCCAGTCCGTTGAAGGTGGCCTCTTCTTCCGAGCCGCTGCCGCGGAGTCGATCGCGGAGAGAGGAGACCGCCGCGCGAACGGTGGCGCGGGTCATCGCGCTCGACTCCGGGTTGGCGCCGAGAGCGAGCAGCGCTTCGAGGATGCGATCGTCGACCGCGTACTTCACCTGAAGAAAGAGGCCGTTGAAGCTGGCGGCCGAGCCGGTGGATTTGAGTGTGGCGTCGATGACATCGGCCAGCGAGGGTTCAGCGCTGTCCTCGGCGTGGTATTCGACCAGTCGGTTGGCGCGCTGCGGATTGAACACCAGGGCAAGGGTGAGATCGGCGGCCGATTCGGCGGCAGCGACGGGATCGAAGGTGAGCCCAGTCGCGGACGGAAAGCTCTCCCGGGTGCGCGGCAGTCCAGGTGGCCGCGGCGGGAGGTACTTCAGGATCGCATCGGGCAGTGTAAGAGTCGAGGGCGACAGTGTTCTGAGCACTGCCGTCAGGGCGGCGCGCTGGTCGGCAGGAGGGACAATCTTCGGCAGCATCTGTCCGTCGCCGCGCACGTTGTAGCGGTAGTCGAGGCCGCCGATTTCTTTGGCAGCTGCTTCCGTCTGATAGCGGTGGAAAAGGTAGATCGGAACAAGCGTGTCCTCGAGCTGGGCGAGGGGCATGCCCTCCTGGATTGCCTCAGGCCCGAAATTGGCCAGAGCGGCGGCGCGGATCTGCAGCACGCGGTTTAGCTCCGCGGTGGCGTCGGCGCCGTTATCCCACAGGTGCGCGTGCGGATGGGCCGAGCCGGCGGGGCGGGCATCCTCGTCGGTGATGTAGACCAGACCAGTCTTTTCGGCGTTCGCAAGGATGGCACTAAGAGAGGCGGGATCTTCGACGGGTGCGCCGTCCCGGTCGAATTCGCGATAGCCGTAGTCGATGGCGACCTTATCCCAGATGCCAATACCGGCGGGATAAGCGTCCGTAAGATCGGGGACGCCGGGCCGCATCAGCTTTCCTGATGGAGTGTTGGGAGTAAGCGTCACCCACGGATGAGGGTAATCCATGACAGAGACGGTTTGATCCGGCGTGTGGGGGAAGCTGCTGGCCGCGAAGTTATGGGCGAGGCCAAGCGTGTGCCCGGTTTCGTGCGCGGCCAGCTGGCGAATGCGCTGGAGAACCATCTGCAGCGCGAAATTGTGCACGTCGTCGGGCGCGGGTTTGCCCTCGACATAAGGGGCCAGAAGCGCCTGCGCGATCAGGTAATCCTGGCGGCCGCGCAGGCTGCCCAGCGTCACGTTGCCCTTGATGATCTCGCCATCGCGGGGATCGACGACCGCCGCGCCGTAGCTCCATCCACGCGTGTAGCGATCCACCCACTGGATAATGTTGTAGCGGATGTCCATAGGATCGGCGCCCTCGGGGAGGACGTCGACGCGGAAGGTGCCGGGAGCCCAGCCCGCGGCCTGGTAGGCCTGATCCCACCAGCGCGCACCTTCGACGAGCGCCTCGCGGATCGGCCGCGGCGCGCCGCTATCCACATAGTATTGGATTGGAGTGACAGCTTCGCAGGCCTGTGTGCAGGCCGGATCCTTTTTGATAAGACGGTGGCGGATGATGAACTGCTGCGCGAGCGGCTCGCCGAGTGGCGCGTCGTAGTCGCGCCAGGTCAGCGGGAAGTATCCGGCACGCGGCGAGAAGCGGCGCGGCGTGAAGCCCGCGGGGGGCAGCTGCACGAACGACTGCTCCTCTCGAATGGTCATCGCGCCCGGATCGGGCGTGACCTCGTCGACGAATTTGGGCCGATGCGCGGGGTTCTCGTCCCGCGGAACGAAGGTGAGTACGGCTTCGACCTCGGTGTTTTTCGGGAAGGCTTTAGTCTCGTCCAGCGCGATGACCGAACGTGGGATGTCGACATGCCAGGCGCCCTGTCCAGCCCGGGCAAGCGCGTCGGCTGCGTGATGGACATCGGAGAGGAACAAGGGTGTCGCATCGACGAGCACCGCGCCGTCGGGATTCTCGGCGTCAATCGTGAAGCCGGCGAGGACCGAATCAGGGAACGACTGGCGCACGACCGCCTGTGTGGCGGGATTGTCGGAGGAAGAGCGGAACTGCTCGTTCGGCTGGACGAGGAGCAGCTTCGGTCCGGAGCGCTCGAAGTAAACGATGGCGCCCTCGGAGATCTGGCCGCGGTCAAGGCCGACATCGTTGGACCCCATGCCGTAGGGCAGAGAATGGGTGTATAGGTATTCCGCCGAGCGGGTGTGATCGGCTTTCGCGGTCAGGGGAACTTCGAGATACAGCAGGCCGGATTTCGCGTCCCAGTCCAGGGGCAGCAGGCCCGGCATGCGCCGCATGGAAGCGGTGCGCTCCGCGATGGTCTTCATAGGGCTGCCGGACTGGCCCGGCGCCGGTGCGGTGGCGAAGACAACGGAAGCGACGAGGGCGAAGGGGAGCATGGGTATGATGCGTCGGGCGGCCTCAGACTGGAGCGGGCGGGGCATGAGATGAGACATGAAACTTTGTAGCATAGCCGTCAGCCGGAAGCCGGAGCGGAAAGTCTCCGATACGCCGCGTCCGCGGGCGAGCATCGCGGGTTCCTGGCAAGCTTAGCCGAGGTGCAGGATCCACTCAGCGATGTCGTATATCCGGGGAGAAAGAATGACAGCGGCGCCAGCTACCCCAAGAATGGAGGCGGGGAGCGCGAAGAGCGCAGGGCCAGCGGGTGAAGGTCCGGCTCCCCGATGCAGGAGACGATCGAGGCGCATTGCGAGGGAACGGTCCGGCTCACTCAGCGAAACGGACACCAGGGAGAGATGCCGGCCACCCGCCTGGCGGGCAACCCTGACAACAGCCTCCGCGAGGAGCAGAGCGCGCATGTTGTCGCCGCGGATCGCGTCGTCGTCGGCTGCCCACTCGGCGGTGGTTCTCCACAGCTCCATCCATGTGCCGCCACCAGGCAACGTCAGCGGAAGTCTGGGCAGAAAGTAAAGAATGCCGAGCTTCCAGTTGTCGAGCTGTGCGGCATGAGCGTTCTCGTGTGCGAGCACTACATTAAGCGCCGCCTCGCTCAGCTCCTCCTCGATCAAACTGCGGGATACAAGGACGAAAGGATGGAAAAAGCCCACCAGCATGATGCCGTGCCCCTGATCGGACAGGATGCGGATCGGAGTTCCCCCGTAGACGCGCGAAGAAATCCGGCAGGTTTTCCTGCACGCGATGGCGAAGCGCAGGGTTCGGGTGGAGAGACTGAGGCCGCGAAGCAGCGCGAATCCAAAGGCGAGCAACATCCCAAACGCGAGCAACAGACAGACCCAGCCAACGTCCTCGCCTTTGGAGTTCGTTTCGTTGCGAAGATATTGCGGAACAAATAGGAAGCCCGCGAACAGCATACCGGTCAACAGCGGCGCGAATTGCAGCAGATAGAGAAGGCGCTCACGATACCTCGTGGAGAGCAGCGGCAGATAGCGCAGGATCAGGGGAGCTGCGGTCCAAAGCGCGATTTCGGCGAATGCCTGAATGAACCCAACCGTCAACAGGATCAGCACAAGGAACCGAAGGTTGTAAGAAAGGGCCACGCTAAGCCTCCCGATCTGGCAGCTCGCGCCGAGCCCGCGCTGCGCGGATGGCGGATTCGATCTGCGCGAGCAAATCCGTATCGTAGGAGTGAACGGCATCGACCAGGCAGGATACAAGGACCTCCGCCTGCTCACCGGACTCGGAAAAGAACCGGCGGATGAGGTTGGAAGCGCGTTGCTCCTCCACGTCTTTTGCAGACAACACAGCGGAATAAATGAAGGCGCGCTTTCGTCTTTCCCGCTGCAGCAGGCCCTTCCTGAAGAGTCGATCGAGAGTCGTCATCACCGTGGTGTAGGCAAGACTGGTGCTCAGCCGCTCGGCAACTTGCTGAACGCTCGCGCTGCCCAGTTTCCGCAGTACGGACAGAACCTCTCGTTCACGACTCCCAAGGCCAGCGACCAGAGGCGCAATTCGGCTCTTTTCTGTCTCCACATCGAGTTTCCCGGCTGGAAAGCTCGGCGAACCGTAGTCAGGTGGAGTTGGATCAGGCATGCGGGAGGTCCAGGAAGTTATTCGATGATATTCCGAAACGGCCGTTTCGAAAACGATAATCCACCATTGCGACGCCTGCGTTCTTTTTCCTACTACCTATGGTAGTAGACCGCTTGTTCCCGTACTCCTGATCCTGAACGTCTTTCCCCTTGTCGAACGGAACCTCTTTCCCCATCTTTGGGGTGTTCCCTGGAATTCCTGGAGCGCCATGCCTAAGTTCTGCCGGCCGTTCGCTGTCACCGCCGTCATCCCCCCGATCCACCTGTTACTGCTGCTCTTCGTACCTTGTCTCCTGCACGCCCAGAATTCGAATGGCGCACTGCGGGGCAAGGTTCAGGACGCTACCGCGGCGCGCGTGGCGGGAGCCCGGGTTGTGGTGCAGGCCGCCGGGTCTTCCATCAGCCGCACTGCCACAACCAGCGAGCAGGGCGAATTTCGCATTGAGGGTCTGCTCCCAGGTTCTTATGGCGTTACCGTAACCGCCAAAGGCTTTGCCGAAGCGAGGGCCGACGTGGACGTCGCCGTCAGTCTGGTGCGCGATATCAGTGTCACTCTCAAGCCGGAAGGCGGACACGAGACTGTAACGGTGAAGGAAAATTCGTCCTCCATCACCAGCGAAACAATCGATACCTCGAGCGCTGTGCATGGAGGTGTTGTTGGCAGTGCCGACCTCGAATCTCTTCCGCTTCCGGCGCGCAGTTTTGCCAACATTGCCTATGTCGTTCCTGGAACGGAGCCCGTCGAACCGTCCGATCCGACCAAAGCGCGCATCACTGCTGTCTCGACCGGCGGAAGTTCCGGCTTGAACAACGAACTATCGGTCGACGGCGCGGATGATTCCGACGACTGGATCGGCGGATTCCTGCAAAACTTCTCGCCCGATGGCATTCAGGAATTCGCCGTCCGCACCTCGAATGAAGATGCTGACACCGGCTGGACGACCGCCGGATCCGTCGTGATCACCACGAAGCGCGGCACGAACGATTGGCACGGTGACGCCGCTTTCTACGAGCGCGCTGCACAGCTCAATGCCCGCTTCCCCATTGAGAACCCCGCGGAAACCTGCACGGATGGGACTTGCGTAGACAATCCCAAACAGCCGTTCTCCCGCCAGAACTACGTCGGTACTTTCAGCGGCCCCATCATTAAAGACAAAGTTTGGTTCTTCACATCCTTTGAAAACGTGCATGAAAACGCCAGCATCGCGTACAGTCCCGCCAGCATTCAACAATTCGATGCGCTGAGCGCCATAGCCACGCAGGGCTTGATCTCCGGAGTGCCTTCTATCCCAGTTCCCGCGACCGTTCCCATTCCTTTCCGGGACTACATCGGCTCGGTGCGTTTGGACTGGGCTGAATCTCCCAGGTCGCAATGGTTTCTGCGCACCTCCGAAGACACCTACCTCACGCACAACGGGCTGGTGGAGCAAGGGACGCTGCCCTCCACCGGATTGATTACGCACAACAATTACGGGAATGCCGTGATCAGCAATTCCTATAGTTTTAGCCCGTCCTGGTTGGGCAATCTGGTTCTCGGCTCCAGCCTGTTACACCTCACCCAGACACGTAACTCGGATCTGGGTTTCGCGCTCGCGTTTCCCTTCAGTTCGACCGCGCTCACCATCTCCGGATTCGAAACCTTCGGCGACAACCAGTTCGCAACGCCCATCACGCTTTTCCCCGATCTGCGCAACCAGGAGAAATATCAGGTCCGTTACGATCTGAGCCATGTTGCCAGAAGTCACGCGCTGAAGTTCGGCGTCGATTTCATTCACGAGCCGGTGCTCGGCGGAGCATTTGCGTCCACTGCCGAGCAGTTTATCCAGTATCCGTCTAACCCTGATTGCTACGTCAATCCACCCGGCGCCGACTGCGGCGGCATCACGACCCCTCTGCCCTTCTATTTCGCGCCGCCGTCCTCGCAATGCAATCCAGCCCCTGACCCGTCCTCCGGAATTACCTGCACCTATACTCCCGCCGGCGATGGCAGCTTCTCGCAAGACGTGCAACGGCTGGCCCTTTACGCTGAAGACTCCTGGCGCATATCGAATCGCCTCATGGTCAACTACGGCCTGCGTTACCAGACCACCTTCGGACTTTTTGAGGGTTCTGGCCGAACTCAGGCTGAAAACAATGCCTACATTACTATGCAAGCGTTACAGATCCCGATCGTTCCCGGCCTGCCGCATGACTACCGCAAGCAAATTGCTCCCCGCCTCGGAATCGTCTATGCGCTCGGACGCAACCAGAACACCGTGTTGCGGGCGGGCTTCGGCATGTATTACGACGACCTGGCGCAGAACGGCTGGGCCACCGCGTTTCAGGGAACCAATAACACCAACGCAACCACCGGCCCCTGCGCTCTCGCAGGCGGTGCAGGTACCTACGCGCTTACCGGCTCTGGTTGTCTCGAAGGCGGCTCGGGAGCCACCGGCAACCTGGTCGGCTCGCCCTACAAGACGCCTTACGCCATTCACATTACCGGTGGAGCGCAGCACGCCTTCAATGACAAGTGGCTGGCCAGCGCCGACTACACGCACGAACAGGGAAATCATGGTTACCGCGCCTTCCCTTATTCGGGCGGCGTCAACCTGTTGTCTCCGGCAATCCCGCCTTCGGACCCGGACTACGCCACAGATCAGGCGAACGTAGTTCCCAATGTCAATGTCTTTCAATCGGACAATCGCTCCAGCTACAACGCGCTGATGCTGCATGTGCAAGGCAATATGCGCCGGTTCAACCTCGTCGCCAATTATCAGCTGTCCAGGGCGCAGACCTGGGGCTGCCTGCTCGGCGAACTCTTCGACTATGTGGATGGAGTCTGCACGCTGCAGAGCGGACCGAACGCCGGCCAGCTGGATGCTTTCGGACCGGGCGATTACGGACCGTCCGGCGAAGATGTCCGTCACCGCTTTGTGCTTGCCGGTACTCTCCATATCCCGGGTGGCTTCGAAGTCAGCAGCATTACTCAACTGGAGAGCGCCCGCCCGATCACCATCACCAACGCCGACAATACCGGGCGCATCTGGGTAAACGGGGTTTATACCAGCCTCGACGAATTTCGCGGAACGCCTTATATGCAAACCGACCTGCGCGTCACAAGGCCCTTCAGGATCCGCGATCGCTGGGAGATCGACCCGTTCGCGGAGTTCTTCAACCTTTTCAACCGCAACAATCCGGGCGCGAATTATGCCGTCAACGTTGCGCAACTCCCGGTCCCAGCAGCAGAGATGCAGCCAAATCAAAACGGCATCACGAACGTCACTTCGCTGTGCACGGTCACTGACTGCTCCCAGACCGAACCCATCACCAGCTTGAAGCAGCTTGAGATACCCGAGGGCGCTCTGGGAGATTTCTTCGGCCCCGGCACAACCGTTGGAATTCCTTTCGCCGCTCAGCTCGGAGTAAGAGTGGCTTTCTAGGACGCCATTTCCCGCGTCACCGCAGGACCGGGACGGCGTGACCCCGGTGATCGCTGTTAAATTTTTAGAAGCTGTAAGCTTCCTGGCGAACATCGCCGTTGGACCGGTGGGTAATTCTGAATCAGTGAGCCCGCCGCGGTGCCGGCCATGGGGGCGCCTGGTTGGTGAAGGAGGGGCCGGATAGAGTGACAGCCGGCCCGGCGGACCGTTATCCTACCCCGCCTTTTGCTCCCGGCCAAGGACCTCATCCAGCAATCCGCTCAGCGAGTGCGCACGGCTCCGGATCGAAGCCGCGCTCTCCCCGGCGCCGGTGACCGCGGCGTAACGCTCCTCAAGGCGAGCCAGCTCATCTGCCAGATTCAGCGCCGCCAGTACAGCCACGCGCAACGAATCGACGGTGCGCCCCTGTGCCGCCACCGCCCGCATTTTCGCATCGACTGTCGCCGCCAGCCGCTCCACGTACTCGCGGTCGTTGCCGTTCAGCCGGTACGTCTGATCGTAGATTTCGACCGTAATGGCGTTGTTTTCCGGCATATTCAGCGCGCGATCTCGTCGATCTGCTTCAGCAGCCGTTCCACTCTCTGCCGCACATGGTCGCGCTCGCGCTCCAGTGTCCGCAGCTGTTCCTTCGCCTGCTCCAGCAGAGCGGCCTGTGCGTCTATCAAGCTCTGCAGGCGCGCGGCATTCTGTTCGGCCTGACCGCGCGCCGCCCGTTCGCTCTTTACCAACTCCACCGTACGCACAATGCGCTCTTCCAGAGCGCTGAGGTCGTCCACGGCTATAGGTGCTTCAGCTTCCTGCAGGGTCAGCGTTGACATTCCCAGTCACCTCGACGGTTCTCCGCGCAGTATAGCTCGCCTGGCGGAGGGAAACCGGCCAATTGGCGGTGCCAGCCCGATAAACATCGTCGCGAAATATTTCGGGCTCACCCTTTTTTGCTTTTTGCTCGCTTCGAGCTTCTACTTCAACTCCTTCATCTTCGACCCCTGGAAGATTTCCTCATTCGTCCCGGGGCGCCCCACATCCCCTTTGTGCGGCTGATCGGTTCGCGCGCGAACCTGCTCCCCGAGGGTTGCCTCTTCCGGCTCGCGATCCATTCCCTGCGCGTGGGTTTCGATTGGACCCGAACCTCGACATTCCTGAGACAATTGCGGGACCTCATCGAAGTTTGCCGGGAACTCCTCTGCCTTCCTCAACGGCTGGACCATAACTCCTCCTTCACTGAAGGAGAGTCCGATGAGGCCATCGCTGTTGCCTCGACGTCCACAACCCGGTCAGGCAACCGCTCAATCAGTGCGGGAAGGGCCGCAATTTGAGCATCACGAACAGTCCCAGCCCGATCAGCCCGACAAACAGCAGAACCAGAATCACAACCGCTACCTTCACCAGGGACCGCATCGACCGCACGTCATCGGCCAGCTCCGTCACTTCGAGCGCATTCCGTTCCGCTGCCTCGCGCGTGCGGGTCATCGTTTCTTCCAGCCGCTTCAGTTCGACGGTTTGATCCTGAACCATGAGGGACAAGTCCCGGTGCGCGCTCTCCAGCACGCCAACGCTTTGCCGCATCTCGCTCCGTGCTTCCGGCGACAGTGCCGTGGACGCCTGCGGCGGCGGGGTGCTGATCTCAAGGAATCGCGCGATATAGGGAAGGAACGCCCGGAACTGCAGCAGCGCTTTCCACATAGGGTTGTGCTCCAGCTCTCTTAACGACGGCAGGCCGACCGGCACCGTCTCAAGATCGGTGTGTTCGGCCCCCGTCGCGCCGCCCGGCTTATCCTGTGCCAGCGCGATGAGCCTGTCGACCGCCGATTCGCCCGCGTTCCGATTCATGGAGAGTTCCTTCGATCACTATAGTCAAAGCGACGCATCGTACTATAGTTCTTTTTAGCAGGGTAAATGGGAAGTACTGCCGCGATGTACTGAAGTAATCTGGACACGTTTCGACAGCGCTGGCGCCCCGTACCGTGGGCCTCGTTCGCGGGATTTCCCGGCTGGTCGCACCTGCTCTTGCGCAGCCATTGGCTCACGTCCCGCCCGACGAGGCACTGCGCATCTGATGCATAATGGCAGCAGGGGCGCATTTGGTGTGAATCTCCCCAATTCCATTACGATGGGCCGCATCTTCTGCGTTCCCGTGCTCATCTGGATGCTCTCGCCCCATTTTCCGCATCGCGGCTGGCCCGGAGAGCAGGAGGTGATCGCCTCCCTCTGCTTCATTCTCGTATCGATTTCGGACGGCATCGATGGCTACCTGGCGCGCCGCCGCGGGCAGATCACGACGATGGGCATGCTCCTCGATCCCATCGCGGACAAGCTTCTGATCACGTCGGCGTACGTCGCGCTTGTCGAATTCAACCCTCACGTCGTGAAGCCGTGGATCGTCGTGGTCGTTATCGGACGCGAATTCCTCGTCAGCGGTCTGCGCTCCATCGCCTCCACCGAAGGCTTTACCATCGAGGCCAGCGACATCGGCAAGCTCAAAACCGTCATTCAGATCGTCTCCGTTGTAGCGGTCATCCTCGATCACGGCTGGCACGAATGGCGCATTGGCTGGTTCATCGTTCCGGTGCATTTGTTCGCGGTCGTGGGCATCTACTATATGGCCGCCGTTTCCATCGTCTCCGGGCTCGATTACTTTGTGGCCTTCTGGCGCAAGATCGATAAGGCCTCAGCAACCCAGCGCACCCGCGACAACGAGTTTGTGCTGAGCCGGCGAAAGAAGAAAGCCGCTCCACCGGCGGCACATAACGTGACTCAGTAAGGGCCGGAATAGACCCCGTACCGGATGTCGATACGCCAGCGCTACTTTTGCGCTCCGCTTTCCGTCCATGGAGCCGCCCTCGGGGGTGCGTTTCGACCAGCCAAATTTCTCGGCGCCCGTTTGGTAGCATCGGCTGGGGCATGGCAACCACAACCTGGCACGCCGGTCGCATAGGATCCAGGCATCGCCCGCCCCTGCGCGTCAGCCGCGCTTTAACCGTGATCGACGGCGGCAAAATCATCAATCATCGCACCGGCCGCAATCAGATCCTCGGAGCGATCGTGATGGGCATTGGCATGGCGCTCTTCGAGGAGACAATCTACGACCCGCGCAACGCCAAACCGCTGAACAACAATTTTGCCGACTACGTGGTCTCCACCAACGCCGATGTTCCCGACCTCGATTGCATTTTTGTGGAGTATCCTGATCTTCACCTGAACGAATACGGTGCGCGCGGCATCGGCGAAATTGGCCTGGCTGGAGTGGCTCCGGCGCTGACCATGGCCGTCTACCACGCGACCGGCGTGCGGGTGCGTAAGCTGCCGGTGCGCATCGAGGAACTGATGGCGGGGCAGCAGAAGATTGCCTGACTTGCCGAACTGACTATGTCGGAACTGCGTCAAATCCTCGACCTCTGGAAGCATGCCCGAGCCGATGGTGAGGAGCTTTGCCTCGCAACCGTGGTCGGCATCGAGGGCTCCGCCTATCGCCGTCCTGGGGCTCGCATGTTGCTGACAGCCGCGGGCCAGCGAGCCGGCACGATCAGCGGCGGATGCCTCGAAGCCGAAGTTGCGAAGAAAGCCTGGTGGCTCACGGAAAGCGGGCCATCCATCCAGCGCTACTCGAGCTTCTTCGACGATGACGGCGATATGCCCTACGGCCTCGGCTGCGGGGGCACCGTTGTAGTCCTTCTGGAACGAGGCGAACCGGCCATCCAGGCGCTTGAAGCACTCGGCCGCAGCGTCGAAGAGCGCTCCGAGTCGGTAATCGTAATCGACACCGGCACAAATTCTCACGGCACCGTGCTGGCGATGAGCGAAGCCGGCGAGGTCCTCTACGAGCCCAGTGCATGCCCCGAGGCAGCCACCCTCGCCAACGACGTTCTGCGAGCCGGCAAGTCACGCCACGCCGGAAAGTACTTTGTTGAACTGGTCCTCCCACCGCCGTCACTGACGATCTTCGGCGCCGGCGATGACGCTCAGCCGCTGGTCGACTTCGCCGCCGCCCTCGACTGGCATGTCACCGTTGCCGACGACCGTTCCAATCTCGCCCGGCCGGAACGTTTCCCTCGCGCCGCGCAGGTCCTGAACCTTAACGCAACGCTGTCCCGCATGGGCGCGGAAGAAGCCGCCGTCGTCATGACCCACAGCTATGAGCAGGATCGCAAGATTCTCAGCACGCTCCTCGCCAGGGATACGAGGTACATCGGCGTCCTGGGTCCCAGGCGGCGTACCGAGCGCCTGCTCGGCGAAGTCGGTCCGGACCTCGGCCTCACTCCAGCCGAGTGCATGGCGCGGCTGCACACGCCGGTCGGCCTCGACCTCGGCGGCCATTCTCCCGCCTCGATTGCTCTTGCGATTGCCGCGGAGCTGCAGGCCGTTTTTACCGGACGCGAGATACGCAGGCTCTCCGCCGCCCAACCCCTTCATGCCTGAGTTTCGCTGCGCCTCAGTCATCCTTGCCGCTGGCGCTTCCACCCGGCTCGGTCGGCCCAAACAGCTCATCCTTCTGAATGGTGAAGCTCTTCTCCATCGCACGGCCCGCCTCGCCATAGAAGCCGGCTGCTCGCCGATCTTCGTTGTCCTCGGTTTCGACGCGGATCGGATGCGGGGCCGGCTCGACGGTCTTCCCGTGGAAATCGTGATCAATCCTCAGTGGGAAGAGGGCATGGGGTCGTCGCTGCGCAGTGGCATCACTGCGCTCTGCCAGACCCGGCCCGAGTCCGGCGGCGTGCTGGTGCTTGTCTGTGATCAGCCCCGATTATCGCGGGACCATCTGAGCGACCTTCTAAACCGGCATCAGGCGAATCGCCCCAATCGCGGCATTGCCATTACGGCTTCGGCGTATGGAGGCAGGTCTGGAGTCCCAGCGGTGTTCTCCGCGTCGCTTTATCCCGAACTTCTGGCCAGCGCCGGCGACCAAGGCGCCAGGAATGTGATTCTTTCCCACGCTGCGGAAGTCGAGAGCGTTTCGTGGCCCGAAGGAGAAATGGACCTCGACCTCCCGAAGGATTTCGACTGGATCACGCGCAAATTCTAGCCTTGTGGTGCCAGAAGCGAAGCTCTTTCATCTCCGATTTCACAAAATAACAATAATGTTCATAATATAAAAGTGACTTTGGATTGCGCTGCTTACCTCCGCCATCTTGCGCCGCGCGCCTGTTGCCAGTCGTTTACACGCGGGACTAGCATACGTTCCAGTTTGCTTTGTTAATTTGAATTCCGCCATGTCCATCCCCGAAACGCTGACTTCCCAACCCCGTTCACAATCCAGCATGCGGAGCGACCTAATATGGCGTGGTATGCCTATTGCATAACCGAGCGACAAGCCTTTCCCGAACTGCTTCGGCATCGCAAGCCGATTCCGATGGAAGCAGTTACGGGAATCCAGGGAAACCAAATCTTCCTCTACCCAGCCAGTGATTTAGCTGTGATCGTCAGCGAATATTCTCCCTCCGAAAATCTCACCCAACAATCCGGCGTTGAACATGCCCGAGTGATCTCGGACTGCTTCAAGACTTCCACCGTTTTGCCGTTCCGTTTTGGGACTGTGTTTGCCGACGACGATGCGCTCCGCCGGTCGATTCGTTCCAATCAGCGGCAGTTCATCACCAACATCGAACGTCTGCGCGGCAAGGCGGAGATGCACCTCAAAGTAACGCTCGACGACTGTTGCCGTGAACAAATTTACCGCTATAACCCTGAGCCTGTTCCCACGGTGGGCAAGGCATATCTTTCGAACCTGCGGGAAAGTGCGGCGCTGCAGCGCGAGCGCCAAACCAAAGCTCGGGCGGTAACCGTCCAGATGCACCGGATGTTCCTGCCACTGGCCGAGGAGGTCAGCTGCCGTCGTGTCGAGCCGGGCAAGATGCTGCTCGACATCGCCCACCTGATCGACTCAGCGGGTGTGGAGCGTTATCAGAACAAATACTCGAGCGCCAGCGTGCTGATGAAGGATTGCCAGATGCAGCTGTCGGGACCATGGCCGCCCTATCACTTCGTACACCGGCTGACGCATTACACCCCGTCGTCGGGGGTGGTGGGCAATGTGGCTCGGCCAGCGGCGCATCTGGCTGCTTCCGCATAGCTCGAAAAAGAAAAGCCCCGGCGGACCCACGAACCACCGGGGCTTTCACGGAGGGCAGCATGGGGCGTCAGCAACTGGTGCAGCGCCCCGCGCGCCTCTGCGTTATAGACGCACGAGCCCCCCGGAAAGTTAAACTCCTCTCCATGGATTGACGCGCGGCGCGGTCCCGTTAGAATTTAAGCTGGCGCTCTTTAATCTGTTATTGGGTCAAGGCCCGGGAACCACCCTGCGCATCGATGCCTAAGCTCTGAGTCTCATGACTAATCTGGTTTTTCTCTTTCCGGGGCAGAACTCGCAATACGCCGGCATGGGCCGTGACCTGGCCGAAAAATTTCCTGTTGCCCGGCGCACCTTCGAAGAAGCCGACGACGCGCTCGGCTTCTCCATCTCGAAGCTCTGCTTCGAGGGACCTGAGGATGAGCTCAAGCTCACTGAATTTCAGCAACCCGCCATCTGTACCGTCTCCGTTGCCGCGCTCCGCGTACTTGCGGAGAAGGGAATTGCTCCATCGTTCGTCGCCGGTCACTCGCTCGGCGAATATGCCGCTAACGTAGCTGCGGGCTCGCTCGACTTTGCCGACGCGGTCCGCACCGTGCGCCAGCGCGGTCGCTTCATGCAGGAGGCCGTTCCTCCGGGGAAAGGCGCCATGGCCGCGGTCCTCGGACTGAGCCCCGAAGAAACAGTGCGGGCCTGCGCCGAAGCGGCCGCTGAGACGCAGAAGATCGTCTCCGCCGCCAACTTCAATTCACCTGAGCAGACCGTTATCTCCGGCCAAGCTCCTGGCGTCGAACGAGCCGCCGAGATCTTAAAACAACGCGGTGCCAAACGCGTCGTCATGCTCCAGGTCAGCGCGCCCTTCCACTGCGCCCTCATGCAGCCGGCCCAGGATCGCCTGGGTGAATTACTCCGCGGCCTCACCTTCGCGGCCCCGACCATTCCGGTTGCCGTCAATGTCGACGCGGCCTTTGTCACCGATTCCGGCCAGCTCCGCGATGCGTTGATCCGCCAGGTAACAGGAGCGGTCAGATGGGTCGACTCCATAGGGCTCCTCATCGCGCGGAGACCCGCGTTTTTCGTTGAAGTTGGCCCCGGGAAGGTCCTGACAGGACTGATGCGCCAGATCGACCGCAGCCAAAGCTGCGTCAATATTGAAGACGAGGTGAGCCTCGAGAGGGTTCTTCAGGGTGCATCGCAAAGAGCCAACGAGTAGCACCGCAGAGCTCGACAACGCAACCGAGTCGGCGTTTCTTAATTAGTCTTCGTTGATCTCAATCCACTCCGCAGGCTGAACCCCAAACTAGAATTCCGCCTGATGAAGCGCCTCTGCCCTGCGCCCGGTTTCTAGTGCCTGTGGCCTATTGCCTATTGCCTACTCCCTATTGCCTGCCTTCAGGGCTCTCGACTCAACTCCACCGGCGAGAACCCAATCGTTTTTGCCTTGCTGTCCACCCGCAGGAACAGCGGCTTCTGTACACCGTTGATATAGAGCCCAATCACCACACCATTCCCAACTCGGTGTGCAATAAAAATGCTGTGGGTCTTGATTTGCCCGTAGTCCTGGTTGGCCGGACCCCAATCCTTTTGAAACGCCGCGAAATCGTACGGCTGGTACTGCTGGGGATGTTGCTGCCAGTCAGGATCGTGGTTCCACAACGCGTACGCCTTGTTCAGATCGTTGCCCTCCACCGCCGCCATGAACTGGTTAACCCTGTGGTCTGACGGCCAGTGCCAGAAAGCCCACGGAAGCTGCAGCACCCAAAGGATCGTTCCAAAAAAAGCAATGACCACCACAACAACGCCGGTGATGGAAAGAGCGCGCACCCTGCGCGCACGGCGCTCGTCATAGGAAGGAGCATCCAGCAAAGTCATTCGGTGCGACTCCTCTCGTACCTGAGCCTCGCGCTAATCTGCGACATTCGTTCGGCGAGAGCTCTCCTCTTATTCTGACACCTGAGATGCAGCCACGGTTTCCGCCAGGCAAACATAACCTACATGGCTACCGGCTACCGGCTACCGGCTACTGGCTACCGGCTACAGGCTACCGGCTACCGGCTACCGGCTACTGGCTACCGGCTACCGGCTACCGGCTACAGGCTACAGGCTACAGGCTACAAGCTGTACCGGTTCCGGTCCTTATCCGCCCGCCGTTCCATTCCCAGTTCGACGAGCCGGTCGATCAGCTTCGGATACGAGACTCCCGTCGCGGCCCAAAGCCGCGGGTACATGCTGATCGAAGTGAACCCAGGCAGCGTATTGATCTCGTTGACAAAAATCCGGCCTGGCTTGCCCGACCGCGAGTCCGGCTCCATCAGAAAGTCCACCCGGGCCAGCCCCGAGCAATCGCATGCTCGGAACGCGGCGATGGCCATCTCCCGAACCTGCTTCGTCTGCGCCTTCGTCAGTTTGGCCGGCACAATCAGGTCCGACCCCTCGCTCAGATATTTTGCCTCGTAGTCGTAAAACTCCTTGATCGGAACCACCTCGCCCACCACTGAAGCTTCCGGCTCATCATTGCCGAGCACCGCAACCTCCAGCTCCCGCGCCTTCCCCTTGCCTCCCACTCCCTGCTCTACCACGATCTTCCGATCGAACTGCGCAGACATCTCGATCGCGGCCGGCAGCTCCTTCGCGTTATGCGCCTTCGAAATCCCCACAGACGATCCCAGATTTGCAGGCTTCACAAATACCGGATACTTCAGCGCCGCCTCAATCCGCGAACGCACCTTCTTCGGATTCTTCTCCCATTCCCCGCGCAGAAACGTCACCCACTTCACAATGGGAAGCTTCGCTGACTGGAAAAGCCGCTTCATCGCGTCCTTGTCCATTCCCGCCGCCGAACCCAGCACCCCTGATCCGACGTACGCGATCCCAGCCAGCTCAAACAGCCCCTGAATCGTTCCGTCCTCGCCAAACGTTCCATGCAGGATGGGAAAAATGACGTCCACGCTGAGCACCTGCTCCGAACCTGGGGAGTGGGTCACTGATCCAGCCGCTCGCTCGAAGGGAACCATGGCTTCACTCGGCATCGGCGGCACCAGCACAGACTCGCCTTTGCGCAACACAGCTGCCGGCCCCGTCGCCTCAGGATCGCCGGCGCGGAGATGTTTGTCTGATGCAGCCGTATTCAGCAGCCGCTCGGCATGCCCGGCCGTTACCCACCGGCCCTCTTTCGTAATGCCGATCGGCACCACCTCGTACTTGGAGCGATCGATGGCCTGCAGAACGGATGCGGCTGAAAGCAGCGAAACCTCGTGCTCGCCGCTGCGCCCGCCAAAAAGAATGCCCACACGGATTTTTTTCATGAGACGGTAAGTCATTCTAAAAGCATGGGGGCGCTATACGCCAGAACCCCCGGTGGATCGCCCTATACCTGTTGTCCGGCCCGGGTAGGCAAACTGCAGGCAACCATAACCCCTTTGCTTTTCAGCAAATAGTTGCTTCTTTAGGTTTCCCGCCCGCCCACCCATTAACCCAGATCCTCCCCGAATCGTGGAACTTCTCTCAGACCGGCTTGGTGCCGACGAATCCATGGAGGCCTTCGCCGTCGTTTATTGATTGCATCGGCAGGAAAAGCCCTTTAATATGCTGCAATTGCGGCTATGAAAGCAGGTACAGCGGTGGAACGCGCCGCCCCCCCGCGCGCCAGCGGGACAAAATCCGACGTATTGAAGGCGCCCACGCCCCCTCTCGGTTCGCCCGGGACCAGAAGCGGCACGTCGCCAAATGGCAATTCCGCCCACGAAGTTCCGGCTGTCGCGTCCACGCACTTCATTCGCTCCCGCATCGGAAAAATATGCGTCGCCATTACCGGCCCAACTCCGGCGGACATGATGCACAACGCGGAGGAGATCGTCCGCGAAAATCATTTTGTAGAATTTCGCCTCGACTACCTGCCAACCCCAGCGCTCATCCTTCCAAGGCTCAAGCAATTTCTTTACGAGCGCGGTGAGATCACCGCTATCGCAACCTGTCGTCGCTCGGCGACGGGCGGAAAATTTAAAGGCACCATCGGCGCCGAACTCGAAATTCTGGAAAAAGCCGCACAGGCCGGATGTCATCTCGTCGACATCGAGTTGCAAACCGCCGAACACACCAAGCCCGCGCAACTAAAAAAGCTGCGTGCCTACGGCGCGGCGCTCATCGTCAGCTATCACGACTTCGAGAGCACCAAAGATCTCGACGCCATCTTCGATCGCATACTGCCCTTCCAGCCCGAGTTCATCAAGATCGTTTCGACCGCGAAAACCCTCGCCGACAACGTCGCCATGATGCGCTTCCTCGATCACCGCCGCGATGAAGCGAACCTCATTGGCATCTCCATGGGCGAGCAGGGAATCATCAGCCGCGTCCTCGGCCTCCGCTCTGGCTCGGTCTTCACCTTCGCCGCCGCTCATGCGGGGGAAGAAACCGGCCCCGGACAAATCGAAGCCCGCACCCTCCGCGAAACGTGGCGGATCGATCACATCGATGCCTCGACCAAGGTTTACGGAGTCGCCGGCAATCCAGTCCGCCACTCGCTTTCGCCGCTCATGCACAACATCGCTTTCCGCCGCGAGACGGTGAACGGCGTCTTCCTGCCGCTGCAAACCACGCGCATTAACGATCTGCTCACCCTGGTGCGCGAAGTGCCGCTCCACGGCCTTGCCATCACCATGCCCTTCAAAACGGACATCATCAAGCACCTCGCCAAGACCGACGCGCTCTCTGAAAAAATCGGCGCCTGCAATACCGTCGTCCGCGCACAGGATGGCAAGCTCTACGGGTTCAATACCGACGTTGCTGCTGTCATCCGCCCGCTCGAACGCCGACTGCCGCTGCGCAACGCGAAGGTTCTGGTCCTCGGCGCTGGCGGAGCAGGCCGCGCCGCCGTCTTCGGCCTCGCTGAAAAAGGCGCGGAAGTTTTCATCTGGAACCGCACGGCGGAAACCGCAAAGAAGCTCGCGCGCCAGGCGAAGGCCAAGACCATCCGCCGCGAACAGATCGTGAAGTCGAACTTCGACGTCATCATTAATACAACGCCCGTCGGCATGCGCGGCGTCAAGCCCGCCTCGATCCTCGAGCCAAAGGAACTCAACACTCGCCTCGTTTTCGACCTGGTCTATAACCCCATCGACACGCCGCTCATCCGCATGGCGCGGGAAAAGGGTCTGCCCGTCATCACCGGCGTCGAAATGTTCGTCCACCAGGGAGCCCGCCAGTTTGAAATCTGGACCGGCAAACCCGCCCCCGAAGAAGAAATGCTCCGCGTGGTCGTCCACGCATTGCGCCAGGAAAGCGCAAAGCAAGCATCTTCCTAAGTGGCGTGCGAAGCCGGCTATTCCCGCGTGGACGGTCGCCCGCTCGCAACACCGGAAAGCATCAGGATTTCGGTCTAACTTCGGCGGCCATGTGCTTCATTCACGATTAGCATCGATGGTCGAAGTGAACCAATATGGGATGATCTTCTGTTCCAACGTGTCTAGGCGGCCGGCTAAGGTTTCAGCCCACTCAGGAGTAGCTGGTACAGTCACCGGAATCACGTCTTTAGAGCTTCGTCCCTCTTTGGCGAGATCAACCCACTTCCTCATTTCCCAGATGTAGCCTTCAAGAGCTGCTTTTGGATCAGCACAGTCATCAGTGACGAGATAAGCGGACGGAATGTCGCCGACCACTATCCAGAGGTATTCGTCGATAGAAGGTTGGGCCGGCTTGATTTGTGCGAGGAAGACTGCAAACACGCTTCCGACCCCGGCACCAAAATAGAATTCGCGAATGCCTTCACACCATTCAAATTGGTTAATGAAGTCTCGCGCCTTCGTTTCCATCTTCCGAAGCATTTGGGTTTCGGCATCGTCGTCACCTGCCAAGCGCGAAATTGGCATGACCCCGGAAACGGGAAGATCATCACTCATCGCCCCAGCTTTTTTGCTGACGCCCCGCGGGGTTTCACCCGAACCCTCGGTCTCAGGATCTTTGGCAACACCTGTAACTGTTACGCGCAAGGGTTGGTCAAACACGCCACCCCACCGACCATCGGTAATCTGTCCTGCCTTGACCGGCAAACGTAGTCTGAACTTACTTCCCTGCGGAGTGCAGAGCGGCAACGCGAAGATTGGTCCGGAAGATTGGGCCAAACGGCTCGCGAACCGCAGCAACGGTCAGCGAGCCGTTCCGACGAAGGGAGGTGAGTCCGATGGACAAGAGATTGTCCTGGACCCGCATCACCATAGCGATCGCCGTTGACTGGCGGTTGTTACTGGTTATCGTGGTCCTGGTACTCGCGCTACTGATGAGGTAGCACAACCTGCCGGGAGGGTTGCAGCCTTCCGGCAGCCTTATTTTACCAAATCGGCTCTTCTCGCCCGAACATGATCTCAGGGATCACCACCTCAGCCTCGCACTCACCTGCATCAGCCTGGGCGACGCCGCGGACACAATCTGCCCAAAGTCCGCACTCCCCACATTCCCCTCCACCGACCCTGGCCCAAAGAACTGCGCGTGATTGAAAACGTTGAAAGCCTCCGCACGCACCTCGAGTTCCTTCCCATCCCGAATCGCCGTGGACTTCGCCAAAGCAAAATCCGTGTCGTCCGACCCCGGCCCGTGGAAGAACCGGCGCCGCGCATTCCCAAAATCCCCCAGCGCCGGCAAGCTGAACAAAGATGCGTTGAATCCCGCCGCGCCGCCCGACCCCGGCCTGCCCTTCAATTCCAGTGGCCCGCCGGCAAAGTTCAGCTGATCCGCGCCCTCATTGTTCACGCCATTCGGCTGCGTGCCCAGCAGCGAAGTGTCGTTGTTGTTCACCAGCGTCACGGGGAACCCCGTTGTCAGCCGCGTTAGCCCAAACACTTCCCACCCATCGGTCAGCGCCTTCGGTCCACGGCCCTTCAAAGCCCAACTCATCGGCAGCCGGTAGTGATAATTCGCTACAAAATTCTGCGTCAGATCGAAAGCCGACAGCCCCCGGCTCATTCCAGGATTCACCGGATCGACCGGATCGGCCAAACTCGAACTCTGATCGATCGACTGGCTCCATGTGTAGGAGATGTTGAATCCCAGCGCGCCCACATCGCGCTTCAAGCTCACTTCGAACCCATTATCGTGCGAGTTGCCGATCGTCTTCTGGTAACTCACGCTCCCGAACGCAGGCGAGAACGCAGTCCGCGTCCCCTGCACTGCCGCACCGTTCGCCCGCATGTACGTGCCGCTCTCCCCAAAAGGCCCGCACGTCGCCGATCCTGGCTCGACTTCGCTGACCTGGCTCAATCCCAGGCACAGTGACGGATCGCCAGGGTTCGCCTCCAGCAGCGTCAGCAGATGATGGGCCTGCGTTCCCGCATAACTCACGTCGAGCACCGTGCCACGCCCCAGCGCGCGCTCCACGGAAACCAAATAATCTTCCGCATACGGCGTCACGTTGGTCGGCGCCACCGAAGGAATTCCAGTGAACGGCTCAAACTCAGCCCAATTCACGCTGCCGATCGGATGCGTCCGCGACGCGCCGAACGGCACATTCGGCAAAGGGAAGCGCGGCTGGCCATTCGCGTTCAGGCTCGAACCATCCGCTGCCGCCGTCCACGGCGTGCCGAACAGCGTCGGCACGGCGCTCGTATACGTGTATCCATACGGCGGATTAGCGCTCATGATCGCTGGCGAGAGCCCCTCGATCGGCGTATAAAATTGCCCCCACGAAGCGCGCACGCTCGTTTTCCCCGCTCCTAAGAATCCAGGACTCCACGCCAACCCCAACCGCGGCCCAAAATCCGTATAGCGCACCGGAGCCAAAGTGCGCGGCACGCCCGGATCACCCGGAAACACAATCCCCACCGGCGCATTCGGAAACACGACCGACTGCTCACCGGGAACCAGCGTCTGCAGCTGGTTATATTTCTCGTGCCAGGGTGGCAGCAGATCCCACCGCAGTCCATAATTCAGCGTCAGATTCGGCCGCGCCTGCCACGAGTCCTGCGCGTAGGCCCCGACCAGTAAGTTCTGGTTGTAGAAATGCTGCGCGTCGCCCTGCGTGTAATTCGAATCCACGCCCAGCAGAAAATCCGCGAAATCCAGCCTCGTCTCGCTTCCGGTAAACGCGAAACTCCCGTTGAAATATACGTCAGGATGATTGTTGATCTGGTCGCCATGCACGTCCGCGCCGAATTTCAGATCGTGCCTGCCCATCACATGCGAAAAGTCGTCGCTGGCTTCGAGAATGTTCTCCGCCTGGAACAGCGCCGTCGTGTCTACCCCCATCGTGAAGTCGTTGAAGATCACGTTTTCCACGCCTTCAATCTTCGGATCGAGCACCGCAATGCCCTGAAATCCCTGCGAGGTGAGCGACGGTCCCACACCACCCTGCGGCACGCCCACATTCGCCGCGTTCCGCATGTAGCTCAAGCGCGCCAGATTCACCGTGTTCGCGCCAAACGTCTTCGTATCGCTCAGCGCCAGTAATTGCGCCCGCCCGAAATTCAGGGCATCGAACCCCGGCACCGTCGCACCTCCCGTTCCTGCCGGATAGGGATTGTCGACGCGATAATCGTCAAAGAAGTAGTACCCTGCGATCGAGCCCGCGGGCGTATTCCAATCCATCCGCACCGCGCCCTTGTCATCACGAATAGCCTGCTCCGCCGCCGAGGTCGAGAACGTCCCGGGTCCTTCATTCGCCGCCGGCACATAAGCCAACAGATTTCCCGCCGCCCCTGACCAGGCCGAAACCGGAATCCGAGCATTCGGTAACACACACTGTGACGTATTGGCACACCCCGCCGTGTAATAAGGCTCACCCGCTGTTACTCGATAGCCAAGCTTCTGCGAAAGCAGCCCGGCAAAATACGGCCCACTCACCGAACCCGTCAACGCGCTCGCGCTCCCTGAGAAATCCCCACTCCGCTCCGCGACCGTAGGAACCGAGATCAAACCCGTGTCGATTCCTTCCGCCACCCGCGTCCCCTGATAATCCGCAAACACGAACAGCCTGTCCTTCATTACCGGCCCACCCAGCGTTCCACCGAACTGGTTCTGATGAAAACCCGCCCGCTCCAGCGAAAAATAATTGCGCGCATCCAGATTCGTATTTCGCAGGAACTCAAATGCCGACCCATGCCACGCGTTCGTCCCGCTCTTCGTCACCACTGCAATCTGTCCGCCGCTTGCTGTCCCATACTCCGGGGCATCGTTGCCCGTCACCACATTCAGCTCCGCAATTGAATCGAGCGTGGGCACAATCGCCACGCCCACGTTCACGTCTTCCTGCGCCTCGGCCCCATTCACGCGAAAGCTGTTCGCCGTCTCCCGCTGGCCGCCGATCGAAAGCGCCCCCGAATCCAGCTCGCCCGACGGAGGCGTGCTCGCCACCCCGCTCATCACGATGGCATTCGCCTGGGAGGAACTCGCCGGCGTTACGCCAGGCTCAACAGCCAGCGCGTCCGTAAAGCTGCGGCCATTCAGAGGCACCGCCTGCATCTGCTTCGCGTCCAGCATCCCACCCGTTGCATTGGAGCTTGTCTCGATCACAGCGGCGCTCGCGTTCACCGCAACCGTCTCGCTGGCCTGCCCAACGCTCAGCGAGATATGCACCGTGATCGCCTGGGTTCCGAGCGTCACCCGCTGCTCCGCCGGAGCAAACCCCTGCGCGCACGTCCTCAGCACGTAGTCTCCCGGCGCGAGAGCAGCGAATCGGAAAGACCCCTGCTCACCGGCGATCGCCTTTGCTTCGCTGCTCCCGCCCGCGGCCGATTTCGCCGTCACATGAGCGCCGGGAATAACGGCGCCGGACGAGTCCGTCACCGCTCCCGACAGAGCCGTCAGCTGGCCGTAGCTCCCACGATTCCCCAGCAGCAGCGCGACAACCGCGATCCAGCACAGGAGACCACCCCTACGCGCATTCCATGAAATCTGAGCCAACGACTCTCCTTTATCTACGCCTCGATATACGACTGTATTGGTCCGATTTAAGGACACACCGGGACCCAAGACTGTGACCCGCGTCACACTTCAGAAATCCTTCTGTTCCAAGGCCCAAGACGGGAGCGCAACCGCGCTCTACCCATCTCCGACAATGTACGACAAGATCAGTCCTATTTTCCAGGAGCCAGCGGATCCTCTGACAAGAAGCCGTTACGAACGGGGGCTGGACGCGATCAGTGCACCCCTTTCCACAACATTTTCATCCGCAGCCCTTCTGGCAGTCGGTGTCCCGATCAAATAACGGATCGATACCGCACCCCCCTCCGCGTCACCCACCTGCCACTCATAGTTTGGAGCTTCCAGCCCCATCGTCAGCTCCCGCAGATCCTTGACCGAATAGCTGCGCAAACACGAAAGGACTCCATCGATCCATAACACCGCCGGCACCACCGGAACCACGCAGCTCCAGAAAATCCGATCCCACCGTAACGGCCTTGCTACCAAAGCGGCACGAAATCCCAGGAAAGGAACTGCCGTCAGCGCCAGCAGTGTCCACGCATGGCGCGTCGCGCCCTCGAAGACGCCGATGCCTTCACGCCGTTCAAAAGCGTCCGACAGCATCGCGCGCGCCGCCTCGGGATCGAAGTGATGGAACGACGAAAAGATTGTGCGGAACCCTCGCAACTCCTCCGGCACCTGCCGCGCATCGACGGATTGCGTCCACGCCGCAATCCGCGCATCCGCATTTGTCCCGCTCACCAGAGCACTGGGATAAAAGTCCGTCAGGCAAACCGCAAGCGCGCTTCCGTCCGCCACATCGTCATACAAGCCTTCCCACGGACCTCCGCCGCCTGAGCAAAGGTCCACAACGCGGTTCGCTCCCGACCTCCGCACCGCCTCACGCAGCCGGCCCGCAATCGGATGGTACGTTCGATTCGCATTCCAGATCGCCTCGAGCGACTCTGTGACCAGGTCTCGCAAAAACGCCGGGAACCAAGGTTGATCGTGAATCTCGAACCATTGCTGTCGATCCATTTTTTGTTCGGCTTATTTCGCGGTGATGACGAACGAGTCCCTGGCCTGCCATTCCGGCTTATCGCCCATCGGATACCCGAGCCGGTACATCGTCGCCTTCAATTCCCGCCCATGCAGGTGAAACAAAATGTAATGGAAATTGGGGAAATCCGTTGCCTGGTACTGGTCGGGTGGCGTCCGTTCCACCTCATAAGGATGCGCTCCGCCGCCGCCGGAAACGAGATAAGTAACACCATCGACTTCGGCGCGCTCGTAGTTGTGAATGTGACCCGAGGCCACCACGAATCTCGCGTGCGAGCGAGGCGCCACCTGCGACAGATAATCGCGCAGCGCAATCTCGTTAGGCCGCGGATTGTGATCCACATGCTCCTTCGTCTGGATATCCGCTACAGGCGGGTGGTGCATTGCCAGAAAAATGAACTCTACCTTCTTCGGTAGATGCGCGATCTGATCCTCGAGCCACACACGCTGCGGGCTGCCCGCGGTCAGATCGGTGTCGCTGTCGAGGCAAAGCAGATAGACCCGGCTGCCCAGCGCAACCGAGTACCACCGCCGACTCTTCAGTTCGGGAAACGCCGACCACCAATCCCCCAGCGGATCGCCCCCGCCCTTACCGGCGAACTCATGATTTCCCAGCGCGGGGTAGACACGCAGATTTTCTGTCCGCCATGCGGCGGTTTCGAGCCGGTACTCGTCGTAGTCCGCAGTAACCGTACCGCGATATGGAACGTCGCCGGTGAGGATCAGCGCATCCGGATGCTCCTCCGCAATTTTTGTCACCATCGCACGCCGAGCGTCGGGTGCCGCATCTGTCGTATCTGAAGGGTCGGTGAAGCGCATGTCGCCGTAGACGATGAGCGACGGCTCCTTTGGAAGATCGGAGTCCTTCACCACGAAAGTCGGGCCCGGTTGCGCGAGAACGCCAAGGTTGGCCTGCCCCGAAGCCAGGACGCCGGTCGCAATCCTGAAGACAAGGGGAAACGAGAGAGCGGCAAAAATTAAGCGCATTGAGCCCAGTTTATTGAAAATCCGTTTCGGCGGCGCCAAACGACTCCCGGCCCAGTCCCGGACGCTGCATTTCTGAGCGAAAAGGCGGTATCCTCCGTCTTTAGGGCAGACGCAAGGATTCTCCTCGAACCGGATCGCATTCCGGCGAAAGGATTGCCAGGATGCCAGCATGAGTTGCTTTGAAGGCCAGCTCGCCGGCTGGGTAGCGCCTGCTCATCCAACGACCGTGAGCACGACCCAGACGATCGCAGCACTGGTGGCCGAGTACTCGACGGCGCTTTATCGCGTGGCTTTTTCCGTCACGCGCAACGCCGCGGAAGCCGAAGACGCTGTCCAGGAGGCTTTCCTGCGCGTGCTCCGGCATGAGTCGCGCCTCGGTGAAATTCGCGACTACCGCGTCTGGCTTGTACGCATTGTATGGAACATCGTCCTCGACAAAAAGCGCCGCGCGAAAACGCGCCCCGAAGGTGAAGACCTCGCAGACCACGCTCGCGCTCTGCCATCGAGTGACAGGCCCGCCGACGCCAGCGTCATCTCGTCGCAGGAGCACGCCCGCATTCTCGCTCTCGTCGACCGTCTGCCGAAGCGCGAACGCGAAGCGTTGTTGCTCTCCGCCGTCGAAGAACTCACCACCGCTGAAATCGCCGCCGCGCTGGGAACAACGGAGTCGTCCATTCGCTCACGCATTTTTCGCGCCCGCAGAGAGCTCGCTCTTCTGCTCGAAAAAGAGGGGATTGCGCGATGAACGGTTCAAAGCACACCGTCACCGACCCGCGCATCGACCCCCTCATTGATGCATCGCTCCGCACCGTCGGCTCCGCCACACCCGTTCCTGGCCTGGAGGGTCGCATCCTTACGCGTCTCGCCTCCGAGCGAGTAAGGCTGGAGGCCGCGCCAACGCGATTCCCTCACCTCAGCCTCGGCCCCGGGCGGCGCCTGCCTGTGCGAGCGCTCGGCGTCCTGACCTCCTGCCTTCTGGCCTTCGTCATTGTTGCCGGCACCGTGAGCTACTCGCATAAGCTCCACTCCAGCCAGGTTGTCGCGCCTCCAAGCCTCGTCCTGCCTGCGCAAGGCATCGGAGCCGCTTCCGCCGTCCATCCCGCAGCGCCTGCGTCCGCGCCCGTTCCCGCCGGCCAGGGGGCACGCGGCCGCTCGAACCACCACTCCGGACGCGCCCGCATCGCACCGCACGCACGCAAAGCTCCAGGCGTCGCCGTCCCCGCTCCCTCGTCGAATAATTCTCAGAACTAGGTCTCCTCGGTCTCCACGACGTACTGTTCGTCCAGCAGCCGATCGTCGAAAATCGCCGCATCTGGGAATTTTCTCAGCCCCAGGGGTTATGGGAAACCGAATCGCTGTACTCTGTTTGGTGCGCACGGTACTGACAGCGAGCCGCCTCCTCACTCCCAATAAAATCCTCGATCAGCCTGTCGTTGTCGTCGAAGACGGCCTCATCGAGGGCATCGCTCCGCAGTCCCACGCCGAGCTGCCCGCCGGCCGCCATATTGCCCTTCCCGAATCCACTCTGATCCCGGCGTTCTTCGACGTGCACATCCACGGCTCCGCCGGCCACGACGTCATGGAGGCGACGGACTCCGCCCTGAACCACATCGGCTCTTTCCTGGCCCGCCGTGGGGTCGGCGCGTATTGCGCAACCACGGTCACCGCCCCGCTGGATTCGCTGCTGTTTTCGCTCGACGGCCTGGCGCAACTCCTGCGCATCCCGCTCGACGGCGCGCGCCCCGTCGGCATCCACCTCGAAGGCCCATTCCTCTCGCCGCACAAGCGCGGAGCCCACGCGGAAAGCGAGCTCATCGAGCCTTCCGTCGTGCTCTTCGACCGCATCTGGGAAGCGGCGGAGGGCAATATCCGCATCATGACTATCGCCCCTGAGTTGCCCGGCGCCCCGGAAACCATCGCCCACGCTGCGAAGCTGGGAGTCCACGTCAGTCTCGGCCACAGCGACGCCGACTCAAGCGCCGCCAGTCGCGGCGTAGTCGCCGGAGCCGTCACCGCGACCCACACCTTCAACGCCATGCGTCGCTTCGACCATCGCGATCCGGGCCTGCTCGGAGAAGTCCTCACCAACGACGCCCTGTTCGCCGAAATCATCTGCGACGGTTTGCATGTCGATCCCGCCATCGTCCGCCTGTTCTGGAAAGCCAAAGGCCGGCTGCGCGCGCTGCTCGTGACCGATGCCATGGCTGGCGCCGGCATGCCCGATGGCGCCTACCGGCTCGGTGAACTCGAGGTCCGGGTGAAGAATGGCCGCTGTGTCGTCGGCGAGGACACACTCGCGGGCAGCACCCTCACGCTTGACCGCGCCGTTCGCAACTTCATGACCTTCACCGGCGCCGGCCTCGCTGACGCCGTCATGCTGGCAACCCGCAACCCCGCCCGCATGACCGGCCTTGAAGACGAAATCGGCACCCTCGCTCCCGGCCGCGCCGCCGACATCGCGGTCCTCTCTCCGACAAACGAAGTCGTCGAAACCTTTCTCCGTGGAGAACCGCAGCTGGAACCATCCACCCAAGGCTACCTCAACGGCTGAACCTCACTGGCTCGCGTCCTGGGTCAGCCCAACCGTAAGCCCACCCGTCAGCCCATCCATCAGCACGCCCGACAGGACCCCCAGGCTGCCATCCACCGGCGGCTCCTCAAGACCGAGAATCTTCACCAGCAGCGGGTACACATTCACGTTTTCAAACGATTTCAATTTCACGCCGGCGCGTATGTCCGGCCCCTCCGCATAGAAGATCGCCTTCATCGACGGCATCATGTACGGATCGAATCCGTGATTGCCCGCTGTCGGCGCTTTGTCTTCTCGATCCGGCGGCGGTGCATGTGCCCGAATCGCATACGGTCCGCGCGCCACAATGATCGGATCGCCCTCCCGCGGGTTGCCGTTGAAATGCAGCTCCGCCGGCACATTCGCCCGCCGATACACCATGAACGCCGCATCTGCCGCCTTCAGCTTCTGATACGTCGCGTTCGCCGCCTCTTCCGTCGGCGCGTACAAATACTGCCCCACCGTGACAAGCCCATCGAGCGGCGCATACTTATCCAGGTCGATCCATCCCCCCTGAATCTTTTCCATTCCATGATCGGAAACAATAATCAGATCGACCGGCAGATGCAGCGCCTTCAAATCCACTTCGAGCGTCCCCATCAGCGCGTCGACGTGCTTCACGGCCTCCGCCGTTTGTGGCGCATCGGGCCCAAACTCGTGACCCGCATGATCCACTCCTGAGTAGTACAGCGTGATGAAGTGCGGTCGCTGCTCCTCCGGCAGCTTCAGCCACGCAATCACCTGATCGATGCGCTGCTCATCCGCAAACTTATCGTCGTAGTGCAGGTAGTACGTCGGCCGCTCGCCCGCGATCTCCGCTTCCGATCCCGGCCAGAAGAAGCAAGCGCTACGCATGCCCTGCTTTTCCGCGAGCGACCACAGCGGAGTTCCCCCATACCAGGAGCCATCGCTGCTCGTCTTCGGATCGGTGTAGGAAAACCGCTCCTTCCGCTCCGGATCGTAGAACGAATTCCCCACAATGCCATGATGCTCCGGATACAGCCCGGTCACCAGCGTGTAGTGATTCGGAAATGTCAGCGAAGGATACGCCGGGATCATCCCATCCGGCACGCTCGCCCCGCGCGCCGCAATCGCCAGCAGATGCTTCGCGCCATACTTCTTCGCATAGTCGTAGCGGAAGCCATCGAGCGAAACCAGCACGACGTAATGCTTGCTCTGCTGCGCTGCCGCATTCGGCCCATGGTCGACGGCGATGACAGCTTGCTGCGCCTGAGCCCCGCACAGCAGCCAAAATAAAAACAGAGGAAGCAGCCGCACACGTCGCGTCATCCTTAGACCCAAAACAGCCTTACCCCGCAAAGCGGCGGCGCTCATGCGTAAGCCGCGCTCATCGCCTGAAACTCCTCGCCAATCCACTGCGTAAACGCATCGCTCGACTGGCTTCGTCCCAGGAATTGCTGCACAATCTCCTTGCCTGGCACCGATCCGCCCGGCTCAAGAACCGTCCTGCGGTACCGCATAGCCGCCGGAGAATCCAGTAGCGCATGTCGCGGAAACTGCGCGAAGAAATCCAGCGCGATCACCTTGTCGTAAAGATAGGTGTAGTAGTTCGACGAGTAGCCGGTCAGGTGCGTGAAGCTCGCATACATGCGGTTGCCATCGATCCATGCATACGGCAGAAACCGCTCGTAGAGCTTGCGGAAGAGAGCGTCCAGATCGAGCGTTGCCGGATCGAGCCGGTGCGTCTCAAGCGAATACGTTGTGTAGAACAGCTGGCTCCGCACCCAGTCCGCCCGCCCAAAAGCCCCGGCGCGATTCATGCGCATCACCAGCTCCGCGGGAATCGGCTCATCCGTCTCGTAGTGATGCGCAAAGCTAGCCAGCAGCCGCGGATCGCGGAAAAACTCCTCCAGCATTTGCGACGGAACCTCGACAAAATCCCCTTCGGTAGCGATGCCGCTGATCCCAGCCCACGCCTGCCGTCCACCCAGCAGCGCATGCATCAAATGGCCGAACTCATGAAAGAAGGTGACCACATCGGAATACTGCAGCAGTCCCGGATTGCCGTCCTTCGCCTCCGGAAAATTGCAGATCAGCGCCGCCTCCGGCAACTGCCGCCCGCGAATGCCCGGGATCAGCGGATGCGCGGAGAACCACTTGTCCTTGCCCTCGCGGGGATGCATGTCGAGATAGAAGCGCCCGGTGAGCTCGGTTCCGTCCCAGACCTCCCACGCGCTTACCGATGGATGCCACACATCCGGATTCTCGATGCGCCGGAACGTCACCTGGAACAGCTTTTCCGCGGTGGCCAGCACGCCCGGTTCCACGCGGGCATAAGGAAAATACGGCCGAACTGCCTGCGAATCGAAGTCGAACGCCGACCGCCGGTACTGTTCCACCCAATGCGCGCGGCTCGCAGCGTCAATCTGCGTGAGTCCCGGCTCACGCGACTGCGCAAACTCCAGGATCATCGCGTACTCCTTCTCCGCACCGCCCTTGCTCGCATGATCCAGATCGTCGAGGAACGCCTGCATGTTCGCCGCCGACTCCATCATCTGGTCCGCTGTCGCCAGATCGGCCCAGTGCGCGAAGCCCAGAATCGTCGCAACCTCCTGCCGGATCCGCAACAGCTCCAGCAACAGCGCCTCATTCGCCGGATACGCCCGCGTGTTGTACGCGAGAAACATATTGCGCCGCAGCTCCGCCGACTTCGCGAACGTCAGCACCGGCAGGTAATCCGGATAATCTGTGGTCAGCGTGATCTTGCCGTCCTCGCCCGGTTGATGCGAATCCAGAAAATCCGCCGGTAATCCTTCCAGTTCCTCTGCATTCTCCACGACGACGGTCTTGCCGCCTTCCTGTACATTGCGCCCGAAGTGAAGGCTCGCCAGCGTGGCTTTGTCCTGCAGCTCTTTGATCCGCGCCCGCGTCGCATCATCCTTGTCCACGCCGGCCAGCCGATACTGTAACAGTGTCCGTTCCAGATAATGTTTCGTAGCGGCATCCGCTCCGCTCGCATCGATTTTTTCCAGCGCCCGATACACATCCCGGTTCAGCGAAAGCTCAACGCCCGCCTGTGCAATCTTCTGCAGCAGCGCCTCAGCCGCGTCCCGCACGGGCTTTTCCGGATAAACGCTGTGCAGCAGCCCGGTCAAAGACCCAACAGCAGACAGCTCGGCAACCGCATCGTCATACGCCCGCAGGGTATTCTCGAGCGTGCGCGGACCCTCCGCCGCCAGCAGCCGCTCAATCGCCGTCCGGTGACGAAGCAGGCGCTCCTCGACCCACGATTCCAGAGACTTTTCATCGACCGGCCCGGTTCCAGTCGGATTCCAGGGATGGACGATAACGGAAGAAAGAGATTCGGACGCTGTAGCACTCATGAAAACACCTTCTTATTGGCAGAGTAATCCACTCGCCGCTGTCCGTGAAAATAGTGTTGGTCCGGAAGAGAAATCCCTAACTGCCGATGGCTTCATGGCCCCTTTGCAGGGCCGAATGTGCCGCCTCGAGCTCCACGTACGATGGGGTTCGCCCTTTCTGTCTGTACAGGCGGATCAGCAACGCCACATAATCCACAGCCACGCGCGCGCATGCTTTACTGGAGCCCGCATAGCGTCTTCCAAAGGTAAAAGGAACCTCGATCACCGAGCGAATTTCGGCCCGGGCGAGAATCTCAAGCAGAATCTTGAAGCCGGACTTCTGCAACTCGATGCGCTCGATGCAGGAGCGGCGCACCATGAAAAATCCCGACATCGGATCCCGCGCGCGAATGCCGTTTCGCTGCACCGGCAATGTCATCCATATCGCGATCCGCGAAATCATCTGACGCAGAACCTTCCACCCACGCATACAGCCGCCGCACGCATAGCGGCTGCCTACCACCAGGTCGGCGCCGGCGTTGAGATGCGCCCACAGTTTCGGCAACAACTCCGGCGGATGCTGCAGGTCCGCGTCCATCACTGCCAGCACCTGGGCCTCGGTTTCCGCCCATCCTCGCAGCACGGCTCCAGCGAGACCGCGCTCGCTCTTTCGCACCACCAGCCGGATGCGCGGATCCTCGCGCCCCAGCTCCGCCAAAATCTCGTCGATCCCGTCCCGGCTGTCGTCGTCCACTACAATCACTTCGTAAGCACGATCGTAGGGATCAAGCGCAGCCCGCACTCGCACCATCAGCGGGCGAATGTTTCTGGCTTCGCGAAGCGTGGGTATCACAAGTGCGAGTGCTGGTGGGTATCGGCGTGACTCGCAAACGGTTGGCCCGGTTATGCTCCCGTGGGGGCCCGGAAAGCTCAATTTTTCTGAATCCATTCTCACCTGGAGCGACGCGAAACGACCTTGAAAAGTTGCGGTCAGTACAAGAACTTAATCTATCTGTCACTTGTCAGCGCCGGTGCACTGCTCGTCGAAGGATACCACCCTGGCGTTGAAGATGACGCGGTCTACCTCTCCGCGATCCAGCGCCGCATCCATCCCAACCTGTATCCGCACGATTTTCAATTCTTCACACTGCAAATGCAGGCCAGCGTTTTCGATCGCCTCATGGCCGGCTGGGTCCGCCTGACGCGCATCCCGGTTTCGGTATCCGCGATGCTGTTCCAATGCCTGGCAGCGTTTTTCCTGCTTTGGGCCTGCCACGCACTGGCCCGCCGTTGCTTTTCCACCCCGGCCGGGCAATGGGCCGGCGTCGCCCTTGTGGGCACACTCTTTACGATGCCGGTTGCGGGAACGGCGCTTTACATCTTCGACCAGCATCTTCACCCCCGCTCCATCGCGACCGCGCTGATCTTGTGGGCCGTCGTACTCGTCCTGGACCGCCGCATTGTCCTCGCCGGCGTTCTGCTCGCCGCCGCCGTCGTGCTCCATCCCATCATGGGCGTCTTCGGCTTGTCGTATTGCGCCATCCTCTCGATCGCCCTCCTGCGGGCAAGAACGCCGGCCGAGCAGCCAACCGCCGCCACCGTCGCCATGGGGATCGCCCCGACGTGGATCTTCGAGGGGCCGTCACCGGCCTGGAAGGCAGCCCTCAACACCCGCGACTACTACTTCATCGCGCGCTGGGCCTGGTATGAGTGGCTGGGCGCCGTCGCTCCCATCTTTATCCTCTGGCTCATCGCTCGTTATGCACGCCGCTCCAACCGTTCTGCGATGTCGATGCTGGCTGGCGCCGCCACCGTCTTCGCCACCTTCCAGCTCGCTGTGGCCTGCATCGTGCTGCTGACGCCAGCTCTCGTCCGTATCACGCCAATGCAGCCCATGCGCTATCTTCACCTGGTCTACATTTTCATGGCGCTGCTCGGCGGCGGCCTCATCGGAGAAAAGCTGCTCCGTGACCACCTCTGGCGATGGGTTGCGTTCTTTCTGCCTCTGGCGCTCGGTATGTTTATTGCTCAGCGATCGCTCTTCGCGGGAACCGAACACATCGAGCTGCCTGGAGTGGCCTCCCATAATCCCTGGCTGCGCGCCTTCGCGTGGGTCCGCGGTAACACGCCTGTGGACGCGTACTTCGCTCTCGATCCCTATTACATGCAGCTTCCCGGCGAGGATTATCACAGCTTCCGCGCCCTCGCTCAGCGCAGCGAACTCGCCGACGCCATCAAGGACGCAGCCGTCGCCACTCAGGTCCCCGACCTCGCGCCGCTCTGGCAGGAGCAAACCCAGGCCGTGACCGGCTGGCGGCATTTTCAGAAACAGGATTTTCTGCGCCTGCGCGAGCGATTCCGTGTCGACTGGGTTATCGTCCAGGGTCCGGGCGTCGCAGGGCTCGACTGCCCCTACAAGAATGAAGCCGTAGCCGTCTGCCGGCTGCAATAAGGAACAGCGGACGCTACAAAATCTTTTTCCCAAAAGCCGAGGAAATCAGCTCCACCGCCAGATCGGCCGTTCGGTTATGCTCGTCGATCACCGGATTCACCTCGACCACCTCCAGAGACAACATTCGCCCATGATCCGCGATGATCTCCATCGCCAGATGCGCCTCGCGATACGTCGCCCCACCCCGCACCGGCGTGCCCACCCCCGGCGCGTCTTCAGGATCGATCCAGTCCATATCGAGCGACACATGATAGCCGGCAGTCCCCCGTCCCGCCGCGCGCAACGCCTCTTCCATCACCGTCCGCATCCCGCGTTCGTCGATGTCGCGCATCGTGTAGACCTCGCTGATTCCAGCCCGCTTGATGTTTTCCTTCTCCGTCGCATCGATGTCGCGCACCCCGATCAGCACCACGTTTTCCGGCTGTACTTTCGGCGCAAATCCCAGGATGTTCGCCAGCGGCTCCGGATCGAGCCCCACCAGCGCGGCCAGCGGCATCCCGTGCACGTTCCCGCTCGGCGAACTCGCCGGAGTATTCATGTCCGCATGCGCGTCGATCCAGATCAGCCCAATCTTCTGGTTTTGCTTCCGGTAAAACTCCGCCACGCCGGAAACACTCCCCGCCGCGACCGAATGATCGCCGCCCAGAATCACCGGCGTCATGCCCTCCGCCAGCGACTTCACCACCATCTCCGCGGCGCGCGTGCAGGTCTCGGTAATTTCCTTCAAATAGCGCGCACTCTGATCTCCGGAGGACTTCGTCTCCGCGATCGCCACGCCGATGTTGCCGCCGTCGCTCACCTCGTGCCCCAGCGCCTCCAGCCGCGCTTCGAGCCCCGCAACCCGCACCGCCGACGGCCCCATATCCACGCCGCGGCGCGACGCGCCCAGGTCGAGCGGCACTCCAATCACTTTGATCTTGCGAGGAGGCAGCGTCTGCACGCCGCCATAGACGGGGACGTTCCCTTTAGCTGCGCTCGGCGACATGGCCTGCGCTGTTTCGTTCGATTTCAAAATAACCTCACGGGTAAATGCGGTTCAGCGTCCGGGCAAAGGGAATCGTCTCCCGCACGTGATCGAGCCCGCAGATCCAGGCCACCGCGCGCTCAATCCCCATGCCAAAACCCGAATGCGGAACCGAACCATACCGCCGCAGATCGAGATACCACTGGAAAGCATCGATTGGCAACTGGTGCTCATCGATCCGCTTTTTCAGCAGATCGTAAGAGTGAATACGCTGCGAGCCACCGATCACTTCGCCATACCCCTCCGGCGCCAGCACATCCACGCACAGCGCGTACTTCGGATCGTCCGGGTCTGGCTCCATGTAGAAAGCCTTCACCGCCGCAGGGTAGCGATGCACCATCACAGGCCGGTCAAATTGCGACGAAATGTACGTCTCATCCGGCGATCCGAAATCGTTCCCGTACTCGAACGCCTGCTCCAGTTCGCCCCTGGCATGCGCTGCGTTCAGCATCGCAACCGCTTCGTCATACCGCAGCCGCGGAAACGGCGGCTTCACCGCCGCAAGCTTCGTCGTATCGCGGTTGATTGCCTTCATCTCGGCTGCACGACGCGTCAGCACCCGCTCCACAATAAAGCTGATGAAATTCTCCGCCAGCCCCATCAGATCGTCGAGCGTGGCAAAGGCCCACTCCGGCTCGACCATCCAGAACTCGGTCAGGTGCCGCCGCGTTTTCGATTTCTCCGCGCGAAACGTCGGCCCAAACGAATAGACCTTCCCCAGCGCCAGCGCCGTGCTCTCGATATAGAGCTGCCCGCTCTGCGTTAGGTATGCCTGGTCTCCAAAGTAGTCCACAGGGAACAGCGTGCTCGTCCCCTCGCAGGCCGCCGGCGTCAGTATCGGCGGATCGGTCAGCACAAACCCGTTGTCGTCCAGATAATCTCGTGCCGCCTTGATAATTTCCGCACGAATGCGCAGAATCGCCGCCTGGCGCGGCGTCCGCACCCAAAGGTGCCGATGCTCCATCAGGAAATCGGTGCCATGCTCCTTCAGCGAAATGGGAAACGGATCGTCCGCCGGCACCCGCTGCAGCACTTCCACATGCTCCACATCCAATTCGTAACCGCCAGGCGCACGTTTATCCGCACGGACCTTGCCGGTCACCACAACCGACGACTCCTGCGTCAACCCTTTCACCGTCTCGAAGACTTCCGGCGTCACCGCGGCCTTCGGCACAATCCCCTGAATGGTCCCCGTCCCATCGCGAAAGATAGGAAACAGCAGCTTCCCGCTCTCACGCAGGTTGTAGAGCCACCCATGCAGCGTCACCGTCTGCCCGTCGTGCTCGCCAATATGGCCGATCGTCGAAAGAGGGTATTGTGTAGCAGTCTCCGTTACAATTGCCGCGCTTTTCTCCTGCATGACTTTCCGAACCTCTACTTCCCGTTCGCGCCGTCCATTTTTGCGAATGCCTTCTTTGCCTTTTCGCCAACGGCCTCGATGGAATCCCCCAGCGCGTAATGAATCTCCAGCACCCCGGCCGGCGCCTGCGGAGCCGCCTTTAGCTCGCCCAGCGCCACATCCCAGTCGATCGTTCCGTCACCCGGCCACAGATGCGCATCCTTGTCGCCCTTGTTGTCGTGGAGGTGGGACGACCGCACATGAGCTTTCAGTTCAGTCATGGCCGCGGCCACGCCCTCGCCCAGATGCGCATGCCCCACGTCGAGGCACACGCCGATGTCCCGAAAATGCCCCACCGTCAGAATTTCCACCAAATGCGCCGGCCGTGCCACCTCGCCCTGCAGATTCTCGACCAGCAGCTTCACGCCCAGCGGGCTGGCAAACGCATGCAGATGCTCGAGCGCGGTGATCGAATGCTCCAGCGCCCGTGGGCTCCATGCATCGTCGCGCTCTCCAAGATGCAGAACCAGGAATCGAAACGGAATCTGCTCCGCCACTTCGAGCGCCCGCTTCACCTCGTCCATTCCATCGATGCGGCGGCTCTTCTCCGGATGAATTACGTTGACTGCGGGCGAGCCGCCCCGCCCCATTTCGAGGTCGGAATAAAGCGGCGCGTGCATCGAGAAAGCGTCGACGGGATTGCCGCTGAACCACTCCGCCAACTCACGCACGTGCGGACGGCTCGTGTAATCGAAATGCTGGCGCGCGGCAAACAGCTCCACGCCCTGCGTGCCCGCGTGGGCAAACACGTCGAGCAGGCCGGGGTGCAGTCGATGACTGAGGAAAACGTGCGAAGAAATTGCTTTGAGCATGGATACGCTGACCAGGGTGAGCGAAAAGATTGAGTGAACCGGGAATGAGTCTCTCCCTATCTTCTCATCCCGCGCCCGATGATTTTCGGTTGCGGATCCGAGGGGGTCGGGATCGCTTCAGTTGGGCGCAGCCAGGCTATTCCGCGGTCACTTCCTCGCCCTTCACCGTTACGCCGATGTGCGCCGTGACCTCGCGGTGCAGTTTCACAGGCACGTGGAACTCCCCGGTTGATTTCAGCGGCTCATCCAGCTGCACCTTGCGCCGGTCGATGGTGAAGCCCTTGCCGGCCAGCTCCTGCGCGATGTCCGACGAGGTTACCGAACCGAACAAATGGTCGCCCTCGCCCACCTTGCGCGTGAAAACCAGCGAAATCGCATTGAGCTGCGTCACCAAAGCCTCCGCCTCCGACTTCTCCTTTGCCGAGCGGCGCACCGCGGAGGCCTTGATCTGCTCGATCTCGGCTCGGTTGCCCTCAGTCGCTTCCTTGGCGAGCTTGCGCGGCAAAAGGTAATTGCGGGCGTACCCGTCGGCGACTTTCACCACATCGCCGCGGTTGCCGAGGTTCGAAACATCTTCTCTCAGAATCACTTCCATTGCACAATCTCCTCAAAAACCAGCCAGCCTTTCGCTGGCTAACGGATTTTAGCCAGCCGCCTCTTCGCTGATCGGTCTTTAGCTGACCGGCCTTCAGCTGACCGGTCTTTAGCTGAATTAGAACCGTGCCGCGAACGGCAGCAGAGCGATGTTGCGCGCCTGCTTGATCGCCTTCGACAGCCGCCGCTGGTGTGTAGTGCAAACGCCGGTCAGCCGCCGCGGCACAATCTTGCCGCGCTCTGCCACAAATCCCTGCAGCAGCCGCACGTCGCGATAGGAAATCGCGTCGATCTTCTCGGTGCAGAACTTGCAGACCTTCTTGCGGCGGAAGAACTTCCGCCCGCCCGGTCCGCCCGGACCACCAGGTCCGCGCCCGCCAGGGCCGGCAGGCCGTCCAGAATGCCCGTCCGGTCTCGATGAGGTACTCGTTGCTTCGTCAGCCATATTTCATTCCTCCGGCTGGCCGCCCTTATAGGCGCCAGCCCAAATTTCAAATCAAGTTCATTTGCAGAACGAGCTCAGGCGCTGGCCGGAGTCGCCGCCGCAGTCGCCGTTTCCGTAGAAGCCACGGGCGCAGGCGGTGCCTCCGCAACAGAAGCGGGAGCCGCAGCCGGTTCGGCAGTCTCAGCCGGAGCAACCGGCGGAGCAGGCGGAATCGCGCTCAGCTTTTTCTTCGTCGCGCGTATTGCTCTCACCTTGGCGAGGCGCTTTTCCTCCTCGTCCATCCGAACGGTGATGAACTTAATCACCGGCTCGGAAACACGCAGCCGGCGCTCCAGCTCCGCAATCAGCACGCCATCGGCATCCACCGTCAGCAACACATAATTGCCGTCGTTAAATTTCCCCACCGTGTACGCCAGCTTGCGGCGTCCCAGCTTCTCCGTCGCGCGAACCTTGCCGCCGCCGGTGGTCACCGTTTGATCGAGGCCTGCGATCAGCTTGTCGAGATCCTCTTCGGCCATATCCGGCCGCACGATGAACATCACTTCATAGAAACGTTGAATCATCTGCTTCTCTTCCCTCCGAACCGACCGGTCCGGCATTAAGAAATTCGCTTCCTTCCGTCTTCACTTCTCCGCCGGGCCGATTACGGAATCTTCCGGGTCCCGCCGGTTGAACTCATTCATGGCGGCCGAAATGCCCTTCGCCACCACCATCTCCACGGCGCGCGCTACCCGATCCAGCACCGGATCGATCGCCGTCAGATCCCGTTTGCTCATCGGCGTCAGCAAATAATCCTTGCCGCGACGAAAAGCTTCCTGTTGAACTCCCGGTTCCGGCCCTACTCCAATCCGGATCCGCCACCACTCATCCGTTCCCAGCGCGCCCGAGACCGAACGCGCTCCGTTATGTCCCGCCGGGCTGCCCCGCTCCCGGATTCGTAACCGTCCCAGTGGCAAATCCAGCTCGTCGTACAACACCAGCAAATTTCTGGGCGGCCCGTCGTCGACTTCAAGGTCCAGTTCGTCAACCAGCGCCCCCACCGCAAGCCCGCTCAAGTTCATCCAGGTCTCCGGCTTTGCCAGGATCACCTCCCGGCCCGCCATTCGAACTTTCGCCGTGAGCGCCCGGCAGCGGCGGTTCACCGCCTCCACGTTGTGCTCACCGGCGATGCGGTCAATCGCCAAAAACCCGGCATTGTGCGGCGTGAACTGGTATTCGATCCCCGGATTGCCGAGCCCAACCACCAGAAACGCGCCGCCTTCCCCGGACACTTACTTCTTGCCGCCCTTGTCGCTCTTCTCCGCGGCAGGAGCAGCAGCTCCCGCTTCGCCGGTCTCCTGCTTGCCCTTCTTCACTACCTCCGGCTCCGCAGGACCAGCGGCAGTTGCAGCCGCCTCAGCCTCCGGCGCAGCAACCACCTCTTCCTTGATCGAAACCACGTGCGCAACCGGTTTGTCGTCCGGAGTAATGAACCGCAGCCTGCCGGTATGCGGCAGATCGGAAACCCTCAAAACCATCCCGAAGGTCAGGTGCGAAACATCCACCTGAATGCTGCTCGGAATATCACCCGGCAGGCACTCGATCTCCACCTCGCGCAGCATCTGATCCAGAATGCCGCCCTGCGTCTTCACGCCCACCGCTGTGCCGGTCAGCTGGATCGGCACCTCTACGCGAATCGGCTTGTCCAGCGCGATGCGCTTGAAGTCAATGTGGATCAGCTTGCCCTTGATCGGCTCGTACTGCCAGTCCACGATCATCACCTTCGCCGTCGATCCGGAAACTTCCAGATCGAAAATCGAGTTATGCCCGGTTTCCGAATGCAGAATCCGCTGGATCTGTTTCGGGTCTACCTCCACGGCAACCGCCGGCTCCGCCGCTCCATAAACCACGGCCGGCACCTTACCCTTCGCGCGCACGCGCCGGGCTGCATTCTTGTTGAACTTGCCCTCGCGGGGCACTGCGCTCACGATTTCCTGTGTTGTCATAACCTTCTCCTTCGGGCACGGCTGGCAGTTATCAGTCGCCAGTCTTCAGTCCCGATTTTCCGGGGACATTCCGCTCCCTTTGCAGCTCTTGTTGCCGCTGCTGTTTGGCCGCACGCCCCAGTCTTCGCGAGCCATACGACCGTTTCCTGCCGGCCAATCCTGTCTGGGGACTGGCAACTCACAACTGGCGACTAGTTAAACAACGAGCTCACGCTCGTCTCCATATGAATATTCAGGATGGCCGCGCCCAGCAGGCCCGCCACCGAAAGCACCTTAATCTTTCCCGACTCCTTCAAACCCTTTGCCTCTTCGCGCAGCGGGATTGAATCCGTAACCACCAACTGCTCCAGCCGCGAACTCTGGATACGCGGCACCGCCTCGCCCGAAAGAACCGGATGCGAAGCGCCCGCATAAACCCGCGTCGCGCCCTTGTCGAGCAGCGTATCGACCGTCTTCACCAGCGTCCCGGCGGTATCGATAATGTCGTCGATGATCAGGCATGTGCGGCCTCTTACATCGCCGATTACGTTCATCACTTCCGTCACGTTAATATCCGTCCTGCGTTTGTCGACGATCGCCAACGGCGCGCCCAGCTTGGTTGCGATGAACCGCGCACGCTCCACGCCGCCCGCGTCCGGCGAAATCACTGTCAAATCCGGCAAATTCAGCTCGCGCACATATCCGATCATTACCGGGCTCGCAAATAAGTGATCCACCGGGATGTTGAAAAATGCCTGAATCTGCGCCGCATGCAGATCCATAAAAAGGGCCCGGTTGGCGCCGGCGGTGGTCATCAGATCGGCCACAAGCTTCGACGAAATGGCTACGCGCCCGCGATCCTTGCGGTCCTGGCGGGCATACCCGTAATACGGAACGACCACCGTGATACGCCCCGCCGAGGCGCGCTTGAGGGCATCGATCATGATCAGCAGTTCCATCAGGTGCTGATCCACCGGAAAGCAGGTCGGCTGAACGACAAACACATCCGCGCCGCGCACATTCTCCAGCAGCTGGAAGTACACCTCGCCGTCGGAGAAGCGTGTCATCCGTGTCTCGCCCAGCGTCACGCCGATATGCCTGCAAATCTCCTCCGCTAACTCGCGATTCGCCGTGCCCGAAAACACTTTGAACCGCCGATCCTCGTTTGAAACCCGCGAACGCCGCGCCTGCCCCTTCGCCTTCGCATTTCCGTCTGTCTGAGCCGCCGCCAGATTCGGCGTGACCACGCCTGCTGCTTCCATCGTGTCCGTCTTCACAAGATCCTCCAGCTGGTTTGCATGGCATCCTGCTTAAGATTGCGGCGATCCTGCTGCCGGGCCCAATTCAATAACCCAAACTCTGGCTGGGCGACCAGGATTCGAACCTGGACAAAGTGCTCCAAAGGCACTTGACCTACCATTAGTCGATCGCCCAGTAAATAATCCTGTCCAACATCCTGCCATCGACCTCTGGGTCCCCGGTCCGGCCTGCTTTTGGCCGGACTGGGCAGAAAGGCACTTGACCTACCATTAGTCGATCGCCCAGTAACCAATCCCGACCAAAACCCTGCCCAGTTCTTTTTTTCGCTAACTCGCTAGCTCGCTAACCGCTAACTAGCTTCCCTGCTAACTCGCCAACTGCTAATTCCCCACCATCTCCCGCCAGTATTCGTCGCGCGGCAAAGTCCTCGTCCGCAGCGATCGAACCCCAGCTTCCCCTAACCGCGCTTCCGCCGCCTCCGCTGCGCCCGCGGTTCCATACAGCCCAAACAAGGCCGATCCGGACCCGGACAGCGAGGCGTACATAGCCGTCTCCTCAGGGTTGCCGGAGCCCGCAAGAATGCGCTTGATATTTCCGAGAGAGGGATACTGCCGGAAGACGACCTCTTCGAAGTCGTTTTCGATCCCGGTTCGGACAAGCGCGAGAAGCGGATGCTGCTCCGTTTTCTGAACCCCACCGAGCAAGCCCGGTGAGGGCCCCGACTTCACGGCCAGGCCCCCGCCTATCGCGGAGACACCGGAGGAGTGCGCGCCAACCCCGGCGGACATTTCCTCCGGAGGCCTCGGACCAAATACCGAGGCGAGAGCTCGACTCAACTTAGACAGTCTATCGGAGCCATCATCGTCGGTCAATTCGCTTGACGTGCCGGCCGGACTGCGCCCTGCACCCTGCATCCTGTTCCCTGTTCCCTGTCCCCTGTCCCCTGCACCCTGAAGCGCATCCCAGTCCCGGTAAGCCTGCGGCGTCGAAACCCCCACCTCCGGCAACGCCAACACGCATTCCAGCGGCGGAAAATCCTGCAGAGAAGAAACCTGCTCGCCACGCCCCATCCCCAGCACCGCCCCTCCAATCAGAAACAGCGGCACATCCGACCCAACCTCCGCCGCAATCCGTAGCTTCTCTGCTTGCGCCAGCGCCCCAACTCCGCCCCGCGCCAACTCCCGCTCCAGCCCAATCAGTGCCGCCACCGCGTTCGCCGATCCCGCCCCTATGCCACCCTGCACCGGCAGCCGCTTCTCAATATGGATATGAACGTCCGCATGTACCGCGAGCGCCCGCAGCGCCCGGTCAACCATCTTCCACGCTGTGTTCGTTGGGTCTATTGGAACCCGCGCATCGTCGCTTGTAATCCGAATGCATGTCTCGACCGCGAGCCGCGCGTCGACCGTCACCCAATCATGCGCCTCAAGCGTCTGATAGCACGTCGTCAGCGCATGAAAGCCATCCGCGCGCAACGGCCCGATCGTCAGCCCCAGGTTGATCTTGGAATAGGAACGAACCTTCGTCGCCATCGTCCCGATTGTAGGGGAGCGCAGGCGCAATCGCCCCCAGCTACCGGCTACCGGCTCCCAGCTACTGGCTACTGGCTACTCGCTCCCAGCTACTGGCTACCGGCTCCCAGCTACTGGCTACCGGCTACCGGCTACCGGCTACTTACAGAATGTACCGCGACAGATCCTGATTCTTGACGATGTCTGCCACCATCTGGCGCACGTATTCCGGATCGATCACCATCACCTTCTCCGTTCCGTTCGCCGTCTCGCGCTCGATCACCGGCAGTGGCGCCGTCGTCCCTTCGCCCACCGCGGCCAGCTCTACCACCGTTCCATGATTCTTAGCGTCACCCTTTGACTGTGTGCGTGTCAGGTCGGGAGCCGCAAAGCTTATTTCATCCAGCACCCGTTCCATAATGGTGTGCAGCCGCCGCGCCCCGATATTCTCCGTCCCCTCATTCACACGGAATGCAAACTGCGCCATCTCTGCGATGGCCTCCGGCGTGAACTCCAGCTTCAGCCCCTCGGTCTCCAGCAACGCCGTGTATTGCCGAACCAGAGAAGATTTTGGCTCGGTCAGAATCCGCACAAAATCTTCCACCGTCAGCGACTGCAGCTCCACTCGAATCGGGAACCGCCCCTGCAGCTCCGGAATCAGATCGCTCGGCTTTGAAACATGGAACGCACCCGCCGCGATGAACAGGATGAAGTCCGTCCGCACCATCCCATAGCGCGTGTTGACCGTCGTCCCCTCCACGATCGGCAGAATGTCTCGCTGCACACCTTCGCGCGAAACGTCCGGCCCATGGCCGCCCTCGCGCCCCGCGATCTTGTCAATCTCGTCCAGAAATACGATGCCCGAGCTCTCCACCCGCTCCACAGCCAGCCGTGTCACCTGATCCATATCGATCAGCCGGCCTTCTTCCTCCTGCACAAGGTATTCGAACGCATCCGAAACCTTCATCTTCCGTTTGCGCGTACGCTGCCCAAAAATATTCGGCAGCATGTCCTTCAGATTGACGTCCATCTCCTCCATGCCCTGGTTGGAGATGATCTCGAACGACGGCGTATTCCGCTCCCGCACATCGATCTCCACCATGCGCTCGTCCAGCTTGCCTTCGCGGAACTGCTGCCGCAGCTTCTCCCGCGTCCTGGTATGTGAGCTCGACTGTGAATTCGATTGCGCATCCCCGACAGCGGTGCCTGCCGCCGTCGTGCTCGACGGAGCCGGCAGCGTAATCGTGTTCCCATCCACGTAAGGCGCGCTCGCCGCCGCCGGCTGCGCCGGAGTCGTCGTCTGCGGTGGAAGCAGCACATCGAGCAGGCGCTCCTCTGCGTTCATCTCCGCGCGGTCCTCGACTTCCTCCAGCTTCTCCTCGCGCACCATGTCGATGGCAATCTCCACCAGGTCCCGCACGATCGAATCCACGTCGCGCCCTACGTACCCAACTTCCGTGAACTTCGAAGCCTCAATCTTCAGAAAGGGCGAGTTCGTCAGCTTCGCCAGGCGCCGGGCAATTTCCGTTTTCCCCACGCCCGTGGGGCCAATCATGATGATGTTCTTGGGCATGATCTCGTCCGCCAGATCGGGTGTGAGCTTTTGCCGCCGCATGCGATTGCGCAGCGCGATCGCCACCGCCCGCTTCGCCGCCTTCTGCCCAACAACGTACTTGTCCAGCTCCGCGACAATCTCCCTGGGAGTCAGCTCTTCAAGCGACAGCTCCTGGTCTTCCGCCGTTCCCGGTAAATAAATTGCCATATGCCCCACCTGCTCCCCGAACGCCGACCTCTTTTTCGCCGACCGTCTCTTAGGGACAGCTCTTTGCTTCCAGTTACCAGCTACTGGCTACTCGCTGCCCCGTGCAGTTCCTCGATCGTGACCTTGTCGTTTGTGTAAATGCAGATTTGCCCGGCAATACGCATCGCCTTCTCCGCAATATCCCGCGCCGAAAGCTCCGTGTTCTCGATCAGCGCCCGCGCTGCCGACAACGCGTACGATCCGCCGCTGCCGATCGCGGCAATTCCCTCGTCCGGCTCGATCACATCCCCCGACCCGCTGATCAAGAACGTCTGGCTCAGGTCCGCCACCACCAGCAGCGCCTCGAGGCTTCGCAGCATCTTGTCGGTCCGCCAGTCCTTCGCCAACTCCACCGCGGATCGTCCGAGGTTCCCCGCATACTGTTCCAGCTTTCCCTCAAAGCGGCTGAATAGAGAAAACGCGTCGGCCGTCGACCCCGCAAAACCCGCCAGAATCTTGTCCTGGTACAGCCGCCGAATCTTCTTCGCCGTATGCTTAAAAACAGCTTCGCCCATCGTGACCTGCCCATCGGCCGCCATCACCACATCGCTGCCCCGGCGCACGCAAATCACCGTCGTGGAGCGAATCCGCACTCTGGGCGATCGCCGGGGACTCCCCTGATTCGCCCTGGTTCCCGTATCGAGGATCGATTCCGTAGCTGCCTCTTCCTGCTTACCGGCTTTCACACTGAAGGAAAAACGACCGCCCGAAGCGGCCGTTTGTGAAAATCTGTGATTCTCCATGTCTCCAGCGAGTATAGCGCAGACATTCATTACTACTTTGGCGCAATACCCTTTCACCGTGCCGCAAACCGTCACAATCTGAGCTATCCTTCAACTGTCGAAGCTCGATAATTTCCCGTCCTTTCCTGGAGCCATTCGGATGTTCGCCCACTCACTGCGCGATCCACATGTGATCGGGGTGCTGGCTGCGTCAGTGGTCTGTATTGGCGCCATCGTCGCGTGGCTCTTTCTGCGCCGCCGGCCCACCGCCGATGAGATCGAGCGCGAGCGCCGCGCTCAGCTTGTCCGCTCCGGCCGCATCATTGACGGCACCATCCTCGACATTACCGAACTCGAAACGCCCCCCGAACCCGGCAAGGAGCGCGAGATTCGCTTCGTCCTCTATAAATATGAAATTGGCGGCGTGGTCTACGAGTGCTCCCAGGAGGTCACCGCTCTGCGCGACTACGTGAACCCCGCCGAACTGCGTCTGAGCTTCCCCTGCTCGGTGCGCTACGACATCCACCGTCCGGAAAACAGCATCGTTGTCGCCGAGAACTGGAGCGGCCTGCGCACCACCGCCGACTCCGTGCCCACCCGCCCGCTGTCGAAGTCGCCTAAGCCCCGGGCCTCCGCTCCCATCCAGTAATCTCGACAGAGCAGGCAGCGCAATCAGTCAAGATAAACTGGATTGATATGCATGTTCATGGCGCCAGCAACGCGGCCATGCAGCGAGTGCTGCGCACCTCCCTTATCGCCACGATTGCCTACGTCGTGCTCACCCTGATCGCCGGACTGCGCGCCCACTCCCTCGCTCTCGTTTCCGAAGCCGGCCACAACGCCTCCGACGCCCTGGCCATCGTCCTTTCCTTTGTGGCCGTCTGGTTTCAAACCCGCCCCGCCACCGACCAGAAGACCTTCGGCTACCAGCGCGCCGGCGTCCTCGCCGCCTTCCTCAACGCGCTCACCCTCATCGTCATTGCCGTCTGGATCGCCCTCGAAGCCGTACACCGCTTCAACGCACCCACATCCGTTCAGCCGCGCATCATGATGCTGGTCGCCGCCGCCGGCGTCATCATGAACGGCCTCATCGCCGCCATGCTCTGGCGTGTCAGCCACGACGTGAACATTCGCAGCGTCTTCATCCACATGCTCGGCGATACGCTCTCCACCGCCGCCGTCATCGTCGGCGGGCTCGTCATTCTGCTCACGGGCCGCACCTGGATCGACCCCGCGCTTTCCCTCGCCATCGCCGCGCTCATTCTCTGGTCCTCCCTCGCCATCGTCCGCGAGACTCTCAACATCCTGCTCGAGGGCACACCGCGAGGAATTTCACTAACTGAGATCCGCACCACACTGGCAACCATCGACGGCGTCGAAGACGTCCACGACCTGCACGTCTGGAGCCTCGGCTCCAACACCCACGCCCTCGCCAGTCACATCACCATCGCCGACATTCCGCCTTCGGAGAGCAACCTCATCCTCGACCGCATCAACGTTGTGTTGCGCGAGCGCTTCCGCATCCACCACACAACGCTCCAGTTCGAACATGTGATCTGCGAAGTAGCCCATGGCTGCCTGGTCTCGGTTGAGCAAACCGAAATGTCTCATCACCACCATCACGGTCACGCTCACTGATTTCCTGCGCCATTTAACAGGCTCAACCCGGCTCAGGCAGTTTCCGGCCGAAGTCGCTTACGCCGGTTTCCGCGCCGGCTCATCCGCGACACAGTCCTTCGCCTCTTCCGGCCCGATTCCAGCCATGACAACTCCGCGGGCTACGCCGCTGTGCGCAGCCTGTTTCAGAATTTTTACGAATGATGCCGTTCAGGCTGCGGATTCGTTTTGCTGCTCTGTCCCCGCCAGTTGTGTCAGCGTCCGCGCCGGCAGAAATACCCGGAAACGCGCACCCGGCAAATCCGGCTCCGTGCTCTTCACCAGTGTGATCGATCCTCCGTGCTTCTGCACAATGCCCATACTTACCCAGAGCCCAAGCCCCGTACCCTGCATGCCCTTCGTCGTAAAGAACGGCTGAAAAAGATTCTTCGCCGTGGTAGCGGGAATGCCCGGCCCGCTGTCCGCCACTTCGATGATCGCGCCGGCGCCCTGCCATTCACCCGCGTCGGCATGCTCCACCCGAATGCGAATGCGGCCCTTCGGGCCGGCCGCCTCCACCGCGTTTACCAACAGATTCGTGAACACCTGCCGCAACTCCGCCGGAAATCCCTCCACCGTCAAATCTCCGGCGATGTCTGTTTCCAGTCGAATCTCCTGATTTTGTAACCTTCGTTCGAGTAACAGCAGCACCCCTTCGATCAGCTCCCGCAGTTCGACCTGGATCGGCGCCTTCGGCTCGCGGTACAGGCTCAGCATCGTCCGGCTGATCTGCATCGTCCGGCTCAACTCCTGTTGCGCCATCCGCAGATATTCCGCCCGCTGTTCCGGGTCATCCTCCTCCCGCAGCAAAAAATGAAGATTCGCTACCGAATCCAGCGGATTGTGAATCTCATGCGCAATACTAGCCGCCAGCCGCCCGGCAACTGCCAACTTTTCAGATGCGACCAGTGCGCCCTGGATTCGCCGCTCTTCCGTTACATCGCGAAACACCAGCACCACGCCGATCATCTCGCCGGCGCCGCTCTTGATCGGTGCAGCGCTGTCGTCGATCATGTACTCCCGTCCTCCACGCGCGATCAGCACTGTGTGGTTGGCCAGCCCAATTACCTGCCCCAGCCGCCGGACCTTCTCCACTGGATTCTCCACAATGGCCCGGGTGTTCTCATGCACGATGTGGAACACCGTCTCCAGCGGTTTTCCCATCGCGTCATCGAGCGTCCACCCTGTGAGCTTCTGTGCAACCGCATTCGTGAACTTAACCCTGCCGCCGACGTCGCACGCGATCACTGCATCGCCGATCGACTCCAGGGTTGTTTGGAACCATAGCCGGCTCTCAGAAAGTTGCTCCGACCGCTCCGTGATCTCGCTGATCCGCCGCTGATAACTGGCCGATATTGCCCGAACATGGTGCCACGTAAACAAGGCAAGAAAAATTCCAACCACCACCGCCGACACAACCAGCGAAATCAGTTGCTGCCGTTGCAGCCGCTGCGCAAGACGATATTTCGTCTCGCGCAAATCGGACTCGTGCCGCAGCATTCTCGCCGTCGTCGCGCGAACGCTGTCCATCATCGCCTTCCCCTGCTGGTTCACCCCTGCAGCTTTCAACGCCGACGGATCCTCGTGCAGCACCGCGCGCGCGAAGCCCAGCCACTGGTTATAGCGGCCTTCCAGCTCGCTCAGGCTGGCTTCTTGCGTCGTGTCCGTTGTCAGCATCTCGCGCAGATTCGCCAGGTGGCTCTGGATCGGACCTGCTGCCGCCTCCCAGGGCGCCAGCATCAATGGATCCGCAGTCAACTGGAATCCCCTGAGCCCCGTTTCCTGATCAATGAACAGGTTCAGCAGCTCCTGCAGCTGCGCCGTTACCTGATCGCTGTGGTCCAGTTCCCGCTGCGCTCGGGTCGCGCTCTCGATCTGCCAAAACACAAATCCCGCCAGCAGGACCAGCAAAACGATGGGAAGCGCTACAAGTTGTCGAAGCGCCCGATTGAACGCTGGCGCCTTCACACCGCTCCTCCGCGCGCGTGCGCCTCAGAGGGGTAGTTTGAACGAGTCTCCAGCATCGACCGCAGCTTCTCCAGCAGCTCCTGCGGTCCTTCACCCTTCAGCAGGGTTACATCGACCATCGCCACCACTTCAGCCGGCAGATTAATGTATGCGCTGAGCAGCATGATCGGGATTTGCGGCCGTTCCCGGCGCATGGTCTCCGCAACCACACCGCCGTCCATCTCCGGCATGTAGTAATCGAGCACCACGCCGTCGACCTCGTTGCCTCGAAACAATGAGAGCCCTGTGGGCCCATCGATCGCCGTCAGCACCTGATAACCGGCCCTCTCCAGAACCGCCCGGCGGATCTGGAGACCCAGCGCTTCGTCATCGATGCAAAGAATCCTGGGTAAAGACACCGCGTGATGCTCACCTGCCCCCGGAAAGATTTCAAGAACGATATTCGACGAGCCGGGACTTGCGGAATCCGAGGGGAATTTTCTGGGGACAACCTCGCGAAGTATAGCACTTCGAAATGTCCGCAAGCCAAACAAAGTGAAGGCCAAAACCTGTCAGGATCCGCCACGAAAGTTGTAATTCTGTGTCCCCCCGGCCAGCCCGCTTCGCCTCCGCCGCCCGCCCGAATTCACACAACTTTTGCATTCCGTTTGCCCGCTCGCGTTTAGGCTGAGGGCGGAACCCGCCACCCCGGCGCGAGAAAGGAACCTCCGCTTGAGCCAGACTGTGTTTGTGCTTGAGGATGACGCCGACATCGCGCGGCTCATCCAGCATCATCTGGAAGCCGCCGGTTTTCCCGCACGCATCTACGCCACTCCCGCCAATCTCATTTCAGACGCCGAGCGCCAGGCCCCGGTCCTGTTTCTGCTCGACATCATGGTTCCCGGCGGAGATGGCCTCGACGTCTGCCGGCGCCTTCGCAACCATTCCGCTCTCAGCACCGTTCCCATCATCTTTGTAACCGCCCGCGCCGGAGAAAACGACCGCGTTCTCGGCCTCGAGCTCGGCGCCGACGACTACATCACCAAGCCCTTTGCCCCTCGTGAGCTGCTGGCTCGCGTTAAAGCTGTCCTCCGTCGCTTTGAGCGCCCCGCCACACCCTCAGCGATCGCCTTTGAAGAAGTCGAAATCGACGCCAGCGCTATGCAGCTTCGCGTGCGCGGTAATCTCACCACCACCACCGCCACCGAGTTTCGCCTCCTCGATTACCTCGCCCGACACCCAGGCCGCGTCTTCAGCCGCGATCATCTCCTCGACGCCGTCTGGGGTGACGCGCGCTTCGTTACCCCGCGCTCCGTCGATGTCTACGTCCGTCGCATTCGCGAGAAGATCGAAACCGACCCCGAAAATCCGCGCTATCTCAAGACTGTTCGCGGGGCCGGCTACCGCTTCGAAATTCCCAAGGCCAGCGAGCGAGCGGCCGCGAGTTAACCTCACTCGTCGCGGGCCGGACAGAATATACTGGAACCATGACCATCCCGGAGCTGTTGCTGCTGGAATTCGACGAAGAGATGCCGGGTATCCGCAAAATCCTCGAGCGCGTGCCCGAAACCAACTTCTCCTGGAAGCCCCACGAAAAGTCCATGACCCTCGGCCGTCTTGCGTCCCACATCGCCGAGCTCCCCGCTCGCTGTGCGACCATCATCACTACTGAAAACTATGTTCGCCAGCCTGGAACCGCCCCGTTCCTCGCCTCATCCTCCGCCGAACTCGTCAGTCGCTTCGACACGACAAGCAGCGAGGCCCGAACCGCCCTCGCCGCGCTCAGCGAAGACCAGCTTTCGGTCATCTGGTCCTTGAAAATGGGAGACCGCACCATGGCCTCGATGCCCCGCGTTATGGCAATTCGCCGCGTCTTTATGAATCACCTCATCCACCATCGCGCTCAGCTCGGCGTCTTCCTCCGTCTGCTCGATGTACCCATCCCGGGCATGTACGGGCCCTCCGCCGACGATTAGGGCAGGGTGTAATACTCCGTTTCCTGGTTGCCGGCCGACCGGTTACTCGCTGAACGACATATCGGCTGAACCCTGTACCCTGTACCCTGTACCCTCGATTCCACCGTGACCGGCAGAGTCTTCTCCAAGCTTTTTTTCTCCTTCCTCTTCGTGCTGTGCATCGCCACGGCTGTGCTGGACTTTTCTTTCCGCAACATCGTCGCGCATTCGCTCCACGAAGAAGCCCGCGTGGCCTCCCTCGGCCCTGTGCAGCAGGCTGCCGCCCTCCACATTCTGCGCCGCGACCTGTTTACCGCCTCGCTCATCTCCATGGTCCTCGCCGCACTCGCATCCGCATGGCTTGCGCATCGCATCGCCGGCCGCCTGCGCCGTATCGTCGAATTCTCGAGCCGTATTGCCGCCGGCGATTTCGCGGCACGCATCGAGGAGGATGACAGCGACGAAATCGGCGAAGTCGCCCGCGCCCTCGACGCCACCGCCAGCCGCCTCGAGCACTCCTTCCACGCTCTCGACAGCAAGCAGCGCGAGCTCGCTGCTCTCCTCGATTCCATGCAGGAAGCCGTCGTCGCCGTCGACGCCGCCGGACAGGTCAGCTGGTCCAATTCCGTGATGCAGCGCATCGCCCCTGGCGCCATCCGTCCGGGCAAGGCCCTCGTCGTCAGCATCCGCGATCCCGAAATTCTCAGCTGCGTGGACGCCGCGCTCCGCGAGCGTCGCATCGGCACAGGCCGAGCCATCTCCGTCGTCCCCGGCCGCGCCTTCGAGGTCAGCGCCGCCCCCACCCCCGATGGCGGTGCCGTAGCCGTCCTCCACGATGTCACCGAGATCGAGCGCGCGGAGAAAACCCGCCGCGACTTCATCGCCAACGTCTCCCATGAGCTTCGCACCCCGCTCACATCCATCTCCGGATACGTCGAAACCCTCCTCGAAGACCAGATGGATCTCCCCGATCACGCGCGCGAGTTCATGAACATCATTCTCAAAAATGCCCGCCGGGTGAACCGCCTTACTGAAGACCTCCTCGCTCTCGCCCAGGTCGAATCCGGCGAGCACAAGCCCCGCGTTCAGCCCATACGCTCCTCCGCCCTCGTCGAGGATGCCATTGAGTCCCTGGCTGGTATGGTTGTCGATTCGGGTGTCGCTCTCGAACCCGGCGATACCATCGACGCCGTGGTCCTTGCCGACGTCGATGCCATGACCCAGGTCTTTGGCAACCTCATTGAAAATGCCATGAAGTACGGAGTCTCGGGCCGCCGCGTCGTAGTCGGCGCTCGCCCCAACGATCACGCGGTCGAGTTTTACGTCCAGGATTTCGGCCAGGGCATGGCGGAAGAGCATCTCAGCCGCATCTTCGAGCGCTTCTACCGCGTCGACAAAGCCCGTTCCCGCGAATCCGGTGGCACCGGCCTCGGACTGGCCATCGTTAAACACATCGTCCTCGCCCACGGCGGCACAATCCGCGTAGAAAGCGAACTGGGCGCCGGCGCAACCTTCTTCTTCACCCTGCCTCTCGCCCCGGAACCGTCATCTCCGCCCCCCCCATCCCCATCCGCCGAAGAACCAGCGTCAAAAGTCGCCCGATAAGCTGCGATACAATGTATCTCAGAGGTTTTTTGACTCCTATGGCAACAACAATGGTCCACATTCGCGTCGATGAAAAAGTGAAGGAAAAGGCCGCCAAGACCCTTGCCGCTATGGGTATCTCGGTGTCCGATGCGGTTCGTATGCTGCTGGTGCGGGTGGCCGCAGAGAAAGCGCTGCCTTTCGATATAAAGATTCCGAATGCAACCACAATCAAAGCCATGAAGGCCGTGGATCGCGGGAACGTGAGGCGCTATCCCAACGCGGAAGCGCTGCTGAAGGATCTCGGCATTTGAGGAAAGTTACCCAAAGCACCCAGTTTCGTCGCGACGTAAAGCTGTGTGAGCGGCGTGGCAAACAGATGCCGAAGTTGCGCGAGTTGATATTGCTTCTGGAGGAAGAAAAACCTTTGCCGCCTGGATATAAAGACCATCCACTGGGCGGAGAGTTGAAGCATTATCGCGATTGCCACATCGAACCGGACTGGCTGCTGATCTACAAGATAGACGGCGACACTTGCCACTTGGTGCGAACCGGTACCCACTCCGACCTTTTCTAACAAATCCCTGCAGTAAATCCCACTACAATGGACTATGACCCCGAGGACCGTTCACGCCGTCTGTTCCCTTGACTGCCCAGACTCCTGCGGCGTCCTCGTCACCATTGACGAAGCCGGTCGCGCCACCCGTCTCCGTGGCGACCCATCGCACCCAGTCACCCGCGGCTTCCTCTGCGGCAAGGTAGCGAAGTACCTCGACCGCGTCTACTCGCCCGACCGCCTCCTCTACCCCATGCGCCGCCGCCCCGGCGTCGCCAAAACTTCGCTCCCCTACGGGCACGAATCCGAATCCTTCGAGCGCATCTCCTGGGACGAAGCCCTCGACACCGTGGCCTCCCGCCTGGCCGCCATCGCCCGCGACCACGGACCCGAATCCATCCTGCCCTATTCCTATGCAGGCACCGTCGGGGTCCTCGGCTACGGCTCCATGGATCGCCGCTTCTTCCACCGCCTCGGCGCATCCCAACTCGACCGCACCATCTGCTCTGAAACCGGCGGCCAGGCCATCATCTCCGTCTACGGCCGCAAACTCGGCACCGATCCCGAAGCCTTTGCGCACGCGCGCCTCATCATCGCCTGGGCCGCCAACATCCACGGCAACAATATCCATCTCTGGCCCTTCGTCGAAGAGGCCCGCCGCAACGGGGCGAAACTCGTCGTAATCGACCCCTACGCCACTCGCACCGCGCGCGCTGCCGACTGGCACATCCCCATCAATCCCGGCACCGACTCCGCTCTCGCCCTCGGCCTTATGCACATCATCGTGCGCGACGGCCTCTACGACAGCGACTACGTCGCTCGCTGGACCTGCGGCTTCGATCAGCTCCGTGAGCGCATCGCCGAATACGCACCCGGCCGCGTCTCATCGCTGACCGGCATCTCTGTCCCCGACATCGAGCGCCTCGCCCACGATTACGCAACCACCACCCCCGCCGTCATCCGCCTCAACTACGGTGTGCAGCGCAGCGACAATGGCGGCGCAGCCACGCGTGCTATCTGCATGCTCCCCGCACTCACCGGCGCGTGGAAGCACCATGGCGGCGGACTCCAGCTGTCCACCAGTGGGGCTTTTAAATGGGACAGAACAGCCCTCGATCGTCCCGACCTGGCGGAAGCCAGCCCCCTCGGCCGTGAAGCCCGCATCGTCAATATGTCGGTCCTCGGTCATGCCCTCACAGAAATGGGCAGCACACCGGAAGATGGCCCCGCCGTCCACGCCCTCTTCGTCTACAACTCGAACCCTGCCGCCATCGCCCCCGACCAAAGCGCCGTCCTCCGTGGCCTCTCGCGCCCCGATCTCTTCACCGTCGTCCACGAGCAGTTCTTCACCGACACCGCCGACTACGCCGACATCCTCCTCCCCGCCACCACCTTCTTCGAGCAAAAGGACATCCAGGGCGCGTATGGCCACTACTACGTCCAGCTCTCCGAGCAGGCAATCCAGCCCCTCGGCGAAGCATGCTCCAACGTCTGGCTCTTTTCCCAACTCGCCCAGCGCATGGGATTCACCGAGCCATGCTTCCGCGACACCACCGACGATCTCATCGCCCAGGCTCTCCGTTCTAACGAACCCGACAAGCAGCACCCCTGGCTCGCCGGGATCACAGCCAATACCCTGCACGCCGCCGGCGGAACCCAGCGCCTCCGTTTCGAAGAGGAACAAAGCGGCCAGCCCTTCCTTCCCTTCGCCGAAGGCCCGTTTGCTACACCAAGCGGCCGCATCGAGTTCTACTCCGCAATATTAGAGGCCCAGGGTCTCGACCCGCTCCCCGCCTTCCATCCAGCGCTGGAATCCCGCCACACCGACGCGCGCAAGCGTTATCCCCTTGAGTTCCTCCCGCGCAAAGCAGACAACTACATGAACTCGACCTTTTCCAATCTTCCCGGGCACCGTTCCATGGAAACCGCATTCAACGGCGTTCTCGAGATTCACGCCGACGACGCTGCCACCCGCATGATTGCCGATGGCGACACCGTCGAAGTCTTCAACGAGCGCGGCAGCCTGGCCCTGCGCGCCCACGTCAACGGCAGCGTCCGCCCCGGCGTGGTCGCCGCGCGCCTCGACTGGAACAAGTTTTCCCCCAGCGGCCACAACGTCAACCTGCTTACTTCGCAGCGTCTCAACGACCTCGGTGGTGGCCCCGTCTTCTACTCAACTCTCGTCGATGTCCGCAAATCATCCTGAAACCACGCTCGTTCCGCCTGTCGCAATCCAGCCACTGTGTTCTCCCTCGGCCCCCATTCCATCCGATCTTCGATAGACTAAAGCCAATCTCTCCCCAGAACCCTTCGCCCGGCTGCTGCCGCGCATCGCGGGAGATGAAAGTTGTTGCTCTCGATGACTCCAAAAAATGTATGCGCGTTCTGTGCGGCGGCTGGCCGCTATCCCCCCGCAAGTGGCTCCGCCGCGCATTCGAATCGCGCTGATATAATCGCCTTTTCCTACAGATCGGCCCGATTTCGAGCAGTGAGGGTGTGCTTATTTTTTCCGTGAATTTCGGGAGCGCTGGCTCCTCGCACGTACCAGACAGAAATTTGCGCCGGCTCCTCAGGCGCTCCCTGGTCCTGGTTCTCCTCCTGGCTCCACTCCTGCCGGTCGCGCCGCTCATCGCCCAGGAGACTACGCCCTCCCCCGCCTCCAGCGATATCGGCCAGAAGATCATCGAGATTCGCGTCATCGGTTCGCGCCGTATTCCCAAAGAAACGGTCATCGCCCGGATGTACAGCCACGTCAACGATAACTACGACCCTCTCACTGTCGAACGCGACTTTAACTCCCTTTGGAACACCGGCTACTTCGAAGACGTCCGCATTGAGAAAGAGGACACCCCGCAGGGCGTCATCCTCGACGTCTACGTCCGCGAAAAGCCCACCATCCGCGACATCACCTACAAGGGAAACAGCTCCATCACGGAATCCGACATCCTCGACCGCTTTAAGAAGGAGAAGGTCGGTCTGTCCGCCGAGAGCCAGTACGATCCCGCCCGCATCGCTCACGCCGTCACCGTCATCAAGGACATGCTCGCCGAGCACGGCCACCAGTTCGCCACCGTGCGCCCCGAAGTCAAGACCATCCCCCCGGCCTCCGTTCAGCTCAACTTCATCATTAAAGAAGGGCCGACCGTCAAAGTCGGCAAGATCAGTTTCAGCGGCAATAGAAACGTCAGCTCCCGCGATCTCCGCGCCGCTATGCGCAATCTGCGCCCCATTGGCGTGCCCCATTCCATCTTTCTTGAGAACCTCTTCGCCCGCACTTACGACGCCAGCAAACTCGAGGAAGACTCGGAGCGGGTCCGTCAGGCCTACGGCGAGCGCGGCTACCTGCGCGGCGGCCCTGTCGGTGAGCCACAAACCCACCTCCGTAACGAATCGGGGCTCTCCATGTTCACCTTCCGCCCCCGCAAAGGCAAGCGCATCGACATCCACATGAACATCGACGAGGGCGAACGCTACCGCCTCGCCGCCATCAATTTCACAGGCGTCAAGGCTGGCGTCAACATCAAAGGCCTGCGCGCCATCTTCGCTCAGAAAGACGGCGCCATCTTCAATCTCAGCGATTTCCGCAAGGGCCTCGACAACCTGCGCAAGGCTTACGGGCAGCTGGGCTACATCAACATGACCGCCGTGCCCACCCCATCTTTCAACGATGCCAACCACTCGGTCACATGGAACATCGACATCGACGAAGGCAAGCAGTTCACCGTCTCCCGCATCGAGTTCCAGGGCAACACCGTCACCCGCGATTTCGTTATCCGCCGCGAGCTTCTCCTCCAGGAAGGCCAGGTCTACAACAGCCATTCGTGGGAGCTCAGTCTGCTGCGCCTGAATCAGCTCGACTATTTCAATCCTCTCCGCGTCGATCAGGATTCAGAGACTCATCAGAACACCGAAGCCGGAACCGTCGACCTCCTCCTCAAGGTCCAGGAGAAAGGGAAGAACTCCGTCGGCCTCAATGGCGGCGTCAGTGGCCTCTCCGGCGCCTTCCTCGGCCTCAACTACCAGACCAACAACTTCCTCGGACTCGGCGAAACCCTCAGCGTTCAGGCCAACGCTGGCAGCCTCGCCCGCAATCTCCTGTTCGCCTTCAACGAACCATACCTGCGCAACAAGCCGTTGAACCTCGGCTTCCAGGTCTTCGACAGCAAGACCGATTACAACGCCTCCAAGAGCTATTCGCTTTCCGGCAGCTCCAATCAAACGGCCGCCGTCTCCTCGCTGCTCCAGAATTACAACCAGTCCCGCAAGGGCTTCAATCTTTCCGCAAGCTACCCGCTGCGGCATTTCAGCCTCTTCGGTTTCTCCCGCGTCGGCGGCACCTACGCCTGGGACGACTCCTCCGTCCGCGCCTTCAGCCAGGCCTCCAGCAATCTCTTCCAGACCCTTGCCTTCCGCAGCGGCATCCAGGGCCAGAACGCGCTCGAGGGCATTGTCACCAGCTCCGTCCTTTTCAGCTATAACTCCAGCAACGTCTCCAGCAACTACCTGCCGCACACCGGCCAGTCCCTCGCCGCCAGCGTTCAGTTCGCTGGCCTCTGGGGGAGCGTGCGTTACGTCCGCCCCGTCGTCGAGTACAAGCGCTACACCCCGGTCAAAGGCCTGTGGTTCAACCCCGCCGGTCGCAATACCTTTGGGGTGCGCCTCCAGGCCGTTTACATCACCGGGTTCAGCGGCGATGTTGCTCCGCCCTTCGATCGGCCCTCCGCGGGCGGCGAGTCCGACCTTCGCGGTTTCGACATCCGTTCGGTGACCCCTTACGGATTTGTTCCCACGCGTGTCCTGTTCACCCTCACCAATCCCGACGGCTCCACCGTTCCTCGCGATCCCACCAATCCCAGCCTCGGCCCCATCCAGGTCCCGCTGCCCGTCTACGGCATCGCTACCATCGGCGGCGATTCGCAGTTCACTGCCAACTTCCAGTACATGATCCCCATCTACGGCCGTACCGTCGGCTTCAACTTCTTCGACGACTTCGGCATGGACATGGCCCTCCGCGACAGCCAGCTCCGCCAGAGCCCCGAAGGCATCGACGCGCTCGATTCGCCGCTCTACGGCTGCCCCAATTACGTCAACGGCACCTGCCAGGGCGGTCAGCAGATCAAGTTCAACCCCATCATCACTCCAATTCCGGGCACCAACTACGTTCCGCGCGACTCCGCCGGCGGCGAACTTGACGTCATGATGCCCATCATCAATGCGCCCTTCCGCATCTACTACGCCGTCAATCCGCTGAAGCTCTTCACCACTTTCTCCCGCCAGAACCTCATCACCCGCAGCATGTTCCCCGCCGGCGGAGCGGGCGATTACTCCTACGCCCTGGCTGAACAGTTCTACAACGGCCTCTACGTCCTGCGAGAGCCCAGCAAAACCTTCCGCCTCACCGTCGCCACCACCTTCTGAGGCAGGGAACAGGTCACAGGTTTCAGGTTACAAACACACGCAACGGAGCAGGCTCCCCCCCGCACCCTGGGGAAAACACAAGGCCGAAGCCGTCTCTCTGTGACCCGCAACCTGTAACCCGTAACCCGCAAACTGCACCCTGTACCCTGCACCCTGTACCCTGCCCGGTTTGACGACTCATCACCACGGCCCTATAATTTGCCCAGTTCCTGAGATATTCTCTCTGTCCGCGTCTTCGCATTCCCGGGCCTGATTGAATGCCCGGACCCGCTCCGGTAGTTTGTGAGGAGTTGGGATTTTGAGAGAGCGAGTATGCGGACCAAGCCACCCAGGAAACCGAAGGAGTTCTTGAATTCCATGAATCGTTCGTTGTCACTCGTTTGCGTGCTCGCGTCCGGAATGGGCGTCGCAGCCGTTGCCCAGGCCGCTCCGGCAACCACCCCGGATCCAGCCCCCAGCGCCCCCGTCCAGGTTACCGGCGCCACCAAAATTGCTGTGATCCAGTTCCAGGCCGCCGTCGGTCAGACCAACGAATTCCAGCGCGACGTTGCCGACCTCCGCAAGAAATACGAACCCAGGGAACAAAAGCTGCAAACCGAAAATCAGCAGATCGAGGCTCTCAAGAAACAGCTTCAGGATGCCGGCGCCAACATCAGCGACGCCGATCGTCAGGCTCGCATGCGCACCATCGATGACAAGACCAAGAGTCTCCAGCGCGAAGCCCAGGACCTCCAGAGCGATACCCAGAATGACGGCCAGGAAACCTTCCAGCAGGTCGGTCAGAAGGTCTTCGAGGTAATGCAGACCTACGCCACCCAGCAGGGCTTCAATCTCGTCCTGGACGCCAGCCAGCAGAACAGCAGCGTCCTCTGGTTCCCTCCGACCACCGATATCACCAAGGCCGTGATTGACGCCTACAACGTCAAGTCCGGCATACCTGCGCCTGTCAATGTTCCATCGGCGCCAGCGCCGCGCTCTACCCCTGCGGCGCCCAGTGCACCGAAGACAACCCCGCCTTCTCATTAAGAATCAGGAATGGCGGTGGCCTTTTCGTCCCGAAAATGCCGCCGCCCAACCCTCAAAGTCGTCTGCAGTCGCCTCGCTCCGCCCTGTGGAAATTTCTGTGGAAGAAATTCTGGCGCAGTGCCGTTAACTAAATCATCATCGCGCATTCATCTTTATAAACTGCGATCCAATGATTTATCTCCTTCATTTTGATACAGTTAGACCCCAGTGCCGGCGTTGCACACCTTTGTAACTCGTTCTCTTGCAACCAATTTGTTTTTCCACAAATCTGGAATAAGGGCGAGCGAATCTTCCGTCAACACCGCTATCGAATGACCCCTCGCTTCGACCCTTCAACGAATTCCACCAGGTAATTGACGTCCTCCGATCCAACGCCCTCTTCTCGCAGCTTCTTCACCGCCTGCGAGGCATTCATTTTTGCCGCCAGCAGCAGCCGGAACGCATGGTGCAGCGCTCGCAGCCGCTCGCGATCGAACCCCCGCCGCTCAAGGCCAATCTTGTTCATCCCGAATGCCTGCGCCTCGCGCGTCGCCGACGTCAGTGAAAACGGCAACACGTCCTGGGTCACCACAGTCCCGCCGCCAATGTATGCATGGCGCCCCACCCGGCAAAACTGATGAATCGGAGAAAACGCGCCCACCGTCACATAGTCCTCAACGATCACGTGACCGGCCAGCGTCGCGTTGTTCGCGAGGATGCAATGGTCGCCGATCACGCTGTCGTGCCCCACATGCGCATAGGCCATGATGAGGCAATGGCTCCCAATCCGCGTCATGCGGCCGCCGCCCGTCGTGCCCCGCGAGATCGTCACGCACTCGCGAATCGTGTTCTCATCCCCAAGAGTAACGCCCGTTGCTTCGCCTTTGTACTTCAGATCCTGCGGCGCCACACCCACGCATGCAAAAGGAAAAAACCGATTCCGGGCCCCGGCTCTGAGCTGGCCATCGAGCACCACATGCGAGATCAACTCGCACTCCTCGCCCAGCACCACATCGGCCCCAACCATGCACCATGGCCCGATCGTGCATGATTCCGGAATAACCGCGCCGGCGGCAAGAATCGCGGTGGGGTGAACGCTCACTCCTCGCTCACCGCTTCCGCCACTGCGCCCCCCGGCTCCTGATCCGGCCGCGGCACCAGCGCGCACATCACCGTGGCCTCGCACGCCAGTTTTCCATCCACCAGCGCCCTCCCCTCCATTTTGGCCACACGCGGCTTCCAGTTCAGCACGTTGATCTCGATGCGCAACTGATCCCCCGGCACCACCGGCCTGCGGAACCTCGCCCTCTCGATCCCCGTGAACACCATCAGCTTCTTGTGCCGGTCCGGAACCTCCGGCATCAGCAGCACTCCGCCCGCCTGCGCGATTGCTTCCACCACCAGCGCCCCTGGCATAATCGGATATCCTGGAAAATGGCCCTGAAAAAACGGCTCATTGATGGTTACATTTTTAATCGCAACAATCCGCTTCTTCCGCTCGATTTCGATGACCCTGTCGATCATCAGAAACGGGTACCGATGAGGCAAAACGCCCATGATCTCGCCGATCTCGAGCACCTGCCGCCCTTCCAGAATGCAGTCGGAGTTCTCCATAATAAGCAAGCGCCGATTATAAATGCCCGCCAGCGAGAACCTGCCAGCGAGTGACTTTAGCCAGGGACTTTTAGCCGGAAGCGTTCATCGCGAGGCGTGCGAGATGGGCCTTTCGCTAAACGCACCTCGCTAAACGCACCTCGCTCCCTTCACCCCAGCGCCATCAACGCCAGCGCCAGCGCCACCGGCATCGCTACCACCCCCACCTTCAAAAACTCCCAACCTGTTATCTCCGCATTCTCCCGCCGCAACGCAATCAGCCACAAAATCGTTGCCAGCGATCCCGTCACGGAAAGATTCGGCCCCAGGTCCACTCCGATCAGCACCGCATGCGCCAAAACCCCCGTCTGCCCCATCTGCTGCAACGCCGTCCCCGCCGCCAAACCCACCGGTAGATTATTCATCGCGTTTGAAAGCAGCGCCATCCCATACCCGCCGGCCAGCTTCCCCCAATCGCCATGTGCAGCCGCGAGCCCAGCCAGCCCCATCTTCGTCACCCGCATCATCCCCGCGCGGTTCAGCGCTTCCACGATCATGAATAGCCCAGCCACCAGCGGCAGCACACCCCAGGAAATATTTCGTATCGCGGTCTTCGGCGCACCGCGGTCCCTCGCCGCGACCAGCCCCATCGTCAGCAAGCCCGCCCCACACGTCGGCGCTCCCAGCGGAATCCCCATCCACGACGAGACCAGCAGCGCCACCGCAGCCGCCGCGATCCCCGCCAGCGCCAGCCATCCCGCTGCCTTCAGCCGATACGGCTTCTCCACCCGACCCGCTTCCCCCGCAAGCGTCCTGCGCGATAGCAGCCTCAAACAAACGAATGTCGCCGCAATCGACGCCACCGACGGCAGCAGGAACATCCTCAGCCACTGTCCCAGCCCCGGCAGATGCGTACCAAACACGACAAGATTCGCCGGATTCGCAATCGGCAGCAAAAAACTCGCGGCATTCGCGACCAGCGCACACGCCAACAGGTGCGGCCGCGGCTCGACCTTCGCCCGCCGCACAGCCGCCAGCACCGCCGGCGTCAGCACCACCGCCGTCGCGTCGTTCGACAGCAGCGCCGTCACTGCGATTCCCACCAGGTAAACCCACAGGAAAAGCCGGCTGGCTGAGCCCCTGGAGTGGCGCACTGCGATATCTGCAACCCAGTCGAAAACTCCCTCCTCCCGCGCCAGCTCCGCCAAAAGCATCATCCCCGCGAGAAACAGGTAAACATCCACGCCCTCGCGAATCGCATGCAGAGCCCCATCCAGCGGGAGCAGCCGCGTCCCCACCAGCAACAATGCGCCGCTCCCAATCCACACGTATTCCGGAATACCCCGGGGCCGCACCAGCATCAGCACGATGCTTGCCACAGAAATGAACCAGATCAGGGCAATCGACATAGGCAAGGTCGCGGCGTCGAATAGTTCGAGACAGTTGGATGCGCTCGCACTACACTAAATCGGGACTGCTCTTCGGGGCCGTTCCCTGTCGACCCGGCATCGCTCGATGCACACCGGACCTGGAGTAGCCAAATGACCGCAACCGAGCGGCTGTATTACACAGATTCATTTCTGAAGACCTTCCCCGCTGTCGTTACCGATGTCCGAGAGCTTGGCAGCACCGAAGGCGAAGCCACCTGGCAGATTGCTCTCGACCGCACAGCTTTCTACCCCACCAGCGGGGGGCAACCCTTCGACACCGGCTTTCTGCGCGCCGTCTCACGCGGCGGCGTCTCCCTCGACATTCCCATCGAATCCGTCGAAGAAGATGAGCAAGGCCAAATCTGGCACTTCGTCCGAAAGCCGCTGGCCGTGGCCACTTCCGTCGAAGGCCACATCGAATGGCCTCGCCGCTTCGACCACATGCAGCAACACACCGGCCAGCATCTGCTCTCCGCCATCTTCCTGCGCGAGCTCAACGCACCCACCGTCTCCTTTCACCTCGGCGAGTGCGTCTCCACCATCGATCTCGCTTTGGGACCTGTCGCCCATCGTCTCGAACACGTCGAACGCATCGTGAACGAGATCATCGCAGAAGACCTCCCCGTCTCCACCCGCAACATCTCCCGTGCCGAAGCCGAGTCCATGCTCGCCGCCGGCGAACTCCGCAAGCTTCCCGAGCGCTCCGGTGACATTCGCATCGTCGAGATCGACGGCATCGACCGCAACGCCTGCGGCGGTACCCACGTCCGCTCCACCGGCCAGATCGGCGCACTGCTCCTCCGCGGCAATGAGAAAGTCAGCCGCGGATACCGCGTCGAATTTCTCTGCGGACTCCGTGCCGTCCGCGCTGCCCGCGCCGATGCCGCCATCATCACCCGGGCCACCGCCGCGCTTTCCGTTCCCGCCCCCGATATTCCCAGCGCCCTTGAGCGCCTCAAATCCGACTCCAAAGCCGCTGCCAAAGATCGCCAGCATCTGTGCGAAGAGCTCGCCGACTACCACGCCGCGCGCCTCGCCGTTGAAGTCCCGATCGAGCGCGGTCTCCGCTTCCTCGACCGCTCCTGGAAGGATCGCGATGCCGGCTACATCAAGCTCCTCGCTTCACGGGTCACCACCGCAGCCCCCTCCACCATCCTTCTCTTCTGCTCGGAGAGTGCCGACCCCGCATCCATCGTTCTGGCGCGCAATCTCGACATTAACCTCGACTGCGGACGCATTCTTAAAGAGGCTCTAGCCCAGCTCGGCCTTCGCGGTGGCGGATCGCCCGACTTCGCCCAGGGAGAAGCTCCCCTCCTCGAACTCCCGGCTCTGCGCGGCTCCCTCGTCGCCGCCATTCGCAGCGCCGTCGCCGAAGCTCGCTGACAACGGCCCAACAACCGTCAGGAGTAACACGGCGTTCATCCGCTATTGGCGCGCCGGGGTCGTCATCAAGTAAAATCGGTGCAGTCTTTCCCTACCCCGTGGGGCTATAGCTCAGCCTGGGAGAGCGCCTCGTTCGCAACGAGGAGGTCGTCGGTTCGAGCCCGACTAGCTCCACCAAATCACTTTCGGTCAGCATCGTTATCGCTTGACTCAAAATCGAAGGGGAGCCGCGCCTAAGCGCCTTCCTCCAGCACATGCGGCACGTCGATCCCCAGCGCGGTTGCCAGATCGTGCTGGTGTTCTTGCTCCTGGGCAATAATCTCCCGAATATTCTCCGCCAGCGCGTAATGCCCCACCGCCTCGGCCTGCCGCACCCGTTTCCGATACTGCCGGATCGTCTCCGTCTCGTTGTCCAGATCGAAGCGCAACATCTCCTCCGCCTTCTCCGACAGCTTCACTTCCTTCGGCGTGGCATTCGGCACCGCGCCCAGATAATCGATCTGGTCGGCGATGGTCAGCGCATGCTGCAGCTCCTCGCCGGCATGCTTCCTCAGCTCGCCCGCAATATTCATCCACTGCGCGCCCTTCAGTACGTTGCTGTACACCGTGTAAGCGATGATTGCCTGATACTCGCGCGACAGGTCCTGCTGCAACCCATCGATCAGTTCCTTCAGTGCAGGACTCTTGATCTCTGCCATTTCTTGTCTCCTTGAAACTCTGTTGGATGCCTGGTGCCCCATGAGAGGCAGCACGCGCAGCACTCGGTCATGTCGATTGAACGGAAATCCCTCGGTCGATGTCCTCTGCGGGCCCTGAATCGTCTTTACGAGAATAGGGAAACCTTTGTAAAAGGGTCAATCGCGGCTCGCCGGCATTGAAAAACTGGGGACTGGGAACCGGGGACTGGGACTGGGAACTGGGGACTATCGATCGAGCCACGGCTACAATCAAACCAGCGGATCGCCCCCTCCGCTCTGGAACTGAGCCACGATGCCTTCCGCTCTCCGCAACCTCTTCAACGACCAAGCGGACCACGTCCGGTCCAGGATCGCCGGCATCTACACGCTCCTCCTTTTAATCAATGCCGCCGCATGGCTGTGGGCCATCGCCGCCTTTCATCGATTCCCCGTCCTTCTCGGTACCGCCTTCCTCGCCTACTCCTTCGGCCTGCGCCACGCTGTCGATGCCGACCACATCGCGGCCATCGACAACGTCACCCGCAAGCTGATGCAGGAAGGAAAACGCCCGGTCGCTGTCGGACTCATGTTCTCCCTCGGCCATTCCACCATCGTTATTCTCGGCTCCCTCCTCATCGCCGCCGCCGCCCTCGGCCTACAGAAACACATCGACCACTACCGCAACATTGGCGGAGTCATCGGCACCCTCGTCTCGTCCCTCTTCCTTCTCGCCATCGCCATCGCCAACATCGTCATCCTCCGCTCCGTCTACGCCACTTTCCGGCGCGTCCGCCGCGGCGAGCCTTACGTTGACGAGGACCTCGACCTCCTTCTCTCCAATCGCGGCTTCCTCGCCCGCGTCTTCCGCCCCATTTTCGCGATGATCCGCCGCAGCTGGCACATGTACCCGCTCGGCGTTCTCTTCGGACTCGGCTTCGATACCGCCACCGAAATCGGCCTTCTCGGCATCTCCGCCGCAGAAGCCTCCCGCGGCCTCTCCCTCTGGTCCATCGCGGTTTTCCCGGTGCTCTTCGCCGCCGGCATGTCCCTCATAGACACCACAGACAACATCCTCATGCTCGGCGCCTATGGCTGGGCCTACATCAAACCCATCCGCAAGCTCTACTACAACCTCACCATCACATCTGTATCCGTCATCGTTGCATTAATCGTGGGAGGCATCGAAGCCCTGGGTCTCCTCGGAGGCCAGTTCCACCTCCAGGGCGTCTTCTGGGGATTCATCGTCCGCCTCAACGACAATTTCGGAGTCCTCGGCTACTGCATCATTGGGATCTTTGCCCTCGCCTGGATCGTCTCCATCGCCATCTATAAGCTGGGCCGCCTCGAAGACCTCGAGCTCAATCCCGAACTCTGACCGCAATGACGGCCGCGCTTCGCGGGATTCGTGATGTAGACAATCTACGGCCATAGGGGTAGATTGTCTACATCGTGAAAGCTGAGCGGGAAAAGTATCGCAATCGCATTGAGCTGTTGCAGGGGACGCTGGATATGCTGATCCTGCAGACGCTGCAGTGGGGCGCGCAGCACGGGTACGGCATAAGCCAGGCGCTGCGGAGCCGGTCGGGCGAGGTTCTGCAGGTAGAGACGGGGTCGCTCTATCCGGCGCTGCACCGGATGGAGCGGCAGAAGTGGATTGCGGCGGAATGGCGGCAGACGGAGCAGAACCAGCGGGCGCGTTTCTACAGGATCACGGCTGAAGGACGCCGGCACCTGGCGCACGATCGTTCGAAGTGGGAGACGATGGTGGCGGCGATCGGTTCGATTCTGGAGGCGTAGGCACGGCACACAGCAAGGAGGATGCGCGATGAGTCTTTGGCGTGGGCGTTTTGGGGGCGAGGCGCGGAAGGCGGAGCTGGATGCGGAGATCGAGGCGCATGTGCGGATGGCGGCGGCGGATCGCGTGGCGCAGGGCGAGTCCGAGAGTGACGCGCGCGTTGCTGCAGAGCGCGAAATGGGCAATTTGCCGCTGGCCAAGGATGTGACTCGGGAGACGTGGGGATGGGTTTGGCTGGAGCGACTGGGGCAGGATTTTCGTTACACGCTGCGGCAGATGCGGCGTTCGCCTGGGTTTGCGGCAACGGTGATTGGGACGCTGGCCCTGGGGATTGGGGCGGCGGCGGCGATGTTCACGGTGGTGGATCATGTGCTGCTGCGGGCGCTGCCTTATAAGGATGCGGGGCGGCTGGTGTTGCTGCAGGAGGGTGGGCACGACGAGAAATTCTTCTATGCGCCGTGGGCCGATCTTGAGCAATGGAAGTCGCAGAGCCGGTCGTTCGATGACATGGCGTTCTCCGCGGGATTGAGAGGCCGCACGTATCTCGAGGGAAAGAGCACGGCGGTGCAGGTGGATGGGCAAGCGGTAAGTTCGAATTTGTTTGCAATGCTGGGTGCGACGCCTGCGCTGGGGCGCGGATTTATCGCGGAGGCGCCGAGTTTTGCAGCTGGGAAAAACACGGGCACCCTTGTGTTGAGCGATGCGGTGTGGCGGGAAGCGTTCGGCGGCGATAAGGGGATCGTCGGCCGGGTGGTGCGGGTGAACGATGTGCCGTACACCGTAGTGGGTGTGATGCCGGCGGGTTTCCGGTATCCGGCGGGAACCTCCCCGGTGAGTGGGCAAGTATGGGTTCCGGTGCAACTGGATGCGAAGGACAAGGGGCGTGGGTACGATGCTCCCTACTACGAGGTGATTGCGCGGCTGCGGCGCGGGGTGACGGTGCAGGCTGCGACAGCGGAGATGGCAACGATCCAGAAGCGGGTGGCGGCGACGTACACGGACGCCGAGCAGCGCGAGGCTCACAGCGTGGCAAGGGTGGAACGGTATGGGGATTCGCTGATCGACACGGACGTAAAGAAGGGGCTGCTGGCCCTGCTGGCAGCGGCAGGCGTGCTGTGGCTCATCGCAAGCGTGAACGTGACGAATCTGTTGCTGGCGCGGAGCATGGCGCGGCAGCGCGAGATTGCGATGCGCGGGGCGCTGGGCGCGAGCCGGGGGCGCGTGATGCAGCAGATGATGGTCGAAGGACTTGTGCTGAGCGGTGCAGCGGCGGTGCTGGGGATTGGGCTGGCGCTGGTTGCGATTCGCTTGACCGCGGCTGTGGCGCCGGTCCACCTGAACGTGGATTTTTCTACGCATGTGGACGTGACGATTCTGGGCGCGCTGTGCGGGCTGACGCTGCTTTCGGCGGTGTTCTCATCGGTGTGGCCGGCGTGGATCGCGGTGCGCGCGCCGATTGAGCCTGCGCTCAAACAGGGCGGCTTGCAGACGGGGTCGGGAGGGCCACACAATCGGCTGCGCAGCGGGCTGGTGGCGGTTGAAGTGGCGATGTCGCTGACGCTGCTGGTGGCGTGCGGGCTGCTGCTGCGGACGATCTACACGCTGCGGCATGTGCCGCTGGGGTATCGGACGGACCACATCGTGGTGGCGAATTTGTCGATTCCTTCGTACCGGTATGTGGACAAGAGCGTGACGTCGAGTTTGTATCAGCCGCTGCTGGAGCGGGCGCAGCAACTGCATGGGGTGCAGGCGGCGGGATTGATGAGCGAGGTGCCGCTGGGGCAGACGTTCAACATCATGCTGTCGCTGCGGATGAACGGCGGCATGGTGATGGCGGGGCTGAAGACGGCGACTCCGGATGTGCAGAAAATCTTCGGGATGAAGATGCTGGCGGGTCGGTTCTTCAGCAAGGAGGACACGCCTACTTCAGAGGGAGTGGCGGTGGTGAATCCGGCGTTTGCAGCGGAGTTTGCGCCGAACAAGCACGATCCGTCTTCGCTGCTGGGGATGAAGGTGTGGAACCTGAAGAAGAATATGCCGGCGAAGATCGTTGGGGTGCTGGATAACGAGCGGCAAAAGTCGGTGGCGCAGGCGTCGCAGCCGGAGGTGGAGGTTTGCCTTTGCCAGATCACGCCGGGGAGCAACATTTATCAGCCGTCGACGGTTGCGATGGATCTGGTGGTGCGGACGGCGGAGCCGACGGCGGTGATGATTCCGGAGCTGCGGGATCTGCTGCGGCAGGCGAGTCCGGAGCTGGCCAACTCGACGTTTTCCACGATGGATCAGGTTGTGGAGGATTCGTTTGGGAGCCAGCGGCTGGCTGCGCATCTGCTGGAGATTTTTGGCGGGGCGGCGCTGCTGCTGTGCGTGGGGGGATTATATGGGCTGCTGGCGTATGTGGTGACGCAGCGGACGCGGGAGATGGGAGTACGGGTTGCGCTGGGTGCGCAGCGGGGAGATTTGCTGTGGCTGGTGATGCGGCAGGCAGGGGGGATGCTGATCGTCGGGGTGGCGGTGGGGATTGGGCTGGCGCTGGCGTCCGGAAAGCTGGTGGGCGGATTTCTATATGGCGTGAAAGCGCATGATGGGTGGACGCTGGCGGGGGCGGCTGTTTTGCTGATGGCGAGTGGGTTGGTGGCGGCTTACTTGCCGGCGCGACGGGCGGCGGGGGTGGATCCTATGGAGGCGCTTCGGGCGGAGTGATTAGCCCGTATCTGGGGGCTGGGCGAGTTCGCTGCCTTCACGAATCGCGACGCGCTCGCGCGTCTAACTTTCGGGATGTCCATTCGACTGCGTCCGGCTTCACGAGCCGGACTTCGCTCAGGATGAGACGGCGTGATCAATCTCCTGCGACGACGGGATTGATGAGCTGGCCGAGGCCTTCGATTGCGGCGGTCATGGTTTCACCTGGGCGGAGCCAGCGTTGTGGATTGCGGCCAAGGCCAACGCCGGCCGGCGTGCCGGTACTGATGATATCGCCGGTCATGAGTGGGGTGATCGAGGAGATCCAGGCGATCAGGTCCGGGGCTTTGAAGATGAGCTCGCGGGTGTTCGAGTGCTGGAGCACTTCGCCGCCGATGGAGAGCTGGATGTCGAGGTTGTGGGGGTCGGGGACTGCGTCGGCGGTGACGATGGCGGGGCCGAGGGGGCAGAAGGTGTCGAAGCTCTTTGCCATGGTCCATTGGGAGGTGGCGAGCTGGATATCGCGGGCGCTGATGTCGTTGAGGATGGTGTAGCCGAAGACGTGGTCGAGCCAGTTTTCTTTCGCGATGTTGCGGCCAGGTTTTCCGATGACGATCGCGAGTTCAACTTCATAATCGGGTTGCTGGGTGAGAGAGGGGATGCGGACGGGGTCTTCGGGTCCGATGACGGAGGAGGGGAGTTTGGGAAAGATGGTGGGGAATTTGGGGAGCTCCATTTTGGATTCGACGGCGTGGTCGCGGTAGTTGAGACCAACGCAGAAGATGCGGGGTGGCGCCGGGATGGGGGCGAGGAGGCTGGCTTGTTCGAGCGGGAGCTGTGGGGTGTTGACTCTGATCGCGGGATCGTGAAGGGCCTCAGGACAGGCGCGGATAAAGGAGATTGCGTCGGCAAAGCCCAGCGGTCCGAGGTCGAGGATCGAGTCGTCAACGAGCAGACCGGGGCGCGGGGTGGTATCAGCAGTGCGGAAGGTGATGAGTTTCATCGAGCGTCTCTCCAGATGCGGCCGTTGGGGTAACTGTAGTCGCGCAGGGTTTCGGGGTAAATCTCGATGCTGTAGCCGGGCTGTTCGGGGAGCAGATAGTGGCCGCGGCGGATGCGCACCGGGTCGACGAAGTGTTCGTGAAGGTGGTCGACGAATTCGACGACGCGATTTTCGAGCGAGGCTGAGACGCTGAGGTAGTCGAAGGCGGAGAGATGCTGGACGTATTCGCAGAGGCCGACGCCGCCAGCGTGAGGGCAGACGGGGATGCCGAATTTGGCGGCGAGCAGGATGACGGCGATGTTCTCGTTGACGCCCGCGAGGCGGCAGCTATCGATCTGGCAGACGTCGATGGCGTGGGCCTGCATGAATTGCTTGAAGAGGATGCGATTCTGGCAGTGCTCGCCGGTGGCGATGCGGACGCCGGGGACTTCGCGGCGGATGCGAGCGTGGCCGAGGATGTCGTCGGGGCTGGTGGGCTCTTCCATCCACCATGGATCGAACTGCTGAAGCTCGCGAGTGCGGAGGATGGCTTCTTCGACGTCCCACTTCTGGTTGGCGTCCATCATGAGCTTGTTGGCGGGGCCGATTTTTTCGCGGACGAGGCGGGCGCGGCGTTGGTCATCGGCGGGGTCGCCGCCGACTTTGAGCTTGAAGTGGGTCCAGCCGGCGGCGAGGGCTTCGTCGCAGAGGCGGGAGATTTTCTCGTCGCTGAAGCCGATCCAGCCTGCGGATGTAGTGTAGGCGGGAAGGCCGTTGACGCGGAGGTTTTCGAGGCGGTCATGCTGGCCGGCGCGGCGTTCTTTGAGGAGGGCGATGGCTTCTTCGCGGGTGAGAGCGTCGTTGATGTAGTGGAAGTCGACGATGCTGGCGATGCGCTCGGGTTCCATCTCGGCGAGGAGCTGCCAGAGGGGTTTCTGTTCGGCGCGAGCGTAGAGGTCCCATACGGCGTTGATGAGGGCGGCGGTGGCGAGGTGGATGACGCCTTTTTCCGGGCCGAGCCAGCGGAACTGCGTGTCGCCGGTGAGTTGACCGCTGAAGGCGCAGAAGTCGTCGGTGATGGAGCTGAGGATGCGGCCCTGGACGGTGCGCGCAAGGTAGCGAAGGGCCTCACAGCAGAGCTCGGTTCCGCGGCCCAGCGTAAAGGTGAGGCCGAAGCCGCGGAGGCCTTGGTTGGTTTCGAGGATGCAGTAGGCAGCGGAGTAGTCAGGATCCTTGTTGACGGCGTCGGAGCCGATGCTTTCCCGGGAGGTGGGAAAGCGGAGGTCGATGACCTGAACGCCAGTGATGCGAAGGTCGGTCAGAGAGTCGGCGTCTTCTTTCCAATTTGCAGATTCATGCGGGGTGTTGGGATACCGTCATGGTTGTACGTGTTGAGGCCTGCAAATTTCAAGACTAAGATTGGCGAGTTTGGTGTGAGACGAACTTATTTGGTGTGAGTGGACGGATGAGCGATAACGGGTTCAAGGCTTTGATCGGCAAGAGAGCCATTATTACAGGCGGCGCGAGCGGCATCGGCCTGGCCATTGCGACTGCATTTGTGCGCCAGGGGGCTGGGGTGTGCATTGTCGATCAAAACGAGGCGGCGGCGCGGGCTGCGGCCGAGGGCATTGGCGGGTCGGCGAGCGCGTTTGGCTGCGATGTTTCGGATGCGGAGAGCGCGCGACACACGTTTAGGGCGATCTTCGCGCGGGGACGAGTGGACATCCTGGTGAACTGCGCGGGGGTGGCGCATGTGGGGACGGTCGAGAGCACAAGCGAGGAGGATTTCGACCGGATCATGCGGATCAATGTGCGGGGCATCTATCTCTGCACGCGGGAGGTAGTGGGGCAGATGAAGGAGCGGGGCGGGGGCGTGATCCTGAACATGGCGTCGATTGCGGCGATCGCCGGATTGCCGGACCGGTTTGCTTATTCGACGAGCAAGGGCGCGGTTCTGGCGATGACGTTTTCAGTGGCGCGGGATTATCTCGGAGACAAGATTCGATGCAACGCGATTTCTCCGGCGCGGGTGCACACACCGTTTGTGGACGGGTTTGTGGCGAAGAATTATCCTGGCCGCGAGCGGGAGATGATGGAGGAGCTGGGGCGGGCGCAGCCGGTGGGGAGGATGGCGGAGCCGGAGGAGGTGGCGAGCCTGGCGGTCTGGCTTTGCTCGGATGAGGCTGGGTTTGTCACCGGAGTGAATTATCCGCTGGATGGCGGGTACATGAATCTGCGCGGGTGAGACGCATCGAACAGATTCGGGGTGGAGGAATTCCGTACGCGCCGATGAGCGAATCAACAAAGAAGGGCGACGCGGTTGAGATCCTCTCGGTGGAAGGGCGTGAGGTTCGGGTCACGCATCCCGAGAAGCTGTATTTTTCGCGGGAGACGAAGCTGACCAAGCTGGACCTGGTGCGCTACTACCTGGCCGTGGCGCCGGGGGCTCTGGCGGGGATTCGAGACCGGCCGCTGGTGCTGAAGCGCTTCGTGAACGGGGCTGAGGCTGAGGCGTTCTATCAGAAACGGGCTCCCACAGACCATCCGGAGTGGCTGAGAACAGTGACGCTGTCGTTCCCGTCGGGGCGGACGGCGGAGGAACTGGTGGTAGACGACGCGGCGGGCTTGGCGTGGATCGTCAACCTGGGGTGCATCGAGCTGCATCCGCACCCGGTGCGGTCGGGCGATCTGGACCATCCGGACGAGATGCGGGTGGACCTCGATCCGGGCCCGGGTGTGACGTGGGAGGATGTGCGGCGGGTTGCGATGGAAGTGAGGGCGGTGCTCCGGGACGCCGGGCTTGAGGGATGGCCCAAGACCAGCGGTTCGCGGGGCATGCACATCAATGTGAGGATTCATCCGCGCTGGAGCTTTACGGAGGTGCGTCGGGCGGCGCTGGCACTTTCGCGGGCCGTGGAGCGGCGGGTGCCGAAGCTGGCCACGTCGAAGTGGTGGAAGGAGGAGCGCCATGGGGTGTTCCTCGACTACAACCAAAATGCGAAGGACCGGACGACAGCATCGGCGTACTCGGTGCGGCCGGTCCCGGACGCGCGGGTTTCAGCGCCGCTGGGGTGGGTTGAGGTGCCGGATTGCGATCCTGCGGAATTTACGGTGCTTACGATGCCGGGCCGGTTCGCGAAGATGGGCGATCCGCACGCGGCGATGGATGGTGCGGCGGGTTCGCTGGAGGCGCTGCTGGACCTGGCCGCAAAGGATGAGGCGGAGGGTCTGGGAGACGCTCCGTGGCCGCCGCATTTTAGGAAGATGGAGGGGGAAGGGGCGCGGGTGGCTCCGTCGCGGGCGAAAAGGGCGCCGGCGGAAGGCGAGACTGCGAGCACCGGGAAGCGGCGACAGTCGAAGATGCCGCTGGTTGTGGTTGCGAATTCAGCGAACAAGGATGCGGCCCTGGCGGGGCTGGAGCGGTGGAAGGCGCGGCATCCGGAGGCGGCGAAGTTGCTGGCGGTCGACGATGTTCTGGTCGATTCGATGCGGGGACGCTCGTCAACCTGGACGCGAATTCGGGTGAATCTTCGAAATGTGCCGGAGGAGTTGCGGCCTGCGGAGGAGGAGCCGGATCCGGACGAGGCACCCCAGGGGAGATGGCCCGGGGGCTCTCGGGCTAAGGATTAACAGGTGCGAGCAGCGCGCTCGCTTCGCTCATCTGCCGGCAGTAACAGCTGAGTCTCGAAGCCAGGAGCCAGCACGGTGGCACGCGAATCGCCCATGCATCCCGCCCCTGGCAGGGACGGGATCACATAGTGCGCAGGCGATCGCGGTCTCAAAGACCGAATCCGGAAAACCGCGTTTGTTGGAAGGGCGGGTAGCCGCTGGGTTAGCGCGGCTGCTCGAGGCCGGCCGGCATCAGGAGCTGGGCCAGCTCGGAGCTGGGACCGATCAGCTCAACCTTAACGGGCGCCAAGCCCTGTCCGCTGAAACCAAGGGCATTGGCGGCGGCGTGGGAGAGGTCGATCACCCGGCTTTCGGGAACGGGACCACGGTCATTGACGGTGACGATGACCGACCGGTTGTTCTCGAGATTTGTGACGCGGAGCACAGAACCCAGGGGCAGAGTCCGGTGAGCGCAGGTCAGCTGGTTCTCATCGTAAGGAACTCCGCTGGCGGTCGTGCGGCCCTGGAAGAATTTGCCATACCAGGAGGCAGTGCCGAGCTGGTACCAGTGATGGTGGCTCACAATGATCTGGGGGTTAAGGTGCTCCGTAGGGGAAGCAGCCTGGGCGCCGGCGACGCCGAGAAATGTTGCGAGAACCGCACCGGCGAAACTAAGGATACGGCGAGGACGGGCAGCGTTATCTGATGGTCGGATAGCGTTCATGTTCCTCCTTCAATAATTGTAGGAATCTGGAGGCCGTAAGTCAAACATCCAGAACCATTTAATTCAGCCCCGCTGCTTGCAGAATGGGGTGTTGTGTGGTAGTCCGAATGGTGCTTTTGGACCACCAAAAAACAAACAGTCTCTATCCGCTTTTTGATCTAAACCGCAGCGGAAGAAAAGACCTGTAAGTACGATGGCAGAAAGGGGCAGTGTGCTGCCCTAAATGAAGGAGGATTGAAAGTTTGCTCCGCAAGATGAATGGTGTCAAGGACTTGTCCGAGTCGCCAATAGCGCTGACGATAGCGGGCTTCGACCCGTCGTCCGGGGCGGGGGTGACGGCGGATTTGCAAGTCTTTGCTGACCATGGACTTCGAGGGATCTCAGCCATTACCGCGCTAACCGTCCAGTCAACCCGGCAGGTCCGGCGGGTCGAGCCGGTAGGGGCAGTGTTACTGCGGGAATCGCTGGAGTGCCTGGCCCAGGATTTGCGGGACGATGGCGTGAAGATTGGGGGAGTCAAGATCGGCATGCTGGCAACGGCGGACCTGGTGGGGGTCGTGGCCGGGTGGTTGGGGGGTGCGCGGATTCCGCGGAAGCTGGTGGTGCTGGATCCGGTGATCAGGTCGAGCTCGGGGGCGGAGCTGTTGTCCGCGGAGGGAGTGGAACGGCTGCGGTCGGAGCTGCTCCCTTTGGTGGGGTGGGTTACGCCGAATCTTGCGGAGGCCGGTGTTTTGGTCGGAGAGGGGGCGCCGGGGAGGGAGGGGCTGCCGGGGGTGGCGGGGCGGATTCAGGAGCTAGGTGCCGGGCGCGGGTTGACGGACATCGGAACCCTGGCCTTGGGCGGCGGGGCTGGGCTGAATGTGGTGGTGACGGGGGGGCATCTGGAGCCGCCGGACGATTTTCTGCTGACGGCGGAGGACGAAGAGGTTTGGTTTCCAGGGGAGCGGGTCGAGGCTCAGGGATTTCATGGATCGCACGGGACTGGGTGCGTGTTTTCTTCGGCTCTTCTTTGCGGATTGCTGCGGGGGGATTCGAAGGTGGAGGTGGTGCGGGGGGCGAAGGCTTGGGTGGTGAGGAGGCTTGGTGGCTGCCTTCCAGGCGAGGGCGTTCCGGGCAATGGTCAGCCCGACTGATGGGCCAGAATTATGCGGTCAGAGGGTCGGCTGGCCGCATGCTGCGGATCCTCCCCTTGAGCTCGACTCGCGAGCCGAGGCGGTTGATGATCGAGACGAGCCGATCCAGAGTGAAGCGCCCGAGATCGGCGTTGCGGATGCGGGAAAAGTCCGCAGCGGTGATCCCGGTGCGTTGGTGAGCAGCGCGGACCGCCAGATTCTCACGGTCGAGCATCCGGATGATCTCGGCGGCGAGCATGGCCTTCATCTGCTGCACGTCGGGGTTCGGGTGGCCCAGATCGCGGAAGACGTTTCCGCCGCCACATATTACGTCGAGCTGTTTGGTTTTCATTGTTCAACCGCTAAATCTCTTGTAGTCACAAATGACAACAGAGTAAACAACCCACACACGGAAACTTTGGTGCGTGGCGCGACCGGTCAGAAATTCAGACCGTGGTCCAGTCCAGCAGCACCTTGCCGCACTGGCCGCCGATCATCGCTTCGAATCCCTGTTCGTAGTCCTTATAGCTGAAGCGATGGGTGATGACCGGGGAGATGTCGACGCCTGCCGTGACGAGGACGGACATTTTGTACCAGGTCTCGTACATTTCGCGGCCGTAGATGCCGCGGATGGTCAGCATATTGAAGATGATTTTGCGCCAGTCGGTCTGCATCGGTTTGGCGGGGATGCCGAGGACAGCGATGCGGCCTCCGTGGCACATGTTTTCGATCATTTCGTTGAAGGCGACAGGCGAGCCGGACATTTCGAGGCCGACGTCGAAGCCTTCCTGCATGCCGAGGCGCTTCTGGACTTCGGCGACTGAGGTTTCGCGGGGATCGACGGCGATGGTGGCTCCCATTGTGCGGGCCAGGTCCAGGCGGAAGGGGTTGAGGTCGGTGACGGCGACGTAGCGCGCTCCGGCATGGCGGACGATGGGGATGGCCATGAGGCCGATGGGGCCTGCGCCGGCGATGAGAACGTCTTCGCCGAGGACGGGGAAGGCGAGGGCGGTGTGGACGGCGTTGCCGAAGGGGTCGAAGATGGCGGCGATGTCTTCAGGGACGCCCTGGTGGTGACGCCAGATGTTGGTCATGGGGAGGGTGATGTATTCGGCGAAGGCGCCGGGTCGGTTGACGCCGACGCCGGAGGTATAGGCGCAGAGATGGCGGCGGCCGGCGAGGCAGTTGCGGCAGCGTCCGCAGGTGACGTGGCCTTCGCCGGAGACAAGATCGCCGACGTGGAAGTCGGAGACGTTGGCGCCGACGGCGGCGATGGTGCCGACGAATTCATGGCCGATGACCATCGGGACGGGGATGGTTTGCTGCGCCCATTCGTCCCACTGGTAAATGTGGACGTCGGTGCCGCAGATTCCGGTTTGGCGGACGCGGATGAGGACATCGTTGATGCCGTAGTCGGGCTCGGGTACGTCTTCGAGCCAGAGGCCGCGTTCGGCGCGGGCCTTGACGAGTGCTCGCATGGTGCTCCTCAGGATGAAATGTCCTTCATGAGGTTAGAGCATTTCCACGCCAGAGGTGGGCCTCGCTTGAAGCGTGGTAAGGTTTGCCCTTGCCCAAGCTGCGCGAATCGCTAAGGCACGAATGGTAAGATGAGGGCCTATGGAGCTTGCTGTTCGCGTACAGATAGAGGAGCTGCCGGAGGGTCTTTTTCTGGCGACTTCCGACGAGCTGCCGGGTCTGGTGGCGCAGGGGCGCACGGTTGCGGAAGCGCTCGAGATCGCACGTGACGTTGCCCGCAAGCTGATAGAAGCCCGCCGGGAACGCGGCGCCTCCCCCGATCTGCCGACCACGGTCGAGCGCCGCGAGTTCACCATCGTGTTTGCCGGGTAGATAGTTGCGACTGGCGGGGTTTCGCTATCGCGAGGTTGTGCGGAAGCTTGCCAGGTGCGGATTCCGGTTCGATCGGCAGGCTGCGGGGAGCCATGAGATCTGGTTCAATCCCCACACAAACCGATATACGACGGTGCCGAACCACCCAGGCGATATGCCGGAGCGTACGCTTCGAGCGATTCTGAGGCAGGCGGGCATCGATCCGGATTTATTCCTCGAGGTTTGAGCAGAACGCAGATTCGACCACCTGGGAGAACTGCGCGCTCTCGGGGATCCTGTTGCGGCCCATCGGCGCGAGGATTGAGACAGTCTCAGTCGACGACTTCGATGGCTGGGGAGAACTCGCCGCGGGCGATGAAGGCGCTTGCTGCTCTCCAGGCCCAGAGGACGGGGCCGGCGAAGTAGGTGGCGGTGAGGCTGGGGATTCGCTTCAGGTCTGTGGCGAAGGAGTGGGAGTCGTCTCCGACGATGAGCGCGCCGTTGCGAATCATGTGCCAATGAAACGTGGCGGAGAGGGTGGTAAAGACGAGGGCGGCGATTCCGAGCTGCTGGGTCTGGCGGCCGTCGAGCCAGAAGTGCAGGGATGCATCGCAGCCGAGCGAGGTGAGGGGCACAGCGACCACACAGGAGAACCAGGCCAGGATTTCCGATCGTATTTGTAACGACTGCTGTTGCAGAGCAGAAAAGAAGCCGCAGGTAAGCAGGACGAAGGCGGCTTCGACGAGACCGAAGTGGTTGCGCGCGTGCGTTTCCACGTGGCGCAATGCGGCGACGCAGGCGAGGCCGCGCAGCACTGCGGTCATCAGAGCGACCTTCCAGTTCCAGTGAGTAAAGGGAAAGAACCAGGCCGGTGTTTCGGCTGCGTGGAATCGCGATTTTATGGTGTCTCTCACCGTCTGCAACTTTCGCGTTATGCCCTTGCCCCGGCCTTGGATTTTGATTCCGGTTGCTCTGATGCACAATGGCATCGGTGCGAGCAATGCACCGTAAAAAGGGCATTACATTTTGCACAATTTTGGTGGCACGGACCACTGTGGTCACCGAGCAGAAGCAATAACCTCGCGAAAGTTACCAAGGTGCGGAAATTTTTAGAAACTTCGGCCGCATCGTTGTGTTCACGCTTGCGACGGCGAGATTCGCCGATCAAAATCGAAACATCAGCGGTTCACGGGCACGCTTCACTCGCGCTTTGCGGCCGCCGCTATCCGAGGATCACACCCTGGCTGCAATGAGCTCTCGCGTCTCGTACGCGCGCCTCCTCCCTGCGTCCAGGCCATGATCTTCCGCCAGCGGCAGCACGAACACGAACAGCAGCCCCGGAACTGCGGAAAGCGACTACCCTATGTCGACCCACGCGCACATCCGCTCACGCATTTCCGCTCTGTGCCTCAGCGCCGCTCCCCTTCTGCTCTCGGTTTTCCTGATCGTTGGTTGCGGTATGACCTCGGGCACGCAATCCTCAACCAATGGCACCACCGGCTCGGCCTTCGTGATCGGAACCGACGCGCCGCTGGCCAGCGTCGTGTCATTCACCACCACCGTTCAATCGATCGACGCGATCGACGCCAACAACAACTCTGTTCCCCTGCTGAGCGGATCGCCTTCGGTCGACTGGGCTCGTTACAACGGGCTGCAAACCATGCTCGACATGAATAACGTTCCCGCAGGCACGTATACGCAGATCCAGGTGACCTTTGCTACGACTCCCGCGCCGACCATCGGGTATCTCGCAACCGGATCCGGCGCGCCGGCGATCCAGACCATGAACGGTACCTTTACGACCAATGTCGTGACCCAGACCCTGAACAATCCGCTGGTAGTCCCCGCAGGTGGCGGTCCAGTCGGCATCCACATGGACTTCCGTCTGGATAAATCCATTCAGGTGACGAGCGGAGCAATCACAGGACAGGTAGACCCGACCATCGAGATCCGCGCGGTAGGGCCGAGCGATCCCGGCGCCTACATCGATGAGTTCGTCGCCGGCGTCGTCAATCCCACCCTGACGGCGCAGTCGTTTACGGTTCAGGGACCGCACGGCCGCGTCTTCACCGTCAACGTGAATGGCCAGACCGAGTGGGATAACGGCGAAGGCCTCAGCGATCTCACTTCGACCAGCATCGTGCAGATTTCCGGCACGCTCGATCGCGACGATGCCACCATCGACGCCGACGAAGTCGCCATCCTGACCCAGGACGGCTTCTATGCGGCCGGGCAGGTCACTTACGTTCAGCCTTCCTCCGGCCCGGCGACCGACTTCCAGCTTTATGTTCGCGGCACGCTGCCGGCGAGCGGCGATGGCGTAACCGACGGCACGATTGCCCAGGTCGACCTGAGCGGTTCGGAGAAATTCTTCATCTACTGGATGCATAACGCGTTCACGCAGTTCCTGTTCAATCCTTCAGGGCTGCTGCCTGGCCAGCATGTGTCCGTAGGAGGAGCGCTCGCCGGGGCGGCGAACGGCAACGCACTCAGCGTGAAGCGCGTGGTGCTGCGCAACTGGGGCTTCAACGGGACGCTGGTGGCTAACTCTGTGAACACGGGCAACGGCACATTCCAGATGAACGTCACGGGATTTGCCGGCCTGCTGGTCCCTGGTCCGGTGACTGTCTATACAGCCAGCGGGACGAAGTACCGCAATGGATTTACGGGGCTCGGGGATGTGAGCGGCGGCACGAACATCCGGGTTGTGGGTCTGCTGATCAAGGACCCCACGTCGGGCGATCCGGTGATCCTGGCGCGGTACGTCGACGATATGAATAATTAACCCTCCTGAACCTGCACCCCCCAACCTAACCCACGAAAGGCGGCGCGCTCGAATCTGAGCCGCCGCCTTTTAGCGTTGGACCGCCAACCAGGTCGCACCCCGGTTTGACCTGCCTGCGGAGACATCAGCGGACTGATCACCCAGTCCCTGAATCATGAACCGCGGAAATTCCGGGTTGACACGCGCGAATGATTCATTTGCGCGTTCGAGCCAACTCACCTCTTTCCATAGGCCGCCAGATCTTAAGAAAAGGCTTTGAGGGGGGCTGGGACCGCGGCAGTCGGCGATATACTTCTCCACAACCCCTTCATGAAGCGCCACGTCCTCATCTTCGGTCTCGTCGGCGGCCTCCTCATCGCCACCCTCCAATACACCGAATACCGCTTCGTCATCATTGAGCACTCCGTCGAGCTCTACAGCGCGCTCGTCGCCATCCTCTTCGCGGCCTTCGGCATTTGGCTCGGCCTCCGCATCACGCGCACCCGGGAGACGATTCGAGAAACGGTCCAGTCGAAGGAAGCGCTTGTCGCCGGGAATGCCCCGGCCCCGAAACCTGTCGCCGTTGCACCCTTCGCCCCCAATACCAGCCGCCAGCAGACCCTCGGCATCACAACACGCGAGCTCGAAATCCTCACCCTGATCGCCCGCGGCTTCAGCAATCGCGAGATCGCCACGCAGCTCTTCGTCTCCGAAAACACCGTCAAGACACACTGTGCCCGCGCCTTCGACAAGCTGGGAGCCGCCCGCCGCACCCAAGCCGTCCTTCGCGGCAAAGAACTGGGCCTCCTGCCGTGAGGCTGGACTACCCGAATGCCGTCCACCTGGACGGCCAGGCCGCTCCGAACGAAGTGAGGTGTGTCTCGAATGCGGTCAGTCCTCACCCGAAAGCACGATTTTCGCTCCATTCCCCCAAAAATCACCCAAAAGAATGACGACATCTTCCCCCGAACACCGCATCGTGACTCCATCCTCACCCGCACCGGGAGCCTCGCATGAAGAAAACCGTCCTCACCTTCGGCCTCATCGCCGGCGTCGTAATTTCCGTCCTCATGGGCGGCAATCTTCTCATCGCCAACAGGATTGGCTCCGGCCACAGCCTCGTCCTCGGCTACACCACCATGGTGGCGTCGTTCCTGCTCGTCTACTTCGGCATCCGCAGCTACCGCGATAACATCCTCGCCGGCCAAATCTCCTTCGGCCGCGCTTTCGCCTGCGGCATCCTCATCACCCTCATCACCTGCGTCTTCTACGTCGCGATGTGGGAGATCGTCTATTTCAACTTCATGCCCCACTTCATGGACAGCTACTTCGCCGCCCAGATTCACAAAGTCCAGTCCTCCGGACTTGACCCCGCCACCACCGCCGCGCAGGTCGCAGCCATACGACACTCACAGCAGCTCTACCAGAACCCCCTCGTCAACATGGCCTATACCTTCATGGAGCCTCTCCCCGTCGGCCTTATCATTACTCTTATCTCCGCTGCCGTCCTCCGCCGCAAAGCAGGGGTTGAACCCACCCCCGCTCCCGCAGTCATGCACCCATAAATCAAAAGGCGATGCCCGCATTCCGCGGCCTTCCATGGTCTAAACTGTCAAACGATTCTCACAGGAGGTTGCATGGCTTCAGTCACTGGCTTTGGCGGTATCTTTTTGCGAGCGGAGGATCCCAAAGCTCTTTATCAATGGTACGAGCAGCATCTCGGTCTGGTGAAGGCCGAGGGAGCTTTCTCGTTTACTCCCCCCACGCGACATCCTCACGTCGTCTTCGCCCTTTTCAAACAAGACAATGCGTATTTCCCTCCGGCCCAGAAAGCCATGATCAATCTCCAGGTGGACGACCTGGACGCTCTGCTGGACCGTCTGACTGCCGAAGGCGTCACCGTCGATCCAAAACGCGAATGCTATGACTTCGGAAAGTTCGGCTGGATCACCGACCCGGAAGGAAATCGTGTCGAGCTCTGGCAGCCTCTCGGCAACTAACGAATGGCCAGCCGGCGCAGTTTGGCTGGCCTGGGACGGGACGGGTGGCCCATTCAAGCCCTCACGAATTTCTCTTGAATCATCGACGAACCCGCACAACCCTCCATAGGGCGTGCGGTGCGCTCACTGCCCCGTCACATCGATCTCCACCGGCAAACTTCGCGGCGGAAAACATGTATTCGTATCGCAAGCCTGATAGCGTAGCGCGCCCTCCAGCAGATGATCGCCCCGCTCCGTCGTGATATGCATCTTCAGAACAAATTCCCCGCTGTAAACACTCAGTTTCTGGCTCGGATCGGCCTGAAAAACGTAATCCGCTCCGGGGGGAAAATCGACCGATGCAATCTTCACACCGGCAGGCTCCGCTTCCATCAGTTCGGTTCGGATCAGGCTCTTTTGCCTCGGCTCATGTGAATTAATGTGCAGCCCCTCGTTGACCCGGAAATGCATCTCGATCGTCTGAGGCTTCCCCGCCGGCAACGTCACCTGCTGCGGATAGAGAAAATGCACCAGTTGCTGCGGATTTCCAGCCTGACTTCCGATTTCGCCGCCCGCCGTCTGCCACGGCAGCTTCTGCGCCGCGCCCGCGGCCGCCAGCAACGCCAAACAAGCCACCGCAACTGTTACAGATTTCACGACGCCCCGCCCCCGATCGCCTTCCTGATGTCCGCCTCGATCTCATCGCGCGGCGCCAGCCCAATCGTCGAGGCGACGATCTTCCCATTCTTATCGATGAAGAACGTCGTCGGCAGCGCATCCAGCCCGCCATACGAGTTCTCAATCGACTGCGCATCGATCAGAATCGGATAATTCATATGCATCTTCTGGACGAAATCCGCAATATCCCGCTTCTCCGTAAACAATTTTTCCGGGTCGTCCTTGTCCAGGTCATCCGCGGACACGCCAATAATCTCCAATCCCTGGCTCGCATACTGGTCGTGCAGTTTCTCGAACCACGGTATCTCCACCTTGCACGGTCCGCACCAGGTCGCCCAAAAATCCACCACCAGCGGCCTGCCCTTATAACTCGAGAGCGAGACCTTGTTGCCGTTCAAATCAGGCAGCGTGAAGCCAGGCGCAATCTTCCCGTTGAGCGGCGTCGAGTTCTCATCCGCCGTCATTTCCGGAGTGGAGCCGTCCGCACCCGTTCCGGCAGACCCCCCGGGCCCCTTGTCCGGCACGAGCGTCATCTTCATCCCCTGCACTCCGGCCTGCTCCGCCTTCCGCCGATGCAAAAAGTTGATCACACCCGCTGCAATCATCAGAGCCAGCGCCGTTGCCATCGCCGCCAATACCAAAACGTTACGCCGCAAATTTACCGCCCCTCATTCAGGTACATTCTACAAGCCGAGACCCAACCAGCCCGCGACCCCCGTGGTGGTAGCATCACCAGTTGCAGAGCTGATCCACAGCATGACCGACCTTCACGCCCCATCGCAGCTGGTTCGCATTGAAGCCCAGGCCCTGCTCGCCCTGGCCGAGCGCCTCGATGGCCCCATGGCCGGGCATTTCGAACGCGCCGTCACCCGCATCCTCGAATGCAATCAATCGCGAGGCCGCGTCGTCGTTACTGGAATGGGCAAGAGCGGCATCGTCGCCCAGAAAGTCGCGGCCACCCTCAGCTCCACCGGAAGCCCAGCCCTCTTCATGCATCCCGCCGAAGCCCTCCACGGCGACCTGGGCATGATCGCGGAAGGCGACGTCGTCATCGCCCTCTCGGCCAGCGGCGAAACCGAGGAGATTCTCCGCCTGCTCGCAACCCTCCAGCGCATGGGGAATGCACTGATCTCGTTTGTCTGCGCTACGAAGTCCACACTGGCCACCGCCAGCGACGTCGCACTCGACTGCTCCGTTCCAGCGGAAGCCTGCGGACTCGGCCTCGCGCCCACCGCTTCGACCACGGCCATGCTCGCCCTCGGTGACGCGCTCGCCATCGCTGTTTCTCTTCGCAAGGGCTTTCGCGCAGAAGACTTCGCCGCGCTTCACCCCGGCGGCAAGCTCGGCAAACGCCTGGCCACCGTCCGCCAGCTCATGCACACCGGCAACGCCATCCCGCTCGTCGACGCCACGACCCCCATGACGGACGTGATCTACGAAATGTCCCGCAAAAAACTGGGCATGACCACCGTCGAACAAAACGGCAGGCTCGTCGGCATCATTAGTGACGGCGATCTTCGCCGCCTCCTCGAGCGCGATGGTCCGGAAGGCTTACGCAAATCGGCCGGCGAAGTCATGAATTCAGCTCCCAAAACCATCTCCTCCGCCGAACTCGCCGCCCGCGCCCTCCACACAATGGAAGAAAAAAAGATTACCTCCCTGGTCGTGGTCGATCCACACAGCCGCATCGAAGGCGTCATCCACCTGCACGACCTCTGGGGAATGGAATTGATCTGAGTGGGTCATCCCATGAGTCCCTTGCGTTCATGCGGCGTCTAAAGAGTAGGATTGCTTCTATGCGGTGGATCCTTCCATTCGTGTTCCTTTCTACCCTGGTAATGGCCATACCAACAGCCCTTGCGCAGCGCGCTGGCGCCGCGCATTCCGCAGGCTTCGGCGGCGGTCACGCAACCGCATCGCACAGCTTTGGCGGCTTTTCCGGTTCTTTCACCAGGCCCTCCGCGTTTGCGCCTCGCAGCTTCGCCACCGCGCCCCGAATGACTTTCACCGCGCCCAGTCGCTCCGTTTCACTCGCATACCGCGCACCGTACGGAGCGAACCCCTCCTCGCGACACCCCGATGGCCGTCATGGCCGTTACAGGTCTCCCTATCGCGGCTATACGAATTACGGCGGCTATCCGTACTACGCCAACTCCTGGGAATTGCTCCCCTGGGACCTCGGCTATCCCGGCTTCACCGGATACGGCACCAACGTCGATTCAGGAAGCTATGAATCCGGATCGGACCCCGCCCAGGAACCAGCCCTCGCTCAAACCGACGACGGCTATCGTCGGGGCTATGGTGATTCCGCGTATCAGGGTTCTTCCGCAATCTCTGCGCCCATTCCGCCAGAGCCAGAGTTAACCCTCATTTTCAGCGACGGTCATCGCGAAGGAATCCGGAACTACGTCCTCACCTCAGACACAGTAATCGTCCTCGATCAGGCAGCATCGGGTCGTCAGCAGAGCGTTCCTCTGGCGGATCTCAATTTGCCCGCAACCGAGCAGGCTGCTCAGCAGGCCGGTCTGGACTTTTCGCCGCCAGCATAAAGTTTCAAACCGCCGCTCCGGCCTCAAACCTGCGAGAGTCTGCCGAATCCGGCCGCAGCGCTGGTTCATATGCCGCGTAGACTCCTTCGAAAACTGCATCCCACGATGCCGCCAGAGCGTATTCCCTCGCGCTCGCCCGCATCCCTTCACGCAAAGCTGAATCGCCCAGGATGCGAGCAGTAGCCGCCGAAAAGTCTGCGTCATCCACAATGAATCCTGTGCGCCCGTCCCGAACCAGCGAACGCGGTCCGCCATCGGGCGTCACCACCGCTGGAACTCCCGAAGCCATCGCTTCCAGCACCACATTCCCAAACGTGTCGGTGTGTGAGGGGAACAGGAACACATCCATCCCGGCGTAAGCGCGAGCCAGCGCCTCGCCGCGCAGCACTCCGGTAAATTCCGCACGAGGCAAATGTTCGCGGAGCCACGCCTCCTCCGATCCCTGACCGACAATGCGAAAGCGGAAGTTGCGAATGCCGCGTCCCTCCAGCACCATTTGCACCTTCGCCAGCAGCGCGACATTCTTCTCAACACTCAGCCGTCCCACAAATCCCAGCACAAAATCCGCATCGCGAGCGCCCCGATCGCGCCGCTCCGGAGAAAACAGCTGCGCATCAATGCCGCGCTGCATCAGGTGGCACGGCCGTCCCGTGCGCTCCTCGAGCAACCGGCACAGTTCAGGATTGGGCGCAAATAGTACCGAGGCGCGCCGATAGAAACGCGCCACCACTCCGAGCACCAATTCCTGGATGTTGCTGGCCCCGCCTGTTGCCTGGCGCTTTGGGAGGTGATCCAGAAACCAGCGCGATCGGGTTGCGGCATATTCATGCACGTTGGTGTGCCAAGAGGCCGCCAGGGGAACGCGGAACCGTTTCGCCAGCCACGCACCCAGAATTCCCAGCTCGCTCGGACCCGTGATGTGAATAATGTCCGGTCTAAACGCCTCCACGGTTCGCGTGACGACCGGAACGTGCCTCACCCACGCCGGGTCGAATTTCAGATCTTTGTCGAGTGGAACAGAAAGAAATCCCCGCGGCAGCTCCAGAGTTGTCAGATTGCCTTCAACCGCCAGCGCATTCGCGCGATCTCCTGCTCGCACGCAGAGAAACGGCAGGTCCCGCCGGCGCGCATAATCCTCGAAGTGGCGCGAGGTATGCGCCACGCCGTTGACTTCGTGAAACGAATCGGGGAAGTAGGCAACGCGCGTCAAGTGCGAATAATACCCGAATCGTATGACAGCTCGACGAGCAAAACCCGGTTGAGCTGCCGGCTAAACCGCGTCCTCGCCCAGGGCGAACTGCAGCTCGCGTGACTCGCTCCACGCCAGCCGCAGACTGTCAGACACCGGCCGGCTCCCCATCATGCGCACCCCTCGCAGCAGCAGCGTCATCCACCTCGGGGCCGTGCCATCCGGCCACAGCTCCTTCAGCGGCCGAACCACGCCATCCTGGTCCGGATGCCAAACCCGCTCATCCCACATCCGCGATCCCAACGGGAAATCCGGGTAGTTTCGGATTGCATCGAGTGTCGATTCCAGAATCCGATGTTTCCAGGGCTCCGCGTATTGCGGCATGAACAGAACGTGGCTGCGTTCCTCGTACCGAACCTCGTGCACGAATTCCGTGAACGACGATGCCTGCGAAAGATTCACATTCCCGTTCGGCTCGAGGCCATGACGGTCGCCGCCGGAGATCAGCAGCTTGTTCCACTGCTTCGCCAGTTGCTTTACCCTGCGATTCTCTTCCCAGTGACGCAGACCGTTCAGTTCGAACGCATGCAGGAACTCGTGATTCGCTACCAGGAAATCCTGCACCCGTTGCGCGGCCTTTTCCGCGCCGATCAGGTAAAGATCCCACATCGGATGATTGAAGACGATCAGCACATTCGGCAAAGCGTGCAGCGCCGCCAGAATCTCAGTCAGCTTCTTCTCATCAGGATTCGCCGTGTACTCCTCAAACGTCTTCATCCACGCCGCCCCCGAATCGCTGGGCAGGTTGTGTATTCCAAGGTGAAACGACTGGTCCCCGCCAAACGGCGCGCTCCACTCCACCGAGACCGGAATATGCCGGGCCGCCGCCACCGTCCGCAGCAGCATAGGAGCCGCAATCGTATCGTGATCCGTAATCGAAACCAGCGCCATACGATTCAGCTTCTTCTCAATCTGGCCGCTTTCCACATCGAAGGCTATACGAGGCGTCAGCGGCGGAGTCCAGTACGCCGCCGCGTAGTTCACAGGAATGCTGTGGCGGTCGCTCGACTGCCGCTCGGCCCGGGCGAGGAGCGGCCGCAGTAACGGATATTGGTTCCCAAGATTTGCCAGGAAATCCAGCGTCTCCCTGGACTGGTTCGTGTGACTGTGCAGCGATACCGCGGTCGAATAATCGCGGGCAGCATCAGATTCTTTCCACAGATATGAGATGCGACGCAGACCGGCCATGGAAACCTCCGAGGTCGTGCTACTGCCTCCAGTATCGGTATGCACCATGAACGGGGCATTACGAATACGAGAATGATCAGTCAAATCAAGGGTTGGTAATGTTACCTCCTGGATTCCCCGAATCCGCGTAACCTTATTATATTTATAAGTTTACGACTTGTGACTCGAGTTGATCTCTGTGGTAACTAACTCAACAACCATGGCCCTTCCAGCAGGCCACCGCTCTAACGCCGTGTCTGCGCTATGTCCGGCAGCTCCGCGTCCTTCGCCAACTCTGGTTCCAGATGATTCCGCATCAAGCCGTCGCGGAGAATCTCAAACGCCTGATCGGTCGTATCCGCCACCTGAAAAAGCTCTCGATCCCGCGGCGATATTGTCCCTTTATCCACAAGTATGTCGAGATTGAGGACGTCGTGCCAGTACTTCGATCCGTAGAGCACCACCGTGATCTTCTTCGCCAGCTTCTGGGTCTGCGAGAGGGTCAGAATCTCGAACATCTCGTCCAGCGTCCCAAACCCTCCCGGAAAAACCACCAGCGCCTTCGCCAGATACGCGAACCAGTACTTCCGCATGAAGAAGTAGTGGAACTCGAAATTCAGCGCCGGCGTGATAAACCGATTCGGCAACTGTTCGAACGGCAGGCTGATGTTCAGCCCGATCGTTTTGCCGCCCGCCTCCCATGCGCCGCGATTCGCCGCCTCCATAATTCCTGGACCGCCGCCCGAGGTCACCACGAAACGATTCCGCCGCGACTTCAGCTCCCTGGCCCACCGCGTCAGTTGAAACGCCAGCCGCCGCGCGTCTTCGTAATAATGCGCCATTTCGACCGCCGCTTCTGCCCGCCGCAGACGCAGCTCGCTGGACGTCCCTTGTTCAATATCATCCGGACGGGCAGGCTGCTCTTCTTCCGGAGCCGGCGTGCTCGATCCCGTGTTCTCCAGCAGCTCCAGCTCGCGGTTCGCCTCATCGAGCGCGCGAAACCGCGCCGAGCCAAAGAAAACCACCGTGTCCTGAATCCGCTCCCGCCGAAATCGCGCCAGCGGTTCCGAGTACTCAGCGATAATACGCAGGATCCGCCCATCCGGGCTGTTCAGAAATGCACAGTTCTCATAGGCCAGTGCGGCCTTCTCGAGCGGGTTCGGCAGCTTGCGGGGCATTGGCTCTTTTAGGCCTCAGCCTTCTTTGTAATGCATGGCTTCGGAAATAGCGATCCACAGATTCAGCAGGCCAAGTCCGGAAACCACGCCCCGGACGGCTCCGCTTTCCATCAGTCTCGAGACGTGTGCGTAATAAAGAAAGAACCGGTTGAACTCCCAAACCCTCGTCCACGGCAGAAAGACCAGGATCAGCCCGACGTAGAGCCGAACGATAACCCGCAGAAAGAGATCGGCTCGCCGCAGCCAGTTTGAGCTGGGATGAGCCACCCCGGTGTCTCTGGTATCAGTACCGGAATGCGTCCCGTGTTTGCCTGCCGGATCGTCGGGCAAATCGCCTCGCAGATTGGACGCCGAATCGATTGTCAAGCTCGAATTGTCCGGCGCGGAAGACGCCGCAACAGAAGAAACAAAATTGGAAGGAAGAGGCATGATTGCGGCGTGGAATGCGGGAACGCGCGCACACGCCCCGGAAACAACCTTTACCCAACACTACCACAGCCGATTCGCCAGCTGTCCTCCCTGACCCATTTGTCGGTCAGGGGAGCCTATCATTCTGCGGTGCCCAATGAAAACGAACTGAAACCCGTATAACCGCCGCCCGGCCCCACTTCACCCGAAAGAAACCGACTCTGTTTCCGCTTCCTTAGCGGGAGCGCTTGACCCCCACGCCAATTGTTCCATCGGATTCGGCGTAGGCCGCCCCAGCAGATACCCCTGAGCCTCGTTCGTCCCCAGCGACCTCATCAGCTCCAGCTGCTCGCGCGTCTCGATCCCCTCCACAATCACCTTCATGTGCAGATTGTGCGCCATCGACAAAATCGACTGCACAAACGCCCGCGTCTCTTCCCGCATCGCCAGCTCCGTCACAAACGACCGATCCAGCTTCAGCGCATCCAGAAACAGCTTCGGCAGATAGCTCAGGCACGAATACCCCGTCCCGAAGTCGTCCAGAGCCACCCCGATTCCCCTCCCCGTCAGCCGCCGGATCAAATCCGCCGCCCGCTCCACTCCGGTCAGCGTCGCCGATTCAGTCAGCTCCAGCTGCAGCAGGCTCGGCCTCAGCCCCGTTCGCCGCAGCGTCTCTTCCACTTCCTCGAGGAACGTATCCCGCGCGAACTGCACACTCGAAATATTTACCGCCACCTGGATCGGACGGTTCGCTCGCCGCTGCCAGATCACCGCATCCGCGCACGCCTTCTCCATCACGAAGGCCCCCAGCGGTATAATCAGCCCGCTCTCCTCCGCCACCGGAATAAAGCTCAGCGGCGGAATCGGTCCCAGCGTCGGATGCGCCCACCGCGCCAACGCCTCGAAACGCACGATTGTGTTCGTGGCCAAATCGAATTCCGGCTGGTAATGAACCCGTATCTCACCATTTTCGATGGCTCGCCGCAACTCCCCTTCCAGCATCAGCCGCTCCCGCGCCGCGCTGCCCAGCCCGTCCCCAAACTGTACGATCCGGTCCTTCCCATTGCGCTTCGCCGCCACCATCGCGCAGTCCGCCTGCCGCAGCAGCTGTCCGCCCTCATTCCCATGATCCGGAAAAATGCTGATCCCGATGCTCGCCGTCATCTTGATCGAATGCCCATCGATGACAAAAGGCTCCTTCAGTACCTCCAGCGCGTCTTCCGCGGCCCTCTCTGCGTCCGCCCGCGAAAACACCGTGTCCAGAATCAGCGTGAACTCGTCGCTCCCGATCCGCGCCAGCGTGTCCGATTGCCGGAACCGCGACTTCATCCGATGCGCCACCTGCCCCAGCAGCACATCCCCAACGCTGTGTCCCAGGCTGTCGTTCACCAGCTTGAACCCATCCAGATCGATATACAGCAGCGCCACCTTCCGGTTCTCCCGCCGCGCCTTCGCCACGCTGTGCGCCAGCCGGTCCGCCAGCAGCCGCCGATTCGGCAACCCCGTCAGATCGTCGATCAGCGCCATATTCTGCAGCCTGTCCTCCGCGTCTCTCTTCGCACGGTCCCGCTTCTGCAGCTCGAACAGCATCGCGTTGAATCCGTCCACCAGCTCCACAATCTCTTCGCTGCCACGCTCCGGCACCTGCACATCGAACGGCCGTTGCGCCGCCACCTGCAGCATCGATCGCGACAGCTCGCGGATCGCCTGCGTGTTCTCCGAAGCCCTCGTCAGCGCCGCCTCCTGTTCGTTCACACGCCGCCGCAGCCGGTTCACCCGCACCAGCACCACCACTATCCCCAGCGTCAGAACACTCAGAATGGTCCCCATCGTCGCCGTCAGCGACGGCGTCCACTCCGTTGTCCCCCGAAACGCCGTCGGATCCTCAGGGGTGCGCGCCTCTTTCGCCCTCACGTCCGTCCCGCTGCCGTCACTCAGAGCAGCGCTCCCGCCAGGCCTGCGGCTCGCCGCACCGTCTTTCCCCGCCCCATTGGCTTCCGGAGTTTTTAGAGCAGCTGCGTCCGCCCCCGGCGTAGCCCCCGGCGTATAAGGTTGTGCCGGCAATGTACCCGCTCCCGAAGCCGGCGCAACGCTCCCACCCCCCAAAACCCGCACCCGGATTCGGACCAGTCCCACACTCGCCGGTCCCTTCGTCTCGTCGTAGGCCGCCGTCGTGTATGCCCGTATTGAAATCTCTTCCCCCGCGCGAATTCCCGCCGGCAGCGGGTTCATAGCGATCGGCATCGCCCCCGTGGAGTCCTGAATCCACACGAGCTTCCCCGCCTCATCGACGTACGTGATGACCCCGGCGAGATTTACCGCCGAGTTAACAGGCAGGTACTTTAGATCCTGTATCGTGTTGTGCCTTGGAACGACCGACCCCTGACAGGGCGCGGATTGAAGCATTCCTGCGCCTAGAGCGGTTCCCAGGATCATGGCGAGCCCTGTCGCCCTGATGCCGCTGCGGTTCATGCCAGCATCATCAATTGGCCCCAGCCCTCATTCCATACAACTTTGGATTCGGATCGTACCCTTTTGGAATTAGGAGACTTAAAGAAGCCCTGCACCGGAATTCCGGCGCCCGAACGTTACTGCCGCGGTAATCCCCGCCCGAAGTGGCACGACCCCGCAACTGCTTCCGCGCCGATCCTGCGCAGCCCTTCGCCAAACTTAGCCTGCCCCGAGCGAGCGGCGTAAGCGGCGAGTCGAAGGGGGGCGCGCCAATAAAAGCACGCGCCCCCCAAGAACCCGGTACACCTACCCGATGGGTACACCCTATGGGTACAACAGCGGGCTGATCACCCAGCTGGAGCTGACATCCCCCAGATCTCCCTGGTTCGCAATCGAGAGCCCGTTCATCAGCCACACGTAGGCGTCACCGCTTGTGCTGTTCCGCCACAGAATATCCGCTTTCCCATCCCCGTTGTAATCGCCTACACCCTGAATGACCCAGCCAGAGGAGGGTGAGACCGTGAACGGGGTTCCCTGATTCGTAATCGTCGTCCCGTTCATCAGCCAGATATAGACCTCTCCGCTGGTGCTGTTCTGCCACAGAATGTCACTCGTTCCATTCCCATCGAAATCGCCTGCACCCTTGATGACCCATCCCGAAGCCGGCGAAACGGTGCCCGGTGTTCCCTGGCCGGAGATCGAAATCCCGTTCATCTGCCAGACGTAAACCTCGCCGCTGGTTGTATTCCGCCACAGAATGTCGGCCTTGCCATCCCCATTGAAGTCCCCTACGCCCTGAATCACCCAGTCCGAGCTGATAACGCCCAGATCGCCCTGGCTTGCAATTGCTGTCCCGTTCATCAGCCAGATATAAACATCCCCGGTTGTGCTGTTCCGCCAGAGAATGTCACTCTTGCCATTCCCGTCGAAATCACCAACCCCCTGTATCACCCATCCCGAAGCCGGCGAAACGGTGCCCGGAGTTCCCTGCCCCGTGATCGCAGTCCCGTTCATCAACCACACGTAAACCTCACCGCTGCCGCTGTTCCGCCACAGGATGTCACTCTTGCCATCCCCATCGAAATCGCCCGCTCCCTGAATTACCCAATCGGCAGTGGGGCCGCCGGGGGTTCCCTGGCTTGCAATCGCGGTCCCGTTCATCAGCCACTGGTAGACCTCTTCCGACCCGCTGTTGCGCCACAGAACGTCGCTCTTGCAGTCGCCGTTAAAGTCGCCCGGATTAGCAAACGACGCCGAATCAGGATTCGGGTTCGGGTTTGGATTCTTGCACCCCCCTGTGCTGGCAGGCACCTGATATCCGATCGCGGTCAGAATTTTGATCTCCGATCCGCCGTCATTCAAAATCGTTATTCCCGCATCCTCGCCCGGGCAGCCCGTCGCGTCCTGAACCGCCTGGTTCGTTCCACAATCGGGGGAGCTCGCAACGTAATCGGCGTAGTCGTCGCCATTATCCAGCGTGTTGTAAACCTTCGGACTTCCCCCGACGCCGACCGCCCCGTTAGTATTCCCGCCATCGTAGGAGAAATACGCGCCGGCCGTGGTGCTCAGTGAGCTGTCCAGCACAAGGTTCGCCGCGCTCGAATAACGAAACAGATCGACCGCCGACGGATTACCCGTTCCCGAGGGTGCGCCGCCGTCGCAGCCATCGCTCAGCGGTGTCGTTTGTGTCGTTACGCACGAGGAAGTCCCCAGCACTTCGTCGGTTTCATGTTCCACCGTTGTGTAGAAGTCGTACGCGCCCGCAGGCTCCGTGCCGCCCAGATTGTCATAGTACAAAGGCGTTCCCGGATCGTTCGTGATCGTGATGATTTCGTTGTAGCATCCAGCCGTGCCCAGGGTACACGATGCCAAAGTGTTTGTTGTGCCGGTCATTCCTGTGAAACCGAGAGCCGTGCCCAGCGCAGCGGTCACCTCAACGTAGCTGGTGCCGTACGGCGTAGCATCGTTGGCAGCCAGCGCGGCAATGGCCGAAGTCTGGATCGCGCTCTTGTTCGCGATGTTGCCCAGCGCGGTCACGTATTGGTTGTACGTAACAAAGTTGTAATAGCCCTGACTTTGTCCCAACCCCGTCATGCCGTACGTAATGTAGATGTTGGCGTTCGCATTCGTGAACGTGTCGTTGTAATGCCCGGCCACCGTCGTGTTCAGGTAGGTGCAGGTTGCGGACGCGATACTCGGGTCGCACGTATATACGATTCCGCTCCCCGTGTTCACCGGCGAAAGACTCGGCTGCACTGCCATCCGGGACAGAACCGGCCCCGTCGTCCGCTCTGAACTCGGCGGCGCACTGGACGGCAGCATCACCGTCGTGTGCAGCACCGGCTTGGGGGCAGACCTCCCATCCTGGGCGTATCCCGTCGCGAACCCTCCCAACAGAAACAGCAGCAGCGCGAGCGGCGCCGCCACCTTCAGAGCGGCAAAATGCTTCAAGCCATTCGATACAGCCGAAGGAATCAGGTAGGATGCAGGGCGATCGACGACGGGCAATGTAGCCACGAAAGACTCTCCTTGAGTAACTTGAGTAACTCGATGCGAAAAGAAATGGAGCGGCTGTTGAAGCGAACAGCTGACTTCAGCCGCCGGGTTGGGATGCCGCAGCGAACCGGCGCCCTGGGGGAATACGGAGCCGGCCTGAACAGGTGACCAGAGCTTACTTGAGCCCGAACCGCAATAATATTACGGCCAGGTCAATAGGCCACAGAAAGAAAACCGATGGGAATCCACGTGATAATCGGCCACGCAAACCCCTGCTGTCAAGAGGAATATCCGCCAGACCTTTGCGACCCATCCGGCGCACCCGCTTCGACCCAAACCTACGGAGACATCATCGGATTGATCACCCAGTCCGACGTAATATCCCCCAGGCCCCCCTGGTTAGCAATCGAGATCCCGTTCATCAGCCAGATATAAACATCCCCGCTCGTACTGTTCCGCCACAGGATGTCCGCCTT
>Ga0182012_10000079_pt1 | contig 98782 bp, 72 predicted proteins | sample 612S2SmetaG_FD_120486 | JGI IMG/M metagenome (GOLD analysis project Ga0182012, IMG submission 120486) | Permafrost microbial communities from Stordalen Mire, Sweden - 612S2S metaG | ecosystem: Environmental > Terrestrial > Soil > Wetlands > Permafrost | place: Sweden: Stordalen | collected... | reverse complement strand
TTTCCGTTTTGCGCCGTAATCGTGATCGGATAGCTGCCGCCGGTCCCCGCTGCCGGCGTGCCGGAGAGGACTCCGGCCGTGGTCAGCGTGACGCCGCTGGGCAGAGGGCCGGTTTCAGTGAAGGTGGGCGCGGGATAGCCCGACGCCGTCACGGTGAAGGTACCCGCGGTTCCCGCGGCAAAGGTGGTGCTGGTGGCGCTGGTTATGGTTGGAGCAGTCGGGGTGCCCGCGGCCATCGTCATGTTCACAGGGCCGGCTGTGAGAGTATCGGTGCCGACCACAGTCATGCTGGTTGACAGCGTGTCTGGCGATCCGCCGGAAGGCTGGGTGACATTGATGCTGGAGAAGGTCGCGCCGGTGCCTTCGACGGTAGTGGCCGTCAGACCCGTCGCTGTTCCGGTCCCGCTGAAAGTGAGGGGCACCTGCACTCCGCCGACATTCTGACTGTTCTCGGTTACCGACACGATCACCGGTGGTGTCGTTCCGGGTGTATTTGCAGTGCCGGCATAAGGAGGTGTACCGACAAACTGGGCGGAGGTGTAATTTGTCTGGACGGCGCCAGCGTCGACGCACGGCGTACCACTGGAATAACCGGTGTAGGTGAGGTTCTTATTGGAGAAGCCGCGCTGATCGGTGGTGAACCCGGATGGAATCAACGTCGCCGAACCGGCGCAGATTGCGGAGCTTCCCGGCTCGGGAAGGACCGACGGAGTGGAATAGAGCGTATTGGTCCCGCTGTAACTGCCGGGCGCGGAGAGGGCTGGCATGCCGGCGGTCGAATTGGTGGGAGCCACTACGTTGCCGAGCATACCCGTGGTGGGGCAGGCGGCCCCGCCGGTGACGGTGCACTCGGTCGATTCGCCGAGGATACTGTTCTCCACGACCAGGGCTGAGCTACCGGCGAAATCGATGCCGCCGCCGGTATTGCCCGAGAAGGTGGTGTTATACAGGCTAAGAGGGGCGCCGCCCACGGTGTAGATGGCGGCCGCGGTGGCGGCGGTATTGTTCGCAAAGGTGCTGTATTCAGCTCCAATCGCGCCGCTGGTGCTGTTGTTGTAGAGCGCGCTGCCATTGGGGGCGGTATTGCTTGTGAAGCTGCTGTTGAGGACCGTGACCGTTCCGCTGTTGTTGTAGATCGCGCCTCCGGCGGTGGTGGCGGCGTTGCCAGTGAAGTTCATCCCGCTTAGGGTGAGGGCATCCTGGTTGTAGATGGCGCCGCCGGTGCTGTTAGATCCATTGGCAAAAGTCATCCCATACAGGAAGGCGCTTCCGCCGGATGTGCTAAGGAGGCCATACTCATTCTGACCGGTGACCGTCAGTGAGTTCGCACCCGGTCCAATGATATTGACATTGACAGTGGCGGCAGGACCCGCCGATGTGAGCGTGACGGTGCTCACTCCAGTGGAGAAGTCTATATCGCCATCGCCCGCGGTGTTGGCTGACGCGACTGCGTCGCGAAGCTCGCATCCGGCCCCGGGGCAGTTCGCCGGTATACCGGTGGCGTCATCGGCCCCACTGGTCACGGTGATGTAATTGGATTGCACCGCGCCGGCGTCCACGCATGAGGAATTGATCGGGAAGGTGCGCTGATCTGTGGTGACGCCGTACGTGACATCATCGGCGTAGATGCCCGCGCAGATGACGGAGCTTCCCGGCATCGGCAGCATGGTCTGCGTAGGTCCGCCGTAATTGCCAAGGGGCATCATAGCCGGCCTTCCGGCAACCGAATTGGTTGGCGCCACGACGTTGCCATGGCCATCTCCGGTGGTGGGGCAAGCCGGCCCGGCGGAGGCGCATGCACTGCTCGTGTCAAAAAGGCTGTTGTAAATATTCAGGCCAGAGCCGGCGTAGGCAATGCTGTCCTGGTTGTTTCCCCAGAAGGTGCTGTTGTAGACGTTGAGCGCGGGGCCATTGTTATAGATCGCGCTGGCAGCGTAGACGACCGTGTTGTTGGCGAAGGTCGAGTTGGTAACGGTGATCGCATTGGCGCTGTCGTTCTCAATGGCGGCGCCCTGAAACGCTGTATTGCCGTAAAATGTGCTGCCGTTCACGGTAAGGGTGGCGCCGGTTGTGTTTTGAATGGCGCCGCCGGTTTGGCCGGTGTTGATTTCGGAATTGTTGTAAAACGCGCTGTAGTTGATGGTTAAAGCTGCACCGCTGGCGTTATGGATAGCGCCGCCGCCAATCGAGCCTGACGCTGTGCTGTTGTTGATAAGAACAACGTTGTTCAGGGTGAGATTCGCCTCGTTGTAGATGCCGCCCGCGTCACCGGAACCGCCATAGCCGTTGGCGATCGTCAAGTAGGCAAGAGTCACCGTTCCCGGGAACAAACCGAAGACCGTCTGGGCATTATTGCCGGAAATCGCAATGGGTCCGGCGCCTGACTGATTGGTGATGGTCAGAGCCGCGCTCGCGTTGTTGATATAGAGAGTCGACGAGAGAACGATGGTTCCGGAGACAGAGAACCGGATGGTGCTGGCGTTCGAGTCAGCGTTGGTCGCGGAAATCGCATCGCGGAGGGTGCATGTGCCGGAGGGGACGGCGTTGGCGGGGCAGTTGGCCGCGACACCAGAATCGTCGGTGAGCGAGTTCACCGTGAATGTGTCCGTCGCGTGCGCGGCAGCTGCCATGGCCAGCAGAAGCATCGGGGCGAGCCAACGGCCATTCCGAAGGAAGCGGGAGAGACGAGAAGAGCCCGGAAACAGTTCGGCAGACATAAAGAAGCACCTCAGGGGGAAATCGAAACGCTTTACGCCCTACCCGTGGTCTTTGCCGGGCGATCGTTTCTGGCATTTTCCCAGGCGCTGGCCACGATAATCCAGACGACTGAAGACACTTCGTCCTGGGACGCTGGTTGAATACTGATAGGCCAGCGAGAGGACGTCAATCATTCTTTGGTGCGTTCAAATGGGCACTGTAGGGACCTAGTCAGTGTACTTTGGTGGTAGTTACTCCAGAGTAAATGTGAAAAAGATAGTAAGTCATTTGTCTGCAATGCGATGGGGAGATTCGTTTGGGGCTGGTTCAGGCTGTCAATAGAACTATCGGGTGCACCACAGGGGGAATTCCAGGCCAGGTCGTTGCCACTGATGGGGGGCGGGGTCACCTTCCGTCCTCAAAAGTCAACGGAGGCACGGGAGCCTCCCCACATTGCTCCTTCCGGGGCGGAGGGCCGAGACTTCAAGCTGCCAACTGTCTACCGCCCATTTTGCGCTAGCAGTACCTCTAAAGTGATCTCAACGGAGGCACCAAAGATTCGTTGACTTCCTCTCGCTGGCCCAGCAGTATTCAACCAGCAATCCTGCGAACGAAGTGTATCCAGCGTCTGGTTCCAGTTTGCCAGCGCATAGTAAGAAACTCGCAAACGGTCGCCCAGTAAGACCCAAGGGCGGAGACGTTTCGATAATCCCCTGAGGAGTCTCTTTTATGTCTGTTGAACTATCCCTGGGTTCTTCTCGCACCTCCCGCTTTGTTTCCCGGCTCATCGGGAAAGGCCGTTGGCTCGCTCCCCTGCTGCTGCTCGCAGTCGCAGGCGCCGCGAACGCCGTGGACACCTTCACGGTCAACTCGCTTACAGACGATGCGAGTGGCGTCGCGGCGAACTGCCCGGCGAACGCCGTCCCCACAGGGACATGTACCTTGCGCGATGCCATTGCCGCGGCGAACGCCGACACGAATGGCGGCACGATTCAGTTCTCGGTATCAGGCGTTATCGTGGTCACTTCGACTCTCAACATCAATAATTCCAAAGCAGCTGTGACCATTACCAACCAGTCAGGCACGGGACCCATTGCGATTTCCGGCAATAACTCCCAGCAGGTGTTCGGTGTGCTTCCCGGCACTGCGACGATCGCCTATCTTACGATCGAAAACGGAAATGGCGGCTCCACGACGACAGGCGGCATCTACAACGAAGGCAATCTCACGCTGAACGATGTGGTTCTGCAGAACAACACCACGGCGGCCGGACTTGGAGGCGGGGCTATCTATAACGCCAGCGCCGCGACGCTCACGTTAAACTACACCACGTTTTCGGGCAATTCCGAATCGATTACCGGCTCTACCGGCGGCGCCATCAGAAACGCAAGCGGCGCTACGCTCACTGTGAATTCGAGCACATTTGCGAACAATTCCGCCTATCAGGGTGGGGCCATTGAGGACGACAGCGCCTCTGCGCTCACCATCACGAACAGCACCTTCAGCGGCAATAGTGCGTCGTACCAGGCCAGCGCTATCTTCAGCGACGCTGGCGCGGTCGTGACTATTAACGACAGCACCTTTTGGGGAAACAACAAGTACGGCATTGTCTACGGCGACTCCCCATCATCCAGCGGACTCACTATTAACAACAGCCTTTTTGACACAACCTCCGAGTGCAACGCCGGGTCCCCGGCTACCTGCCCCACTTCCGGGTCCAAGGGCAACGTCTTCGCGCCCACCAACTCGGTTTCCGGCAGGCCGGCTGTGCTGCCGCTCGGCAATTTCGGCGGTCCTGCCCCGACCATCATGCCGATGCCAGGTAGTTCTGCGATCTGCGCGGGCGTCTATGCCGATGTTCCGGGCGCGGTGACGATCGACCAGCGCACCTTCCCATTCAACAGCGCCTGTGTGGATGCCGGCGCGGTTCAAACCAATTACATCACCGTTACTACTGGCAGCGATCATACGGCTAATGCCGCCAATTGCCCCGGTTCCAACTGCGCATTTCGCGATGCAGTCGCGGCAGCCAACGCGGCGTTTAACGGCGATATCGACTTTGCAAGCGGGTTATCCACCATCTCCCTCACCGCGGAGGGTCCCACCAACCTTTACAACACTGTGATCATCGGACCGGGCCCCAGTTCTCTGACCGTTACCGGGCTGGGCTCCAATGTGCTGTTCGGAACGTTTGGCGGAACCGTCTACATGTACGGAATGACGTTTGCCAATGGCTACAACAACTCCGACGGCACGGGTGGCGCGATCTATAACCAAACCAATCTCACGGTGAGCAATATGATCTTCACCGGCAACGTCGCGGACGGCGCCGGCGGAGCCATCTATACCAAGCAGGGCAGCCTCACGGTCCTCAACAGCTCGTTTACGAACAACACCGCACCCCAGGGCAGCGCGATCTACAACAACACTACGAACGGCCCACTCGTCGCGGAATACAGCACCTTCGCTAACAATACCGCCACCACCAATGAAGGCGGGGCCATCTTCTCCGCATACGGCGCCCCGCTCTCCCTGTACAACACCACTCTGACCGGCAATACCAACACCGGCATCATCTTCACCGGCAGCTCGGCGCTCACGGTGGAGAACAGCCTTTTGGGCGACAGCGGCGAGTGCATCGCCGACAGCCCCGCCGCTTGCCCCACATCGGGCGCGCTGGGCAACGTCGTCACTCCCACCAATTCGAACAGCAGCATACCGGCCTTTACCGCAGCCGGAAGTTACAGCGGCTCGAATACGCTTTACGCCACTCAGTCCGTCCTTCCCGAGCCGGGAAGCTCCGCGATCTGCGCCGGCTCGTCGACGTTGATTCCGGCTGGAATCACCACCGACCAGCGCGGCTTCTCGAACGAAAACCTCACTTACACCGGCTATTCCAGCAGCAAGCCCTGCGTCGACGCCGGCGCCGTTCAGACCAATTACACCGCCGCACAGTTTGTTGGATCCCCTTATGCCGGCACGGTGAATAAACCCGGAACGACTCCGCCGGTGGTAGTATCGGTAACGGAGAACGCTCAGAATGTCGGCGGAGTGCTGGTACCGCTCACATTCAGCGGAACCGGAACAGCATCGGGACTGACGGCCACCACCGTGGAGGGCACCGGCGCGACTTTCTCCAGCATCGAATCAACCCAAGCTAGCGGCGGCTCGCCTGACACCCTCTCGACCAGCATGACTGTGGTCGGCACCGATAAACTCACTGCCGGCCCGGTGAACCTGACGATCACGGCGGCCACTAATACAGCACCAGCTATCACGAGCGCAAGCAGCACCACCTTTTTCGTGGGAAGCGCGGGGTCGTTCACCGTGACGGCTACGGGCACGCCCGCACCGACCTTCAGCAAAACCGGCACGCTGCCCAGCGGAGTAACGCTGACCAGCGCCGGGCTTCTTTCCGGAACGCCTGCCGCGGGGACAGCCGGGACCTACCCAATTACAATCACCGCGTCGAACGGAGTCAGCCCGAACGCCACCCAGAGCTTCACCCTGACCGTAATTCAGTCCTGTACGACTTCAAATCCGAACCCCAATCCAAATCCGGAGTCGTTTTCCGAGATTGGCGACTTCAACGGCGACTGCAAGAGCGACATCCTGTGGCGCAACACCAGCTCGGAACAGGTCTACCAGTGGCTGATGAACGGCACCTCGATCTCGAATCAGGGAAGCCCCGGCAGCCCCTCCTCGGCATGGGTCATTGAAGGCGTTGGCGATTTCAACGGAGATGGCAAGGCAGATGTCCTCTGGCAAAACACCACCACAGGGGAGGTCTACATCTGGCTGATGAACGGGATCTCGATTTCGAACCAGGGAACCCCCGGCACTCTCTCACCTTCCTCCGGCTGGAGCATTGCGGGTATTGGCGATTTCAATGGAGATGGCATGGCAGATGTCATCTGGCAGAACAGCAACACCGGTGACGTCTACATCTGGCTCATGAACGGAACCACGATTACGAGTCAGGTGGACATGGGAGTTATCGGCTCCGGCTGGGCCATTCGAGGCGTTGGCGATTTCAACGGAGATGGAAAGGCCGACGTCCTCTGGCAGAACGGCATCAGCGGCGAGGTTTATATCTGGTTCATGAACGGAACGACGATTACGAGCCAGGGAACCCCAGCCACGATCAGTCCGTCCTCGGGTTGGACAATTGCGGGCGTAGGCGATTTCAACGGAAATGGCACAAGTGACATTCTCTGGTGGAACACCACGAGCGGCGAGGTCTATATCTGGTTCATGAACGGAACAACGATCACAAGCCAGGGAAGCCCCGACACGCTCTCGCCCTCCGCAGGCTGGGTGGTTCAGGGAGTTGCCGATTACAACGGGGATGGGAAGTCCGATATCCTGTGGCGCAACAGCAACACTGGGGACGTCTACATCTGGCTGATGAACGGGACCACGATTGCGAACCAGGGGGATCTCGGAGATATCTCCTCCAGCTGGCAGATATCTACCCTTGTATCCCCGTAGGCCTGGCCGGAATCAGCTTCTACTTTCTGTGATTCCGTGGGGCGAGGAAGAAGGATTCCTCGCCCCTCTTTTTGTGGCACGAGCGGTGGACCGGGCCGAGCAGGCTCACGGCCAGCGCTCTGCAAATCGATAACATCCCTCTGCCTCCGTCAGCCAGTGCTCAGCGGAGGCTTAAAACGAGAGTTACTGCTGTGGGAAAGCACCATCTCTTCCGTTGAGTCGGTGTGGTAAGCAGATCGAAGTCTTTAGATTCTCGCCTCGGAGTCCGGTTCCGAGGCAGATCCGGCCCTAAGGTAATACCTCCCGTGTGCAGCCTGAAGTTCTAATCGAAGGATGATCCCGCCGTGAATTTCATGGTTTGTGAAGCAGGCAAAAGACTTCGAACAGTTCTGAACTCTGACGCTGCGGTAACTCCCACTAAAGTGCTTTCCGGGCGAGTCCGCAGTGCTCTACCGCCGCAACCAAAGATCGGTTGACGTAAAGCACCTCTCCCCATGACTATCAACGAAGCAGTCCCGTTGAATTTGCAGTTAACAACCGGGTCCCTCTCCCAGCGCACGGGAACAGAACGAAACCGTCACCTGCGCGTTTACCGGTGGCGAAATATAAAGATCTTCTGAGGTGCTTTCGATGCCTGCCAAATCGTCCCTGGATTCTGCGCGCCGCTTCTCGCCTTCGCGCCTGTTCTCTCTGTTCATCGTCTCTTGCGTGTGGCTCGTCCCCATGCTGCTGCTCGGCACCGCCGCCAGCGCGATGGCTGCGGACACCTATACGGTGACCGTGCTTACCGACGACTATGCTGGAGGCGGCAATCTGAACGGCACTCCCTCCAATTGTCCTGCCAACGGGATCGGTACCAACTGCTCTCTGCGCGACGCCATGACCGCCGCCAATTCCGACCCGGGCAGCAGCGTCATCTTTCATGCAGGGCTTTCAGGGCGCATTCCCGTGGGCTTTGTGCTTCCGGAGATTGTCGTGAACATGACCGTCGATGGGGGCTCAGCGATTATCCTCGACGGCCTGAACGGAACCACCCCATTCGCGGTGTATAACGCTCAGACCGCCACGCCGATCAACGTCACGATCCAAAACTTCACGTTGCAGAACGGCAACGGCCAGAGTCTCGCCGCAACCGGTGGCATCCAGAACCAGTATGCCAACCTCACCGTGAATAACGTGGCCTTCCTGAACGTCACAGCCGGCAGTTCCGGATTCGGCGGCGCCATTTATAACAATGGAACTCTGACCGTCAACAACTCCTTTTTCTTCAACTGCACCGCCAATAACGGCGGCGCCATTTACAACGATACCGGCGGCAACCTGACCGTCAACGGCAGCACGTTCAACAAGCTCTACGCCACGCAGTCCGCCAGCATCTTCCAGTACAGCACCACCCTGCTGGTTGTTACCAACAGCACTTTCACCGGAAATTCCGCCATTTATGGCGCCGGCATTTACAGCATCAACAACGCCAACCTCACCGTGAAAGACAGCACGTTCTTCGGCAACACGGCGGAAGACGGCGGCGGCGTCTCCTACACCGGCGTCCCCACAACGGTGGTCACCCTCGAAAATAACTACTTTGCGGAAAACAACGAGTGCTATGCCGATCCCGGTGCGCCGATCTGCCCAACCAATGGCCAGTACGGGAACTACGTAGGGCCCAGCTCCTCGACGACCCTGGCCGCAGCCGGCCTGCTGCCCCTCAGCTACTATGGCGGCCTCACCCCGACTATGCTGCCCATGCCGGGTAGCCCGGGGATCTGCGCCGGCATTGCCGCCGATGTCCCCACCGGAGTCACCAAAGACCAGCGCGGCTTCCCGCTCAAGACTTCATGCGTGGACGCCGGCGCGGTTCAGACTAACTACCTCACCGTAAGCAAGAGCAGCGATGATGCGAGCGGTATCGCCGCCGACTGCCCCGGTTCATCCTGCGGGCTGCGTGATGCCATCGCTTACGCCAATGCCGCGGGCTACGGCGACATCGATTTCGCGAACGGCTTAGCCAGCATCGCGCTTACGTCGGCGGGTCCCACCGTTGGCCCCAATGTCAATATCGTCGGCCCGGGCGCGGGTTCACTCACCGTCTCCGGAGCAAACCAGTACGCAATTCTCGAAACCTCTGGTGGAGACGCCTCCTTGTTCGGGATGACTTTCGCCAACGGCAATAACACCGCGAACGGCACCGGCGGCGCTATCGATAATCTGGCGAACCTCACGGTAAACGGGATGTACTTTACCGGAAACTCCGCGGCGACTTCCGGCGGCGCCATCTACAACGGTGGCTCCGGGTCCGTTACTGTTATCGACAGCACCTTCGCCAACAACACGGCCCCCGATGGCAGCGCGATCTACGATAACAGCGCGACGGGCGGCCTGCTGATGAAATACAGCACCATCGCGAACAACACTGCTTCCGCCGACGGCGCTATCTACAGCGGCAGCGGCGCAGCGGTCAACGTCTATAACAGCACCCTGGCCGGCAACACCGGCGGTGGGCTCGTTATCGGCGGCGGTTCTACTCTGACGGTGGAAAACAGCATCCTGGGCGAGAGCACAGAGTGCTCCGGCTCAACTTCGTGCCCCGCCACAGGTACTCTGGGCAACGTCGTCGCGCCAACCAATCTCACCAGCGGCATTCCGGCCCTCTCCGCGCTCGGCAATTACAGCGGGACGAGTGCTCTGTTCTCCACTCCAACCATTCTTCCCGAACCGGGCAGCTCAGCCATCTGCGCGGCCTCTGCCACGTTGATTCCTTCCGGCATCAACACCGACCAGCGCGGCTTCCTTAACGAGAACTACACCTACCCCGGCTATCCGTACACCGCCCCCTGCTACGACGCGGGAGCCGTACAGACGGATTACACATCGGCGCAGTTTGTCGGCGCTCCTTATGCCGCCGCTGCGAACTCTAACGGAGCAACTCCGCCGGTGATCGTTTCGGTTACAGAAAACGGCCAGAACGTTGGCGGAGTGACCGTACCGCTGAGCTTCACTGGAACCGGAACCGCCAGCGGCCTGACGGCAACCACCGTCGAAGGCACGGGCGCCACCTTCTCCAGCCTCAATGTCAACCAGGCCAGCGGCGCTTTGCCTGACACTCTCTCCACCAGCATTCCGGTTATCGGCACCTTTGACCTGACCGCCGGTCCGGCCAACCTGACTGTGCAAGCCCAGGTCGTTACCTGGCCGACACCGTCAGCAATAACCTATGGCACCGCACTCAGCGCAACTCAGCTGGATGCGACATCCACCGTGAACGGCACCTTCTCTTACTCTCCGGCCGCCGGCACGGTTCTTACCGCTGGAACTCACATCCTCGTTGCGACCTTCACACCATCCAATGGAAGCCTGGGCACACTCACCAATACGGTGACGATAACCGTTAATAAGGCGACGCCCGTCATCACGTGGGCGACTCCGGCGGCTATCACCTCCGGTACCGCGCTCAGCTCCACCCAGCTGGATGCGACCGCCAGCGTAGGCACCGCCAGCGTAGCCGGGACCTTTGCTTACTCCCCGGCTGCAGGCACCATCCCATCCGCCGGAACAGACACTCTGTCGGTGACTTTCACTCCCACCGACACCACCGATTACAACACGGCAACCGCCTCTGTCAGCCTCGTGGTCAACCAGGGCGCGGCGCCAACCATCACCTGGCCAACACCGTCGGCAATCACCTACGGCACCGCACTCAGCGCAACCCAGCTGGATGCTACCGCCAGTGTTAACGGCAGCTTCTCTTACTCTCCGGCCGCCGGCACGGTTCTCACCGCTGGGTCGCACGTCATTACTGCCACCTTCACACCATCCAACGCAAGCCTGGGCACAGTCACCAGCACGGTGACGATAACCGTGAACAAGGTGACACCCGTCATCACGTGGGCGGCTCCGGCGGCTATCACCTCCGGTACCGCGCTCAGTTCAACCCAGCTGGATGCGACCGCCAGCGTAGGCACCGCCAGCGTATCCGGGACCTTTGCCTACTCCCCGGCTGCAGGCACCATCCCATCCGCCGGAACAGACACTCTGTCGGTGACTTTCACTCCCACCGACACCACCGACTACAACACGGCAACCGCCAGCGTCAGCCTCGTAGTCAACCAGGCCTCGACGCCGACCATCACCTGGCCAACCCCGTCGGCAATTACCTACGGCACCGCACTCAGCGCAACCCAGCTGGATGCTACCGCAAGCGTTGCCGGTACCTTCACTTACTCTCCGGCCGCAGGCACCGTGCTGAAGGCTGGGTCGCAGACTTTATCCGCGACCTTTAAGCCGACCAGCACCAGCCTGAGCTCGGTCACCACCACCGTCACGCTGACCGTTAACCAGGCGAATCCGGTTATCACCTGGACGAATCCTCCGAACATTGTCTACGGCACACCGATCACCACGGCCGACCAGAACGCAACCGCCAACGTCCCGGGCAGCTTCGTCTACACTGCTCCGCTCGGAACCGTCTACACGGCGGGACTGCATCCCCTCGGGGTCGCGTTCTTCCCGACCGACCAGGTAGACTACGCCGATGTTTCGGGCTACGCCTACGTCACCGTCACCAAAGCTACTCCGGTCATCAGCTGGGCAACACCGGCTGCGATCCTCTACGGCACCACGCTCAGCTCTACCCAGCTGAACGCGACCGCCAACGTTGCAGGAACCTTCGCCTACTCCCCGGCTGCCGGTACCGTGCCGGCGGTTGGTACTGACACTCTGACAGTCACCTTCACGCCCAGCGACACGACAGACTACAACACGACGAGCGCCTCCGTATTGCTGACGGTTGCCTCGCCTGCAACGCCAATCGTTCCTTATATTCAGGTGAACGGCGGAACGTGGCAGAACATCTCCAGTGTCACGGTCGCAGCGGGCAGCACGGTCAATCTTGGACCTCAACCATCAACCGGTGGTTCGTGGAGCTGGACTGGCACCGCTGGTTTCACATCGACTTCGCGCCAGATCAGCAGCATTCCGTTGCTCTCCGGCGTTAACACCTACGTGGCAACCTACACCAATACCTCTGGCGTAACCAGCAGCCAGACATTCACCATCACCGTTACCGGCTGGCAGGAGATCGGCACCAGCGTGAGCAACATGTCGGTTGGTTCCGACGGCACCCTGGTGGTGGTCAACTCGTCAGTATCGACAATCTGGGAGTTCACAGCGGCGACAGGCGCCTGGACGCAGCTGCCCGGTACCGCCAAAGAGGTTGCCGTCGTCAACGCCAACAGCATCTGGTCAATCGGCACCAACCGCAATGTCTATCACCTCGTCAGCGGGGCATGGGTTCAGGTCGGCGTCAGTGCCGACGCGATCGCCGCCGGCTCCGATGGAACTGTCATCGCCGCCGATTACCCCAACCAGACCATCTGGAAATATGTGTCCGGCTCTAACTGGACCCAGGTTCCCTTTGGCCTCTCGTCCCAGGTGTCGGTCGTCAAGAACAATGACTACTTCATCCTCGGCAACGGTCCGGGATACTGGTTGTGGGACTTCACCGGAAGCGCCTGGTCTGCGATCGGAGAATCGGCTTACAGCTGGGTCTCTGCCGCCTCTGACGGGACAGTCATCACCACCACCAGCGCCGGGAACATCTACCAGTACGTATCGCCCGGTAACTTTACCCAGATAACCGGAACCATGAAGGAAGTGGTTGTGCAAAAAGCCGGTGCCTATTACGCCATCGGAGAAGACGGCAACGTCTATGGCTACGGCACACACTAAACACTGAACCGAAAACCGGCCGCCGATAAGCGGTATCCGGATCGATTCACCACTCACCAGGGGCGAGCTTCCATGCTCGCCCCTCTTTTTTGCGCTCGGTCGAACGCTGCAAGCCCACCCCCCGAAAGCATCATCACCCACTACTACTCAGGTAACCAAATCAGGGACACCGCCTCCCTGAAAGTGGGATACCACCGGTATCCCCACCTCCCTATAGTCCGAGTTAGATTCGCACTCAGGAAAGCACTGAAGCCTGCTGGGCTTCTCCGCTCTCCTTGGTACGGTGATCGTGGTGCCTCCCGTTATGAAAAGCCTGTTGTCCGGACATTCTGCTTTGGTCTCTCCGCGTGTGTTGCTCGGCGTGGGCCTCGTCGCCTCGACGGCTCTCTTTGCAGGAACAGGGTGCACCTCGCGCTCGCTCACCGGACTGACCATCCAGCCCGCCATCGGACTGACCTGCGTAGTCCCCGGTGTCTCCGCACAGTTCAAGGCGTACGGCACGTACACCGAAGGCGGACATTCCTCCGAGACCGAAGACGTGACCAATCTGGTCACCTGGTCCTCCACCATCGCCGCGGTCGCCACCGTTAATTCCTCCGGCGTGGCCACCGGTGTCAACCTGGGAACCACCGGCATCGTCGCCAGCATCCAGGGCCCCTTCGGAAACGTCAACGCCACTTCGAACATCGATGTCGAGAGTCCCTGCACCGTGACGGGCGCGATCGCCAAACCGCTCACCCTCACCGTCATTCCCGCCAGTCAGACCCTCACATCCATAGGCCAAACCGCACGCCTTCTTGCCATCGCCACGTATGACGGCGGAACAAAGACTTCCGATTTCTCCCGGCAGGCCGCCTGGGAGTCCAGCGACGAGCACGTCGCCACAGTGGATGCGGCCGGCCTCGTCACCGCGGTGGGACCGGGCGACGCCGTCATTACCGCTCGCATGAAGATCCCCGGCGGAGACGCCGTTTCCGCTGCACAGACAGTTCACTTCCTCGCCGAGGGCCAGGACAAGTAGCCAACGTTAACCCGCACTGCAACGTAAGATCGTGGGTTTCGAAAAAGCGTCTGCCAAACAGCAGGCGCTTTCTGTTTTTGCCCGAATCCCCCCCTTGTCCCGTTAGCCCTTCCCCAGCCCAGAAGCCCCGGGCTTTGTCCATTCCACTTTGGCGGGCGAAATCCAGCCAGGTATCAAGTGTCTAAATACCCCCTTGCATTCCAGACAAATAACTTTCGATACACTGGTGCTCCTGTGGAACGAAACGAACCCATTTACGCCCGCGATCTCTACGACGCATTGACAGATCGCTTTCGTGCTAATGCCGAGAAAGCCGAGATCACCCTCACTGGCGGAGGCGTCCAATGGAGATGTTCCGCTCAACTGGGCAACAGAACCTGCTGGGTGGGCTGTTTCGAGGTCGGCGGTCCAGAGTACCTCACCTTCTTCGAAGAGGACGGAAGAAGGATCGCCACCGGGCGAACGCCCCTGCGCACGGAAACTGTGAATGCCGTCTGGCACTGGCTCGAAGGCGTCGCTCTCGATGCGCTCTATCGTCAATTCTGCTTCGTCGACTGGGAGAAGCGCCAAATCCTCGCCATCCGCGAATCTGTCCTCGCCTCTGCCCCCGATATCGCGATGGCGGCCAGCAACGTACTCAGCGTTACCGGCTCCGGGGTCTCCCACCTCTGGTTTCACACCGACAAACGCTCGGCCCACATTCACTTCGCTTCGCGCCACGATTTTCCCCAGGCCGTCTTCCACTGGGATCAAAGCGAGCTCTTTCGTTTCGATGCAGCCGACAAGCGATCCCTTGCCGCGGTCCTCGCGCGTTGGCTTGCCGATAATGCGCCGCCCTCCAAACTCCGTAAGGAATTTCCCTGGCTTCAGATCGGTCCTCTCGCCGACTACTACGAGAAAGGCAATCCCGTCGAAGGCGAGTTCATTGAGAGCTGGGATCAGACCGAGCGGGTCTATGAGGGCTCCCGTTTCCCGCCCCGAAACCTCATTCTTCCCTTTATTTCCGACCTCCGCCGCGCCGGATTCGATCGTAAAATGCGAGCCGGCCAGTCCGTCTGGTCCCTTATCATTTCGCGCTCGCGTCGCCCCCGTCTGCGCCCCGAACAACCCCTTGTTTCCTTCCAGTTTCGCGAGAGCAGCATGGAAGTATTCACCCGCAATCAGGAGGAACACCGCATCTCCGTGCTTCCCATCGAGATGTCGGATACGGTGGAACGGGCCCTCTCACGGCTCGCCCAACAACCCATCGATTAGAGGTGTGCGGCGGATTCGCGCAAGGACTTAATTCCTGCCTGACCCGCTGCCCTTGGCCTCCGCTCCCGCGCGCGGCATATACTGTCCCCTGCTGTCTCGCCGCAGGAGAAATGGATGTCCTTATCGCGTCGTGAATTCTTAGGCGTCCTCGCGGCAGCGGGGGCCATGACTGCTCTGCCCCAAACCTCTTCCTCACTCGCTCTCGACCCCGTACCAGCCACCTGCCCTTTCCGGCTTTCGGTCATCAACGACGAAATCTCTCAGGACTTCGACCACGCCTGCTCCGTCGCCGCTCACGACTTCGGCCTGCACTGGATCGAACTCCGCAGCATGTGGAGCAAAAACGTAACCGACCTCGACGCCGCTCAGCTGGCTGAAGCCCAGCGCATCCTTAAAAAGTACGACCTGCGCGTAACCGATATCGCCAGCCCTCTCTACAAGATTGACTGGCCCGGCGCGCCTCGCAAAGACGGACAGGAGCGCGATCAGTTCCACGCCGCCGACAACGATTTCGCCAAACAGGATGCGCTGCTCGAGCATTGCATCGATCTCACCCGAGCCTTCGATACTAATCGCATCCGCTGCTTCGATTTCTGGCGCCTGGATAATCAGAAACCATTTCGCGACGCCATTAACGCGAAGCTGACTCAGGCCGCGGAAACCTGCGCAAAGCGTAACGTTATCCTCCTTCTCGAAAACGAAATGTCGTGTAACACTGCGACCGGTGAAGAAGCCGCCGCTGTCCTGAAGGCCATCCCAAATAAAAACTTCATGCTCAACTGGGATCCCGGCAACGCCGGAACCTTCCCGGACGCAGTGCCGTTTCCCAATGGCTACGACCTCCTGCCCAAAGACCGCATCGGTCATTGCCACGCCAAGAATGTAACCCGTCAGCCAGGCGGCAAATACGAATGGCAGCCGGTCGGCACCGGCGTGGTCGACTGGGTGGGCCAGCTGCGCGCGCTCCGCAAGGATGGCTATCGCTATGCGGTCAGCCTCGAAACCCACTGGCGTGGCGCCGGAACACCCGAAGCCTCCTCGCGCATCAGTATGGCCGATTTGAAAAAAGCCCTTGCGCAATCGGGCGCAGCCTGCTGAACGCGGTAGACGACTTATCTTTCAGGGAGACATCATGATCACACGTCGCGAGTTCCTCGACACGATGGCGCTGGGCGCTGCCGGTCTGGCCATCAACAGCACTGCGAAAAGTTACGCCCAGATCATGGGCTCCAACGACCGCCTCAACTTCGCCATCATCGGACTCCACAGCCGCGGTTATGCCCATCTTTCCGCCCTCGCAGCGAACCATGACACCGCGCGCGTCGCCTGGATTTGCGATGTGGAGAGCAACTTCATGGCGAAGTTTGCCGACGAAGCGCAGAAGGAACTCGGCTACGCGCCCCAGACCGAAAGCGACTTCCGCAAGCTTCTCGAGCGCAAAGACATCGATGCCATTTCCATCGCCACGCCCGACCACTGGCATGCGCCCATGGCCATCGCGGGAGTCGGAGCCGGCAAGCACGTCTATGTCGAAAAGCCCTGCAGTCATAACCCCGCCGAAGGCGCGCTGCTTATCGCCGCGCAAAAGAAATACGGCAAGCTTGTGCAGATGGGTACGCAGCAGCGCTCCTCGCCCCACACCATCGAAATTGTCCAGAAGATTCACGATGGAGTTATCGGTCGTGCCTATTACTCGATGGCCTGGTATGTGAACACGCGTAAGTCAATCGGCTACGGGAAGCCGGCGCCCGTCCCGCCGACTCTCGACTGGGACTTGTGGCAGGGCCCTGCTCTGCGCCAACCCTATAAAGATAACGTCCAGCCCTATAACTGGCATTGGTTCCGCATCTGGGGCACCGGCGAAACCCTCAACAACGGCACCCATGAAGTCGACGTCTGCCGCTGGGCACTGGGCGTCGATTATCCACAGCGCATCACCGCCAACGGTGGACGCTATCAATTCAAGGATGACTGGCAGTTCTACGACACGCTCGTCACCAACTTCACTTACGACGACAAGCTCATCTGCTGGGATGGCCGCTGCTGCAATGGCATGAAGATCTATAACCGCGACCGCGGCTCAACCATCATGGGCACCACCGGCAGCGTTCTCGTCGATCGCGACGGCTATGAGATCTACGACCTCGGCGGCCACAAGACCAGCGAGTTCCGCGTCCAGGGGGAGAAGACTTCCTCGTCGGACCTCGTCGGCCGCGACTCCATGACCGATGCGCACTTCGCCAACTTCATCGCCGGCGTCACCAAAGGCGAGCCTCTGCATTCTCCCGTCGAAGTCGGCAACGTAGCCGTCACGATGCTGCAGCTCTCGAATATCGCCTGGGAAGTGCAGCGCGAGCTGAAACTCGATTCCAGCAACGGCAAAATCGTCGGCGACCCGGAAGCCATGCAGGGCTGGGGCCGCGAATATGAAAAAGGCTGGGAACCGCACTTGTAACAGCTGATGCTGCTCCTGAAAGTCCAGGGGAGTCTTATGACCGCTCAATTCTCTCGCCGTAACTTCGTTCTCTCTGGCGCGATGGCCACAGCCGCCACACTGGTTCCCGTCTCAGGCTCTGCCAGGACCGCATCCGCCGATGACCAACCCGCCACCCCCATCCATCTCGGCCTCGCCAGTTATACCTTTCGCAATTTCACGCGCGCGCAAATGATCGGCTTTATGAAGGAACTGAACGTCTTCGATCTGAATTCCAAGGACGCGAAAGACCATCTGCCCATCGATCCAGCCGCCGAAGCGCAGGCGGTGGCCGATTACAAAGCCGCGAACATTCGCCTCCACGCCGCCGGAGCCATCTACTTTCAGCAGGGCACCGACGACGACATTCGCAGCAAGTTCGAATATCTCAAGCGGGCCGGCATCGGAGTCATGGTAGCCGGCGACCCAACGCCGGAGACCCTTCCCCGCATCGAGAAGTTCGCGAAGGAATACAACATCCGGGTGGCGATCCACAACCACGGCCCGGAGGACAAGCTCTGGCCTTCCCCGCTCGACATTCTCAAGGATATTCAGGGAATGGATCCGCGCATCGGCTGCTGTATTGACGTGGGCCACACCGTCCGCGCCGGAACCAATGTGGTTGAGGCGATCCATGCGGTCGGGCCGCGCCTTTTCAACATGCACATGAAGGATTTGACGGATTTCCACGTTAAGGAAAGTCAGGTAGCTGTAGGCGACGGCAAGATGCCGGTGCGCGGCATCTTCGAAGCACTTATCGCCATAAAGTACAGCGGCTTTGTAGACCTCGAATACGAAGTCCACGCCGACGATCCCATGCCCGGAGTATCGAAAAGTTTCGCCTACATGCGTGGCGTGCTCGCCGGCATGGGTTACGCGGCAAGCTGAGTGACCTTAACCATTTTCGAGGATCGACCGATCAGGAAGACCGCGCCGGCTCCGCCAGCCGAGCAGGCGGCCGCGGCAGAAACATTGCCTTGATGAACCGCTGCGCTGGCCGCTCAATCAGCACCATCGCCAGCACCGCCGCGCCCACCAGCAATCCATAACTCAGCCACGGATCGAACCTCTCAAGGCCGGTCATCGCCAATATCCCCGAGTTATGAATCAGATTCCACAGATTGAAATGAAGAATGTAGAGGCAGTAACTCGCCTGACCCACCGCTACAAACGGATAGAACCCAAAAAACTTCGCGATCAAATTGTGTCCCGCCAGCCCCAGCACCGCCAGCGCATACAACGGCATCATCAGCCCGTCGTGCATCATGGGATACGGAAAGATATCCCCGAAATAGAGCACCGTGTAAATGCCCGCCATTCCCAGCGCGCCAAACAGCAACCGCCTGCGCGCTTCCCTCGGAATCAACGCATCCAGATCCGCCAGCACAATCCCAAATAAAAACGAAGGCACATGCGGCGGCGGTGAAAATTTCAGCGCCCGCATCCAAAACCCGTCGGTATAGCGCCCCGGGTGCATGTCCCCATCCGGATGCAGCCCCATATACAAACTCGGCAGCACCATCCCCAGGCACCACAGTCCCAGCAAAATCCCCACCAGCGCGCCAATGCTCTTCGGCCGCTTCCACAAAATCACCAGCGGGAAAATCAGATAAAAGAAAGCCTCGGTGCACATCGTCCACGCCGGAGTATTCCAGAAGGTCGACAGCGTCGGGCTCCACCCCTGCAGCAGAAACGGCGTCAGCAACACGCCCCAGGTGAACTGCGTGTGCGACCGCACATGCCACTCATCCATCAGCATGCCCAGCGACATCAACAGCGCAAAAAGATAGATCGGATAGAGCCGCGAGATCCGGGCCACCCAGAAATTCCGCGTGTTCAGTTGCCCCTGTTGCGCCTTGTCGGAATAGTTATAAGCCAGCACAAACCCCGACAGCAGCAGAAAGAAGCTGACTGACGTGAACCCGTTGTCCACCACCGGCGCGAACGGCCCAAACCATTTCGGATTCGAGAAATGAAAAAATACGATATTCAGTGCCGCGAAAGCGCGCAGGCCGGTTAATGCCGGCAGGCGCTCTTTCTTCGACTTCACCACCATTGGCCGAGGGGGCGCTGTCAGTTGCGGCGAGCCGCTATCCCATGAGTCCGCAGGCCGCGGAACGATTTGTACCTGTGCGCTCAGATTTCCATCTCCGGCTTGGTTTGCGGCTCCAGTCTGAATCGTGAGCGTTCATACACCCACCGGTCGCGTATCGGCAGACCACTTCAGGCTGTCACCAATGAGCCGACCTTCTCACCGGAGATGACCCGGCGGATATTGCCCGGCTGGTTCAGGTTGAAGATGATCATCGGCAGGTTGTTGTCCTTGCACAGACTCACTGCCGTCGTATCCATTACCTTTAACCCAAGACGCAGAATTTCCATGTAGGTAATCTGCTCAAATTTCACCGCGTCCGTTGTGATGACCGGATCGGCGTCGTAGATGCCCTCCACCTTCGTCGCCTTCAGTAACACATCCGCATGGATTTCCATCGCGCGCAGCGACGCCGCCGTATCTGTTGAAAAATAAGGGTTTCCGGTTCCGGCCGCGAAGATGACCACCCGGCCCTTTTCCAGATGCCTGATCGCGCGACGCCGGATATACGGCTCGCAAACCTGGTTCATTTCGATCGCCGACATCACCCGGCAAAACACGTCCCGCTTCTCAAGAGCATCCTGGATCGCCAGCGCATTGATCACTGTCGCCAGCATCCCCATATTGTCGGCGGAGACGCGGTCCATCTTTTTGGCCTGCTCCGCCACGCCCCGGAAAAAGTTCCCCCCACCCACCACAATGGCCACTTCCACACCCATTTGGTGAATTTCGGCCAGCTCGGCTGCGATCTCGTGAATGCGAATCGGATCGACGCCGAAGCGCATTTCCCCGGTCCCGGCCAGCGCCTCGCCGGACAACTTCAGAACGACGCGTTTGTACATGCCACAGAAAGTATCGCACGCCGGGGCGATCACAGCGAAGACTGACGTGATCGATGCCTTGGATAGCCGTTCTGATTCAGTGGCGCTCTCCTGAACGCGTCCTTCAGCGGATCTGGCCTCTTTCCTAAGCTTACGATTCTGTGACTATGGCATGGGGGTATGGGGGAAGCTTGGTGCGGGATGATTGCTGATTCTAATGGGATTGGGGTGGCAGTACGCTGGTACCTCCGGGTTGGGCCTCGAAAGAGTTGCTTAGATAGTCATGGCTGATCCGGGCGCGCTGGGCTTTGGGATGGTGTCTGAGTGCGCCGATTTTGGCGGGCGGCGTTTTGTTGATCACGGACCTCTCGTCCAGAAAGAGAAAAGGCCGCCAAGCGGCTTTTTTCTTCTTTACTCCCTATTCTTAGAATATCAAGGTTGAGGTGAAAAATTGCCAAATTTGCTGGTTTGGCCTGGCGGGAAAGTCTTACGGAATCAGAGACAAAACTTCGGTACCGTGCGCGAAGAGCTTGACGAGTTTTTCACATTTTGGGGTTTGGTGGAGGAGACTTAGTTTCGGGCACACGTGCTTTGCTGATGCCGCGGTGGGAAGCAGTTCCTGTTCCGGGATTGGTTGGGAAAATGAACGCAGCAGGGGCGTTCGGAGGCCCTGGCGCTGGGCTATGATCCTCTCGGCATGTCCTGGTTGGTGGTGATATTGCGGGCGGGAAGGTCTCGGGTCGGAAGGTTACCGGCCGGTTGGTTGCTGGCGCCCGCGCTGATAGCGGTGCTGGCATTGGCTCGGGCTGCTGCTGCCGGTCAGGCGGGGAAGGCGACGCCGGGACCAACCGGGGGCGAGAAGAAGGCCGAGGAGAGCGTGGGCAGCTATTCGCTGGTGACGACGGTCTTCGAGGCGACGGCCACGACGCACCTGATGAATCCGGCGCCGAAGATCACGGTGGACGGAGGGACAGAGCGGGCACCCGGAGAATTCAGCGGAGAGAAGACGGTTCCGGCGCAGTACGCGATTGAGGGCTTCGGAAATCCCTGGTATGAATGCGCGGCGACGACGCCGAAGCTGCGTGGCTGCGATGCGCTGGATCGGGCAAGTTTGACGGTCCGTGATGCCAACACGATCGGGTATCACATTGTGAGCCACGGGGCAGCGGTTGAGCTGACCGTCAACGTGGAGGTGCACGACATGCTGCCGGTTTCAAGGGGCAGCCCGGAGACTGCGTGGCATGCGCACGAGGTGATCTTTGTGGCTGTACCGAAGACGACGGCGACGTATCGATTCTCGTCGGAGGTGCTGGTGGGGGAGTGGAATGGCGAGGCGATTGTGTTTGAAGTGGGAAAGGATTTGCCGGAGAGCGCGAAGAAGGGCCTCGATGATTTGGGAGTGAAACAGGATTTGGGGGATCGCGTGTTGTATGGGTTTCGGGTTAGGGAGGTGGCTAAGTAGGGCCAGGCGTCGTTCTGGATTCCCGTCGTGATCCTTGTGCCGGTAGGACGGACCGCAGCCATTTCGGAATTGGCTTCTCCAGTTGCGCCACCTGCCCCTGTTCGCATACCGCGGCCAGACGGAATGGATTTTTAAGGTTGCTGTTGTCGAAGACCCGGACGTGGGGCAGTTCGCGGATTGCGGCTGCGAGATTCGTGAGAGTGCGAGGATAACGGGCGATCAGGTTTTCGCGAGGTACGTCGTGGCCTCCCTGCATCACGCGCATGTCCACACGGTCCTGCGATATTTTGGGGCTCGATACCCCGATGAAACAGAGCAGGACGGTATAGCCTGCGCGGGCGGCATTCTGGAGAAAGCGCAGTTTGTCGCCGACGAGATCGGCGAAGAAGGTTTCGAAGACGAAGCTTTCGCGCTGGCGCACGAGCTCTTCGCGAATTGAGCAAGCGATCCTCGCTGCCCGATAAGGGTCCATCCTGAGTTCGCGCGCCAGCACGTCGGCGTTCACCAGTCGCAGTCCGGCGGCCTGGAGGTTGGAGTAGTAGAACGTCGTTTTGCCGGCTCCGTTCGGCCCGGCGAGGGCGACGACAATTGGACGGCGATCGAACAGAGAAAGCAGCATCGGCGCTGGTCCGGTTTCAATGGCCGGCGCCGGCAAGACCACGAGGGGTGCGCGCCGGCTTGGCCGATCTGGCCGGCTTACGTTTGGCGGGCGAACGTACTGGTACGAATTTGCGGTTGACGAACCGTCCGACGGTGCGTGTTCCGTCCTCATCGATCTTCTCGATCGGTCCCGGCCTTTCAGCGTGAGACCGGCAGTGAGGGAAGGGCAGCGTTTCGAGATAGGTGGCAAGGCGTTGTCGTCCCGTGGGCGCGTTCACGGTAGCCAGCAATTTAGAGAGAGGCCGCACGACTGCACTGCGGCACAGGGCAAACACCTGCTGCCCTTCGAGAAGTTGGTCTATTGAGCGACCCAGACGCGCCCAGAATTCCACCTGCCCTGCGATGGAGCGTTCCACGACTTCACCGGCGAGGCGGGCGTCGAGAACGAGATTGTCGGAGAGCTTGACGGGCTGGCTCATGAGACCAGGGTAGCATAATGCTACCCTGGTCTCTATGGACGAAAGCGAATCGCTTGAGCAGAGTCTTTACTGCTTAGCGGGCACCTGTTCCTCCACCGCGCCCGGGAAGAGGTTCTTGATGGGAGCGGTTTGTTGGTCGCGTAGTTCCGGATGGGGCAGGGGCTTTCTGGGCAGCATCTGGTCGCGCATGGCTGCGTTGTAGACGAAGATCGCCTCGACCGTCGCGGCTTGTTTCAGGTCGGCGGGGCGGAGTTCTTCGTAGACGTCCATGTTGGAGTGGTGGGTGCGGGTTTCGTAGTCGAGTTCGTCCTGGATGAACTGGAAGCCAGGGATTCCCACCGCATCGAAAGAAAGGTGGTCGGTACCGCCGGTATTGCGCAGGGTCAGCGTGGTGACGCCGAGGTCTTTGAGCGGCGCGATCCATTGGGCGAAGATCGGCGCGACGAGACCGTTTTCCTGGAGATAGACGCCGCGGATTTTGCCCGATCCGTTATCGAGGTTGAAGTAGCCGGAGATCTGGCGCTGCTCGGGCTTGAGTTGGAGAGGGCCCGCGGCGCGGCGCATGAATTCAGGCAACGCGGCCTGCTCGGGCGCGGCGGAGAGGGGCGCGGAGCCGAAGTGTTCTTTGACGTAGCCGCGTGAGCCGAAGAGGCCTTCCTCTTCCCCGGTCCATAGGGCGATGCGGATGGTGCGGCGGGGCTGCACGTGGAGGGCTGTCAGGATGCGCATGACCTCCATGGCGACGATGGTGCCCGCGCCGTTGTCGGTAGCGCCGGTACCGGCGATCCAGCTGTCGAGATGGCCGCCGACCATGACGATCTGATCTTTCAGGGCCGGATCGGTGCCAGGGATTTCGGCGATGGTGTCGTAGCCGTGTTCGTGGTCACCGGTGAATTTGGCGTCGACGTTCATCTCTATGGATACGGGGACGTGAGCCTGAAGGAGGCGGTAGACGCGGCCGTAACTTTCGATGTTCATGACAACGGTGGGAACTTTCATTTCGTGGCCGCGGATGTAGGGAGTGCGGCCCATGGCTGCGCCGTTGTCGTCGAAGATGGTGCCGCCGGAGCCGCCGCCGTCGCTGCCGTCGCGGGAGGGGCGAATGACGCCGGCCGCCTTTTCGTCAGCAAGAAACTGGACGAGCTTGTCGGCGAGACGCATCCTCTGGCCGTAGGTACGCATGCGTTCGCGCATGGCGGGCGACAGGCCGTCGGCGTCGCTGATTTCGTAGGCGGAAAGGTCGGCGAGCTGCTGATCGGTGTAGCGGTTGAAGAGGGGCTTGTCGACCGGCGGAACAGGGCGCATTTCTCCAAGAAGCACGATTTTGCCGGCGAGCTTGCCTTTGTACTGATCGAAGTCGGAGTCGGCCTGGATGTTGACGAAGACGGCGTCGCCGGTGACTGGGCCGTTGGTGGGGGGCGACCAGGGCGTAGCCTGGGCGATGAAGACGGCGGTGTCGGGCGCGGCCATGCGGACCCAGGTGTTGAGCTGCTGCCAGCCCATTCCGAATTCACCCCAGTCGTCGAGGTGGGCGTTGACGCAGCCCATGGCGGTGAGCTGATCGCGGGTCCATGCATTCGCTTTGGCGAGGTTGGGCGAGCCGGTGAGGCGGGGTCCGATGTCGTCGGCGAGCGCGGAGCCGTACTCCATCACATGGGAGTGGAGCAGGCCTTCTTCGCGGATGCGGGCGTACATGGTGAGGTCGAGGTTTTCAGTGGCGGGCTGGGGTTCGGACCAGGGGCCGTGGTCGGGGTCCTGCACGGTGGCGGTGGCCGCTGGGGTCGCGGGGCTGGGCTTTTTCTTGTCGGCTGCGAGGAGGGGCAGGGTGGCGAGGAGCAGGATGGCGGGGATCGAGCGAGTGCGGACGTGCATTTGCGTGTGGGTCCTCCAGGAGAACAACAGGGTACAGGAAAAGCGGGAGGCGGTTTCTCTAAGGTGGGCAATGCGGCCCCACCTCCGAACGGCTCGTGGCGCCGGCAGGGCTTACTGGAGGCTCGGGTACAACAGAGAGCCCGATGTTTAGGGGGCATTATCGGCACGACTGAAAGTCGTGCCCGTTCTCGTTTCGTACCCATGAGACAGGAGGCCGCAGTGGGGTATCTGCGGATCGCGCTCCGCGCGATGCCACCCTGATTGCGCCAACCGCAGGCGCAATAGAAGAGGCACCCGGCCATCCAACAGTACTCGCCGTGACGGAGAGCCCGCCGCGTGCTTAATAAACGTCGCGCAGGTAGCGCTTTTGCTTCTTCATTTCGGCGAGGAATTCATTGGCGTAGTCCGGGCCTCGGCGGCTATGGTTGGCTACGGCTTCCAATAGCGCCGCTTCGACGTCGGGGGCCATGCGTTTCGAGTCGCCGCAGACGTAGAAGTATCCGCCGCGCTCGAGCCAGTCCCAGAGCTGGGCGGAGTTTTCGCGGATGCGCTGCTGAACGTAAATCTTCTCCTTCTGGTCGCGGGAGAAGGCGGTATCGAGGCGCTGGAGGATGCCGTTCGATAACCAGCGCTCGAGATCCTCGCGGTAGAGATAGTCCTCGGATGCGCGCTGATCGCCGAAGAAGAGCCACATGGGCCAGCTTCCGCAGCCGGCCTGCTTGTGTTCCAGAAACGCGCGGAAGGGCGCGACGCCGGTGCCGGGGCCGACCATAATGACGGGCGCGGCGGGATCGGCCGGAAGCCGGAAGAGCTGGTTGGAATGAATGAAGATGGGGAGCTTGCCACCTTTAGGCGTGCGCTCGCCGATATGCGCGGAGCAAACGCCCTGGCGCTCGCGGCCGTAGCTTTCGTATTTGACAACGCGCACTGAAAGGTCAATCTGATTCGGGCGCAGCGCCTGGCTCGATGCGATCGAATAAAGGCGCGGGGCAAGGCGCGGAAGAAGCTTGAAGAGCTGCTGCGGGTCGTCGAGTTTGGCGGGCGAGTGTTCGAGCAGGTCGAGGAATTCGCGGCCCCACAGGTAGGCGTCGAGCTTCTCTTTGTTGCCAGGCTCGATGAGGGCGCTGAGTTCGGGGTTGCCGGTATGTTTGGCCCAGCCTTTGAGGGTTGCGCTGGAGAGCTTGCCGATCATCAGCCACGAGGTGAGCGCTTCGCGGAGGTTGAGGGGCTGGCCGTAGAAATCGACAACCGGCTCGTCGCCGGTGAACTGCAGGCGTTCGAGGACAAGCTCGACGGCGTCGCAGGGATTGACGGGAAGAATACCGGCGGAGTCGCCAGGGAGATATTCGATGGCGGAGCCGGTGAGGTCGAGCTCGATGTGGCGAGTTTCTTTCTCGGAGCCGGGGCCGGTGAGGAGGCGATTTTCGAGGACAGTGGCGGGAAACGGATTCTTGCGGCTATAGGCGGTGGCTGCGTTTTCCAGTGTCCCCGGTTTCTCCAGTGTCCCGATTGTCTCCGACTGCATTCTTATCTTTGCCCCTTTGCGGACCCGCCAAACCTTACTTCGATTGTAACGGGACTGGCAACACTATTGCTGGGCGCGGCAACGGGGCGCGGTGATGGGTGTCACGGGTTGGGGGCTTGTCCGCCGCACTCGCGGGGCAGCTGGCGGGTCGGGAGCGCGCGAATGACGGCGAGATCGAAGCAGGTGGCGCTCACGTCGGCAGATGCGCCTGGGTTCGTGACCGGGCTGACGCCTGGCTTCGCGCGACCGTGCGCGAGCGTCATCACCGTCGGAGCGGGAGTGAAGGGAGCGAGCTTTTTTTCGAGCATCGCTGCGGGAATTCTGTAGCTGGCGAAAACGGCGGAGGCGATGGGTGCGTCAGCGGCAGCGACGGCGGTGGGCGCCTGGGCCAGCAGCATGATGTTCTTGAAATTGCCTCCGTGATCAAGGGGGAACGAGCAATAGGCGCCCGTCGCTTTCATGGAGCCCGAACCTCGATTCATGGTGGCGACGAAGCGTCCGCACTGTCCGAGGGCCGGGGGGAATTGAATAGGGGTTGCGGAGGTGACGGTGAAATGCGGGTCGTGCTTGCCACCGAGGACCGCGCTCTGATCGACGGTCATGGTGAGCTTCTGCGCAAGGGTGGCGCTATGGGGCATCGAAAAATCGATGCCCGCGGTTCCACGTTGACCGAGACGAAAGGAGCCGTCGTGTGCGACGATGGCGTCGCCGAGAAAGATGGTCTCGCCCTTGGGGCCGGTCATCTGGATGAATGTGTCTTTGCCGGTGGCGACTTTCCATCCGGGGGGGACGCCGGCGGAAGCGCTGTTATCGGGAGCCGTATAAGGCTGCAGCTGCGGCGGGCTGGTCTGGGCAACTGCGGTGGAAAACCAGGAAGCAGCGAGAATCAGGCTACCCATGGCCACGAGGCTGGCTGGGACAAAAGGAGAGCGAAAGCTTTGCATGGTCACGTGCCCGGTTGTTTGGTCTTTCGTCTCAGCCTGCGAGCAGGAAGCGGGACGGAGAACTGCGCGGCCGGGATGGTCTGAGGCTAACATCCGGCGGCAAATGCGGACCTCCAATACTGCGTTACCTTTCGGTGGCGACGAGATGGTGGGCGATGGCGAACATGGCCAGCTCGAGGCGCGTCGAGACGCCGGTTTTGTCGAAGATGTTCGACAGGTGGCGCTTGACGGTCTCTTCGCTGAGGCCGAATTGCTTCGCGATATCGCGGTTGGAACAGCCCTCGACGATGCAGCCGACGACTTCCATTTCGCGGGGGGTGAGGCCGAAGGTTTTGCGGTCGGGGACGGCGGCCTGCTGCATGAGGTCGTGCAGCGCGCCGACGAGATTGACCACGCGGCGGCCTCCGATCCAGTAATCTCCGCCGGAGACGGCGCGGATGGCGGCGGTGATGTGCTCGGCGACGGCGTCTTTGATGACGATGCCGCGAGCGCCGATCTGGAGGGCCTCGATGATCTGCTGGGTGCTGATGGTGCTGGTGAGCAGGATGATTTTGACGGAGGGCGAGCCGTTCATGATGGCGCGCATGGCTTCAATGCCAGGCAGGCGCGGCATGTAGACATCGAGCAGAAGGATGTCGGGGAGCAGCTCTAGGGTTTGGGTGATGGCTTCATCGCCGTCGGAGCATTCGCCGACGACTTCGAGGCCTTCTTCGCTCTGGAGCATGTTGCGCACCCCGATGCGGATGACAGGGTGGTCGTCTGCAAGAAGGATGCGGATGGCCGGGGAAGCGGTCTTGACCGGTCGCGAAGGCGAGGGACGAGCGGACCTGGTTTGGCTGTTCATGCTTTGAGCCTCTGTCTGAGGATAATCTCGGCGAAACGGCATTGGGCCTCCATATCGTCGAGTTTGCGCAACCGATCATCAGGATCGTCAATACCCGATTCGATGGCGGCGGCGGAGCGGGAAATCTGAAGAGCGCCGACCATGGAGGCGCCCCCTTTGACGGTATGAGCTTCGCGGCGGATGGTATCCGGATCGGCGGCGCGCATGATCGCGATGCGGTTGCGCGTGTCGTTGATGAAAACGGAGAAGACTTCTTCGAGGCCGTCGGGAGTGATGGCGTGGCGGAGGCGATTGAAGATTTCGGAATCGATGACCACGTCGTCTTTGGGGGTGTGGGCGGCAGCGCCGGGAGTGGGTGCGCTGCGATCGAGGGCGGCGCGCAGGCTTTCGGGAGAGAGCGGCTTTTTGAGGATGCCGTCGTAGCCGTCGAGTTGCGGCGGCGGAGTGGCGCTCATGGCCAGCAGCAGAGCGTGGGGAGCGGCCTTGCGAAGAGAGCGGGCCAGGTCGGTGCTGGCGAGCCCGGGCATGCGGAGATCGGCGAGGATGCAGTCGAACAGGTTCGATGTAGCGAGGTTGAGGGCCTGCTCGCCGCTTTCGGCCTGCAGAACTTCGCAGCCTTCGGCTTCAAGCAAGACAGCGGTGACCGCGAGGCTGACGGGATCGTCATCGACGGCGAGCACGCGGCGTAGGGTGGGGGACCCGGGAACCATGTGGAGTTGATTTTACACATCGATTGTGACAGATTCATGCGGCATTCGCACGGTTTTAACGGGGAGTTCGCGGAAGGTGCCTTAGTTTCAGGACATGAAGAGACATTCAAACCTTTTGCTGCACATAATTCTGGCAGGCCTGTTTTCGATGGGTATCGGCGTCGCGCACGCACAATTTGAGGACGGAAGCCTTGTGGGAACGATCCGCGATTCCAGCGGAGCGGTTATTGCCGGAGCGACAGTAACGGCCACCAACACGGCCACGGGGATAACGGGAAACACAACCACCACCAATGAAGGCGACTATGAGTTCCCTTCCCTGCGGGTTGGAGTGTACACGATCACGGCCACGGCGAAGGGTTTTGCGCAGGCGGTGGCGCAGAACATAACGATCTCCGTTGGAAGCCGGCAGCACATCGACCTGAAGGTAGTGCCGGGGACGACGCAGACAGTGGAAGTAAGCGACGTGGCGCTGCAGCTGGAGACGGATTCGAGCCAGCGCGGGCAAAATATCAGCAACTATGAGAGCGAGGCGCTGCCGCTGGTGAGCCGGAATTTCTCCGATCTGCTGGCGCTGGTGACAGGCAGCCGTCAGGCGCCGACCGCGGCGACGACGAGCTCGATCAGCAGCCTGGTGCGCGAGGGCGCATACAACGTGAACGGCCAGCGGAGCATGTTCAATAACTTTCTGCTGGACGGCATGGACAACAACGCGTACGGAGAGAGCAACCAGGGGTTTGACAACCAGATCATTGCGATTGCGCCGGATTCGGTGGCGCAGTTCAGCGTAGTGACCAACAACGAGAGCGCGGAATACGGACGGTCCTCCGGCGCCACGATCAATGTGGCGTCGAAGAGCGGAACCAACGACGTTCATTTCACGCTGTACGAGTTCCTTCGCAATACGGACCTGAACGCGGAGGGATTTTTCAAGCCGAACGTGGTGAGCAACACGGGCAAGGTGACTCCATTTGTGAAGCCGACATTCAACCGGAATCAGTACGGGATGAATTTCGGCGGACCGTTCGTGAAGGACAAGCTGTTTTACTTCCTTGACTACGAGGGCTTCCGGCAAACGCTGCGTCCGCTGAGCGTGCTGACGCTGCCGACGCAAAATGAGCTGAACGGCGTGCTGGTCGTTCCTGTCAGGAATCCGATCACGGGGACGACCTACGCGGCGGGAACGATGATTCCGTCGACGGCCTTCGATCCGTTGAATGCGCAGGTGGTGAACGCATTCAAGAAGATTCCGCTGCCGCAGTCGGGGCTGGCGACGACCGGGCTGAACTCGAACGACTACTCGGTGGAAGCGCCGTTTACGGATAATTCAGACAAGGGCGATCTGCGCCTCGATTACCAGCAGAGCGCCAACAGTTCGTGGTTCCTGCGCATCAGTGACCGTAAAGAGACGGGCGTGAACCATGTAACGATTCCGCTTCCGCTGGACGGACAGACGAACGGGACGATTCGCATTCTGGACCAGCAGGTTGCGCTGGGCTATACCCACCTTTTCGGACCCAACACGATTCTGGACGCGCGGCTGGGAATGTCACGGACGAAGGCGGGCAAGTACAACCTGTCGATCGGCGACGATGCGTTCTCGATCCCCGGATTGCCGTCGAACCCGATCGTGGCCGGAGGTTTGCCGTCGGAGGGAATCACGGGCTTCACCGGATTTGGGCGGCAGAGCACGAACCCGCAATGGCAGAACCCCGCTCTGGCCGACCCGAAGGTGAACCTGACGTGGGTGAAGGGCGCGCACTCGCTGAAGTTCGGCTACGAGTACGAGCACATCTGGATGGCGGTGAATGACAACAATCCGCTGTACGGATCGTGGACCTACGGCGGAGGCTATAGCCTGTGCGACGCCGCGATTTCCGCAAACTGCGCGACGACGGCGAGCGGCGCAGCCGCGCCGACCGCGCCGGTTTCCGACACCTACTGGGCGGATTTTCTTTTCGGCGACACGAGCAGCTACCAGCTGGCCAACTACTTTGTAGTGCACCTGCGGCAAACGCTGGACAGCGTGTACGCGCAGGATGACTGGAAGGCGGCGCCGAAGCTGACACTGAATCTTGGCCTGCGCTGGGAGTACGGATCGCCCTACTCCGAAGCGAACCATTACATATCGAACTGGGATCCGATTTCGCAGACGGTGCTGACGACGAACCCAAACGTAACGACAGCAACCGCCAGCCTGACTCCGGTGACCTCCGGAGGCGTGTACGGGAAGACGCTGGTCAATCCCGACCTGACGGACTTTATGCCGCGGGTTGGGTTTGCGTGGTCGCCTCTGTCGAGGACGGCGATCCGCGGCGGTTTCGGCACGGGATACGTGCACTACACGCGGGCAGGATCGGGCGATATTCTGGGGATCAACGCGCCGCAGGCTCAGTTTGCGGTCGTGACGCAGATTAAGCCCACGACGACCAATCAGTGCAGCACGCCGCTGCCGGCGCAGATTATCGCGACCGGGAAGACGACGCCGAGTTGCTACGCGACGGCGAGCCAGGGATTCCCCTCGGGACTGGTGACGGCGTTCAATCCGGCGACGGACAATATCACGTGGGTTCCGAAGGACACACCGGACAGCTATGTGGAGAACTACTTCCTCAGCGTGCAGGAGCAGCTGGCGAAGAACTCGCTGCTGGATGTGGCGTATGTGGGCAATCACGGGCTACATCTGCAGGGCTTTCTGAACGGAAACCAGAAGAATCCGGCGAACGGATTTGCGCGGCCGTTTTCGGCGTGGCCGAGTGACATCACCGAGGTGCTGAACGAGTTCTGGTCGAACTACAACGCGCTACAGGTGCGGTATGAGCAAAGGGCGATCGCCGGGCTGACGCTGCTGAACTCATTTACCTGGGAGCACTCGCTGGACAACGCCTCGGCGTCGCTCGAAGGCAACACGCCTTCGCCGCAGAACGCCTACAACATCGCAGCCGATTATGCGCAGTCGGATTACAACCTGCCGATCGCGAACGTGACCAGCCTGATCTACGAGCTTCCATTCGGTCGCGGGAGGCAGCACCTGAACAGCATCAACGGCGCCGAGGACGCAATTCTGGGCGGATGGCAAATCAGCGCGATCAACACCATGCAGGCAGGCACGCCATTCAACCTGATCTACACGCCAAACAGCGCGCAGCAGGTGTCGCAGCAGATATCGGCGACGTATCGTGGCGCGAACGAGTATCGGCCGGACATTGTGCCGGGGCAGAAGGTGACGCAGGGACGGAGCTCGCGCGCGGCCAATACGGGATACGTAAACTACATCAACTACGCGGCGTTCCTGCTGCCGCCCATCAAGGACGCCGCGGGCAATGTGCTGGCCCCGTTCGGGGATGCATCGCGGAATCCGGGACGCACGCCGGCCTTTTACGAGACCGACCTCGACGTCAACAAGAAGTTCAACATGCCGGTTGAGCGGATGAAGGTTGAGTTCCGGGCGGAAGCCTACAACGTGTTCAACCACACGAATCTGTATCTGCCGAACACGATCAGCGGGACGCAGGGGACGACTACCTCGACGCTCTCGACGGGCGCGACACCGGGGCTGGGAGCGATCACGAACGGCGTACCGAGCAGCGGCGGACAGATATCGAGCACCTTTGAGCCGCGCATTCTTCAGTTCGGGCTGAAGATTCTGTACTGAGCGGCAGGAACTTTTCTTTGGGAGCCGGCGATACCGGCTCCTTTTATTTTTGGGCTGCGCTGCGCAGGATCGTTCAGCGCTAACTGCACCTGAATCGCGGCAGCCATCGTTCCCGTAGCTGCATATCTGCCTCGGCCAGAGCCCGAGCTCTAACCCCACCATCCACGCAATCGATTCCTGCCAGGGCGTGCTGCTATCGGTCGACGGTGCGGTCCTCCAGCGAAATGTTTTGTCTGGCTGGGCAGACAAAGCCGGGCAGGCCGCATCCATTCGGTTGGGGATGCCACATGTTGAAACTTTGTCTTTCAGTTGTCTGTTCAGTCGCTATTGCGCTCCAGGTTCTGATCATCGCCGGTTGCGGTTCCGCTTCAAACAACAGTTCTGTCAGCACCACGAGCCCGGGCTCCGGCACCGGCTCGGGGAGCGGATCGGGAGTTTTCGGCGGAAACCCGGCCGACAGCAGTCCGGGATGTGGCGGGAACGAATCGGGATATAACAACCAAAATGGCTCAATATCCGGCATCTGGATACAAAGCCCCGCACCCGGTGAGAATGAAAGCAACGTCACGGTGACTGCGACCGCATACGCCACCGCTGCCATTACCCAATGGACTGTTTGCCTGGACGGTCAATCGGTATACCAGGCAAATAACTCTGCAACGTCTATCTCCGAGCCGGTTACCATCCCCACCGGCCAGCACCTGCTGTGGGCCAGCGTGACCGACGCCGACAACGATTCGAACAGATCGGAACTGAGGCTGATCCAGGTGGGAGCGCCACCGCCAGCCACCCCTACACTGCCCACTCCACCGGCAAACGCAACCGTGATGACCGAGATGCAGAACGACCAGTCCAACTGGAGCATCTGCAGCGCGTGCGCGGCGGGGACGAACGTCACCAACAACTACACAATGACCTTTGACCAGAGCCAGCCCTCGCTCAGCGGCCGCAGCATGGAGATGTACGCCGGCGGCCCGCCGTGGAGCAACGTCCTGTTCAAGGACATCCTCAATGGCACCACTCCCAACAGACATTTTTTGTGGGACTTCTGGATCTATCACGATCCCGCCGTCGAAGACCAATTCTGGTCATCCGAACTCGATTTCTATGTGGTTCTGTCGGGCAACGAATTTATGGCCGGCAGCCAGTGCGACTTTGGAGACGGCTACTGGGAGACCTGGGACAGCAACGGAGAACGGTGGCTCCTGAATGGGATCGCTTGTCCGCACTGGACGCCGGGCTGGCACCACGTTCAGGAGTACGATGAGGTCCTGAATGCCACGCAGTATCGCTACGATACGCTGGTCCTCGATGGGCAGGCCTACGCACTCAATCAGACGTGGAACACCAACTCTACGGGCTGGACGGATCAGGTCGGCCTTCAGTTCCAGCTGGACGAGGATCCGAGCGGTACACCCCTGCACGAATGGGTCGATAAAGTCACTCTGACGGAGTGGTAAGCCGGTGGGGTAAAGTCTTCCCGTTTTGTATCCTAGCGCCGCGTTTGGCGGCGTTGGAAATCCTGGCGCGCGGCCGAAGGATGTTGCTGGAATCGCCGGAGCGAGCGGTGTAAAGTGGGCGGCAATGGATCCGAGCCGGGACGGGAGTCTTGAAGAGCAAATCGCCGCATTGCGCGCGCGGGTAGGGCGGCTGGAGGGGACGCTTGCGGCGCATGGGATTGCGCCGCGGGAGGAGCCGGCTGCACAGTCAGTCACATCGCCAGTCGCGTCTCAACCGGCCCGGACGGCTCCCGGTGAGAATCCAAATGTGCCGGTCGCTGTTACAGAAGCTGGCGCGGCTGCGGGATTGAGTTCACAGCAGCTACCGGTGGCTCCGGTGGCTATACCGCGGTTTGCGTTGGGCGGGGCGGAGGCTGGGCGTGGTGATCAGTCCCTTGAGAGCCGGATAGGGTCGCAATGGTTCAACCGCATCGGCATTCTGGCGGTGCTGATTGCGGCGGCCTGGTTTCTGAAGCTGGCCATTGACAACCACTGGATTGGGCCGCTGGGGCGGGTGCTGATCGGGCTGGTTGCGGGCGTTGGGCTGATTGCGTGGTCGGAGCGCTTCAGGACGCGCGGGTATGCGGCATTTTCTTATTCATTGAAAGCCGTGGGCAGCGGCGTTTTGTATTTGTCGCTGTGGACGGCGTTTTCGCTCTATCACCTGGTCGACTCGACCGTTGCGTTTGCGGCGATGATCGCGGTGACGGCGTTCAATGGGTTCCTGGCGTGGAGGCAGGACGCGGAGCTGCTGGCCCTGTATGCGATTGTCGGCGGCTTCAGCACGCCGCTGCTGCTTTCGACGGGCGAGAATCACGAGGTCGCGCTGTTCACGTACCTGTTGCTGCTGGATGCGGCGGTGCTGGTATTGGTAGCGCTGAAGCCCTGGTCGCGACTCCTGTGCGGGGCGTTTCTGGGGACGGTATTCTTCTTTGCAGAGTGGTCGCTGGAGTATTACTCGCAGAGTGAGTTTGGGACGACGGCGTTTTTTCTGGCGCTGTTCTTCTTGATTTTTGCGTGGGCTCCGCGACTGGTGAGACTGCGTGGGGAGGATGGCGAGCCGCACGCGGGGTGGGATCATCTGGCGCTGGTGGTTGTGCCGCTGGCGAATGCGGGGCTGGGGTTTGTCGGGTTTTATCTGATGATCGCGAATGCCGGCTCTGCAGGGGCGGAGCCGTGGGTCGCCGTCGCGTTTGCCGCGTTCTATTTATTGTTGCTGCGTTTTCCGGCGCGGGGAGCGATTCATGGAAGCGCCGAGGCGACATCGACACTGCATCTGATGATCGCCGTGGCGTTTCTGACGATTGCGATTCCGCTGAAGACGCATGGGCGGTGGTTGACGATCGGGTGGCTGGCTGAGGGCGCGGCGCTGGTATGGCTGGCGGCGGCGCGCGTGAAGTCGGCATTGTTGCGCGGCCTGGCGCTGGTTTGCACAGGACTGGGATTGTTTGCACTGGTTGCTGTCAATCCGCCGGCATCGGTAACGCCGATTTTCAACGAAAGGTTTGGGACGTATCTGTTTGCGATTGCGGTATGCGCGTTTGTGGCGCGGCTGGGCGCGCATGCTGAGGAGCCGGAGGGTGCGCCGGAAAATACCTGGCGCACGATTGCCGGGGCGGCGGGGCTGGCGGTGAATGTGCTCATCCTGCTGGCGGTGGGGTGGGAGATTCACGCGTACTGGTGGTACCTGCGCTGGCATCTTGGCTATCGCGGCGACTGGCGGCTGATGCACGATTACCAGATGTATGCGCAGTTCACGTACTCGGCGTTCTTTATGCTGTTTGGGGCGGTGCTGCTGGGGCTGGGATTCTGGCGGCGGGCGGCGTTTCTGCGCTGGCAGGGGCTGGTGCTGCTGGCGGTGTCTATCGCCAAGGTATTCACGGTGGATGTGAGCGCACTGAGCCAGGGGTATCGGATTCTGAGTTTTCTGGGACTGGGGGCGCTGCTGCTGGCGGTGAGCTTTGTGTATCAGCGGGACTGGCTGAATTTGCGCAAGGCTGAGAGCCGGACGCCATGAACTGGCGGGGCGCGGTTGCGCTGTTGACGGTGGCTGCGGCTGCGCCGTCGATTCGATATTTCCATGAGGAGCGCGCGCTGACCTTGCCGGCAGCGAAGGCGGGGCAGACTTGCGTGACGCTCGATGCTGGGGTCTTCGAACACGCTGCGCCGGGGTTGGCCGATCTGCGTTTGTATCGTGAAACGACCGAGACGCCGTATGTGGTTCGCGAGGCGATGCCGGTGGAACAGCAGCAGCCGACGATTGCGCCGTTGAATCTGGGCAAGCGCGGCGTGCACACGACGTTCGAGGCGGTCATGCCGGAGGGGAGGTACAGCGACGTCGAGCTGGACGTGACCGCGAAGAACTTTATTGCGACGGTGGCGGTGACCGGGAGCCAGACGGAGGGTGGGCGCGAGGGGACGGAGTTGGGCTTGTTTACGATCTTCGACCTGAGCGGGCAGAGGCTGGGGCGCAGCACGGTGCTGCATCTGCCGCTGTCGGATTTTCGGTATCTGTATTTTGCGATTGCGGGGCCGGTGAAGCCGGAGGATGTGGCGGGGCTTTCGGTGGAGCGGGTTTCGGAAAAGCAAACTTATGTCACCGTGGCTGATACAAATCAGTTGACGCAGAAGGGGCATGCGACGACGGTGCAGTTGAAGGTGCCGGCAAATGTGCCGGTGGACCGGGTGGAATTTGTGGTGGGCGCGGAGCCGGCGAATTTCAGCCGCGATGTGACGGTTTCCGTGGCTTCGGCGGCTGCGCCTGCGAGTGAATCTGAGCCGCCGGCGCCGGTGGTTGGTTCGGGAAATTTGCTGCGGGTGCATGGAAGGCACGATGGGCAGCAGATCGACGAGGAGGATCTAACGGTCGATGCTCCGTGGGGTGCGTTTGGCGCTTCGGGATCGCTGTGGACGATATCGGTGGATAACGGCGACGATGCCCCGCTGTCGATTATGGATGTGCGGCTGGAGATGGCGGAGCGGAAGCTGTGTTTTGACGCGGCGGCTGGGGCGACCTACACGCTGTATTTCGGGGATGCGGCGCTCGCCGCTCCGCGGTACGACTACGCGAGGTTGTTTGCGCCGGAGGCGGATGCGGCGCAGGCAACGCTGAGTGCGGAGAAGCAGAATCCGGAGTATCGGGTGCGGCCGGACGGGCGGGCGTTTACGGACAGGCATCCGGGGCTGTTGTGGGTGGCTTTGATTTTGGTGGTGATGGCACTGGCGGCGGTGGCTTTGCGCACGGCGAAGGAAGCTCCGAAGGCAGGGTGAACGGAAACCTTTACCACGGCTGCTTGTGTTCGTCCTCGGACTGCTGTTTGCGCTACCGCAGCGTGGGTTCGACTTCGTTGAGCCAGTCGGGGGGCTTGAGGATTTCGCGGGGTTTGGAAGCCCCTTCGGCGGGGCCTACGATGCCGTCGCGCTCCATCATGTCGATGAGGTGGGCGGCGCGGCCATAGCCGATGCGCAGGCGGCGCTGCAACAACGAGGTTGATGCCTTGCCGAATTCGAGGACTAAGCGGACGGCGTCTTCGAAGAGGTCGTCGTTGCCTTCTTCCCCTTCTTCTCCAGCCATGCCCGGTTCGCTTGAACCTGTGTCTTTGGGCGCTTCGAGGAAACCCTGGACGTATTCGGCGGTTCCCTGAGTCTTCCAGAAATCTGTAACAGCGGTGATTTCTTTTTCCGTAACAAAGGGCGCGTGGATGCGATGGAGGCGCGAAGTGCCTGGAGGCAGGTAGAGCATGTCGCCTCGGCCGAGAAGTGCCTCAGCGCCGTTCGAGTCGAGGATGGTGCGCGAGTCGACCTTGGTGGCGAGGCGGAAGGACATGCGCGTGGGGACGTTGGCCTTGATGAGTCCGGTGATGACGTCGACCGAGGGGCGCTGCGTGGCGAGGACGAGATGGATGCCGACGGCGCGGGCCATCTGGGCGAGGCGGGTGATGGACTCTTCGACGTTGGCCTTGTCGAGCATCATCAGGTCGGCGAGCTCGTCGATGATGATCATGATGTAGGGCAGCGGATGCTCGTCCTTCGCTTCTTCATCGAAGAGCGAGGGCGTGGCGCCGTCAAAGAGGCGGTTGTACTGGTCGATGTTGCGGACGCTGCGCGAGGCGAGCAGCTTGAGGCGGCGCTCCATTTCGCGGACGGCGTTGCGGAGGGCATTGGCAGCGAGTTTGGCCTCGGTGATGATGGGCGTGAAGAGGTGCGGGACGCCTTCGTACATGCCGAGCTCGACGCGCTTGGGGTCGACGAGAATCAGGCGCACTTGCTCCGGCGTGGCCTTGTAGAGCACGGACATGATCATGGCGTTGATGGCCACGGATTTGCCGCTGCCTGTGGACCCGGCGATGAGAACGTGGGGCATGGTGGCGAGATCGGCAACAACGATCCGGCCGTTGATGTCCTTGCCCATGGAGATGGTGAGTTTGGAGCGCGAGTTGGCGAAGTTTTCCGACTCGATAACGTCGCGGAGCCAGATGGTTTCGCGCTCCGGGTTTGGTACCTGAATGCCGACGGTGCTCTTGCCCGCCATGCGCTCGATGAGGATCGACTCGGCTTTGGTGGCGAGGCACAGGTCTTCTGCAAGGCCGGTGACTCGGCTGTATTTGATGCCGGCTTCGGGGCGGAATTCAAAAGTGGTGACAACGGGGCCGGGATTAATCTGCACGACCTGCCCGAGGACATCGAATTCGGCGCATTTTTCAACAAGGACCTGGGCGGAGGCGCGGAGTTCGTCCTCTTTCACGGGTGAGGGGTCGTCGCTGCGATGGAGGAGGGTCGAGGGCGGCAGGCGGAATCCGCTGACGTTTTTGGGCGCAAGGGTGACGGTGCGGAGTTCGGTGTCGGCGCGCTCGCCGATTGCAGGAGCCGCTGGTGCGGCTTCGCGTTTCGGAACGAGTTGGGGGCGCGCGGGAGCGACGGGGACGGGCTGCGGAGGAGGTTCGGCAGCAACGGTGCGGGGCATTTGATCCCAGAGACCGGTGTTCGCTGGTTCGGCTGCCGGTTTGGCTGGGGCGAAGGTTTCGGCGAAGCCGTACTGGCGGTGGGGGACATCGCTGTGATCTTCAGCGAGAGCCACGGGAATGCCTGGGGTTTTATCGGCTTTTGTGGCCTTTTCCGCGGCTTTGCGGGCCTTTGCCATTTCTTTTTCGCGAATCTTATCGAGGCGGACAGCGGCTTTAAGCTCACGCTGTTGAGCGTGCGTGCGACGCCAGTTGGCGAAGCGATCGCGCCACGCGAGCAGAAAAGCCAGCCTGATGCCAAACCACTCGCGCGCGGTATTGAAGCTGAAGGTGGTGGAGAGATAAACGGCGACAGCGACCAGCGTGATGGTGACGATGCAGGCGCCGGGGTAGTTGAGGAAGCGGACGAGGAAGTCGGCGACGAGGCGGCCGGTGAGGCCAGAGACGGGCAGGCCGTAAAGGAAGTGGGGATGGCCGGGGATCAGGCCAAAGAGCGCTGGGGCAAAAACGATGGCGAGCAGAATACCGGTGAGTTTCCAGGCGGGCGAGCCGGCGGGGCGGGAGAGCATCCACGTCCAGCCAAGAGCGCCGAGGAGGATGGGAACGAGGAAAGCGCACACGCCTTCAATCTGGAGGATCAGGTCGCTGAGGTATGCGCCGGCGGGACCGATCCAGTTGCGGATGGGGCCGTGGCCTTCGGTGTTGAAGGAGGGATCGGTGGGGTGGTAGGAGACGAGAGAGAGGAAGAGGAGGAACGCGCAGGCGAGCACCAGCAAGCCGATGAGCTCGTTCAGACGGCGGCTGCGGGTGGGCGTGAGAACCAGACGGGCGGGTTTCATTGGGGGGCAGACGGATCGCGAGCCTCGCGTGGAAACGAGAGGCAGAACCGGGGGGACTGGGCAGAACTGAGTATGAGCCTGCTAGTCCGAGACGGTCAGAGCCGAAGGCCAGAGCAAAGCTATTATCCCAGATGGGGCATCGGAGGGGGCGGGAAAAGGGTGGGGGAATCGAGGTGGATATGGCGGGGTTTTATTTGGCTAAGTTGGCTAAGTCGGCGTAGACTGACTTTTATGAAGACGGTGAATATTGGCGAGCTGAAGAATCGGCTGAGCGCGTACCTGCGTTACGTGCAAAACGGCGAAGAGGTGATTGTGCGGGACCGGAACCGTCCGGTGGCGCGAATTCTGCCATTCGACCACAGCTCGATTTCAGAAGAGGAAGCGGAGTTGGTGGCTTCCGGCGCGATGAAGTTGCCGGAGCAGGCAATGGACTGGGATGCGTTCTTCGCCCTGCCCAAGGCGAATGTTTCGCGAGAAGTAGCGATCAAGGCGTTGATTGAGAGCCGGGGCGATCGTTGAAGCCTGCATTCTGGGACAGTAGCTCACTGGTTCCGATTTGTGTGCAGCAAAAAGCGAGCCCCACCGTTCGCCGACTGGCAAAACAATACGAAATTGTCGTTTGGTGGTCAACTCCCGTCGAGTTAAGGAGCGCGTTTTCGCGGCTGGTGCGTGCGGGTGAGTTGACGCCAGCCGGGCAGATATTAGCAGAGGATAGCCTGAAGAACTTGCGGAGCCGCTGGCGTGAAGTGCTGCCTGGCGAAGCGATGCGCGACGAGGCGGAGATGCTGCTGGCGCGGTTTCCATTGAGCGCGGCCGATGCACTGCAACTGGCAGCGGCGATGCGATGGACCCGGAGCCATCCCAGGGGTCAGGTGTTCATCTGCGGAGATGCGCGCCTGCTGGAGGCAGCAAGGCAGCTTGGATTTCACGTTGTGGAGGCCTGAGGAAGGTAAGAGCGGTAGTTTTCAGTTCCCTGCTATCAGGCGCCCGCCCCAAAGCAGCAGCGCGGCTCCGAGGATGAGGCGGTAGAGGGCGAAGAGCACGAAACCGTGGTTGCGGACCCACTGCAGGAACCACTCGACGACGCCGAGGGCGACGAAGAAGGATACGGCAAAGCCGATGGCGAGGACGAACCAGCCATGCGCGTCCATATGGACCGGGGCGAGGTGGGAGTGGAGACCGGGGGTTGCGCCGGGCTTGCGCCAATGAAGGAGGTGAAGGCCGGGCCAGAGGCTTCTGACCAGGTCGTAGAGGGTGGCGGTGATCATGGTGGGGATGGAGACAAGGAAACTGAATTCGAGGGCGGCGGTTCGGGTCATGCCAGCGAGCTGACCGGCGGCGATGGTGGACATGGAACGCGAGGTGCCGGGGAAGACGGCGGAGGTGACCTGGCAAAGGCCGATCCATACGGCTTGGAAAAGGGACATCTGCTCAACATCGGCCACGGTGGCGTCGCGGCGGACGCTCCACGCATCGACGGCCCACATGACGATGCCGCCGATGATGAGCGCGAGAGTGATGGCGCGCAGGCTTTCAAGGTGCTGCCCGATGATGTTAGTGAGCAGCAGGGAGGGGATGGCCGTGCACACAAAGGCAACCGAGGTGAGCGTGAGCGGATGGTTCCAGACGGTGTGCTTGCCGTCTTCGCCGCGCGGGAAGGTGCGGACGAATTCGATGATGCGGCCGGCGAAGAGCAGAGTGAGGGCTAGGATGGCGCCGAGCTGGATGACGATGGTGTACATCTTCCAGTAGGGGTCGTCCAGGCCTATGCCGAGCAGCACTTCCCCGATGCGCAGGTGGGCAGTGGAGCTGACGGGCAGGAATTCAGTAAGGCCTTCAATGATGCCGAGCAGCACAGAGACCACGTAGTCGTTCAAACTAGCTCCGAGCTGGGGGAGGAATGCGGGTGTTATTCGCGGCTGCTGCCGTACACGGCGATTCCCTGATCCACCTTGTATATCAGACTGGCGGCGCGCGCAGTGTACGGTGAGTCAGGATATTTCTGCTGGAGGCGCCCGAAGATGGCTTTGGCATGGCCGCGATCCTCATCGGCGCGTTTGCCGTTGCCATCGGCCTGCCACATGTCTCCGGCGGCGGCCTGGCGCCAGAGAGCGTCGTAGAGGGCCTCGGCAGCGCTGGGTGAGTTGGGGTGTTCGTCGACGTATTTGAGGTAGTAGTCGGTTTCCTGCTCGGGGCACTTTTCCGAGCCCTGCCAGTCTCCGCAGAGTTTGTTGTCGATAAGGTCGAAGGCGGCGAGATCGGCCCATCTGGTCTGGGAGAAGTATTTCTCGACCTTGCGCATCTCGTCCTCGTCCATCTGCTCGCGCAAATAGCTCTGTTTTTCATGCGCGGAGGGGAGAGTGGAGGCGTCGGCCTTCTGAATCTGCCAGCGGATGTCGGCGGCGCGATACATAGCCTCGGGCACCCAGGGCGATTGAGGATACATGATAACGACGCGACGATAGAGGAGGCGCGCTTCCTGAGCGAGGTTCGGCGGCGGATCGGGAACGGCGGCCTGCTGCTCGAGATTGTCGGCCGTGCCGAAGAGGATGAGGTCGCCATGTGCGGTGTTCACGTCGACCATGCCCTTGTCGAGAATCCAGCCGGAGATGGGCTGCGCTTCGTTCTCCGTGCCGAAGGTGGGGCGGTCAGCCTGGCGGGTATCGGGTGCATCGGTGTTGGCGAAGACGCGCAGCCATTTGCCATTGCGCTCGACGATGACGAGCTCGCGGCCGGGCACGATGGTGGCGATGGGACCAGCGGAGTCGTCGGGGTTGGCGTAGAGGTTGCCCTCGCGGACGATGGTTGCGAGTGTGCCGTTCTTTGGCAATTGCTGGCGGGGAAGAGGTCTTTGGGCGACGGCCGAGGCAGCGATCGCCGCGAGCAGGATGGAGGCTGGGATCAGACGCATGACGAGGGTAGGACGATGAGAAGGTGTGGTTCGTCTCACGGATCCGATCATGGGTTGGGTCGCTGTTTCTTTCACTGGGGGTCTTTTTCGGCCAGGACGGATTGGAGGACGTCGGGCTCGACATTGCCGCCGCTCATGACGACTACGACTTTGCGGAAGGGGAGCAGTTGTTCGCGGTGGAAGAGGATACCGGAGACCGAGCATGCTCCGCTGGGCTCGGGGGTGAGTCGCGCGACATGAACGAGGGTGCGCATAGCCGAGCGGATTTCGGATTCAGTGACGGTGATGATGTCGTCGACATAGGTCCGGATGTGGTCGTAGTTGCGCTCGCCGAGGGATTGGGTGCGGAGGCCGTCGCAGAAGGTGCGGGTAGTCATATCGGCGGGCCAGGTGACGAGGTGGCCGCTGCGGAAGCTTTCCTGGGCGTCGGCGGCGAGCTCGGGTTCGACGCCGATGACGCGGACATCGGAGCGAAGGTGCTTGATGGCGGTGGCAATGCCGCTGAGGAGTCCGCCTCCGGATACAGGTGAGAGGACGAGGTCGACGTCGGGGAGGTCTTCGAGGATTTCGAGGCCGCAGGTGCCCTGGCCGGCGATGATCTGCTCGTCGTCGTAGGGCGGGATCATGACGTAGCCGTGCTGGGCTTCCAGTTCTTCGGCTTTCTGCTTGCGGTCGGAGCTGGCGGGGCCAACTTCGACGATCTCGGCGCCGAGGGCGGCGGTGGCGCGCTTTTTGACCTCCGGGGCGTTCGATGGCATGACGATGACGGCCTTCAGGCCGAGCGCGCGGGCGGCGTAGGCGACTCCCTGGGCGTGGTTGCCGCTCGAGTAGGTGATGACGCCGCGGCTCTTTTGGTCGGGGGTGAGCTGGACGATTTTGTTGTAGGCTCCGCGGAGTTTGAAGCTGCCGATGGGCTGGAGGCTTTCGGCTTTGATGTAGACTTCCGCGCCCTCGAAGCGGGGATCGAGGAGGCGGATGAGCGGAGTGTGGATGGCTACGCCGCGGATGCGGGTCTGGGCTTCGCGGAAGGCGTCCAGGGTCAGGAGGGTGGGAGTGGTGGCGGTGGCCATAACTCCTATTGTGGACCAGATGGCCGGGCAAGTGCGGCTCAGCCTTTGGTCCAGGATGAGGATGGCGAGGGAGAAGTGACGGTCGCCCAACGCTCCGCGATCCTGTCCCCTTCGAAGCGCCAGAGCACGAATCCCTGGAATTGCATCTTTCGGCCGGAGGCAGGATCGGTCCATCGCCAGATATTGCGGCAGACGACTTTGTCACCTTCGGCAATCATTTCTTCGATGGTAAGGTGAATATCGGGCATTGCTTTATACATGCCCCGCATCATTTGCTCGTCGCCTTCGACGCCGGTGGGTTGGCCGCCGGGACCGTCGTGGTCGAAGAAGTCCGGCGTCATATTGTGGCGGATGACTTCGGCTTTGCGGTTGTTGACGAAGTCTTCGAAATGGCGGCGGACAAGCTGCTTCATCTGGTCCGGTGTGAGGCTGGTGGGCATCGCTGTTTCCTTCCTGTGCGGGGTGAGGGAAAGTATCCCACGCGCGGGTAAAGAGCGGATGACGGGACTGGCCTCGGGGTGCCGCTGAATATGCGAAGGGAATGCCCGCGTGCCAGAATAAGAAGGATCCCTTATGAGCGACGAGATTATTTCTGAGCCTCTGGCGGCGGCTGAAGCCGAGTCCACGCAACCTGTCGAGAAAGCTGATACGGAGAACACAGTTGCCGAGAAGCCTGAAGCTTCGTTTGGCGAGATGCTGTCCCAGTTTGAGCAAAGCCATCGGCCCGAGCCGGGCGCGAAGCAGCTGGAAGGGACGGTGATCTCCGTTTCGGCCGACGCGGTGTATCTCGACATCGGCTACAAGACGGAGGGCATGCTGCCGCGTACGGCGTTTCGCGATAACGCGGAGAGTGTGAAGCCAGGCGACAAGTTCCGCGTTTCGGTAAAGGGGCGCAACGAGGAGCGGTACTACGAGCTTTCGCTGGCGCGTGTGAGCCAGCCGACGGACTGGGAGTCGCTGGAAGCGGCGTTTGCGCAGAAGCTGGCCATTGTGGGCACGGTGACGGCGGTGGTGAAGGGCGGGTTGAGTGTGGACGTGGGGGTGCGGGCGTTTATGCCCGCTTCACGCAGCGGCACGCACGACGCGCGCGAGCTGGAGAAGCTGGTGGGCGAGGAGATTACCTGCCGGATTGCGCAACTGGATGTTGCGGACGAGAACGTGATTGTGGACCGGCGCGCGGTGCTCGAAGAGCAGGCGCTGGCACAGGGGCAGAGCCAGATTGCGGCGCTGAAAGAAGGCGACGTGGTGCGCGGAAAGGTGAGCCGTCTGGCCAGCTTCGGCGCGTTTGTGGATCTGGGCGGGATCGATGGCCTGTTGCACGTGAGCGATATTTCGTGGAGCCGGGTGGCGAATCCTGAGGACGTGCTGACGGTGGGCCAGGAGATCGAGGCGAAGGTGCTGAAGGTGGATGCGGAGACGCGGCGCATTTCGCTGGGGCTGAAGCAACTGCAGCCGGAGCCGTGGGAGACCGCGGCGGAGCGGTACAAGGCAGGCGAGCGGATCACGGGGACGGTGACGCGGCTGATGGACTTTGGCGCGTTTGTGGAGCTGGAGCCGGGGATCGAGGGGCTGATTCACGTCTCGGAGATGTCGTGGGTGAAGAAGGTGCGGCGCCCCGGCAACATTTTAAAGCAGGGCGACACGGTGGAGGCGGTGATCCTGAGCATGAATCAGCCGGAGCGGCGCATGGCGCTGGGGCTGAAGCAGGCGCTGGGCGATCCGTGGACAGATGCGGGGAAGAAGTTTCCGGAGGGCTCGGCCGTTGAAGGTACGGTAACGCGGATGGAGAAATTCGGCGCGTTTGTGCAGATGAGCCCGGGCGTGGAGGGGCTGGTGCACATCAGCGAGATCACGGCGGAGCGGCATCTGCATCATCCGCAAGACGTGCTGAAGGTGGGGCAGGTAGTGCGGGCGCAGGTGCTGGCTATTGATCCGGAGAAGCGGCAGGCAAAGCTGAGCATGAAGCAGCTGGTGCCGACCAGTCTGGATGAGTATGTGGCCGAGCACAAGGTTGGGGATGTGGTTTCAGGTCGCGTGGTGGAGCAGGCTGGCGGTTCGGCGACGGTGGAGTTGGGAGAAGGGATTCGCGTGGCCTGCCGGTTGCGCGAGGATGCTGCGGGGCAGTCGCAGAGCGGGGGCGGGGCGGATTTGTCGTCGCTGACGTCGATGCTGCAGGCGCGATGGAAGGGGAAAGCGGCGGCGCGGCCGGAGCCGCTGGGCGTGGGACAGGTGCGGAATTTTCGGATTGTGGAGCTGGATCCTGAGGGGAAGCGGATTTCGGTGGAGTTGGTTTGAGGGGGTGAGAGATCGTCAAAGGCGCGGCTATCGTGGCCTGTCTTCGTACAGCTCGTCTCGTGTCCAGCGGCCGATCATGGTAGGCGTTTGCCGGCGCAACCTTTTCAGCAGGGCTTCTCGCGCATCGAGCGTGGCCTTCGCGGGCTTGTTTCGAGGGGAAAATTTCGCAACGGGCTTTCTTCGGCTCGCCACGATCCTAGTCTAGCTGGAGGCTGCGGCCGCCACAACTTTAGGCAACCGGATTTACACGCGACCTTTAGAAAGAGGAAACGCAGGTCCTTCGGCTCGCAACTGAATTGGTTCATCGCGCCAAAAGCGCGATGATATTCGGCGGCTTCGCTCGGGATGACAGGGTTGTTTCATGGGATCACCGGCTTGCCTTTTTCGTTGAGGGTTATGTGTCCGAACGGCGTGTGGTGGTCGTGGGTAAAGAGGACGAGCCATTGTTCGGGGATGGCTCGCTGGTAGAAGCGTTTGCGTTCGGCGATGCAGGTGACGGGGTCGAGATCGTAGCCCATCACCCAGGTGGGGTCGAGGTGGGCAGAGGTGGGGATGAGGTCGGAGATGTAGCAGGCGTGCGGGCCGCCCGAACCTGCTTCGATGTGGATGGCGAGGAGCTGCGCCGTGTGTCCGGGAAAGCATTCGACGGAGATGCCGGGAATGATTTCTTCTATCTGGCCTGGTTGGGTGTCGAGCAGAGTCATCTGGCCGGATGCGATGAGGGGGTCGTAGTTATCGGAGATGTAGCTGATGGCGTCGCGTTCTAACTGAAGGTGACCGTGGGTTAGTTCGCCGCGGTGAGCGAAGTAGCGGGCGTTGGGGAAGGTGGGGACGACGCGGCCATCGGGAGTGCGGGTGGTGTTCCAGCCGCAGTGGTCGAAGTGGAGGTGGGAATTGATGACGATGTCGATTTCTTCGGGGCGGATTCCTGCGGCGGCGAAAGCGTGGGGCAGTTGTTCTTTGGCGCCGTAGATGGCGCGTAATTTGTCGCTGAGTTTGTTCCCTATTCCGGTTTCAATGGCGATGGTGTGTTTGCCGGTGCGGACGATGACCGTGTTGAGGCCGAGCAGAATACGGTTTTGGTCGTCGGCGGGAGCGCGCTTTTCCCAGAGGGGCTTGGGGACGACGCCGAACATGGCTCCGCCATCGAGGAAGTAGAAGCCGTCGCTGAGGATGGTGAGTTCGAAGTCGCCGAGGGTGGTGCGGCCGCGGATGGGGTCGGTGGAGTCGGGGCGCTCGGCGGGGTGCATATGAACTTACAGGTTACGGGTTACGGGTTACAGGTCACAGGGTACAGGTGACAGGGTACAGGTTACAGGTTACAGACTTCAGGTCGCGGGTTACGGGTTACAGGGTGCTGGCGATAATTCGCTTGCTGCAAAGGCAGACCTGGGCAACCTATCGTCAAAGAAGAAAATGCAAACGCATATCCTTCGCCGCGCCCGGGATGACACCTCTGTTTTTTGTTTAAACCCAGTAATTCAACGAGCGCCGTGCCCATGCGGCCTTCAGCGTTTGGTAGGTGCGGCCGCGGGTGTTTCCGCTGGCGGAGAAGGGGCGGCGGGCGCTTTCAGGTAGGTCTCGAAGTGCTGCAGCACCTTGCTGTAGAGCTCGGTCTGATCGTCGGCGCCGGTCACACCGTGGGTTTTGCGGGGATAGATGTTGTAGTCGTAGGGGATGCCGGCCTCGATCAGTTTCTGGATGTACTGCGTGTCGTTTGAGAGGTGGACGTTGTCGTCGCCGGTGCCGTGCAGGATGAGGATGTGGCCTTTGAGATCGGCGGCGGTAGTGACGTCGGAATCGTCGTGGTAGTTCTGCGCGTCGTCGGAGGGCAGGCCGAGGTAGCGCTCGGTGTAGATGGAGTCGTAATCGCGCCAGTCGGTCACGGGAGCGCCGGCGACACCGGCGAGGAAGCTGTCGCTGTGGGAGAGCGCGAAGAGGGTGAAGCTGCCGCCCCAGCTCCAGCCCCACCAGCCGAGGCGATGCGGGTCGAGCTGCGGGAAGTCGCGCAGAACGCGATCGACGGAGGCCATCTGATCGGCAAACTGCGGCGGGCCGAAATTGTGGTAAGCGACCTGTTCGAAGTCGCGGCCGCGACCGCCCATGCCTCGGTTGTCGACATGGAGGACGGCGAAGCCGTGCTGGGCGAGCAGCTCGTCGAAGAGGAAGTGCTTGCCGCCCCACCGGTCGCGCGTGGCGCCGACGCCGGGTCCGCCATAGGGGTTGACGATAAGCGGAACGCTGTGTGCGGGGGAATTGCCCGGGGGCAACAAAAGTGTGCCGTAGAGCGTGGTCTTTTTGTCCGCGGCAGTCAGTTCCAGAGATTGCGGAGCGATGAGTTGATGGCCCTGAATTGGTTTGGAGCGCCAAAGGGGCGTGCAGATCACACCTGATGGGCTGGAGCCTGGGATACAGGCGGCAACAGCAGGCGGCTCCAGAAGGCTTGAATACGTGTCGATGAATGGTCCGCCGTGGTCGGGGAAATCGGCATCGTGGACGCCATCGCCCTGGGAAAGCTGGCGCTTGCCCGTGCCGTCAAGCTTGACAGCCCACACCTGTTGCCGGCGCGGGTCACCCTCGTCGGAAACGTACCAGACGGTCTGCGACGCGTCGTCGGCCGCCTTGATGGAGGAAACCTCGTATTCACCGCTCTCCACCTGGTTGGTCAGCTGTGCAACGGAGTCGAGGGGATTGTTGGGGTTGAACGAGTAGCGGTAGATGTGGGTGTAGCCGTCGCGCCAGCTGAGAATCAGGAACTGGCGATCGCCGAAGAACTTCACGTCGTAGGTCATGGTGAAATATTTCGGCTCGGATTGTTCGAGGACGCGGCGCGCTTCACCAGTCTTCGTGTCGGCAAACCAGAGGTCGAGGTGCTGGTGGTTGCGGGAGAGAGTCTCGATCCACACGATGCGGGGGTTGACCCATCCGAAGCGGGGGATGTAGTCGTTGCCGACGTCCATGGGGATTCTGAGCCAACGGGTATTGCCGCCACCGGCGCCTACGACGCCGACGCGCACGCTCGGGTTAGGGTCGCCGGGCTGCGGGTAGCGCTGCTCATCAATGCTGGCGTGGATCGGGATCCAGTCCACGAGCGGGTACTGCGGGACGTTGGCCTCGTTCATCTGCAGGTAGGCGATTTGCCTTGAGTCCGGCGACCAGAAGTAGTTGCTGCGGACATCGAGCTCTTCGAGGTAGACCCAGTCCACGCCGCCGTTCAGGAGGGTGGCGTCGTGCGTATTCGTAAGGGCGAGCGGGGGCGCTGAGCCGTCTGGCCGCTGAATGTAGAGATTGTCGTCGTGAAGGTAGGAGACGAACTGGCCGTTGGGGGAAAACTTGGGGTCGTCGCCGGAAGACATGCCGGAGTTCCCGATCTGAACGCCGGTTCCGTTCTTTGGGGTGTAGAGCCAGAGCGACCCGTTGGTATCGAAAAGGATGTGATCGGAGTCGGGCGCCCAGATGTAGTCGGGCTCGCCATAACGGCCGCGGTGGTCGCGATCGCGCTCCGGAAGGGCCGCATTGAGCAGAACGGAGATTTTGTTGTACGGGATCAGCTTCCGGGGTTTGGAGTCGGGAGGCTGGATAGCATCGAGGTTGCCCTCTTCGTCGATCCATGTGGCGAAGCGGCCGTCGGGGGACCAGCTGATTTCCGAGGGCGGCTCGCCGGTGAGACTCCCCGCGTGGCCGTAGATCTCCTGGATGGTCCAGGGGTGATCAGTCTGAGCGAGGAGCGGCTGTGCCAGCAGGGCACCAGCAAGGGCGATGGAGAATTGGAAAAGAGAACGAGAGGCGACTTGCAAAGCAGAATCCGGAACGAGGCGGCGAAAAGTTTTACTGGGCAAAACAAGCTCCAGGGAAAACCGGCCTGCGTCTTTTCTGGCGCACAGGGCCCGGGTTGGGTTGTTGAAAGAGAATTCTAAACCTTAACGGAACCTGGCCCTGAACCTTACCCCTGGACGGCGAATCAATGCGCGCCGGCGGGGCCTCCGCCTTTGCGTTTTTTCATGAAGAAGATGAGGGGGATCATGCAGGCTGCGCCTAGGGAGAGCAGCGCGATGACGTCGAGGTAGGCAAGCTGGGTGCTCTGGCGGAGGAGCTGCTGGTAGATGCTGCCCTGGGCGAGAGCACGGGCCTGGGAAGCGGAAGCGGTGAGTCCGCCGGACTGAATGCGGCCGGTGAGGTTACTCATGGCCTGGCGTAACGGGAGGCTCGCGCCGTTGATGTGCATGGCGAGGCGGTCCTGGTGAAACTGGCTGCGCCGGGCGAGTGTGGTGACGAAGAAAGATGTGCCGGAGCTGCCGCCGATGTTGCGGGCGAGGTTCATGAGGCCGGAGACATCGTTGTTCTTTTGGGGAGGAACGTCGGTGTACGAGAGCGCGTTGATGGGCACGAAGAGGAAGGCGAGGCCGGATGCCTGGAAGATGCGCATCCAGGCGATGTAGCTGTAGCTGGCCTGGACGTCGATGGTATGGAGCGCGGCGAGGGATGCGGCGAGGATGGTGAATCCGATAGCAATGAGATAGCGGAGGTCGGCACGCCCGACCAAAAAGCCGACCAGAGGCATGAGGATGAGGATGGCGATGCCGCCGGGAGAGATGACAAGACCGGCGCGCTCCGCGGTGTAGCCCATCATGACCTGCACGAACTGCGGGATGAGGACGGTGGTGCCGAAGAGGGTGAAGCCGAGGACGAACATCAGCAGAAAGGAAAAGCTGAAGTTCCGGTTGCGGAAGAGGGTGAGGTCGAGGATGGGGCGGTGACCGCGGCGAATCTGGGCGATCTCCCAAAAAATGAGGAAGACCAGCGAGCTCGCGCAGACAATGAAAAAGGTAGTGATGAGGTGCGAGCCGAACCAGTCGTCTTCCTGGCCCTTGTCGAGAACGAACTGAAGGGAGCCGAAGCCGAGAGCGAGCAGGCTGAAGCCGAAGTAGTCAAGGTTAAGGCCGCGCTTGCGGCTGTCGGCGACTTCCTTCTTGATGTGGGGTGGATCTTCAACGATGCGCGAGGTGAGGACGAGGGAGAGGATGGCGATGGGGACGTTGATGAAGAAGATCCAGCGCCAGTCGTAATTGTCGGTGATCCAGCCGCCGAGGGTGGGCCCGATGGCGGGCGCAAGGACGACGGCCATTCCATAAACGGCAAAGGCCTGGCCGCGCTGTTTGGGCGGGAATGTATCGGCGAGGATGGCTTGTTCGCTCGGCTGGAGGCCGCCGCCGCCCACGCCCTGGAGGACGCGAAAGAGAATCAGGAGGGGGAGTGAAGGCGCGAGTCCGCAGAGCATGGAGCTGATGCCGAAGACGGCAACGCAAATCATGTAGAAGCGCTTGCGCCCGATGAAGGAGACGAGATAGGCGCTGGCAGGGAGGATGACCGCGTTCGAGACGAGGTAGCTGGTGAGGACCCAGGTGGCTTCGTCCTGGGAAGCGCCGAGGCCGCCGGCGATGTGGGGCAGGGCGACGTTGGCGATGGAGGTGTCGAGGACCTCCATGAAAGTGGCAAGGGTGACGGTGAGCGCGATGGCCCAGCGGTTGTGTTTGGGCTGCCAGTTTCCGTCGATGCCTGAGGGCATAGGGTGTAGTTGTTGGAGGTTTGGGGCTGGGATGAGGATGCAGGAATTTGGGGGTTAGGGCAAGGGGTGGATGGCGAAGCAGGTCTTCAGACGACTATCGCCATCCGCATTTCCAGAGGTAGAGGCATTTCGGGGAACGCACGCGGTGCGGTCGGCTGCTGGATCACAAAGCCAGACGGGTTGCTCCATGACTGTGATGATGTTCTGCGATCGTGCAAGTCGCGGGTAGGAATCGTCGTGTGCCCCGCAAGGAGGGCCTTCGACCAACGCAAACCGGAAGGTGATGGAAAACGAGGCAAGGTCGCCGGTGCAGTCTTTGCATTGGAATTGGGTTTGCTTCACAGCATCGATAGCGGCCTGACGGAGCATTGGGGGACCGCTCACCGCTTCGGCCGATACGACTGTGCCGTCGGCCCGCAATTGAAACGAGACTTCAACATCCCCCGCGACACGGGCTGCGCGAGCTATCGGCGGATACACGGGCGGGGGCAGTTTCGCGAGGACGATCTCGGGGCGAGCCTTATCTCCGAGCAAGGGAGTCTGGCTGTGGCCTGGAGCAACGAGAGCAAGGGTGATCAGAAACGTCGTCAGCCGCTTCATGCACGCGAGTATAGGCGCTCTCCGCAGCGACAGACCCCAAATTTGTGTTGAAAAATCAGATGTCACAATGTCATTCGTGACATAATCATGTCATGGCTGTGCGAACCACTGTCGATATTCCGGAGCCGCTGCATGAACGGCTGCGGGTTCGGGCGGAGAGTTCCGGGACTTCCATCCGATCGCTGATCGTGCGCGCTCTGGAGGAGACCTACGCGCCAAAAGGCAAGGGCCGCCGGGTGACGGGCCCGATGGTGCGCGGCAAGGGGAAACTGGGACCACGGTTTCCTACCGACGAGAATCCGCATGACCTTATTATTTCCTGATCTGAACGTCTGGCTGGCGCTTTCCGTCGAGGGTCACACGCAGAACGCTGCAGCATGGCGATGGATGGGATCGGTGCAGTCGGAATCGCGCCTGCTCTTTTCCCGATATACGCAGATCGGGCTGCTTCGCCTCCTCACCAATGCCGCCGCCATGAGCGACCGGGTCCTCACCGTACGCGAAGCATGGAAAGTGTACGACGGCTGGCTGGAAGATGCGCGGGTTGAGTTTTATCCTGAGCCGCGCAATATCGATGCCGAGTTTCGCGAGGCCATGGAACCGTTTGCGGGGAAGCCTGCGTCGAAGTGGGTGGGCGACTGCTGGTTGCTGGCCTTTGCGGCGGGAGCGGGCGCGAAACTGGTGACGTTCGACAAGGCGTTATTCGACTTTGGGCGGAAGTGGGGACAGGCGGTGGTGATACCGCAGTGACGGTCGCCACAAGGCACCGGGGTGCCGGGTGGTAAACTGCAGATTCCGACGATGCGAAAAGAACTAGAGGCGCTGATGCGCCTGCAGACGATTGATGGAGAGACCGCGACGTTGCGCGCGGAGATTGCGGCGCTGCCGAAGCGGCTGGCGGCGCTCGAGACAAAACTGGCAGCCGAGAAGGCTGCGCTGGAGCAGTCTGCGAAGGCGCTGAAGGACGAAGAGGCGCTGAAGCGGCGGCTCGAAAGCGACCTGAAGGATCAGCAGCAGAAGATTGCGAAGCTCCGCGATCAGATGTCGAATGTGAAGACGAACGAGGAGTATCGAGCCTTCCAGCACGAGATCGAGTTTGCCGAGGCGGAGATCAAGAAGATCGAAGACCGCGAGATCGAGAGCATGGAGCGGGTAGAGCGGCTGAACCAGCAACGCAAGGCGGCGGAGAGCGAGCTGGCCGACAACACGAAGGCTGTGGAGATCGAGAAGGAAGACGCAAGGGCGGAGTCGGCGGAGCAGCAGAAGAAGCTGGAGGAGCTGACGCGGCGGCGGAACGAGGAGCGGGCGCTGGTTCCGGAGGAATTGCTGCGGACCTACGATCGCGTTTCGACTTCATCGCGAGTGACGGGCATTGTGTATGCGCAGGGGCAGCGGTGCCACGGCTGCCAGATGGGCATTCGCCCCCAGATGTGGAACCAGATTCGGGCGGGGGAGATTATGACGTGCGAGTCGTGCGGGCGGCTGTTGTTTTACGACCACTCGCGGGAGCCACAGCCGGCGCCGGTGGTGGAGAAGCCAAAGCGGAAGAAGAAGGTTCCGGAGGCAGGGGTGGAGTGAGGCTGGGCGTTCGGTTCTAAAAGCTCAGCTACCGGAAGTTCGTGGTGGTTCCGACGAACCGCAGGTCCTTCGACTCGCGTCTGAATCGTTTGTTGCGCCCAAAAGCGCGCGCAACGTATTCGGAAGCTTCGCTCAGGATGACACATTTTTCTTGTTGAGATTGTGACGATGCAGATAGTGGCGACGCTTGAGCGCGGACAGGTTTTGGCTGGCGGGAATCTCTCGGACCCTTCCCACTCAAGCCAAAACCGGGCTTGAATGGGCCACCTCTCCACGCTCTCCTCTTACATCAACTCGTCGACAAAACCCTTCGCCACAGCCGCGTCGATGTGGAGCGGATACGAAACCATCGTTCGGCCCTGAGTGACGGGTTCGGCTTCGTTGAGAGACGGCAGGTCGGTGCGCTCGAAGAATTTGCCGATGGGGATTTCTTCGCCCCAGACTGTCGACTTCTCGACGGCGTGCAGCCAGTTGGTGGGATCGTAGTCCGGGTTTTCTTCGAGTTTCTTCACGCGCGGACGGAGCCATTGGAAGGTGTTGTCCTTGTTGTAGGTCACGCAGGGGCTGAAGACGTCGAGGAAAGAGAAGCCTTTGTGCTGGATGGCCTGCTTGATGAGGTCGGTGAGGTGTTTTTGTTCGCCACTGAAGCCGCGAGCGACGAAGGTGGCTCCGGCGGCGAGGGCCATGGTGATGGGGTTGATGGGTGATTCGATGTTGCCGTAGGGGGCGCTCTTGGTCTTCATGCCGAGGCGGCTGGTGGGCGAGGTCTGGCCGGTGGTGAGGCCGTAAATCTGGTTATCCATGACGATGTAGGTCAGGTCGATATTTTTGCGGATGGTGTGCGTGAAGTGATTCCCGCCGATGCCGAAGCCATCACCGTCTCCGCCGGTGACCAGCACAGTGAGCTCGTGGTTGGCCATCTTAACCCCGGTAGCGACAGGCAGGGAGCGGCCGTGGAGCGTGTGCATGCCGTAGGTGTTGATGAAGCCGGGGAAGTTGGAGGAGCAGCCGATGCCGCTGACGGTGACGATCTGATGATTAGGAATCTGCAGTTCGACGATGGCCTTCTGGACGGCGGCCAGCACGCCAAAGTCGCCGCAGCCCGGGCACCAGTCGGGATCGACTTTGCCTTTGAGGTCGGCCATGGTGAGGGGCTTCGGGGTTTCGACAATCGTCGCCATTAGATTCTCCTTGGGAACTTCCCTCAGGGGCTAAAGCCCCTTGTTGTTGCGATCTTTTACGGCACGGCCAAAGCCGCGCCCCTTCAAAACTATTTGCCGACTCCCACTCAAGCCAACCTCGGGCTTGAATGGGCCACCGTAAGCTAGACCATAATTTCGTGGGCCGGGACGGAGAGCTGGGTGTCTCCGGCGAGTTGTTCGCGGACCGCTTCCACAATGTGGTGCGGCATGAAAGGTTCTCCATCGTACTTGCGGATGTGGCCGTCGGCGACAAAGCTGGTTTCGCTGCGCAAATAGCGAGCGAACTGGCCGCTGAAGTTGTTTTCGACGATGATCGTTCGTTTGGTGCCGCGCAGCTGATCGACAATGGCTTCGCCGTGGAGCGGTACGATCCAGCGAATTTGTAACTGATTGGCGGTAATTCCCTGCTCCGCTAACTGAGCGCGGGCTTCTTCGATGACGCCCTGGGTCGAGCCCCAGCCGATGAGCGTGACGTCGGCGTCTTTCGGACCCTGCAAGCGCGGAGGCGCAATGGCAGCGGCGATGCCGTTCTCCTTTCGCATGCGTTTTTCCATCATGGCGCGGCGCTTCGTGGCGTTGGTGTACATGTCGCTGATCAGGACGCCGTCTTCGTCGTGCTCGTCGCTGGCGACTACGTGCGTGTAGCCGGGGACGCCGGGAACGGCGCGCGGGGAGACACCGCTTTCGGTAATCAGGTAGCGCTTGTATTCACCGTCAGCGTGACCATTGTGGGTGGTGATCATTTCGCCCCGGTCGATGGGTGGGGCGAAGTCGAGAATCTTCGGGTCGACGCTCAGGCGGCCCTCGGAGAGCAGCAGATCGCAGAGCACGAGGCCGGGGACCTGGAATTTGTCGGTGATGTTGAAAATTTCCGGCATCAGCGTGAAGCAGTCGCCGATGTCGAGGGGGGCAGCGATCACCCGTGGATAGTCGCCGAAGGCCGCGCCGAGCATCTGCCACAGGTCGCCCTGCTCGGTTTTGGTGGGGACGCCGGTGGACGGGCCCGCGCGCTGGCAATCGATCACGACGATGGGGATCTCGGCCATGGCGGAGAGGCCGAGCGCTTCGGACATGAGGGCGAATCCGCCGCCGGAGGTTGCGCACATAGAACGCACGCCCGCTTGCGCTGCGCCGATGGTCATGTTGACGACGCCGATTTCGTCTTCGACCTGGCGGACCATGATGCCCGCTTTGCGGCCATTGGCGGCGAACCAGTGGAGGACGCCAGTAGAAGGGCTCATGGGATAAGCGCAGTAAAATTTGACGCCTGCCGCTGCTCCGCCCATGGCGAGCGCGGTGTTGCCGCTGACGACGGCGTACTTGTTGTCCGTCATGGGGACGGGGTTGGCGAAGGGCTTGAAGTTCTGTGTGGCGTAGTCGTATCCGGCGCGGGCCACGGCGATATTTTCTTCGGCGACAGAGGCGGCTTTTTTGCCGAACTGCTCGGTGATGACGTGCTCGAGCGAGTTGAAGCCGATGCCCATCATGCTGAGGGCGGCGCCCATGGCCAGGGTGTTCTGCGCGACTTTGTTGCGGGTGATATCGGCGAGCGTGGAGACGGGGAGTGGACAGAGCTGAACGCCGTCGGCGTGTTCGCTGGGCTTCAGGGCGTCCGCGTTGTAGATGCAGGCGCCGCCGTGGCCGAGGAGGCGCAGGTGGCGATCCATGGTGTCCTGATTGAGCGGGATGAGCAGCTCCAGAGTGTCGCCCATGTTCGTGACGGGCTCGGGGCCGGTGCGGATCATGAGAAACGTGTGGCCGCCGCGGATGATGGACTGGTAGGCGTTGTAGGCGTTGAGGTGCAGGCCGCGGCGCGAGAAGATTTTGGCGAAGATGTCGCCGGGGGTGGCGACGCCCTGTCCGGCCGCGCCTCCGATGCCGATGGTGAACGTTTGACTCATATCCACTCCCGCAGAAAAGCCCTGGTTAGGGATGGTTCTCGACCCCGTCATGCCAGGAATTCAGCCGTGTTGGGGACCCGTGTAGAGTTGCGAACCAGAATACAACAGCGAGAGGACGATTCGACAGGGGCCGCTGGCGAGCGGCGATTCGATTAGTGAAGGACGGTGAAGGAGCGCCGTTTGGCGGGTCCGAAGCGGAAGACGGCGAAATGATTGTCGAGTGAGGCTGCCCGGTCGATGCCCAGCCGGAGCATGACTGCGAAACTGGTGCGGTCGACGAGGGAGAAGTCCTGGTCCTTCCAGGCAAGTCCTATTTGCCACGCGGCCTCGAGGTCTGCGAGACCTACGGGTTCGATAGTCGCGGCGCCATTGCGGAGGGCATCCCAAAAGCGCTCCGCGGCGCGGAGATGAATTCGATTGCGGATCAGGGTCCAGGTTTCGGCGAGGACATGATCCGTGAGGAGGAGAATGTCGCCGGATACGAGGATCTCCTTCGCGCGCCGGTTGTCAGGATCGTTGGCATCGGTTGCGGCATACCAGACGGAAGTATCGACAAAAAGGGTCAACGGCGAAGGGATCTCCGGTGCTCCGCCTGGACGGCCTCGCCGATCATCTTGTCCTTATTGCGGCGAATATTGGATCCGCTGGATTTGCCAAGGTCAAAGATGCGTGTCACGTCACCCTTTGGCCGCGGACCTTCGAGGTCACGCGCAACCAAGCGGCGAATATATTCCGCGAAGGAGACACCCAGCTCGCTCGCGCGCCTTTGGGCGAGGCGCTGGGCTTCGGGTTCGAGGCTGATCTGGGTGCGTGCCATCATGATGGCGCCATCATAGCATCACCTCTTCTACTTAGGGCCAGATCGCATGAAGGAGAAATTCACGGTTGCCTTCGGCGCCGGTAATCGGCGAGTCGATGACCTCGATGCCGGCTCCGTGGAGTTCCTGAACGCAGATGCGGACCCGATCGATGGCGATTTGGTGGGCCGCGGGGTCGCGGACGATGCCGCCTTTGCCGATATGCTCGCGGCCGGCTTCAAACTGGGGCTTGATCAGGATGACGGCCTCGAGGGAGTCAGAGGGGCTTCCCTCGGGGGCTAAAGCCCGTGTCATTAGTGGGTCGTTTTCGGCATGGCTCAAGCCATGCCCCTTCAAAGCAGCGGCGTCTCGCGCCGCTTGTTCCCCCGTAGCCTTCGGTGACGGCCTGTGGCGGATGGCATCGAGAACCGGCGGCAGGACGAGCGTTGCGGAAATGAAGGAGACATCGACACTGAGAAAGGAGATGCCGGGCGACAGATCGCCGGGGTTCAGGAGGCGCGCGTTGGTGCGTTCCATCAAGGTGACGCGCGGGTCGTCACGGAGGGTTTGGGCGATCTGGCCATAACCGGTGTCGATGGCGAGAACGCGCACAGCGCCGTGCTGGAGCATGCAGTCGGTGAATCCGCCGGTGGAGGCTCCGACGTCGCAGCAGAAGCGGCCGTGGAGATCGATGTTCCAGTGGGCGAGGGCGGCTTCGAGCTTGAGACCGCCCCGGCTGACATAGCGGAGGTCGCCGCCGAGAAGGCGGATGGGAGCGTCGCCGGGGATCGAAACGCCGGGCTTGTCGAGCTTCTGCTCGTTAACGAGGACGCGGCCGGCGAGGATGAGGGCCTGAGCGCGCTCACGCGACGGGGCAAGATTGCGCTCCACTAATAATTTGTCGAGGCGGATTTTCATCGACTGATTCTTGGCGCGTCGGCCCTGGCAGCCTTTGTCGCCGAATATCTCGGGGCGAGACCGCTGCATCTAACGTATCTTGCAGACTGGGCGTGTCTCCTGAAATTTGCAACGATGGCTGACGATCCCTCACAGACGAGGCAAGTGCATCCGCTGAACTGGCTGGGCTGGTTGCTGGCAGTGGTGTTTCTGGCGGTTGCGGCGGGCCTTGCACACAAGGTCGCAATCGTGCGGAGCGAGCTCAACACTTCGCAGGGAGGAGCGGCTCAGTTGCGGTTGCAGCTGGATCACGCAAATGAGATTGTCGCGGTGCTGAGTTCGCCGCAGTCGTCGCACGTTGTGCTGACCGAGACGCGGCAGGAGGCGCGGCCGGTGGGGCAGGTGAGCTGGCTGGCCAGCAAGGGCGCGCTGATATTTGTAGCGGGAGGGCTGCGACCGCTGCCGGCAGACAAGACGTATGAACTGTGGCTGATTCCGGCGCAGGGGAAAGCGCCGATTCCGGCGGGGCTGTTTCGTCCTGACGCGGACCACGGCGCGACGGTGGTGCTGCCGCCGCTGCCGGCTGAGACGCAGGCGAAGAGCTTCCTGGTCACGGTTGAGCCGGGTCATGGATCGGAGACGCCGTCGTTGCCTATTGTGATCGAGGGTCAATGACGATAACCAATTCAACGGCCTTTCGCGGCTCCGCGATACACTGTTTCGGTTTGCAGACACGGATCGACAGGTCAGAAGTGCAGGTTCGATGAAGAACGCACAACCGCTCGTTACGCTCGCAGTGGATATCGGTGGCACAGGGTTGAAGATGCTGTGCCTGAACCATGACGGCAAGCCGCTCACCGAGCGGCTGCGCATTCCCACGCCCGATCCGCCGACACCTGCGCGGCTGCTGGCGGCGCTTGAGCAACTGCGGGCGCAGATGCTCCCCTTCGATCGGGTGAGCGTTGGGTATCCGGGAGTGATCAAGAAAGGCATCGTTTTCACGGCTGCGAATCTGCATCCGCGATGGATCGGTTTTCCTTTGCAGACGGAGCTCGAAAAACGCTGGAAGAAGCCGGTGCGTGTAGCGAACGACGCGGCGGTGCAGGGATTCGGGGCGATCCAGGGTCGTGGCGTGGAGATGATTATCACGCTCGGCACGGGTATGGGAACCGCGCTGTTCAGCGATGGGCGCTTGTGTCCGGGGCTCGAGCTGGGGCATCATCCGTGGCTGAAGAAGACGTATGAGGATTACCTCGGACGGCGGGGGCTGAAGAAATACGGCGAGAAGAAATGGAACAAGCTGCTGCGCAAAGCGATCGCCCAAACGGCGGCGACATTTAACTGGGATCATCTTTATTTGGGCGGCGGCAACACGAAGCTGGTCACGCTGAAGACGCGTCCGAATGTCAGCATCGTTTCGAATCTGGACGGGCTGCTGGGCGGGGTAGCGCTTTGGCGGGATGAGGACTAGCTGATTGGAGTTTAGGGATTAGAGTTTCGTAGCCGGCGTCGGCTATGAAGATCATCGGATGGGTTTGCTTCGTAAGCTTCATCCTCTTGATGGGGATTAATAGCCTTTTTATGGTGACCTCGCCTACCGCTTGGTTCCGACTGCCGCTTTGGTTACGTGCTACAGGTAGCCTTAAACCAGAAAAATATAGGCGGGGATTCGGTGCTGTTCAGGTTAGGATTGTTGGCGCTGCCATACTTCTGTTTATAGGGTAGGCCGTGTACATGGGTTTCTACGCGAAATGATGCGTAATGGTTCTTAGCCACGAATTAGCGCGCGGCCAGGTGCTCGGCGTGGAGCTTTTGTAGCGGGTTCACTGTGATGCGTCGGCTTTGCAGCGCGGCGATGCCTTCGGCGGCGGCGCGGGCGGCGGCGAGCGTGGTGATGGTAGGAATGCGCGCCAGCACTGCGGCGCGGCGAATGGCCTTCTCATCGAAGTAGGGATCCTGGCCGCGCGGGGTATTGATGATGAGCTGAATGCGCTCCCCTTTGATCAGGTCGACGACGTTCGGCCGGCCTTCCTTCACCTTGTAAACGCGGTCGACAGTCATGCCGGCTTTTTCGATGGCGTTGGCGGTGCCCTCTGTGGCGACGAGATGGAAGCCGAGCTCCATGTACTGACGGGCGAGTTCCACAAGGCCGGACTTGTCGCGATCGCTGACGCTGAAAAAGACTGTGCCTTTGAGCGGCAGCTGCTGGCCTGCGGAAAGTTGCGCCTTGGCGAAGGCTTCGCCGAAGTTGTCCGCAACGCCCATGACTTCGCCGGTGGATTTCATCTCGGGGCCGAGGACGGTATCAACGCCCGGGAATTTGCTCCACGGAAATACCGGCGACTTGACGTAGTAATGCGAACCGGTTTCGAGATCCTTGCCGTCGATGTCGAGGAATTCGCGCAGGCGGCGGCCGGTCATGAGGCGCGAGGCGATTTTCGCAAGCGGTACGCCGGTAGCTTTTGAGACGTAGGGCACGGTGCGCGAGGCACGCGGGTTGACTTCGATGACGAAAACTTTGTCAGGCTGGCCGGCTCTGCGCTGAATGGCAAATTGCAGATTGACGAGGCCGATGACGTTGAGCGCGAGCGCGAGGCGGCGGGTGTAGCCGCGGATGGTGTCGAGCGTGGCGGGGGCGAGATCGACGGCGGGTAGAACGCAGGAGGAGTCGCCGGAGTGGATGCCTGCCTCTTCGATGTGCTGCATGATGCCGGCAATAACAACGTCGGCGCCATCGCAGAGAGCATCGACGTCAACTTCGACGGCGTCTTCGAGGAAATGATCGACGAGGATGGGGCGATCCTGGGAGTATTCGACGGCTTCTTTCATGTAGCGGGAGACGGCTTCAGCGTCGAAGGCGATGACCATGGCGCGGCCGCCGAGCACGTAGGAGGGGCGCACAAGCACGGGGTAGCCGATGCGGTCAGCGCCGGCGAGGGCTTCATCGACGCTGGTGGCGATAACGCCGGGCGGCTGGGGAATTTGTAACTGTTCCAGTAACTTTCCGAAGCGCTTGCGGTCTTCGGCGAGATCGATGGATTCGGGCGAGGTGCCGATGATGGGCACGCCGGCGGCTTTGAGGCGGAGGGCGAGATTCAGCGGGGTTTGTCCGCCGAACTGGACGATCATGCCGACTTCGGCTCCGCCGGAAGCTTCGTGCTCGTAGACGGCGAGGACGTCTTCGAGGGTGAGCGGCTCGAAGTAGAGGCGGTCGCTCGTGTCGTAGTCGGTGGAGACGGTTTCGGGGTTGCAGTTGACCATGATGGTCTCGTAGCCGTCTTCGCGAAGCGCGAAGGCGGCATGGCAGCAGCAGTAGTCGAACTCGATGCCCTGCCCTATGCGGTTGGGGCCGCTGCCGAGGATGATGACTTTGCGGTTGGGGGTGGGCGGGGCTTCGTCCTCTTCGTCGTAGCTGGAGTAGAGGTAGGGGGTGAAGCTCTCGAACTCGGCGGCGCAGGTGTCGACGAGCTTGAATACGGGGCGGAGGCCGTGGTGCTGGCGGAGAGTACGGACTTGTTCGATGCCTTCGGCGCCGGAGAGCGACCATGCGTCGGCCAGGCGTTCGTCGGAGATCCCGAGGCGCTTGGTTTTACGTAACTGTTGCGGTGACATTTGTTGCGGATCGCCGGGAATTGTAACAGTGGCATCGACAATTTCTTTGATCTGGAAGAGGAACCAGGGATCCATGGAGGTCATGCGGGCGACTTCACGGACCGAGTGGCCTTGCTGGAAGGCGAAGCTGATGTAGCTGAGGCGCTCAGGCTGCGGCGTGACGAGGCGCTGGGTGAGGCGGCGGGCATCAAAAACTTCCGAGTTGGATTTTTTGCCGGTTTCGAGGGAGCGGATGGCTTTCATGAGCGCTTCCTTGAAGGTGCGGCCGATGGCCATGACTTCGCCGACGGATTTCATCTGCGGCCCGAGGTTTTCGTCGGCGCCGGGAAATTTTTCGAACTGCCACTTGGGAATTTTGACGACGACGTAGTCGATGGTGGGTTCGAAGCAGGCGGGCGTCATCTTCGTAATGTCGTTGGGAATTTCATCGAGGGTGTAGCCGACTGCGAGTCGCGCGGCGATTTTTGCGATGGGAAAACCGGTGGCTTTGGAGGCGAGCGCAGAGGAGCGCGAGACGCGCGGGTTCATCTCAATGACGGTCATGCGGCCGTTGAGCGGGTTGACGGCGAACTGGACGTTAGAGCCGCCGGTCTCGACGCCGATTTCGCGCATGACGCGGATGGCGGCGTCGCGCATGGCCTGGTATTCGCGGTCGGTGAGGGTTTGGGCGGGGGCAACGGTGATGGAGTCGCCGGTGTGGACGCCCATGGGGTCCATATTTTCGATGGAGCAGACGATGATGACGTTGTCGGCGAGATCGCGCATGACCTCGAGCTCGAATTCTTTCCAGCCGAGGACAGATTCTTCGATGAGGCACTCGTGGACAGGTGAGAGGTCGAGGCCGCGAGCGAGAATTTCCATGAGCTCTTCGCGGTTGTAGCCGATGCCGCCGCCCGATCCGCCGAGGGTGAAGGAGGGACGGATGATGACGGGGAAACCGATTTTGGTGGCGAAGTCGAGACCGTCGCGGAGATTGTTGACGAGGGCGGAGCGCGGGACGTCGAGACCGATGCGGGTCATCGCATCTTTGAAGAGGAGGCGGTCTTCGGCTTTTTTGATGGCTTCCAATTTTGCGCCGATGAGCTCGACGTTGTGCTTGTCGAGAATGCCGGAGTCGGAGAGCTCGACGGCGAGGTTGAGGGCGGTTTGGCCGCCGACGGTGGGGAGGAGCGCGAAGACTCCGCCGCGGTGCTGGTCCCTGAGCATTACCGCTTCAATGCGAAGGATCTCGTCGAGATAGTCCTTCGTGAGCGGCTCGATGTAGGTGCGGTCGGCGAGCTCGGGATCGGTCATGATGGTGGCGGGGTTCGAGTTGACGAGGACGACTTCGTAGCCTTCGGCCTTGAGGGCTTTGCAGGCCTGAGTGCCGGAGTAGTCGAACTCGGCGGATTGGCCGATGACGATCGGGCCGGAGCCGATGACGAGGATTTTGGTGATGTCGTTGCGGCGTGGCATTTATGTTTTGATCTTCCGTGGTTTTCTGTGTCGCGTGCGCGCGTTGGCTTTGAGAATTGCAATGACTTCTTCGAAGGAGTATGTTCGCTCACCTCTGGAAGCTATTTCGTGTGCCAGGGCGTAGTCGCGTCGATTTTCTTCCAGGCGTCTTTGCCATTGTTGGGTCTTCCGTAGTTTCTTCTGTTCAGGCATGACTTACCTTATGCAATTTTGCAGGACGGCCTGGGCTCGCCGATTGAGGATTGTTTTGAAGGGGCGCGGCTTCAGCCGTGCCGATGGGGCCGGAGCAAATCCCGAGGATCTTGGCCATTTCGTTGCGGCGTGCCATTTCGCTATCGCTCTTATTCGCTCCTAAAGCTAACCGTAATTGCTGATTCGGATCCTATTGTCGGACGGATGTACAGGGGGTGTCTGCATGTGCTCGGCGCCCGAGTGACGTCTAGCGGATACCAATCCTGAATTGCATTGCCGGGCATCGCGATATACACGCGACCGGCCACCTTGCCGAATGCGAAGTTCCCTTCCCGGTCTGTCGTCGTAGCGGCTATGACATTTCCATGCGGATCGCGCCGAATTTCGATCCGTGCATTCGCCACAAACGCCTGTCCACAAATTTGGCGAACCTTCAGGGCTGGCGGCTCGATTGTTTCTGAAATCAAGGATGCACCAAATAGCGAAAGCGAAACGGCGAGGAAAGCCCGCGTCATCCCTTCCACTCCTCCATCATCTTGCGGAAGTCTTTGAAGAGGTAGTGAGAATCATGCGGGCCGGGGCTGGCTTCGGGGTGGTACTGCACGCTGAAGAGCGGCAGGGTGCGGTGGCGCAGGCCTTCGAGGGTATTGTCGTTGAGGTCGATGTGGGTGAGGTCGACCTCGCTGGTGTTGATGGAGTCTGGATCGACAGCGAAGTTGTGATTGTGCGCGGTGATCTCGACCTTACCCGTGTCGTTGCGCCTGACCGGGTGATTGCCACCGTGGTGGCCGAATTTGAGCTTGTAGGTTTTGCCGCCGAGGGCAAGACCGATGAGCTGGTGGCCGAGGCAGATGCCGAAGATGGGGGTACGGCCGGCGAGCCTGCGGATGCTCTCGTGCGCGTAGGTAACGGGCTCGGGGTCCCCGGGGCCGTTTGAGAGGAAGACGCCGTCGGGCTTGAGCGCGAGCACGTCTTCGGCTGAGGTTTGCGCGGGGACGACGGTCACGCGGCAGCCTTCCTGTGTGAGCATGCGGAGGATATTTTTCTTGATGCCGTAGTCGTACGCGACGACGTGCAGGTCGGGTTGGACGGCAACCTCATCGAGGCGGAGGGGGTTGGGACCGTCCTGCTCCCACTCGTAGCGATCTTTGGTGGAGACGACTTTGGCCAGGTCGGTACCGTCCATTTTGCGAATGGAGCGGGCTTTCTCGACGAGGACGTCGGGGTTGGGTTCAGTGGTAGAGATGACGCCGCGCATCACTCCATTGGCGCGCAGGTGGCGGACAAGGGCGCGGGTGTCGATTTCAGAGATGACGGGAACGTGGAAACGCTCGAGGTACTCGTCGGCGACCTGCTGGGAGCGCCAGTTGGAGCTGATGGGGGAAAATTCGCGGGTGACGAGGCCTTCGATGTAGGGCTTCGCTGCTTCGTTGTCGGCGGAGTTGGTGCCGTAGTTGCCGATCTGCGGGTTGGTGAGGACAACGATCTGGCCGGCGTAGGAAGGGTCGGTGAAGATTTCCTGATAACCGGTCAGCGATGTATTGAAAACGACCTCTCCGCGGCATTCGCCCTGGGCGCCGTAGCCGTCGCCCCTGAAGATGCGCCCGTCTTCGAGCGCAAGGATTGCCTGCATGGAGACTCCGAGACTTGGATTCTTCTGATTCTATCAGGGCATGGCGCGGCGCAATCGCTGTTCTGACGCGCAAAAAGGGACGAGTTTTCCAGAGACGCAGGAAGGTCCGCCCCGTCCCACTCGCCTGCGCGAGCACTCCCTCAGGGCAGGCATTGAATGGCCGGCTTCTCAGCTAACTATTTCTGTGGCGACGCTTGCGGCGGTGCCGGCGGAGTCTGCGGTTGGGTTGGCTGTTGCTGCTCCTGCTGCTGCAACTGCTGTTGCTGGGTGGGCGGCGTCACTTCCGGCAGGGATTTCGCGGGTTCGAGGCCGGGGATGACGGGCGCTGTATGAATCTGGCCGGTGGCTGCGTCGACGATCGAGATCCCGTAGCGATCGAGCGTGCTCGCGAGGGTTTCCTCGAACGCCGCGCGGTCGGTGGCGTAACGCGCGCGCGCCGCGATGAGCTGAGCATCGGCGGCCGCCACGCCTTTTTGCTGTGTGAGGACGTTGGCAGTGGTGGACGCCCCGAGGTGGAGTTTTTTGACTTCGGCGTCGAGGCTCTGCTGGTTGTAGTCATGATTGGAAATCGCGGAATCGACAGCGGCGCGGTCGTTGGTGAGCGCGTACTGCTGGCTGATGACGTTCATACGGATCTGGATATAGAGCTGCTGCAGAGCCATCTGCGCCTTGCGGTACTCAATCTGCGAGCGCGCCTGTTGAGCCTGCGCGGGACGGTTGCGTAGCGGGATATTCATGGTGAATTCGACGCCCTTGTTCGGACCGCTGCTGTTGCCGAGATTCTGGAGCACGGTGCCGTAGCCGGTATTGCCCAGGAGGGTGCAATCCGTGGGGGGAAGGCCAAAGGAGGCGAGGGCTGTTGGGCAGTTCGGGCTGACCGCGCCCCCCAGTGCGCTGGCGCCGTAAAAGGCCTGAACATCGAAGACGGGGAGCAATGCGTTCTTCACGGCCTTGAGGGTGATCTCGTCGATTTTCAGGTTCAGGATGGCCTGCTCGACGTCAGGGCGATTGGCGTCCGCCTCGCGCACCAGTTCATCGACTGACATATGCTCTTCGGGGGTTTCGGCGAGGCTGACGCGATCGGTCGGAATGATGGGGGCGTTGGCCAGAGCGGGATCGTCGAGATTGCGGGAAATGGCCTGTTTCATGACGAGCTGCTGATACTCGAGCGTGTTCTGCGATGCAATCAGCGACTGCTGGTCGCTGGACATCTGGCTCTTTGCGTTCACGACATCGAGGGGCGCCATGCTGCCGATCTGGAGTTGCTTCTCGTCGTCCTTTTCGAGGCTGGTGGACTGATCGAGAGCGCGCTGTTTGGACTGGACATCTTCATATGCGCTGACCAGGCCCCAGTAGATGTTCTCCACCTGATTGATGGTGTAGAGAAGCTGTTGGCGGAATACGGAGTCGGCGATACGGCGATCGTGCCTCGCCTGGACGATGAAGCGGCCGTTGACGCCGGTGCCAAACCCCTGCAGAAGATGCTGGGTAAGGGCGAAATTGAAGCTGGACGAAAGCTGCGGGCTGAAAAAACTAAACAGACTGTCGGTGGTGGTACGAGAATTGTTGAAGACCACCTGCATGTTCGTGCCGGTGATAAAACCCTGATTGAAGGTGAAGTTGTAAGTATTGGTATTTTGGTTAATGGAAGGCAGGCCGCCGGAAAAAATCGGGCTGGACTCAGGCTGCACCGCGTGATTGAACTCGACGGTGCCCTGCAGTGTGGGATCGAAGTTTTCAGGCGTCGGCCCGGCGCCATTGGTGGAAAGCGACAATCCACCAGGACCGGTGCCGGACACGCTGGAACCTGAGCCTCCGCCACCGGGGCCACCGCCGACGGAGCTGACCGAGGCGGTTGAACCACCCTGAGTGCCGGTGACCACACTCGCCGGAACACCCTGGATACCGCCGACGCCGGATTTGGCTCGCAGAATGTCGGTGTCAGCGATATCGAGGTTCAGGCGCTGAATCGCGATGTCGTAGTTGTTCTGGAGAGCGAGCAGCACGGCGTCACCGAGGCTGAGATAGATTTTGCCTCCCGTCACCATGCGGTCGAGACGCACGGGATTGAGGAAATTCGTCGGGGGCACGGTGGTGGGCGAATAAGGGGCCAGAGGATTGGGCCAGTAACCGCGCTCCTTTGAGAAGTCGCGTGTTGTGTCGCGCATGAAGAGCGGCTGAGTCGGATTCGGCGCTGGTTCCGGAGGCAGACCCGGGGCGGCAGGCGCCATCTGTTGGGGAACCTGGGCGAAGGACGGCGCGGTTCCGGCAAGCAGGCAGCAGATTGCGGCTGCGCCTTTCAATTTTTCGAAGAGAGTGCTTTGATTTTTCGCGGAATAACTGCGGGTAACTAACATTGGCCGTCTCCACTCCTCTGATACACGCTTGCAGGTCGGGAACAATCGCGCACTCCGGTTCCGCTCGCGCGGCGGATTTACGCGCACACAGACGTACTTCAGACCCGGAAAACCGCTTTAGCTCATCACGAATTACGCGGCAAGCCTCGGCCTGGTTCCGTAAACTCGTACACAATCAGGAAAGCTGAGTATATCGCAGCGATTCGATGATTCCGGAGAAACCTCGGGTGCAATAATTGCGCGAAAATAGTTAAGAAATGGATGCGGATCGGGGAATATCGACGGGATCGAACTGGAAGCTGACCGTCGCGTATGACGGGACGGACTTCAATGGCTGGCAGGTGCAGCCGGATCGGGCGACGATTCAGGGGACGCTGGCCGATGCGATTACAAGCGTGACCGGGGAGCGCGTGTTGCCGCAGGGCAGCGGGCGGACCGATGCCGGCGTTCACGCGCGTGGACAGGTTGCATCGTTTTTTCTGAGCGCGGCCATTCCGGAAGCGAATTTTTTGCGGGCGCTGAACCGCAGGCTGCCGGAGGCGATTCGCGTCCTGAGCGCGGAACCGGCCGCGGCGGAGTTTCACGCGCGGCACTCGGCCAGGGCGAAGACCTATGAGTATCGGATTTTTCGCATTCCCGGAGAGAGTGAAGTTTGCCCTCCGTGGACGGCGCGCTATGCGTGGGCTTTGCACTGGGGCCTCGACGTTGCGCATATGCAGGAGGCGGCGACACTCGTGACCGGCACGCACGACTTCACGTCATTCGCCGCGAGCGATCCCGATCTCGCGACACGATCCGCCGAAGAATACGGGGCAGATACCGGGAAGACGGGCAACGTTCGGACGATTTTTGATTCGGAGTGGATTGAAGACGCCTCGCGGCTGACTTATCGGGTGCGCGGAGACGGATTCCTGCACCACATGGTGCGGAATCTGGTGGGCACGTTTGTGGATGTGGGACGAGGACATGTGGGGCCGGAGGAAGTTGCGCGGATTCTGGCAGCGCGCTCACGCAGCGAGGCCGGAGCAACCGCGCCGGCGCGGGGGCTGTTTCTGGGCACCGTGGAATATTGAGAACAGCGATGATGCTTTTAGCGAAGAGCTTTTAGCGAAGAAGCGGTTAGCGAAAAAGCTCCTGGAGAAAAAGCGGGTAGAGAAGATTGGGTTAGCGGACAGCGCGTGAAGGCAGGCGCCACTGAGTGCTACGCTGAAAGCTCTTATGGCATCCCCGGCACCAGCGACGGCATCAATCGCACGGATCGCGGCCGATCGGCACGTGCACCGGGCGTTTCAGTGGCTGCATCTGCAGGAGCTACGGATCATGCAGTGGCAGGCGGAGATGGTGCGGATCCCGGCTCCGCCATTTGGAGAGAAGGCGCGAGGGCTGTGGCTCTGCGAGAGGTTTCGCGATGTAGGACTCGATAATCCGCACATCGATGAAGTGGGCAATGCGATCGGAACGCGTTCCGGCCGAGCACCGAGGGCGGGGCGCGTTCTGCTGTCTGCCCACATCGATACGGTTTTTCCGGCGGGAACAAAGATCGAGGCGGATCTGCAGGGGTCGCGATTGACCGCTCCGGGCGCCTGCGACAACGGCGCGGGCGTGGCGGCGATGCTGGCCGTGGGGGCGGCATTGCAGCAGAGCGGCATTGAGACGGAGTGCGACCTGGCGTTCGTGGGCAATGTTGGAGAAGAAGGCGAAGGCGATCTGCGCGGGATGAGGCATCTCTATCGTGATGCTGGGGCTTCGCGCGATGGCATCGCCGCGCACATCGTGCTCGATGGCGCAGGGCATGAGTCGGCGGTGACGCATGCGCTGGGGAGCCAGCGTTATCTGGTGACCATCGTCGGGCCGGGCGGTCACTCGTGGACGGATGCGGGACGACCGAATCCGATTGTCCTGCTGTGCCGCGCCATCGAGCGCTTCTCCGCGGTGCCCCTGCCGGATATTCCGCGGACCACGATGAATGTGGGAACGGTGGAAGGCGGCACGGCGATCAACGCTGTTCCGGAGCGGGCTGCGGCGCGGTTCGATCAGCGCTCCACCGATCCGGAGCAGCTGGTGCGGCTGGAGGTGGAACTGCATCGGGCGGTCGAGGATGCGGTGCTGGAGGCGAACCGGGGGAAAGAGGCCGGGGCGAGCGCGGTGCGGTTTTCGATTGAGAAAATCGGGGACCGGCCGGCGGGCCGGTTGCCTCCGGGGTCGGATCTGATGTCGCTGCTCGAGGCGGTGGATCGTCATCTCGCGATTCGCACCGAGATGCGGCTGGCTTCGACAGACGCGAACATTCCGCTGTCGCTTGGGATCCCGGCGGTGAGCATCGGCGGCGGGGGCGAGGGTGGCGGCATTCACACGCACGGGGAGTGGTACGACTCCAGGGGCCGGGACCTTGGACTGCGGAGGATTCTTCTCCTGCTGCTGGCAGCGGCGGGCGGTTAGACTGGCTTTCGTGAAAGCTCACATTCTCCTGACCGTAGTTTTTCTGAGCGCTGGGATCGCGGTTGCGCAGTCCGGATCTGCGGCGGACGCGATCTACTACCGCGGAAATATATTGACTGGGATCGACCTGGAGTCCGCGCATCCGGAGCGCGTATCGGCAATCGCGGTCGCGCATGGGGAGATTCTTGCGGCCGGGGATGACGCTCGGATCACTTCGAAATATAAGGGCGCTTCGACGCAGATGGTCGATCTGCGGGGCGCATTTGTTATGCCTGGGTTCAACGACGCGCATGCGCACCTGGGAATGGGCAGCAGGATTCGGCTATCGGTGAATCTGCTGGGAGCGAAGCCTCTGGCCGAGATGGAGGAGCGGATTCGCGCGGCGGCAGAGACGGCTCGGCCGGGGCAATGGCTGTCGGGCGGAGGGTGGGATCACACGCTGTGGGCTGGCGCGAAGTTGCCGAGTCGCGCGGACATCGATGCCGCCGCAGAGGGGCACCCGGCGATCTTCACGCGCGTGGATGGGCACATTGCTGTTGCGGATTCAGCAGCGCTGGCCGCGGCGGGGATCACGCGGGAGACGAAGGATCCTGAGGGCGGCAAGATCGATCGCGACGCGAGCGGCAAGGCGACGGGGATTCTGCGCGAGACGGCGCAGGCGCTGGTGAAGGTCCCGCCGCCATCGCTGGAGCAGCGCCGGCATGGACTGGAACTGGCGATTGAGGATGCGATTGAGCACGGCGTTACGACTGTGCAGGATTTTTCGGACTGGGACGATTTTCTGGTTTTCGAGCAGATGGAGCGCGAGGGCAAACTGCCGGTCCGCATTGCGGAGTGGATCCCGTTCGCGGAGCCGCTGGAGCTTGAGAAGCAGCAAGCGGCGCATCATCCGGCCACGGATCGCATGCTGCATACGACCATGCTGAAGGGATTCATGGATGGGTCACTGGGGTCGCGGACGGCAGCGATGAACGCTCCATATGCGGATGATCCGGGGAACTCGGGGATTCCGCGCTACGAGCAGGGGAAGCTGAATGAGATGGCGGTGGAGCGCGCGAAGGCTGGATTCCAGCTGGGCTTTCACGCGATCGGTGACCGCGCGGTGGAGATGGCGCTCGATGCATATGCTGCGGCTGAAGCAGCGGTTCGACAGCCTTCGCTGCCGCCTCATTCAAGGGGGTCAGGACCGCGGTCGGAGATGATTCCCGTGAAGCGTGTGCCGCCTCACGATCTGCGGTATCGCATCGAGCACAGCCAGGTGGTAAGCGCGGGGGATTTCACTCGTTACAAGGAGCTGGGCGTGATTGCGTCGATGCAGCCGAATCATCTGCTCACCGACATGGCGTGGGCGGGGCAGCGGCTGGGGCCGGAGCGCGAGAAATACGCGTACGCGTGGAAATCGTTTCTGGATGCGGGCGTGCCGCTGGCTTTTGGCACCGACTATCCGGTTGAGCCAATCACGCCCTTTCGCGGTGTTTATTGCGCGGTGACGCGCGAAAATGAGGCAGGGACGATGAGCTTTCATCCGGAGCAGAAGCTGACGAGGGGGGAGACGCTCTACGCGTACACTCGGGGGTCGGCGTATGCGGAGTTTGCGGAGGGATGGAAGGGGAAGCTGGCTGCGGGGTACGCTGCGGATTTTGTGGTGCTGGATCGGGACCTAACGGCGGTTGAGCCGCGCGCGATCCTAGGTACGACAGTAATGCGGACGGTGGTGGGCGGGAAAACCGTGTATTTGCAACATTGAACTACACGAATCTCCGCGTTTATGGCAGAGCGCTCGGCTGCGAAGAACGCCCGTTTAGGGTTTGCATACCGCAGTCCGCTGAAAATCGGCGGGGATTGGGGCTAGCCCGGCTACAATCAAGCCAATACTGTTCAGAGGAGATTCGCACACATGGCAACCGCCACAGTTTCACGTAACGCCGCCTATAAAGTCGCCGACATGTCCCTGGCCGACTGGGGCCGCAAAGAGATTTTGATCGCCGAGCACGAGATGCCGGGCCTGATGGCGATTCGCCACAAGTACTCCGCGGAGAAGCCGCTGAAGGGCGTGCGCGTTTCCGGTTCTCTGCACATGACCATCCAGACCGCCGTGCTGATTGAGACGCTGGCCGATCTGGGCGCGAGCGTTCGCTGGGCGAGCTGCAACATTTTCTCGACCCAGGATCATGCCGCCGCCGCCATTGCCGCCGCTGGCATTCCGGTGTTTGCCTGGAAGGGCGAGTCGCTCGAAGAGTACTGGTGGTGCACGCTGCAGGCGCTGAGCCATCCGGATGGCAAAGGTCCTCAGTTGATTGTCGACGACGGCGGCGATGCGACGTTGCTCATCCACAAAGGGTATGAGCTCGAAAACGGCGACAAGTGGGTCAACACGCCTTCCTCGAACGAGGAAGAGCAGGTGATCAAGAACCTGCTGAAAGAGGTCTACGCCGACGATTCGCAGTACTGGCACAAGGTGGTAAAGGAGTGGCGCGGGGTTTCCGAGGAGACCACGACGGGCGTGCACCGGCTTTACAAGATGAAGGAAGTTGGCAAGCTGCTGATACCGGCGATCAATGTGAACGATTCGGTGACGAAGTCGAAGTTCGACAATCTGTACGGCTGCCGCGAGTCGCTGGCGGACGGCATTAAGCGCGCGACGGACGTGATGGTTGCGGGCAAGGTTGCCGTGGTTTGCGGATACGGCGACGTGGGCAAGGGCTCGGCGCACTCGCTCCGCGGCATGGGCGCGCGCGTGATCGTCACGGAGATCGATCCCATCAATGCACTGCAGGCTGCAATGGAAGGCTTCGAGGTCACGACCATCGAGGACACGCTGGGACGCGGCGATATCTATGTAACCTGCACGGGTAACGTGGACATCATCACCTTCGAGCACATGAAGGCCATGAAGGATCAGGCCATCGTGTGCAACATCGGGCACTTCGACAACGAGATTCAGATGGACAAGCTGAATACCGCCGCGGGCGTGAAGAAGATCAACATCAAGCCGCAGGTGGATCAGTACAACTTCCCTGCCGAGGGCAAGAAGCCGGCGCACAGCATCTTCATTCTGGCCGAAGGGCGGCTGGTGAACCTGGGTTGTGCGACGGGTCACCCGAGCTTCGTGATGAGCAACAGCTTCGCCAACCAGACGCTGGCGCAGATCGACCTGTGGAAGAACCGGGATACGTACGCGATCGATGTCTACACGCTGCCGAAGCGGCTGGACGAAGAGGTGGCGCGGCTGCATCTGGAAAAGATCGGTGTGAAGCTGACCAGGCTGACCAAAGACCAGGCAGAATACATCGGCGTTTCCCCGGATGGGCCGTATAAGCCGGAGCACTACCGCTATTGAACTGGGTCACAACCGGGCAAGAGAGCAGGTGGGCATCATGGACAGTGATCGTAATTCTCCGGCAACAAAGGGCGACCTGGCTGATCTGGAAGACCGGCTGACGGGTTCTATGCGCGAACTCGAAGAGCGCATCATGGAATCGATGCGCGATATCCAGACCGAGATGCTGAAGGGTTTCTATGGCTTCACGCAGACGGTTTCGGCGCGGTTTCAGGAGCAGGATCAGACCGAGATATCTCTCAAGAGGCGCATCGCGACGATGGAGGATCGCATCCTCGAAATCGAGAAGCGCCTCAACTTTCCTCCCCACGCGGCCTAAGCGAATCTGCTAAGCCGGTGTTGGATTTTGGCTTCATTTGGAACATTTCTGCTATGGGCTCTGCACCTTCTTTTTCGTTTGAGTTATTCCCGCCGCGCACGCCGGCGGGCGTGGAGAAACTGCCTGGCGTGATTCGGGAGCTTGCCGCAGTGCGGCCGGATTATTTCTCGATCACCTACGGCGCTTGCGGCTCCGATCAGGACGGCACCTACGAGACCCTGATGGCGGTGGTGCAGCATGCCGGCGTGGAAGCCGCGCCGCACCTGACATGCATCGGTTCAACGCGTTCGCATATTGCCGTGCTTCTCGAACGCTATCGTGAGGCCGGCGTCCGGCGCATAGTCGCGTTGCGCGGCGACCTGCCTGCCACAGCGATCAGCTCTTCTGCTCCGGGGGAATTCCACTACGCGAATGAGCTGGTCAGCTTTATCCGCGAGACTCACGGAGACGCATTCAAAATTGAGGTGGCGGCCTATCCCGAGATGCACCCACAGGCGTGCGACCCATCTGCGGATTTCGAGAACTTTCGGCGCAAGGTCGAAGCCGGCGCGGATGCAGCCCTGACGCAGCTTTTCTACAACGCCGATGCTTATTTTGACTTCATGGATCGCTGCGAAAAGGCCGGCATCGACATTCCTGTTGTGCCTGGCATCATGCCGATCACGAGCTTCGCTAATACGGTACGTTTCTGCGACAACTGCGGCGCCGATCTGCCGCGCTGGGTGCGTCTGCGCCTGGAGCAATTACAGGACGACAAGGCCGGGCTGCTTGAATTCGGCGCCTGCGTTGTCACTCGGCTCTGTGAGACGCTGTTGCGCAACGGAGCGCCGGGGCTGCATTTCTATACGATCAACCAGGCGGAGCCTACTTTGCGGCTTTGGGAGAACCTGGCGCTCCCGGTTCTTGCCTAATCGACGTCAACGCTATCTCGCGGCCGTTTCCGCCAAGTGCTTTTTGTAAACCGGCGATAACTCGCGCAGGCGCGCGACGGCGGCGGGGACTAACTCCAGCGCAGTATCGATGTCGGCATCGGTGTTCTGCCGGGTGAGCGAGAAGCGCAGGCTGGCGCGGGAGCGGGCGAGCGGCAGTCCCATAGCTTTGAGCACGTGCGAGGGCTCGGTGGAACCGGAGGAGCAGGCCGATCCGCCGGAAACGGCGAGACCCTTTAAGTCGAGGGCGATGACCAGCGCTTCGCCTTCTAAGTGATCGAAATAGAGATTGGTCGTGTTCGGGACGCGCGGCTGCCCTGCCCCGTTGACCCCGCATTCTTCAATTTTCGCGAGCAGGCCTTGTTCAAGCCGATCGCGCATCACGCCGATGCGATCGTCGGTACCTTCGGTCAAGGCTGCGCGGGCAATTTCGGCAGCTTTGCCCAGTCCCACGATGCCCGGGACGTTTTCAGTGCCGGCGCGGCGCTGGCGCTCGTGGGCTCCGCCAAAGAAGAGAGGCTCGAAGCGCGTGCCGCGCCGAACATAGAGGATGCCGATGCCCTGGGGCGCGTGTAGCTTATGCCCGGAAATGCTGAGCATGTGGCAGCCGATGGCCTTCACGTCGATGGGAATTTTACCGGCGGCCTGGACAGCGTCAGTGTGAAACGCAACTTCGGCTTCCGCGGCGATTTTGCCAATTTGCTCGACGGGTTGGACGACGCCCGTTTCGTTGTTGGCCATCATGATGCTGATGAGCTTCGTGTTGGGCTTGAGGGCGCGATAGACGTCGAACGGATCGACGGCCCCGCCCGCTGAAACCGGCAGAAACGTAACCTCGATGCCGCGCTCCTGCGCCTTGTGCGCCGAGTGCAGAACAGCGTGATGCTCGATGGCCGAAGTGATGAGGTGATCGCCCGAACGAAGGACGCCGAAGATGGCGGTGTTGTCGCTCTCCGTGCCGCCGGAGGTAAAGACGATCTCCGCGGGACGGCAGTTGAGGAGCGCCGCGACCTGTTCGCGTGCCCGCTCGACGGCAGCGCGGGCATGCTGGCCATGCTGATGGATCGAAGAGGCGTTGCCGAAGGAGTCGATAAAGAAGGGCCGCATGGCCTCCAGCACCTCAGGCAGCAGAGGGGTAGTGGCGTTGGCGTCCATATAGATGCGGCGCATGATGCCTTATTGTAACGGGGCTGGGACGGGGCATCCCTGCGCAGAGCCCAAAAGGCTACGCGACCCAAGGCCTAAGAGCGGGTGTAGTTTCAGAGCGCGAGTTCGCCGCGCAACAGTCCTTTTTCCTCAGTTAAGGCAAATCCCAGCTTGCGAGAGAGATTGCGCATGCGCGTGTTCTCCGGCAGGAAGTAGACGAAGACTTCTGCGATGCCTTCAAGGCGGGCGGCCGAGAGGGCGCGGCGCATCAGCTCTTCCCCGAGTCCTTGTCCCTGAAAGTCGTCGGCGACCACAACAGCGAGCGTGGCGGAGCGGCCGTCATCCTGGCGAATCATGCGGCTGACGCCTCCGATGACCCTTCCCACCACGGGGTCGTTCGTTTCTCCGACAAGTGCCAGCTCGCGGTCGTAATCGATGAAGCAGATGCGGGTGAGGCGCTCGTGCGCGGTGCGCGCATTCAGATCGAGCGCAGTGAAGTAGCGCTGGACGACGGTGCGCTCCGAGAGGCGATCATGAAACGCCACGATAAGGGGTTCGTCTTCCGGGCGAATGGGACGGATGAGAGCGCTGGCGCCGGATTTGGTTTTCCAGGGCGCCACGTACTGCACCGGATAGGGGCGAATGGCGGGGCGCGGAAGCTGGTCTTCCGTGGTATCGGGCTCGTACAGGACGACCCGCGCGTCAAGAGCGATGAGGCCATCGGGCGAAGCGAGCAGCGGGTTGATGTCGATTTCCTTGATCCAGCGCTGCTCGACGACCAGTTCGCTGAAGCGGACGATCAAGGCATCGAGGGCATCGAGATCGACGGGCTTGCGGCCGCGTACACCCTTAAGAGCGGTGAAGATTTTCGTCTGCTCCATCTGGTGGCGAGCGAGGGTCGCGGTAAGCGGAGGCAGCGCCAGGGCGCGATCCTTGTAGACCTCGACGAGCTGTCCGCCGGTTCCGAAGAGAAGCACCGGACCGAGCTGCGGATCGATGCTGCTGCCGAGGATGATTTCGTAGCCGTCGAGTTTGGCGAAGGGCTGCACGGTAACGCCGAGGAAATGCTGCGGGCCCACTTTGACGGTGACAGAAGATTGAATTTCGGTGAAGGCGGCGGCGACATCGCTTGCCGTGCGCAGGTTGAGCTTTACACCGCCAACGTCGGTTTTGTGGGTGATGGTCTCAGAGTGAAGCTTGAGGACGACGGGATAGCCGATCTCGGCGGCCTTGAGTACGGCTTCTTCTGAAGTTTTAGCCAGCTCGGTGCGGACCGTTGGGATGCCGTATGCGGCAAGCAGCTGCTTCGATTCGAATTCGGTGAGGATGGTGCGGCGGCTGGCACGGACCCCGCTGACGATGTTGTTAGCCAAATCGCGTTTGGTTTCGAGGACCGATCCCGAGAGAGCTGTGGGCGTCTCATAAAGATCGCGCAGATGACTGGTGTGTTTCCAGGTGGCGACGAAAGCTTCGGCGGCGGCGTCTGGATAGGGAAAGACGGGGATGCCGGCGTGCTTGAGAATCAATTCGCCCTCTGCAACGACGTCGCCGCCCATCCAGCTGGCGATGACTGGTTTGCCGGTGGAGGAGGCGTATGGCGCGAGGTGCTCGGCGACCTCGGTTGGATTGGTCATGCCCTGGGGCGTTAGAATGACGAGCATGCCGTCGGTGTTGATGTCTTTGGAGGCGATTTCAAGCGCCTGGGAATAGCGGTCTGACTCAGCATCGCCGAGGATGTCGACGGGGTTGTTGTGGCTCCACGCGTCGGGCAGAAAATTGTTGTAGGTGGCGATGGTGTCCGGGGCGATTTCGGTTAGCTCCCCACCGGCGGCAATGAGAGCGTCGGTGGCGAGAACGCCGGGGCCACCGGCATTGGTGAGGATTGTGAGGCGCGGCCCGCGCGGACGAGGCTGCTTGGCGAGAACTTCAGAGACGTAGAACAGCTCGCTGATGGAGTTGACGCGGAGAACGCCGGCACGCTGGAAGGCGGCGTCGAGCACGTCGTCACTTCCGGTGAGCGATCCGGTGTGCGACGCAGCGGCTTTGGCGGCGGCGGCGGTGCGTCCGGCCTTGATCACGAGGATGGGCTTGTTCATGGCTACGGCGCGGGCGGCGGAGAGAAAACTGCGCGCATCGCCGATGGATTCCATGTAGATGACGATGGAGTCTGTATTTGGATCCTGGCCGTAGTGATCGATGAGTTCGCCGAAGGTGACGTCGAGCATGGAGCCAGCAGAGACAAAACCGCTGAGCCCAACGCGCTCGCGGATGCACCAGTCGAGAACAGCGGTGCCGAGCGCGCCGCTCTGACTGATAAAGGCGAGGCGTCCGGCGGGAACCATGGCTTTGGCGAAATTGGCGTTGACGCCGCCGACTGGATTCATGACGCCGAGGCAGTTGGGACCGATGACGCGCATCTTGCCCTGAATGATTGAGGCGATCTGTTGTTCCAGAGCTTTGCCGGGTGCTCCGATTTCCTTGAAGCCGGCAGAGATGATGATGGCCGAGGGGACACCTGCATCGACAGCTTCCTGAATGATGGCAGGAACCGTGGCCGCCGGCGTGGTTACGACGATGAGGTCGGGAACGCCGGGGAGTTCCTGGATGGATTTGTAGGCAGCGAGGCCGAGGACGGTCGGCCGCTTGGGATTGACCGGCCAGACGGGACCGCCGAAGGGACTGGCCATGAGGTTGGTGAGCACGGTGCAGCCAACGCTGCCCGCGCGCTCGGAGGCGCCAACGACCGCAACCGCTTTAGGGGTGAAGATCGACGCGAGCGGACTGCGCCGGAGGCTCACAAGATCGTGGGCGGGGTCGATGATCAGCGGACTTTCCATAGCAAGCTGAGCGGCGGGCGACGCCATGAGGGAGTTCTCCTTCGAATCTTGTTCAGTGTCCATAGCCGGCTTCCGCGGTGACCTTACCACGGAACAGCCAGTAAGACGTGATGATGTAACCCAATGCCAGGAGCAAACCGAAGGACCACCAGATGAGTCCGACGTGCAGCGAGTGCTGGCCGGTGAGCGCGTTGGCAATAGTGATATCGCGGGCAGGGTCTGTGGAGGAAGGCAGGAGGGTGGGATAGAGTCCCACCGCGGCGCCGACCAGCATGAAGACCAGATAGAAGCACGAAGAAAGGAACGCCGCGAGCGGTTTTCTCTGCCGGGTGAAGCTGAGGATACCGACCAGCGCAGCGACGACGAGCGCGGGAATGAGGTAGAGGATTTTGTGGGCTTCGTAGTTGTCGAGTGCCGAGGGGCGCACGGCAATGGTGGCGGGCAGGCTGATAAGCGTTACGACGAGCAGCGCAACCCAGAGAGCGGAGGCTGCGCGGCGGGCGCGGTCTTCAAGCTCGCCGGGAGCTTTGAGCACCAGCCAAAGGGCGCCGTGTGTGGCGAGGGCGACCAGAGCGACGACGCCGCCGATGACGGTGTACCAGTCGAGAATGCCCGGGTTCGGGCCGACGCGCCAGTTGGTCCAGAGGGGCAGGAAGAAGTAGCTGTCCGCGCCGAGAGGCACGCCGCGGATCACGTTCGCGAGAGCCGCGCCGAAGAAGATGGCGAGCAGCGCGCTGGCCACGAAGAAGAGCCCGTCGAAGAAGCTGCGCCAAACGGTGTGATCGATGTGCATGCGCAGCTCGATGCTGACGCCGCGCATGATGAGGAGCCAGAGCACGATCATGAGCGGCAGATAGAAGCCGCTGAAGGACGATGCATAGAGCAGCGGAAAGGCGAAGTAGAGCGTGCCGCCGCCGGCGAGCAGCCAGACTTCGTTGCCATCCCACACCGGGCCAATGGAGCGGATGAGCATGCGTCGTTCATCCTCAGAGCGGGCGAGGAACGGAGAGAGAATGCCGACGCCGAGGTCGAAGCCATCGAGCACGACATAAGCGGCAATCATGACTGCGACAATCCAGAACCAGACAAATCCCATGATGTTTCCTCTCTCCCTAGACGGCGGCCAGCGTTGCGGGTTCAGGCTCGGGTGCGACTGCGGCGGCGGGTCCGGTGCGAATGAAGCGATACACAATGACAATCCAGAGGATCGAAAGCACAGAGTACATGCCAAGGAATCCGAGTAACGTGAACAGGGTGTTGCCCGCCGAGACGTGCGTGGAGTAGCCCTCGCTGGTGCGGATGAGCCCGTAGACCAGCCATGGCTGGCGGCCGATCTCTGCAGTCATCCAGCCCGCGGTGTTAGCGATATACGGCAGCGGGAAGCTCAGGAGGATGGGCCACAGAACCCAGCGCGCGGAGTAGAGCTTGCCGCGCCAAAGCATGACAGCAGCGACCACCATGAGCAGCAGGAACCATGTCCCGAGGCCCGCCATGATGTGGTAGCTGTAATAAAGCAGCGGAAGAGCTGTGGGCCACTGGTCCTGGGGAAAGTCGTTGAGGCCTTTGACCTCGGCCGAGGTGGTTCCGTAGATGAGGAAGCTGAGGACGTCGTTGATGGGGATGGGATTGTCGATCTTTTGCGTCTGATCGTCGAGCTGCCCGATGAGAATGACCGGGGCGCCCTTCTGCGTGTTGAAGAGGCCTTCCATGCCCGCTACGGCCGTGGGTTGGTAACGCGCAGCGAAGCGGCCGTGGAGATCGCCGGTGGGAAAGATCTGAAGAACGCAGGAGACGAGCCCGGCGACGATGCCGATTTTGAGAAAGAGCCTGCCGAATTCCTCGTGGCTCTTTTCCAGCAGATAGAACGCGCCCGTGGCTGCAACGACGAACGAAGCGGTAACCACCGAGCCGCACATATTATGCGCGTACTGAAGCCACGCCCAGGGATTGAGCAGCAGTCCCCAGAAGCTCGATACTTCATAACCGCCGTTGGGCAGCAGATGATACGCAACGGGGTGCTGCATCCAGGCGTCGGTGACGATGATGAAGAAGCCGGAAATCCATGAGCCGACGAAGACCATGAACGCCGCGCCGAAGTGTGCCAGCTTCGACATGCGCTTTTCGCCGAAGAGGAACAGGCCGAGGAAGGTCGACTCGAGAAAGAAGGCGAAGACGCCCTCCATGGCAAGGGGCTGGCCGATGACGCCTCCGGTGCGGCGCGAGAATTCCGACCAGTTGGTGCCGAACTGGAATTCCATGGGGATGCCGGTGACGACGCCGAGCAGGAAGTTGATCGCGAAGATCTTCGCCCAGAAGCGCGCGGCCTGGTTCCAGCGTTCGTCGCCGGTGCTGTAAGCGATGAGTTTCATGACCACCATCAGCAGCGCCAGGCCCATGGTGAGCTGCGGGAAGAGATAGTGGTATGTGACGGTAAATGCGAAGTGGATGCGGTCCAGAATGAGGGCGTTCATACCGCTTCGAGAGTAATTGCGGGAGGCTTGGCGGGACTGTGACGTTTGTCACAAGGACAGGGTGCAGACGTCCATCCCTTAGAGCTCAGATACTAGATAACGAGAGACACTCCACAGTTGCGCCGACGCGAGGGACGCACGGTGATCTCCACGTCCTGGCCCAGCGCGACCAGAAATTCCATGAGGCGCTCGACCGAGAAAGAGCCGGAGCGATTTCGCATCAGGGCGGAAACATGCGGCTGCCGAATGCCCAGGAGCTTCCCTGCTGCGGTCTGGGTCAGGCGACGTTCGCGGATGAGACGATATATCTCCAGGGTAAGCTTTGCCCTCAGCAATTCCCGTTCGGGATGGGGCAGGCCCAGATCCGCGAAGACATTCCCGGTGCTCTTTTGCGGTCGCGGGGTTTTGGCTTTCGCACTCATCTCAGTTCTGCCTTTCGCGGTGCAGGCGTTCGGCCTCCGCAAGGCGACGCCGTATTAGATCCAGCTCCTGACGCGGGGTGGCGATGCCGCGTTTCGATTTCTTCTGGAAGACATGCAGCACGTAGACCGCTTCCGCAAAGCGAACTGTGTACACTGCACGCCACGTATCCCCTCGAAAATCCGAAACGATCTCGACCACGGAGCCTCCGCCGAAACCCTTCATCGGCCTGGCCGCAGGATCGAGTTCATCCTGCTGTGCCGTATAGAGGGCCATACCGATGTCGCGCCGAACCGGGCGGGGAAAGGAGCGCATATCCTTCCGGGTGGACCCCAGGTACTCCAGGGCCGGCCTTGCTCGCCTTCAGTATACATGGATACGTATATCCGTATATCGCTCTGTTACTGTAAGTGAAGTTCGTTCTGCAGCTGGAGGTCGTTCAGGACGCCGGGTTTGGTTTCGTCCACGGCCAGGAGATTGTGGCAGAGGCTGCAGTCGTTAGAGAGCGTCTTTCCGTCTTTGGTCGTGTGGCTCCCATCGTGGCAGCGGAAGCAGCCTGGATACGCCATGTGGCCGATGTTGTTGGGGTAGGTGCCCCAGGTGACCTTCATATCGGGAAAGACATTGCGGTCGTAGATGGCGACGAGTCTCTTTGCCGAGGCATCGATTTTGGAGCGCTGCGTGTTCCAGAGGTTGGGATACTGGCCCCGGTAAAAATCGTCGAGGCGGGACTCGATCTTTTGGCCCGCTTCGGCCTGTGAGGAGTAGGTTGCCTGGATCAGCTGCAGGCCCTGCTTGTGCATGAAGGGCAAGTCAGGGCTCGGATCGCCGTCAAGCATGGCTTCGTCGATGGCGTCTTCGGCGGTCTGGAAGATATGGGTAGCCTGATTGTGACAGTCCATGCAATCCATGGTGCGGCGGACACCCTGGATGGATCCTTTCCAGTCGGAGCTGACGTACTGTGTGCTGGAGCCATCGGGGTTGGGCTTGTTGACCGCGATGATGGTTTGCGCCGATGCGTCAGTGGCGACATAGGAGAAGTTGTTGAGGTGGGCGCCGTGAATGCCGCTCATGTGCGAAACGGAATCGACTCCACCGAGGTGCAGCACGAGCACGGTGCGGGTGACAGAATTCTTTTCGTCATCGCCGAAAGTGGTTTTGACCAGCAGCTTTTCACCGATGAAGCGCGTGGGTGAGTGGCATTCCTCGCACGTTGCGCGGGCGGGACGCAATTCGTTCAGCGGAGCGCGGATGGGCGTGGGCCACGTATGGAAGGTGACTTCGATCATCTGTTTTGTGCCATTGACCTTGGCCTGGACGTAGGACTTCATGCCCGAGCCGACATGGCACTCGACGCAATCGACGTGCGAGTGGGGAGACACCTGATAGGCTGCCCATTGCGGCGCCATCACATGGCAGGACTGGCCGCAAAAGTGGGGCGAATCCATATAGGCGACGCCACGATATGTCGCCGTGCCCAAGATGACAAAGTTGATGAAGGTGATCACGACGACCGTCTCGATCCCGCGCCGGAAAACAGGGTTGCGCAGGTCGATTTGCGGATAGATGGAAGGCACTTGTCCGGCGGCGATGAGCTGCCTGCGGCGCAGCCAGATGCCGATGGGGATGAGAATCAACCCGAGGACGAAGAGGCCCGGCAAAAACAGATCGAGAACGATGCCGATGTACGGGTTAGATGAACCGCTGTGACCGAAGATCGATACGATCCAGAATCCGATCAGCACAAACGCTGAAGCCGTTGTGAGTGCTCCGCCGATGAGACTGGTCAGGTTGTTGCCAAAGAAGAGGAATGGCTCGAGCCATTCCTGCTTCAGTTTTTGCCACAGGGACATGGTTGCCTCTTAACCGAAGATGTATGCGCTCAAAGTGAGGACGAGCAGGGTCAGGCCAATCAATATAGCTGTAAATCCAACGACTCGGCTGAAATTTATCAGCCAGAGCGGAGGCGCGTCTGTGATCCTCGTCGCAGACTTACCTTCGCTGATCATGCGTTTGTACTCCTCGGGACGCCGGGTTTTGAATTCCTCTTCGCTCTCCCGGCCGGTGAAGATGACCATGTCCATTGGGAAGCTGTCGGGGCGCAGGTGGGTGTTGACGAAGTGGATGGAGAAGATGAACAGGATGGCGAGGAGGCCTTCTTCACTGTGGATGACGAGGGCGGCGTTGAGCGCCCAGCCCGGCAGGAAGCGCGCAAAGAAGGGCGCGAACCACATGGCGTACCCGGAGAAGCCGATGACGACCATGCCCCAGAAAACCGCCCAGTAGTCGAATTTCTCCCAGTAAGCGTAGCGCTCGAACTTTGGCTTGGGGCCGAGGCCGAGGAACCAGCGCATATGGCCGTAGAGGTCTTTGACGTCTTTCCAGTTCGCCACCATCGAGGTAGGTCCCCAGAAGATGCTCTTGTCACGATGGAAAATGCCGCGGGCGACGATCTCGCGGACGTGGATGATAAAGGCCAAAGTGAGAAGGAGCGCGAAGAACTTGTGGAAGAAGAGGATGGTGCCGAAGCCCTGGGTGATTTTGGCCAGGCGGATCGCCCAGGGCGTGCTGCTGAAGCGCAGCGGTAGTCCGGTGGCGGCGAGGCCGAGAAATGTCGTGAAGAGGACCGCGTGGAGGTAGCGCTGGCCCAGGGTGAAGCGCCGGAAGTAGCGGGGCTGTTCCGGAGCAGCGGCCTGGGTTACGACGGTTGTTTCGGGAGCGGGAGCCGCTGTAGTTCGGATTGGATCAGGCATTTTTTCCTCCCGGCGTTTTGCTGTTTCCCTGAGGGAAGCGGGAACGGATGAGCCACAGAGCGGTATGCAGCAGGAAGAAGGTGAGCACGCTGGCCAGGAGCAGGTTCATGAAGAGGCGGATGTAGTAGAGCGCCGGATTCAGCTTGCGATTGCGCGCGTTGGCGTGGGGCTGGTACTGGACGAAGCTGGCGTTGGCGCCGGCGTGGCAGCGTCCGCAGGTGACGATGAGATTGGCCTTGTTAACCGGCGACCTGGGATCGGAGGTGGGCAGGACTTCGTGCGCCTTGTGGCAATCCCAGCAGCGGGCTGTTTCTGTGTAGCCGCCGAGCAGGCCGAGCTGCGAGTGGAAGGTGTCGCGATATGTGCTGAACTTGTCGCGATGGCAGGAGCCGCAGATGGGCGTGGACTGCATGCGGAAGTCCGAGGAGGTGGGCTCGACGATGCCATGGGCGGTGTGACAGTCGGTGCAGACGGGTGCGTTCTTGTCGCCGGCGGCGACGGCTTTGCCGTGGACGCCCTGCTGATATTGCTGGTTGATGCCGACATGGCAGGAGCCGCAGGTTCCGGGGATGTTGGTGCGGTAGGTGGAGCTTTGCGGATCGGTATGGGGGAGAATTTTGTGCGAGCCGTGGCAGCTGGTGCAGTTGGCGGCGACCAGCAGGCCTTCTTTGCCGAGAGCGAAGCCGTGGATGGAGTCGATGTAAAGGGCGTAGACGTTGGGGAGGTGGAATTTCTTCGCCATAGCGGGGTCGCCGTGGCAGCCGCCGCAGGTTTTGGGGATGTTCAGGGGGTAGACGGTGGAACTTGGATCCGTCTTTGTGACGATTTCGTGGGCGTTGCCGTGGCAGCCGGTGCAGGGATGCGTTTTCCAGCCGGTGGCGCCGGGGACCGAAGTGCTGGCTTTGGCGTGGATGCTGCCGGCGATGGCGGAGGCTTCATCGGCGTGGCAGGATTCGCACTGGACCGGCGCGGGATGTTCTGGGTGGGGATAGTCGTGGATGTCTTTGTGGCAATCGCTGCACTTGAGACTACCGTGGATGCTCGCGTGGAATTTATCCGCGCTGACGCCGATGTTCTTGCCGTTGGCATCCTGGAGCGTCGGATCGGCGTGACAGGAAAGACAGTCGGTGTCCGCGTGCAGTGGCTGGCCTAGGGCGGCCAATAGAAGCACTGACGCAAAAAATATCAGGCCTGAGAAGGAAACAGCTTTCATTCGAGACTCCGGTACATCACGCCGTTCGCCGCGGCCATCGGAAGAGGCAGAGCAATCGCCTGCCTCCCCCTGTTGCCACCGCACCGATGACGGCCTCTCGAGAACTGGTCCGCTTATTTCTGCAGCGTGCGGATGTAGGCGACGACGTCCTTAATCTGGGCATCGGTCAAAGTCCCGGCGTAGCCCTTCATCTTGCCTTTGCCGTCCTTCACGGACGCGATGAACTGTGCATCGGGCGCCTTTACCATGGCAGGGTCCTTGAACGAGACGATCTTCATCGCCTTCGCCATCGGGGTGGCGGCGGTTCCGTCGGGGCCGTGGCACATGGCGCACTTGGCTTTGTAGGTGTCGGCGCCGGCGCTCTGCGCAAAGGCAGGCGCCGCAATGGAAGCGGCAAGCAGGATCATGGCCGCGGTTCTGATGCGATGGTTCATAGGTGATGCTCCTTCGAGGTGGTTCAGTCCCAAGTCCTCCCCGTTGATACATCACGGGAGATTGCCTGGTCTGTGATATTTGTTACAGACATTGGGAAATTCATGCTCCCGAGCTGCTGACTCAGCCAATGGGAGCGGCGTGATTCACGGGCGGCCCTCCGGACTGGGGTTGGTTGCATCGGGGGCGGGGCCGGGGGATACAACGGGTTTAGCGTTCCCCTTATTTCCCTCCGCCAGTTCCCGCACTTCGTGCTCGGGCCCGCGCCCGGTGAGGAACGTCCACTTCACCGGGTAAATGTCAGGGTCGAAAATGACTGCGTAGAAGTGCCAGATGACGATGGCCGCTGTGGCCAGGATCGCTTCATAGAAGTGGATCGCGGTGCTGATGGTCAGGATCGAGGCGGGATGTGGCAGGTGGGCGAGGATCCAGTCGTTGAGCCAAAGCAGCACGCCGGTGATGGCCATGACTGCCGTGCCCCATACCAGCGCCCAGTACTCGGCTTTCTCGGCGTAGTTGAAGCGGCGGCAGCGCGGGAGCTGGTCGCGGCGGCCAAGATTGTATTCGACGGTCTGAATGGCCTCCTTCGCGTCGCGCAGGTCGGGAACCATTTCTTTGAGCCAGCGCTGGCCGCTCTTTCTTATCGCCAGGTACACGACGTGGTAAACCGAAGCTCCGATGAGCACCACGCCGGCGATCCGATGCACCCAGCCGCGGATCGGGAAGCCGCGTTCCCAGCGAACGAGCGGCGCCGCCCAGAAGGAATGCGGATATTTGAGAGCGAAGCCGGTAACGACCAGAACGATGAAGCTTGCGACCAGGAAGGCGTGCTGCCACCGTTCACTGAGGGTTAGGCGGATTTGGCCCGGGGTTTGGCGATAATGCGCGAGCATAACGTGGGCCTTGCGGCGCAGATCAAGCAGATTGTGAAACAGCATTAGTCCAAGGGTGACGGGAATGACGATGAAGTAGAAAATTTTGACGAAGTCGAGGACGCGCCCGCCCGGCGTCGAGGAGGACATAACGTGCACCGGCCCGATGGCGAAGCGGCTGCCCGCATCGTTGTGACACTGGCCACAGGTCTTGCTTAGGTTGGCGTGGTTGACGGTCGAGCGAGGGTCGCTCGAGGGATAAATGTTGTGGACGCCGTGGCAGCTGGCGCAGCTGGCGACGGTCTGGCGGCCTTCGCGCGCGGCGAGTCCGTGATAGCTGTCTTCGTAGGTGGGCACGCGGTCCTGGGGCATGGCGAAGCCGGCCATCAGCTGGGTGTCGGCGTGGCAGCGGGAGCAGGCTTCCTGCGATACATTCGCCATGAAAACGGGGGAGCCGGGATCGCCTGGGGCGAGAATCTTGTGCTCGCTGTGGCAGTCGGTGCAGGTCGCGGCCTGCAGAACGCCTTTTGCGACAGCCTGGCCGTGGATGCTCTGCGCGTAGGTGTTGTAAACGCCAGTGTGACACTTACCACATGTAGCGGCGACATTCTGCTTCCATATCTTCGAGTGCGGATCGGAGACGGGCAGGATGTCGTGGGTACCGTGGCAGTCGTTGCAGGAGGCCCCGTTTTCGTTGCCCTGCTGGATGGCCCGCCCGTGCACGCTCTGCCGGTACGCCTCGACGGGGCGCACCTCGGTGAACATATATTTCGCGGCGAGTTTCGGGTCGGAGTGGCACGATCCGCAGGTATTCGGCAGGTTCTGCTTACTCACGGGCGAGTGCGGATCGCTCGAAGGCAGCGCAGCGTGGGTGGAACCGTGGCAACTCTGGCAGGTGGGAACATCGGCGTTGCCGTGGTCGCGTGCGCGGCCATGGATGCTGGCGCGGTACTGCGCAACTTCAGTGGCGTGGCAGGTGGCGCAGAACTGGGGACCTGCGACCGCTTTCGTCACATTGCTGGTTCCGTGACAAGCGATGCAGGTTTGCGGATCGTTGGGATCTCCCAGAGCTGTGTGGGCGCCGGAGGCCATCGCCTTGGCGCCGTCGGAATGGCAGGTGATGCAGGAGGCGGACGCGTTCTTCGCGTTATGCGATTGCGCGGAGGCTCCGGAGTGGCAATCGATGCAGCCGAGGCTGCTGTGCGGCCCTTTCATATGGGCTGCGGGATTGATGGTGACGTCTTTGGCCTGGGAATTTTTCAGCCCGGTAGAAGGACCGTGACAGAGCAGACAATCGGATTGGTTCTGGGCGGGTGCGACGGGAACAATGAGTGCGGCTGAGAAAAGGAAGGACGCAACGAAGTCGATCCGATAGTTGCGACCGGGGGTGTTCAAAGAACGTCGTGCCGCCGGCAAATCTCCGCCGTTGGTTCCCATGACTACTTCCCCGATTCCGCCCGGGGGTTGCTGGAGGCTCCCGAGGGAATCTCCGCGCCTGAGGGCAAACGTATGCCCTGACGCGGAACTTCGAAACGCCGTTCATGCGCGGGATCGCGCAGCAGGTTACCAAGCGTGGTACGGCGCAGCTTACTTCTGCAGAGTGCGAATGTACGAGACGACGTCCTGAATCTGGGGGTCGGTGAGCTTGCCGGCGTAACCCTGCATTTTGCCCACACCATCTTTGGTCTGCTTGAAGAGCTCGGCGTTTGTCTCCTTCACATCTCCCGGAGCTTTCAACGATCGCAGCTTCATGGTTTTCCCGATAGCGGTGTCGCCGGCGCCATCGGCGCCATGACACATGGCGCATTTGGCTTTGTAAGTAGCTTCACCAGTTTGTTGGGCAACGGCCGGGATAACCGAAATGCTAAGCAGAGTCATGATGGCAATCAGCGAATTTCGCTTCATATCGATCCTCATGCTGCGATGGCCGAGGTGAAACCCCGGCCACCGTTACTGCTCCGATCAGAATTCGTAGTGCATTCCGATGGTGAGGTTATTGGCGTGGAAGGCCCGCGGGGCGGTTTCCCCCGCGGAAGTCAACGTCTGACCGGTTTGAAATGGCAGCGAGCTGCAGGGACTGACAGGCGCCGGAGCAGTGGGACTGGGATTGGTAGTGGCGCAATACACCGATCCCGAAGCGCCGCCCTCGCCGTAACCGTAGTGATCGTATTCCGCCTTCCAGGTCCAGTCCGGACGGACCTTGTAGGCGACGCTGACAAACGGGGTCTGATACTTCGAGACGAGCGAGCCTGCGACATCGCGCGCATCGTTATAGAAGCGGCTTCCATCCACCGAAGTGATGCGGTAGCCAAGGCGCCACTGGAGGGCATCGGAGGGGCTCACCCGAATTGCCGCCGAGCCATACTGCGTCGGCGCATCCATAAAATCCCTCGTCGGGCCCATGTCGTAACCTCCACCCCTGTTGGCAGTAGGGGACGGGCACGCGGTACCGCTCGGCGTCGAAGCGCCGGGCAGTGTGGCCGTGGCGCCGGCGAGATAGCAGATATCCGTCGTCGCATAGACATCGCTGAAGGAGTAATTCAGGTCCACCCCGTAGCGCTCGTTCGGCGCCAGCTGCGCGCCAACGCTCGCTGTCCGGCTGTGGTCGGCGTGATGGAGCGGACCGTCGAGAGGAACGGTACCGGTGTTGTTGGTGTTGTTACTCCGCTCCAGGTCGTTGAAGGCGCCCGATATGGTCGCCCAGGACTTAGCCCGGTAGAGGGTATGCACTCTGAAATGTTCCACTTCTCTCGGACCAACGGGAGTGAATGCGTTGTCGTCGAAGAGCATTTCAGCAGAGCCATTGACATCCCAGTTGCTGGAAGGGCGCAGAGCAATGTTGAAGATGCCACCGTCTTCATTAATGGTGACCGTTCCGCAAGTCACTCCGGGAGGGTTCTCAGCAACGCACGTGGCTACGGGTCCATTGTGAGGGAGGCCCTCGGCGATGACATGATTGCGGTGGCGATAGGTAAGCGAAATTGTGGCGCGCGACCAGCCATCCCAGGTACCGGTAAGGTCGTTGGTGATAAACCTCTGGCCAAAGAAGTCAGGGTTAGGAACGCCAATAGAGCCGCTGCCTTCAAACGTGCCAGCGCCCGCTGCCGCATTCGTCGTAGTGAGCGCGCCCGCATAGTCGATGGTTTCATTGCCCGCTGTCGCAGGGGTCGACACCGTGGTGCCACTGGTCATGGTTGTGGTTCCGGGTTGCTGCACGTTCGAAAAGGTCACCTGGTCGGAGATGCTGAATTGCCGCGTTGCCTGCCAGACGATGCCGTAATCCGCAGCCGCGACCTTGCGCCTGGCTGTCGCGGTAGCCGTGTAGGTGATGCTGCGGGTGGTCTTCGCGAGCCCCTCGAAGTTATCGTAGTAAGAGGGTAGATTCATCTTCGCGCTGGTGTAACGAAAGTCGCCGTTCATCGAGAGATTCCTGATGCTGGCGCTCTGGAAGCGGAAGATTTCTGTCGGATAGAAGAAGCGCGTCGGCTGGGTACGCAGATAGCTGCTGATGACGGCGCAGGCCGGGTTGATAACCGGCAGGCCTCCGGGAGTGGTCGGCGCGGAGAGCGCAGGCGTCGTGCCAATGCTGTTGGCGTTGCATGCGCTGCTGGTTGCATAGGGCGCCAGGCTGTCGTAGTTCGCCAGCAGGGCAACTTTACTTCCGTCCGGCTCCTGTACGTTGTAGTACGAAGGATCCATGGTGAAGTAGGAGTCGGCTTTGTAATGATCGATCTGCTCTTCGAGGGTCAGGCGGGTGTCGCGCACGGGCTTCCAGTCGACGCCGCCGGTAAAATCGTCGGTCCCGTTTCTCTGATACTCCTGCAGCAGCACGTCGTAGGAACCGGCGAATTGATAGCCGCTGGGGCTGAGGCTCGGGCCTTCAAAGGTGTTGTGCGAGTACCCCACACGATAGGTCACCTTCGCCAGCGGGAGCAGCGTAAGATTGGTGTCTGTCATGCGGCGCACCGTGTTGTAGAGAAACGGCGACTGAAGAACCTGGGAGTACGGTAGGGAGCCGGTTGGCGCGGCGGTGGGCCCGATGGGAATCGACTGGCCCGACGGAATGTTCGGATTGCCCAGCAGATCGTAGTCGAAATACTGACGATCTCTTCTGAAAAGCCCGTTGAACTCGTAACGGTCGCCCTTATAAAAATCCATTTTGGCGAAGCTATAGGGATCCCCGCCAAACCCGCTGCCCACGGCAGTCAGTGAATCGAAGAGCGTGTCCTTTGCGCCCGGCAGAGCATGCATCACAAACGTCTCGTGCAGGATCCGCGGTCCCGATTGCTCGTTGACCAGCGTGTCGTACATCGCGCCGCTGCCGTCGACATTAGCGATGTGGCCCCCAAGATCGATGGACTCGTGGACGGAATATCCACTCGGAGCCGTCGACGGCTGTGCGTCGGGTGCCGGAGCCTGGGCGACTGTAACGCTCGTCATTAGAATGGCCACTCCAACGCCCCCGGCGGTACGCATGAACCTTGCGGCGGAGGGCTGTCGATTGGGGAGCCGCGAAAACCAGCCTGTCTTCTTCATAGGAAGCCTCACTTGAAAAACGTCGACCGAATCAAAATCCCGAAATTCTGCACAAACCTGTTACCGGATCCGGGCCGCGCCCCGCATGGCCAGCCCGGGATCCACGAACCCTATCTGAGGAACGCCTGGTTAATGTTTGAGCCGTGAATGTAGGTGTGGCAGCTGGTGCATGGCGCCAGTTCATCCGACCCCGCACCCATTCCGTTGATCGTGTGGTTGGCAACTCGGCTGTGGCACTGGTTGCATGTCGTGTTGATCGACGGCATGTTCAGCAGGCGGGCGTTTTGTGAACCGTGCGGCGTGTGGCAGCCCACGCATCCTTCCGCCTTGACCGCGGCGTGCTCATACACGAACGGTCCGCGGGTCTCGGCGTGGCATTTGGTGCAGACCGCGTTCTGATCGGCAGTGGACTTCAGGTTGTTGTTGCCGAAGGTGCCGTGCGGATCGTGGCAGTCGCTGCAGCTGACCGCGCCCTCATTCACCGGATGGTGGAAAGGCATATCGAATGCGGCCTTCTGGTCGCTATGACACTTGAAGCAGAGCTTCGGCTGTTCTGCGATCAACAGATGCTCGGGCGTTTCTGAATCGTGGACACTGTGGCAGCCGAGACAGCTGACGTTGGCTTTCGCGTGCGGAGAGCGGTCGAAGTTGGGGTGCGCGCCGGCGTGGCAGCCGAGGCAGGTCGCGGTGGCGTCTTTGGCGCTGAGCTTGTCGAAGCGTCGAATCTTCGTGATGTCGCCGCCCGCCTCGACGTGGGCTTTGCCTGGTCCGTGGCAGCTTTCGCAGGTCACGCCCTTGCCGGCATGTTCGAGGGCGAGCCGGGAATGAGGATTCGTGCCAAACTTCTTCACGACATCCGCGTGACAAGTGGCGCACGTATCCTGGCCGACGAAATCGGTCGCATCCGCTGCCGCCTTTGGTTGGGAAGCTACCGCTTGCTGCTGGCCTCTGAGCCTGGTTCCCGCGAACCCGGTCAATAGCAGAAGGCACGCGATGCTGGTAAGAATTCGACGCATGCGTATTCACCTCGCGCAGCGAGCAGTTCGCAATCCCTGGCTCGCTAAAATTACAGCTACATAACTGCTGGAGAATACGGTGTGCCACTATGGAACACAGTGATCTAAATCACAGAGCCACATTACTTTGTGTGCAGTGATTTGAATCACTTGGCTTGCGTGCCGGCATAACAAGTGATAAAGCCGGAAATCGCGCGGGGCCGGATTCTCAAATGCGCAGAAACTGTGCGGAATCAACAGCTGACGGCGAGGAACCGCAGCTGACGTTGTTTGGAGGTCCCAGGCGAGGAGCGTAATTATTCTGGTTCGCGCGTTTATGCGGAGATGGCGGATTTGGAAAGTTGCGGCATTGAGGTTTCTTCCGGCTCAATGTCACCCGACCACTGCCGCAACTGGCGAATCGCGCTGTTGACCAGCGCAGCAACCGCTGAGTCGACGATGGGGGTGAGTCGTGTTCCCCATTCGATCCGTTCCGGCTGCACGCCGAGCACGACGATGTGCTCGGGCGCACTGCCGCTCAACCGCATCGCACCGATCAGGTCTGAAAACCCCAGCAAATGCACGCTTTTCGATATGGGGAGATCGGCAATCTCGTCTCCCTCGAATCGCAAGAGCGTTCCGGGAGGGGCGCCGAGGTCAACGGCATCGATCGCCAGCAAGTGGGTTACGCCGTTGAGCGGATACAGCAGGTCCAGCCCTAAAGTGCCGCCCTCGATCAGAGAGATGGATTGCGGTACGCGACGGTCGGCCTGCATCAGCTGAAGAACCACCATGCCAACGGCGTCGTCGGCGCGCATCAGGTTGCCCAGACCGAGGACAGCGATCCGGGGCGAAGGAATGTGGGCAGGCATCTATCGATCCCAGTCCCGAGTGCGATGAATTTTGCGTTTGCCGAAGAGGTGCCGCGGCTCGAGCCTGGCGATTTGCATTTCCTCGTCGATGGTTTCATCGTCGACGAATTTGTAACCGCTGAAGATACTTTCCATCTCGGCGTTGCGCTCGGTCATGGCCACCAGCACGGCGCTGTAGACGTGGTGGATGAAGAACGCCATGAGGAAGAACAGGAAGAGGAAGTGAATCATGCGGATCCACTGGATGTCGATGATGCGAGGAATCCAGCCAACAAAAAACCTCAGGGTCGGCGAGCCTTCCACGGTCGCAAATAATACGAGGCCGGTGACACATTCGCACGCGATAAGGAAATAGACGACGATGTAGGTAAGCCCCGCCAGCGTGTTGTGGCCGATCTGCTCGAACGGCTTCCGCTGCTGGAAGGTGTAGTAGCGGAACATCGCCTTCAGGCTGCGCCACTGACGGTGCGTGAGAGGCAGGAACTGACGCCAGCGAGCCCAGTGGTTGCCGGCAAAGAACCAATAGACGCGCACGATGAGCGCCCCGATCAGCTCGAATCCAGCCAATTCATGGATAAAACGCACTGTACCCATCGTCCAGGAGCGCGGCCCTGGAAAGATCAGGAAGGGGTGATTCAGGTAAAGGCCGGTCCAGGTAAGAACCGTGACCGCGGCCACGATGCCCCAGTGGGCGAGGCGGACTGGCAGTTCCCACACATATACCGGTACGAGGTGCTCCTCGTCCGCGGCGACGTGCTTCTTCACAGGCGCGGGACGAACGATGGCGGCCATCACCGGCCTCCCTGCAGCACCGCCTCGTTTTCGGCCACAGGATCCGGAGGAAGCGACGTGGGTCCCTCCGGGTCCTTCACAGCCACAACGTTGCGGCCGTAGCTGCGTTTGTTGCCGTCGACCACGTGTACGGCACAGGCCAGGCACGGATCGAAGGAGTGAACCGTGCGAAGCACCTCGAGCGGGCGCTCCGGGTCGGCGATCGGCGTGTTCAGTAACGCCGCTTCGTACGCTCCCCGCTGGCGATGCGCATCGCGTGGTCCGGCATTCCATGTAGATGGCACAATCGCCTGGTAGTTGACGATCTTCTTGTCCTCGATTTCGACCCAGTGTCCGAGCGAGCCGCGCGGCGCTTCTTCCAGTCCAAAACCCGCACAGTTTTTCGGCCAGCTCTCCGGATCCCATTTGTCACCGTTATGGATACGAACGTCGCCGTGCGCCATATTGTCGTCCAGCTGTGCGATCCAGACGGGAAGCTTCTGGACTACGATGTCGGCCTCGATGGCCCGGGCCGCGATTCGGCCGAGGGTCGAGTAAAGCACCGTCGGCGGCGCGTTGAAGTGCGCGAGAACGCCGTCCACCGTCTTCTTCACCTGCGCGTCGCCGGATGCATAGGCGATCAGCGTGCGCGCCAGTGGCCCCACTTCCATCGGCTTATCGTCATAACGAGGCGACTTCAGCCAGGAGTATTTCGCATCCGTATCCAGTTGCTGGAACGGCGGCTTCGGTCCGGAGTATTTTGGATTGGTTTCGCCCTCGGCGGGACGCCGGCTGACCTTGTCGCCATCCGAGTACTCGTACCAGGAATGCGTGACGTATTCAGCGACCTTCCCGGGATCAAGGGGATGCACGGTGGAGAGATCGCGATTGAGGATTACGCCCCGCGGATAAGCAAACCCTGCCGGATCGTTAATGTTGCCGGAAGGAAGGTCCCCGTAGGCCATGAAGTTGCCAAGGCCTTCGCCGTAGCCGAACCACTCCTTGTAGAAGCCGGCAATAGCGAGGACATCGGGCACATAGACCTGCTCCACGAAGGTTTTGGCGCGAGCCGCAAGCTCATTAAAGAGCGTGATGCGCTCCGGATTTATAACGGCTTCCGGCTCGTTGCCATCGATTGCGGTAGACATCCCACCCACCAAGTAGGTCTGCAGGTGTGGATTTTTACCGCCCAGGACCGCGTGGATGCGAATAAAATCCCGCTGCATATCAAGCGCTTCGATGTAATGCGCGACAGCGAGCAGGTTCGCTTCCGGCGGCAGTTGGTAAGCAGGGTGTCCCCAGTCACCGCTGCTAAAGAGGCTCAACTGCCGGCTGGCAACCAACACCTTGACGCGGTCCTGGACACCCTTAAAGTAGACAGTGCTCGACTTTGGCCATTCCGAGATCGACTGCGCAAGCTGCGAAGTCTTTGCCGGATCGGCCTTCAAGGCTAAGGTCACATCGACCCAGTCGAGCGCATGAAGATGGTAGAAGTGAACAACGTGATCCTGGACGTTCTGCGCGCCCGCGATAATGTTGCGCACGAGCCGCGCGTTGTCGGGAATATCGATGCCGAGAGCATTTTCGACGGCGCGCACCGAGGCCAGGGCGTGCACCGTGGTGCAAACGCCACAGATGCGCTGCGCCCAGATCCACGCCTCGCGCGGATCGCGGCCGCGTAGGATGAGCTCGATGCCACGGAACATGGTGCCGGAGCTCCAGGCGTCGGTGACGCGGCCTCCGTTGACTTCGGCCTCAATGCGAAGGTGGCCCTCGATGCGGGTTACGGGATCAATGACGACGCGTGCCATTTCAGTGCACCTCCGTCGTGGTCTTTACGGTTTTGTCTTCTTCGTGCGGTGAAACATCGTCGTCTCCCGGATGGAAATGATCCCGGACGACATGCCCGACCGCATGGGCAGCGGTCGCCGCAGCGACACCCGCCACAACCGTCCAGCCGATTTCGCCGGCAGTGACATCGACTCCAAACCCTGCTGGATGCGGCAGCCGTTCGTAGAACGGTGACTTCGTATCCCAGAAGCGTGATGACGCGCAAGCAATGCAGCCGTGCCCGGACTTCACCGGCCAGCTGGTCGAGTTATTCCAGCGCACCGTTGGGCAGTTGTAGTTTGCCTCCGGTCCCTTGCAGCCCATTTTGAAGAGGCACCATCCCTTGCGATGGCCCTCATCGCCCCAGGCCTGCACATAACGGCCGGCGTCGTAGTGGGCCCGGCGCTCGCACTGATCGTGAATGAGCTGCCCGTAGGCGAACAGCGGGCGGCCTTCGCCATCGAGCGCGGGCAGCACGCCGAACGTGAGATAGTGCACCAGCACGGCAGCGGTGTTGACGGAGTTCTGTGGGCAACCGGGAAGGTTGACAACCTCGAGTCCGGGCACCGCCTCATGCAGTCCCAGCGCTCCAGTGGGATTGGGATTCGACCTTACCAGGCCGCCGTCCCACGCGCATGCGCCCACCGCAATGGTGGCTGCGGCGCTGCCGCAAACTTCGCGCGCGATGTCGAGAGCCGTGCGTCCGCCGATGGTGCAGTACACGCCGTCATCGGCCGTAGGAATCGCGCCTTCCACGATGACGAGGTACTTGCCTTTCTCCTCTTTCACCACTCTCTGCAGGGCCGCTTCAGCGTGCTTGCCATAGCCTGCCATGATGGTCTCGTGATATTCGAGCGAGAGCGTCTCGAGAACAATGTCTTCAATGGTGGGGTGCGGCGAGCGCAGCATCGATTCCGTGTTGCCGGCGCAGTCCTGAAACTCGAGCCAAACCAACACTGGTTTGCGCTTCTGCCCCAGCGCCGCGGCGATGTTCTGCGCGTAGGAGGTGGGCAGGGCGAGCGTGGCCGCCATCGTGCCGCAGAACTCCATAAAGCGTCTGCGCGAGATGCCGCGCCGTTCACACGTCTCCAGAACTGATTGTTCTATGGCCATTCGTGTTCTCCTGCCTGCTTTGGTGGAATCCTGGGAATTGGACTCCGGGGATTGCAGACAGACCGTAGCTTTGGGGAAAAACGCTTGTATGTGATCGCCATCACCAGAGGCGGATTTCTGTTTGCCTTCCAGCTTCAGACATTAAGCATCAGACAGGGATCGTTCTCTCGTGACCGCCGTCACAGGCCCTTGTGCCCGAAGTCACAGACCCGGTGCGGGCACGGCAGCAGACTCTCCGGCAGGAGGTTTTTCGCCATGAAAACCCTCGAAGAAACTGTTTCCAGCAAGCGCGCCTTTGTGGTCCCGGACAAGATTCTGGTGGCAACGGATCTGGGCGATACCGACTATCTGATTCCGCACGCGGTGGCTCAGGCACGCGCATGCGGCAGCGCCCTGACCCTTGTGCATGTGATTCCGCCAGGCCAGGCGGTTCCCCTGGACGCCAGCGCTATTCCCTACCTCGATGTAGCGGAAATGACGCAGGAGGCGGAGCAGACATTGAACCGCGTAGCCGCCCAGGCCCAAGCCAGCGGCATTCCCTGCGATGTCATCGTGATGGAAGGGAACCCGCGCGAGCAACTCACGGCCCTGGCGCGCGAGACCCGAGCCGGACGGATCATCGCCGGAACCCACGGGCGGCGTCACTTAAAGAAACTGCTCCTCGGCTCCGTCGCCCACGAGATTCTTCGCTCCGCCGAGGTGCCGGTCTGCACCATCGGCCCGCACGCGCATGAGGCTTCATCTTTCGGCGCCCCACGCAAAATCCTCCATCCCGTCTCTCTATGCGCCGGATTCGAGGAGAGCGCTCGCATGGCCATCGAGATGGCGCAGTTCTATCGGGCTGACATTACGCTGCTGCACGTGCTGCCGCGCACCACACATGGCCAGCCGGACGCGGATCGCGTTGTGGAATGGACCACTGTGGAGCTGCGACGCCTGGTCCCGGAAGAAGCACCGCTCTGGAGCCAGGTGACGGTGCAGGTGGAGATCGGCGACGTCGTCGAAGAAACCCTGAATGTCGCAGCCGAGCTCAATGCAGACCTGATCGTGCTGGGGGTCAAAAGCGAGGTCGCGTTCTGGCCGATTCGCGGCGATGACACGGTCTACAACATCATCTCGCAGGCGAAATCACCGGTGCTAAGTGTGCGTCACGCGAGGGGTACAGGAGGTTAACTCCGCCGGAAGGAGGACTTATGAACACCGACCGCGGAGAAGTAAGCACGGGGATCGCGGCCATCCGGTGGTTAGCACGCGGCTTCGGGCTGCTGATTTCAGGATTTCTGCTCTTCATGTTCATTGGAGAAACCGGGGAGGGGCATCTTCGGAATCCGGCCACTTCCGCGTGACCTGGCCCCGTTTTCCGTCCAATTGACTATACGAGATTCATAGTCGCCGTCGGGGCGGCGGGAAAGTGGGAAACGCCAACGGCGTTTTCCAAGCGGGCGCAGCCCGCGTCTTTTCCACG
>Ga0182012_10000077_pt1 | contig 101536 bp, 100 predicted proteins | sample 612S2SmetaG_FD_120486 | JGI IMG/M metagenome (GOLD analysis project Ga0182012, IMG submission 120486) | Permafrost microbial communities from Stordalen Mire, Sweden - 612S2S metaG | ecosystem: Environmental > Terrestrial > Soil > Wetlands > Permafrost | place: Sweden: Stordalen | collected... | reverse complement strand
TGCGCAGCTGCTGTCGTCGCTGATCCGCTTCAACACGGTCAATCCGCCGGGCAACGAGGCGCCGGCCCAGGAGTACCTGCACGCTCACCTGTCGGCTGCGGGCTTTGAGTGCGAGCTATTGAGCGCCGAGCCCGGCCGACCCAACCTCCTGGCCCGGCTGACGGGCAAGGCGCCGGGCCCCACCCTGTGTTACCTGGGCCACGTCGACACGGTCCTCGCCAACTCCGCCGAGTGGACCCACGATCCCTGGTCCGGCGATGTCATCGACGGGTTTCTGTGGGGTCGCGGCGCGATCGACATGAAGTCGCAGGTGGCTGCCGAGATCGCGGCATGCGCCGCCCTGGCGCGGTCGGGCTGGCGCCCGGCGCGCGGCGAGCTGCTGATCGCCGCCGTCGTCGACGAGGAGACCGGCGGGTCTCTGGGCGCGCAGTGGTTGACCGGCGAGCACCCCGACAGGGTTCGTTGTGACCTGCTGATCAACGAGGGCGGCGGCGCGGTGTTCGAGTACCGGGGCCGGCGCTGCTACGGGGTGTGCTGCGCGGAGAAGGGCGTGTTCCGCTTCACCATCACCACAGCCGGCGTCGCCGGGCACGCTTCGATGCCCGGCATGGGCGAGAACGCGCTGCTCAAGATGGCGCCCGTGCTGGAGCGCCTGGGGGCGCGCCAGCCCACCTACACGCTCACCGAGGAGCCGCTCGCGTTCCTGCGCGGCCTGGGCGAGGACCCCACCGATCCCGCCGGCGCGATCGCGGAACTGCGAAGCGACGACGCGCGGCTGGCCACCATGTTCGAGCCGATGTTCGGCGTCACCTTCACGCCCACCAGGATCCGGGCCTCGGAGAAGGTCAACGTGATCCCCGGCAGCGCCGAGCTGAAGGTGGACTGCCGAGTGCCGCCGGGCCTGGGGCGCGCCGAGGTGATGGCCGGCATCGCCGAGGTGCTGGGCGAGGAGCAGGATCGCGTGAGTATCGACTTCACCGAGGAGGTGATGGGCAACCGCTCGCCGATCGACTCCCAGCTGATGAGCACCATCGCCCGCTGGGTATCCGAGCAGGATCCCGGCGCCGAGGTGGTCCCGGTGATCCTGCCCGGCTTCACCGACTCGCGCCACTTCCGCACCGCGTTCCCCGACTGCGTGGCCTACGGATTCTTCCCGCAGCGCCACCAGAGCATGATGGAGGGCGCGCCGCTGATTCACGGAGCCGACGAGCGCATCGACGTCCGCGACCTGAAGCTGGCGGCGGAGTGCTACGCGGATCTGGCCGTGCGTCTGCTCGGCTGAGCTCGCCTGCGTGGCTGGGCCGGCGATGAGAGGATTCGACCAGCCATTGGACTTACGGGCGCACAGGGCCCATAATGCGCTTCATGCCAAGGATGGTTGATCTGCTGCAGGGGGTGCGCTCGTGAGCAAAGCCGCTGCGCCGGCGCCCGCAGGGACCAACTCGGGCACGTCCGGCGCTCGGGCCGGGGCCGGCACAACCGCGAGCGGCACGCCCGACACGGCTGCCGCGCACTCCGGACACGCCTCGGTGGCGCATCCGGCCCTGTCGCACGCGCTCGCGCACGCTGTGACGGTGCACGAAACGGTCTCCGCGCCGGCGGCGCAGACGTCATTCGCCCAGGAACTGCAGACGTGGGCCATCAACTGGGAGCCCGTCGTGGCGATCCTGTTCTTCGTCGCGATCATCGTGGTGATGTGGCGGATGCTGAAGGTGATGCCGCGCGTCAAGCCGCAGCAGATCAAGCCCTCCTCCGGCAAATCGGTCACGTTCGCCGACATCGCGGGCGTCGATGAGGCCAAGGCGGAGCTGCAGGAGATCGTGGACTTCCTGCGGGACCCAAAGGCGTTCCACGCGATGGGCGCCAAAGTGCCCAAGGGCATCCTGCTGCACGGCCCCCCGGGGACCGGCAAGACACTGCTGGCCAAGGCGGTGGCCAACGAGTCGGGCGCGCACTTCTTCGCGCAGTCCGCAGCTTCGTTCGTGGAGATGTTCGCGGGGCTGGGCGCTGCGCGCATCCGCAGGCTCTTCGCGGTGGCGCGCAAACACGAACCGGCGATCATCTTCATCGACGAGCTCGACGCCGTGGGCGGCAAGCGCGGGATGGACATCTCGGGCGAGAAGGACCAGACGCTCAACCAGCTGCTCGTGGAGATGGACGGCTTCTCAAGCAGCGGGCGAGTCGTGGTCATAGCCGCCAGCAACCTGCTGGAGAAGCTCGACCCCGCGCTGCTTCGCCCCGGGCGCTTCGATCGTCAGGTGTTCGTTGTGCCCCCTGATGTCAGGGGGCGCCTGGGAGTGCTGCAGGTACACACGCGCGACAAGCCCATGGGCGACGTGGACCTCGGCCTGGTCGCACAGCAGACCAGCGGCCTCACCGGTGCGGACCTGGCCAACATCTGCAACGAGGCAGCGATCTTCGCCACGCGCCGCGGCGCGAGCGAGATCTCCAGCACGGACTTCGACTCGGCGCTCGAGCGCGTGATCGCGGGCGTGCAGTCCAAGCGAGTGCTCAACGCCCACGAGAAGCGCGTGGTGGCCTACCACGAGGCCGGTCATGCGCTGTGCGGCGAGCTGCTGCCATCGGTCGACAGGGTCCACAAGATCTCGATCGTGCCGCGTGGGCGCGCGCTCGGCTACACGCTGAACCTGCCCGCCGAGGACCGCTACCTGAAGACGCGCGAGGAGCTGCTGGACTACATGACCGTGCTGCTCGGCGGCCGTGTCGCCGAGCAGGTCGTGTTCGGCGCGATCACCACCGGGGCATCGGACGATCTCAAACGCGTGGCCGAGATCTCGCATTCGATGGTTCACGACTTCGCCATGGGCACCGCCGGAGTGGGCCGCTCGCCGGAAGGCGGCGTGCGCCTGTCGGAGACCACGCTGCGCATCCGCGACGAGGAGCGTCAGGACCTGATCGAAGAGGCGCGCCGCGCCGCCCAGAAGCTGATCGTCGCCCACCGCACGCAGCTGGACGCGCTGGCGGACGAGCTGCTCGAGGGCGAGGTGCTGGACCGCGAGGCGATCGATCGCATCATGAAGGGCATCCCGCGCCTGGAGCGCGCGCCCGGAGTGGGGCTGCGCGTGGTCGCGGCAACGGAGGCGCCGCGCCTGGCGCCCCCCGCTCCGTTCCCCCGGCACGAGCCCACCGGCGGGGACGGCAGCGCACGCCTATAGACTGCGGCTCATGTTCAGCCGCATCGACCACATCGGCGTGGCCGTCGAGGAGATCGATCCAGCGATGGAGATCTACCGCGACGGCTTCCAGCTGCAGGTCGCCCACCGCGAGGTGGTGGCCGAGCAGGGGGTGGAGGCAGTTCTGCTGGACGTGGGAGACGGTCACGTGGAGCTGCTCGCGCCGCTCTCGCCCGACACACCGGTGGGCAAGTTCCTCGCCAAGCAGGGCCCCGGCCTGCATCACGTGGCCTACCAGGTCGAGGACATCGAGCAGGCGCTGGAGAGCTGCAAGCGCTCCGGTCTGCGGCTGATCGACGAGCGCCCGCGCACCGGCATCCGCGGCTCGCGCGTGGCCTTCATGCATCCGCGCGCCACCGGCGGCGTGCTCACCGAGATCGTGCAGCCGGCGGAGGGTCATTGATGTCACCGTCGGCAAGACGCATAAGCGTGGGCTTCAAGGGCGGGCAGGTGCTCGCGGTGCGCGTGTCCGACAGCGAGCTCTCCTCGCTGTACGACGCCCTGCCGGGCGGTGGGTGGCACGAGTGCCGCAGCGAGGACGGCCCGGTCCGGATCGACCTCGGGCAGGTCGTCTACATCAGCGCGGAGAGTGATGAGCTCCGCGTCGGCTTCTCCTAGGGCACTCCTTGGCCGGCGCCATGCTGCGTCCTCGCTCGCCGGCGTGCGCGCACGCCACGCTCCCTGCGTCCCTGCCTGGCTTGGCCAACGGCCGGCCTGGCGGTGAGGCGCCATGACGCTTGACGAGCGGGGCCTTCGCATCGCCCGCACTGTGGGCCACACGCCGCGCACGGAGCGGAGCGTGGCGCGCTTCTCGCGGCTCGGGCAGCACGGCGGCGTTTGGCTTGCGATCGGGCTGGCCGGGCAGGCGCTGGACGCGCCACGCCGGCCGGCGTGGCGGCGGGCGCTGCTCACCGTGACGGGCACCTACGCGCTGAACACCGCCATCAAGCTCGTCGTGAGAAGGCGCCGCCCAGCTTTCGAGGGGCTGCCCGCGCTGACGGACACGCCCACCCAGCTGAGCTTCCCGAGCGCCCACTCCGCCACGTCATTCGCCGGCGCGCTCGCATACTCGCGGCTGGGCCTGCCCGCCGCGCCGCTCTACGCGCTCGCCGGCACGCTCGCTGTCTCGCGCCTGTATCTGGGGGTGCACTACCCCTCTGACATCATCGCCGGGGCGCTGCTGGGTAGCGCGGTCGCGGGCTGCCTCGCCGGAGCGCAGGGAGCACCCGAGGCGGCTGGGCCGCCCGGGGCGGCTGGGGCAGCCGGTGCGCCCTCGGCGCCTGGAGCGGCCGGCGCGCCCGAGGCGGCTGGAGCGCCCGGGAGGGCTGCAGCGCCGGGAGCGCCAGCGTGAGCACCCCGATCGGCATCGTGGGTATGCCCAACGCGGGCAAGTCCTCGCTGTTCAACGCGCTCACCCGGGCGGGCGCGGAGGCGGCCAACTATCCGTTCACCACGATCGAGCCGAACGTCGCGGTGGTGCCGGTGCGCGACGAGCGCCTGGAGCAGGTTGCACGCACGGTGGGCGCGTCGGAGATCGTGTGGGACACGATCGACTTCCACGACATCGCCGGCCTGGTGGCGGGCGCTCACGAGGGCGAGGGGCTCGGCAACCGCTTCCTGGCCAACATCCGCGAGACGCACGCCATCCTGCACGTGGTGCGCGCGCACGGCGATGAGAACGTGATCCATCCGGAGGGGCGCGTGGATCCCATGAAGGACATCGAGACGATCGAGACGGAGCTGGTGCTGGCGGATCTCGAGCAGGCCGAGCGCCGGGTGGAGCGCGTGGCCAAAGGAGCAAAAGGCGGCGACCGCGCGGCAATCGCCGAGGAGGCGTGGCTGCGTGCTGTCATCGGCGAGCTGTCCGCTGGGCGCCCCGCGCGCGGCGTGCCGGTCCCCGAGGAGGCCCCGCGCGCGGCGCGCGAGCTGGGATCGCTCACCGCCAAGCCGGTGCTGTTCGTGGCCAACGTGGACGAGGGCAGCGAGGAGGTGCCGGCGGAGATCGCAGCGCACGCGGCCGCGCAGGGCGCACGCGCGGTGGCTGTCTCATCGCGCATCGAGTCAGAGCTCGCGGAGCTGGAGGAGGAGGAAGCTGCGGCGATGCGCGCGGAGCTCGGCGTGAGCGAGTCGAGCCTCGCGCGGGTGGTGCGCGAGGCGTTCGCGCTGCTGGAGCTGATCGCGTTCTTCACCGCCGGCGAGGCCAAGCCCGCGCAGTCCTGGCATCTGCATCAGGGCCTCAGCGCATGGCACGCTGCCGGCGAGATCCACACGGACATCCAGAAGGGCTTCGTGCGCGCAGAGGTGATCGGCTGGAGCGAGCTGGTGGACGCGGGCGGCTACGCTGCGGCGCGCGACCGCGGCACGCTGCGGATCGAGGGGCGCGACTACGTGATGCGCGACGGCGAGGTGATCTCCATCCGCTTCACACCCTGACCGCGTCCGGAAGCCGGCCAATCCCCCGGCTGGGCCGTCCGCTCGGCTGGGCCGTCCGCTCGGCCTCTGCGGTCAGGCGCCGCCGCCGGCCAGTCGCTCGAGGCGGCCGGCCAGCCTGCCCATCCCGAGCTTCGCTGCCGCAGCCGCTCCCGCCGCGTGGTCGTTGGGGCGGTCCGGCGGCACGCCGACCTCGAAGCCCTGCAGCGTGGCGATCAGCTTGAAGTCGCGCAGCTGCGCGGCGTTCTCGCACAGCGCTGTGACGATGCGCGGTGTCATCGCCGCTCCCCCGGCCAGGTCCTGCCCGGCCGCGCGTGCGGCCGCGGCGGCGAGCACGCCCTCGAGGGTGCCGTGCTCGGCGAGCAGCCGCGCGGCGGTCTTCGCTCCCACGCCCGGCGCACCGGGGAGCCCGTCGGAGGGATCGCCGCGCAGAGCGATCAGGTCGGGCACCTGCGCGGGGTCCACGCCATAGCGCTCGCGCACCTGCGCGGGGCCGATCTCCGTGCGCTCCTTGCCCCGGCCCACCTCGGCCACCACGCGCACGCTCTCGGTCACAGCGCCGTACAGGTCCCTGTCGCCGCTCAGCAGCAGCGCCTGCCCGCCCGCGCGCTCCTCCGCGAGCGCATAGGAGAACATCACGTCGTCCGCCTCCAGCGTGTCGCTGCCCGCGTGCGTCCAGCCCATGCTCTCGAGCAGCGCGGGCGCCTTCTGCCACTGCTCTGCAAGCTCGCGGGGCATCGGGTCGCGGTGCGCGTGGTAGGGCGCGTAGAGCGCCACCCGATAGTCCGCCTGCTCCGCGCCCATGCACGCCACCACGCCGCGCGGGCTGCGCGCCGGCAGGCGCGCCTCATCAAAAAACGACAGGATCGCGTTGACGGTCCCCAGCAGCGCGTTCACCGGACGCCCGTCCGTGCCGGTGATCGACCGCGGCAGCGCGAAGAACGAGCGATAGAGCAGCCAGGGAACGTCGGCTATCAGCAGCGGGCGGGGCATCGCAGGGCCCAGCCTACGCTGCCGCGGCTCATCCGCGACCGGCTCTCAGCCCTCAACCATCCAGCAGTTTTCCGTCCACTTCAGATGGTTGGGTGCCCCAGCGATCAGCGGCGCGGGCAGGTTGATGCTCGCCTGATCGCCGCTCACCACGACGCGCGCCGCTGCTATCGCGCGGCGCTCCGCGCGCAGCTGCGCGCGCACCCCCGGGGTGTGCAGCATCCGCGAGAGCTTGGCGTTCCAGCGCTGTTCGCAGCTGCGGTGGCGAATGGTGGCGCGCATGGGCGAGTTCAGGATCGTGCACGCCGCCGCGCCGTCGCCGGTGAGCTCGGCCGTGACGAATCTGGTGCTCGCGCTCCTGACCCAGGCGATCTGTTCGGGTGTGCCAACCGAGCCCTGCGACGCGCTCGCGCCGGCGGCAGTCACAAGCGGAGCGCCGCAGCACAGCAGCGCGAGAATCGAGCGGCGCATCATGGCGTTGAGATCCTCCTGGCGGGATTTTGCACTTGCGGGGCACACTACGACATCGGCCCTGAGGCCACGGACGGTTGTTCGACGGTGCGCGCGCCTACCCTGCCGCGGCGCCGCCGTCCAGGGACTCCACCGCCACGCCCGGCGCCTGCGCACCGCCCTGCGGGGTGGTTGACGCTGCGGGAGTCACCGGCGCCGGCGCGGTGGCGGGTGGCGCTTCGGTGACGGGTGCCGTGCTCTCGGGCACGTTCGGGCGCCCGCTCAGGTCCGGCTCTGCGCTGATCGCCGTGCCGTTCTCCACGCTGAAGTAAGCCCACGTGCTGGTCAGTCCCAGGCGCGCCGCCAGTTCGGGGCCGCTCAGCTGCGTGTCACCCGCGCTGCCCAGTATCTCGGCAGAGACGATCCGTGGGGAGACCCCGCGCTGGAGCACCTCCACGCCGCGGAAGGAGCCACGCACGAGTCCCCGCAGCAGCCGCGAGGCTGAGGCGAAGGAGAACGAGCGCTTCCACTCGAACGCCGCGCCGCCGCTGTAGGGGTCCGCCACGCCCACCAGCCAGGGCTGCGGCGAGGCGCCGATGAACGAGTTCTGGATCGACTCGGTCATGCCGCCGCTGCTCGCAAAGAAGTACGTGGTGGCGGGCTTGCCCGCGTAGAGCACGATCTGCCCCGCCGTGTCGCGCACCGCCGCGTTGCTCGACGCTGTTTCCGCCGCCGCTCCCAGGTACATCTGCGAGCGCGTGTCCGCGTACACGTCAAAGCGCGATCCGCCCGCATCCGTCGTCAGCGCGTACGTGCGGCTCGCGATCGCCTGAGCCTCAAGCGCCGCCAGCGGCCAGCTCGAGGGCATCTCCGCAGCCACCACGCCGCGCACGTAGCGTTCCAGTGGCAGGCTGATCACGTGCGAGCCGTCCAGCACCTTGATCACCGCGCCAGCCGGCGCGCTGCCCAGCGTTGTGCCCGTGTAGTAGTGCGCCAGTATCTGCTCGTAGGTCCAGCCGTGGCGCGCGTAGCCCGCCGCGCCGTACTGGCTCATGCCGACGCCATGGCCGTCGCCGGTGCCTTCCACGATCAGCGTCGAGGCAAGCGCCGGAGAGGTCCACACCGCGGCGCAGAGCAGTCCCAAGGCCAGCGCCCGCGCTGCGCGACGCCATGCTGACGCGAGCCCAGGGCGATGATAGGTTGAGCTCATGGCCGCCCACCGTTCCCGCCCGCGCAACCGAGCAGATGCCGTGGCGCCCGGTTCGGCACGCGTGGCGCGAGGTGTGGGGGAGGGACCCATGGTTTCCCGGTCGTCCGCCGCGGGGTATCAGGTGAGCGCTGCACGATGAATACCGTCGACCTCCAGCGCTCGGTCCTTGAGAGCGTCCCAACGGATCTCTTCATCGGCGGGCAATGGCGCGCCGCCGAGGGCGCAGGCACGCTCCCCGTGGAGGACCCCGCCACCGGCCAGACGCTCGTGGAGGTCGCCGACGGGCAGCCCTCCGACGCGATGGCCGCCCTGGCCGCGGCGTCTGACGCTCAGAAGGAGTGGGGCGCGCACCCGCCGCGCGAGCGCGGAGAGATCCTGCGCCGCGCATTCCAGGCCATCGTCGAGAAAACCGACGAGCTGGCGCTGCTGATGACGCTCGAGATGGGCAAGTCCCTGGCCGAGTCGCGCGCGGAGATCACCTACGCGGCGGAGTTCTTCCGCTGGTTCAGCGAGGAGGCCGTGCGCATACACGGCCGCTACATGACCAACACCACCGGCAAGGGCCGCGTGCTCACCATGCGCCAGCCGGTGGGGCCGTGCGTGTTCGTCACGCCGTGGAACTTCCCAACCGCCATGGGAACGCGCAAGATGGCGCCCGCCATCGCCGCCGGCTGCACCATGGTGGTGAAGCCCGCGCAGCAGACGCCGCTGTCGATGCTCGCGCTCGCGCAGATCCTGCAGCACGCGGGCCTGCCCGACGGCGTGCTCAACGTGATCACCTCGCGCAGGTCCGGCGCGGTGATCGAACCGCTGCTCAAGGACCCGCGCACGCGCAAGCTGTCCTTCACCGGGTCCACCGAGGTTGGTCGCACCCTGATCGAACAGTCGGCCCAGCAGGTGCTGCGCGTCTCCATGGAGCTCGGCGGCAACGCTCCGTTCCTGGTGTTCGAGGACGCAGACCTCGACGCCGCCGTGGAGGGCGCCATGCTCGCCAAGATGCGAAACGTCGGCGAGGCGTGCACGGCCGCCAACCGCTTTCACGTGCACCAGTCCGTGGCACAGGAGTTTGCCGAGCGGCTTGCCGAGCGCATGGGCGCCATGAAGGTAGGCCCGGGCACCGACCCCGACGTGCAGGTGGGCCCGCTGATCGACGACAACCAGCGCCAGAAGGTGGCAGAGCTGGTGAGCGACGCCGTCAGCCGCGGCGCTCGCGCCATCACCGGCGGCAGCGCCATCGACGGCGCCGGCTACTTCTTCGAGCCCACCGTGCTCACCCAGGTGCCAGCCGACGCGCGCCTGTTCTCCGAGGAGATCTTCGGTCCCGTAGCGCCGGTGGCCAGCTTCTCAAGCGAGCAGCAGGCCATCGACGCCGCCAACCTCACCGAGTACGGACTGGTCGCCTACGTGTACACACGTGATCTGTCGCGCGCCTTTCGCGTGTGTGAGGCAATCGAAACCGGCATGATCGGTCTCAACCAGGGCGTCGTGTCGAACGCCGCCGCCCCCTTCGGCGGCGTCAAGGCATCAGGCTTCGGCCGCGAGGGCGGCTTCGAGGGCATCGGCGAGTACCTCGAGACCAAGTATGTGGCCATGAGCCTGTAGGGGGGCGGGGCAGTCGGGTGCGCCGCGCAGGTTCAGCCGTCGCCGAGTCGCACCTCGGCGACGTAGCTCCTGCGCGCGCCGTCAAGGCCGCTTGCGGTGACGGTCACACGCGCCCGGGCTGTGCGGCCTGAGCGCAGTTCGTCCTTCGCCAAGGCGAGCTGCGCGGCCGAGAGCGCCAGCTCGAGCGTCTGGGAATGTCCCGCCGAGAGCGCGGCCTGCGCCCGGGCCTGCGCTGCGCCGTTGGCGGGTTCAGGCGGGCCGACGGATGCCTGCGCGTCGAGCAGGCAGCTCTGGTTGCAGCCGAGCGTCAGCCGCAGGCGGCCGTTCTGCATGCGGAGATCCTGCTCCTCTGCAACGGAGGCGGTCAGCAGGAATGCGCGCCGTCCGGCGATCCCTGGGCCGCCGGACACTGCCGGTGCGAGCGGCGGTTCCGCCGGTGCCACGTACCCCGGCGGGTTGGACGCGGGGCCGGGCGCGGGGTCGGTCGGGAGGATCAGCGGCGGCCGCGGCGCCTGTTCGAATTCGAAGTCTTCTTCCAGATTGCCCAGACCCGGGGCTTCTTCGCGCACATCGGGGCGTTTGTCGGGCCTGCCGTCAGTCTTGGGGTTCAGGCGCGCGTCGCTCAGGAAGTCGTCCTCCACGAACTTCAGGTAGGCGTCGTGGCTGAGCTGCTGGTGGTCGATGTACCCGGCCTTGGCGTAGGGGCTGATCACCAGGCCCGGCACACGCAGGCCGTAGCCGTTTTCATCGACGTCGGGCGGCACCACGTGGTCGTAGAAGCCTCCCCAGTCATCCCAGGAGATGAAGATCGCCGTGCTGCCCCAGCAGGGGCTGCGCATGATCGAGTTGACCAGCGTGGTGACGTATGCCTGCCCGGCTGAGATGAGCGCCGGCGGGTGCTCGGACACGGGGCCGCTGGGATCGATCCAGGACACCGCCGGCAGGTCGCAGGCGCTCTGATCGTGCACCGCCGTATAGAAGTCGTTCAGGGATTGGATGTTCCCGCGCTGATCGTCTTCCGCGACGTCCGTGAAGTCCGCCAGCGGGTTCCAGATCCCGCCGGTCTTGGGCCCCTGCATCACGGGGCTGCAGGTGACCGCTTCGTCGTTCTCGCAGTCGGGCTCCGTGCCTTCGAAGATGTAGTAACCCCAGCTCACGCCGTATTTGTGCAGCAGGTAGGTGAGATCGGTCCAGGCGTACGTCGTGTGCGGGTCGATTTCGGGGTCGTGCCCTCCCAGCGAGTTGACGCAGCGCAGCGGATCGGTGTCGCCGTCCGGGCAGGTGGCAGACCACGCCGAGACCAGGTAGCGGTGCTCGGGCTCGCTCCAGGACGCGGCGGACTCGAACATGTTGTCCTGCAGCACGTAGCTCTGCGCGTAGGTCCAGTAGTTGGGGATCTGTCGCGCATCGTGGTAGCCCATCGCGTCCAGACAGGCGGCTTCTTCTCCGCCTTCCCTGCACGCCACGCAAGCCGGCTCGCCTGCCGTGCAGTGCAGCGCGGACTCCACCTGTTCCACGAAGCCGTCCATCTGGCCGCCGTCGATGTCCGCTTTCGCCGCGGCGGTGCCGTGCGGCCCCCCCACATCCTTGTCACGTGCGTCGTAGAACGGCGCCTGACAGCCGCCGTTGAGGGGATCCTTCACGCACACGCCCGCGGGAATGCCGTTGGCGCCCGGGTAGGTGCCGAAGTAGTTGTCGAACGAGCGGTTCTCCTGCATGATCATCACCACGTGCTGGATGCGGTGGATGCCCGTCAATTCGCCCGGTTCCGCGCTGAGCGTGCGGAAGCTTCCGGGTTCGCTCACGCTGACACCCAAGACCGTCCTGACGGTGATGCGGTACCCGTATTCGGTCGCTGAGGCGAGGCCCGTCACGGGCGCCGAGACTCCCACCGGGCCCGAGCCGTTGCCGGGCAGAGCGGAGCACTCCACTTCAGAGCCGTATCCCGCCGATCCCTCGGCCCCGTACTGGAACACGCATTCTTCGACTTCCAGGCCGTTGGGATTCACTGTCGCGTTCAGCGTGGCCGTGCTGTCGCCCACGGCGCTCGCGCTGAGCGCCACCAGGCCCGGGTAGGACTGCGTCGCGAATGTCCGCTGGGCGCTCACGGCCGTGCCGGCCGCGCTGCGTGCCGAGATCCGGTATTGGTAGGAAGTGCCCGCGAGCAGGCCGGTGACGGGCGCCGAGACACTCACCGCACTCCGTCCGCTGCCTGGCGTCGGTTCGCAGGGCGCGCTCGCCGCGTACGCACCCGAGGCCACGCTCCCGTACTGCAGCACACATTCTTCCAGCGCCGTGCCGCGGGGATTGACCGTGCCGTTCAGCGTGGCTGACGTCGTCCACACCGCGCTCGGCGGCAGCGTGGAGGCTTTGGGGGGTGAGCGAGTCGTGAAGGACGCCGAACCGCTGGTGACAGAGCCAACGGCGCTTCGCGCCAGCACCCGAAAGCGGTACACCGTGCCCGGCTGCAGTCCGCTCAGCTGCGCGGCCACGAGCACCGGCGAGCGCCCTGAGCCGGGCGGCTGGGCGCACGCTGCCGTCGAGCCGTATTCACCCGACGCGCTGCTGCCGTACTGAAACAGGCATTCCTCGACTTCGCTTCCGCCCGGGTTCACCTGAGCGTTGATCGTTGCGCTGCCGGCCGTGACGGACGTCGCCGGCAGCGCGCTTGCCTTCGGCGGGGTAGCCGCCGCCTGGGCTCCGGCGGCGTAGGCCATCACACGGGCCTGGGCCACGGCCGGAACGGAGGTAAGGACGATGGCGGCCGCCACCGCAGCCGTAAGGCCGCGCGCGCGCGCCGGGGCGAAGCTCCCGCTCGAGCCACGCCACTGCCTGCGCTCACCGGCCCAGCGCTCGACACGGACCACTGTCCGTCTCAGGACTATGCGTCACCCCCCATCACTTCTGCGATCTTGGCCGCGCCGGACTCTAGCGACAGGCCCGCGGGCGGCATAGGTGGAACTTCGGACGAGCGGGTGGCTGTGCGTGCGGGGGGCCTCAGCCCGTCTTGCGCAAGCTCCCACCGGTGCTGGACGTTTACAGGAGTAGCAGCGAGCGAGGCGGTTGACACGAACGCATCACCGCGTATATTCTGCGAACGAATCGGCCACGACTGTACCCCGCGGAAGAGGGCGTGCCGGGCCGATCCCGAGTCCAGGGAGACATAAGGCAACTCGCATGGGGAGGAATGGAGATGGCTAGAAGCACCCTCGCTGGCGCGCCTCGCGCCCGCTCGCTGCGCGCACGTCTGCTGCGTCTCGCCGGAGCGCTCGCGCTCACCGGCGCGGTCGCCGGCACCGGCACGCTCTCAACGGCGCTCGCCGAGAGCCTCAAAAAGGAATTCTCGGTGTTCAACGCCTGCCCGGTCAACAACCCGCAGACCGTGGGGTGCATCTACTCGAGCACCTCGGCGGGCGAATTCAAGCTGGGCAGCAAGTCCGTGCCGATCAACAGGACCATCATCCTGCAGGGAGGCAACCAGAACGAATCGAATGTGCTGATCCCGGCCGAAGGCGGCGAAACGCTCTCGGCCGTACCGCTGAAGGTTCCCGGCGGCCTCGTGGGGATCGAATTCCTCGGCAACTTCACCGAAGTGAACGCCGTCGCAGAACCGGCCGGAACGATCGAAGTCGACGCCAACGCGCTCGGAAAGGAGCGAGGCACCGCGGTGCTGCTGCCGCTGAAGGTCAGGCTCACCAACCCGATCCTCGGGAACTCGTGCTATATCGGCTCCAACTCCGCGCCCATGACCGCGCACCTGACCACCGGAACCACCAGCCCGCCCGGCGGCGTTACGCCGCTCACGGGCAGCAAGGGAACGATCAATCTTTACCGTGGTGCCGGAAAAATCGTCGAAATCAGCGGAACGAGACTCGTAGACAACACGTTCCCCGCGCCCGGGGTGCAGGGCTGCGGCGGGTTGCTGTCGTTCCTGCTCGACCCGGCCGTCGATCTCGAGGCGGGGCTTCCCGCCTCCGCAGGCGGCAACGCCGCGATCCTCGAAAGCAAACTGGAAACCGCGTCCGTCGGCAACGTTCGCGCGGAGCGCACGCTGCCCGAACTGGGCCGCTGCGTGCCGGCCCCGAGCCACAAGGAAGGTCACACGAACATCTACGAAGGGAGCTATGAAAACGCCGGCTGCACCGACGAAATCCCGTTCAAGGACGCCAAGTATGAATGGCATCCGGGACCCGGTGCCAACAGGACGTTCACCACGTCGGGTAAGTCGATCACCCTGGAAACGGTCGCAGGGGCAAAACTCAAGTGCGCCGCCTCGTCCGGCTCCGGCGAATACACAGGAACCAAATCCGCGACCCTGGCGGTGACGCTGAGCGGCTGCGAGAACGAGCTCAGCAAACAGGCCTGTCAGTCAAGTGGCGCCGGAGCAGGTGAAATCAGGCTGGGCTCGCTGAACGCCACGCTCGGCTTCATCCAGGACGAGGTGCTCGAACTGGACAACCTGAGCTATTCGATCGGGTGGGCGCTGTCGGGCGGCTCAACGCTCGTTCAGGGTCAATGCGGTGCGAACGCTGAAGCGCTCGTGCTGAGCGGTGCTGTGATCGGCAAGATGGGGTCCATCGACAAAATGACCCCCGCCTACAACCTCCAGTTCGAAGGCAAGGGCGGCGTGCAGAAGCCTGAAAGCTTCGAAGAAGAACCGAAGCAGACGCTCACAGCAACCGTCGGCGGTCAGGGAGCACAGCCAGCAGACCTCAGCGGCATCACCCGCTTCACCAGCGGGGAAACGGTCGAGTTCAAAGCGGTCGACGAATAGGGCGCGGCCGTTTCGAGCGGCGCGGTGTGGGGCCGACGGAGTCCGGCCCCACACCGCGCCGCCCCCGCCGCGCCGCGTCAGGGCCGGGCCGCCAGCAGCGACCTGATCACGTTGGGCCCGCCCAGGCCCTGGCGGCGGGTGCGCACCCTCACCGGCTCTCGCGCGAAGTCGCCGATGGTGCGCACCAGGTCTTTGCCGAGGGATGCCGTATCCCGCGGCAGCGCATCCAGTTCCGCTCGCAGCTGTTTGCCGTCGTAGCCCATCACCGCCAGCCGCTCGTCACCCAGGAACGCAAGGTACCTGCGAGCCCAGGCCACCCGCAGGGGGTTGGCCAGCACCGTCTTCCACTTCTCACTGGGCTCCGTGCTGAGCGCCGAGTATTCATGCACGCCGGTCGGGTCGCCCATCCGGCCCGCCGGTTTGACCTCCGGAAACCGCTCCAGCGAGCTGGGCTCGAACTCCACGCCCAGGTAGTCAAATAGCTCGCGCCACGGGTCCAGCGCCCCGGTTGTCAGCTGCTCGAAATGGGCCGAATGGACGCGCGAGCGGTTCGCACTGAAAGCAGCCACGAGGCGGGGCAGGCCGATGAAGAAGTGCGTTCGCAGCATCGTGGGGCGCCAGGGCCCGAACGTCTGCACCGCCGAGGCGTATGACGCCAGCGGATTGCGCCACAGGAACACGAAGCGCGCCTCCGGGAACACGTTCATCACCTCATCCGCAATCAGGTCATAGCCCGTGCTCTTGTCAACGAAATGGGTAGCGCCAGGCTCCGCGGACTCCTCGTACAAGCGCATCACAAAATTGTGCAACTCGGTGAAGTACTGCTCGCGGCCGCCGGGCAGCTGATCGCAGAATTCGCGCAGCGCAGCGGTGAGCACCGGGTGTATGTACTCCGCCTGGATGCCGCGCTCGCGGAACGCGTAGAACTGCGGCAGCAGCAGCCACGGCTCGCCCACCGTCGATACCCCGCGGTGGGCGCCGATCACCCGCTGCACCAGCGTCGAACCGGTTCGCACCGTGGAGAAGATGAAGATGGGGCGAATTGCCATGGGGCGGAGCCGTTGCGCCGTGAACGGGTGCTGCAGTGTATGCCACGTCCCGGGCGCGTCCGCCCGAGGAGCAGATGCGCTCCGCACCCGATTCATCCAAATTTCCGACTCCCCAGCTCCGGCCGGACCGGCGGCGGGACTAGACTCGCTCCCTCAACCACCAGCAGCGGCGCTTGCAGCTCGGGCCGGAGGTATCGATCGACTTGGATGCTCCCTGTCACCGAGAAGGACGGCCATGAGAGCCGGAATCGCCCCACCGACGGGCTGCCGCCTCAGCCGACTCGCTCGGGTCCTGCTGGTCTCCTGCGCCCTCGCCGCAGCTGCCGGCCTGTTGCCCGCCGTGGCCGCCGCGCGGATGCTCTTGGGCGCCGGCCCGGCGATCGTTCCCGCCCCGCCCGTTGTGGCGAGCAAGACCGCCACCTCGCTCACCGGCAACTCCGCCACGCTCAACGCCACGGTAAATCCGAAGGGCAGCGAAGTCCAGGAATGCGTGTTCGAATACGGCAGCAGCGAATCGTCCGCGTTCGGCTCGAGCGCCGCGTGCGCAACCCTGCCGGGGGGCGGCGACAGCGCCGTCGCCGTGACCGCGACGGTCAGCGGGCTGCTCCCGGGGACCACCTACCAGGACCGCATCTCGGCGCGCAACACGGTCGGTGCGGCCACCGCCGGCGCGGGATCGTTTCGCACGCTCTCGCTTCCTGCGGTGAGCGCGCTGTCGGTCGGCGAAGTCTCCGGCGACGAGGCCAAGCTCGCGGCCACCGTCAACCCGCTGGGCAGCAGCGTGGAAGCGTGCGCGTTCGAATACGGGACCATCGCCTCGGGCGCCTACGCCTCGAGCGCCCCCTGCTCGGTGCTGCCGGGTGCCGGCTACAGCCCCGTGGCGGTCTCCGCAGAGGCCGCGCGGCTGGCGCCCGGCACGAGCTACCACTTCCGCGTCAGCGCCAGCACGCGCGTCGGCTCCACCACCAGCGGGACCGCGTCGTTCCGGACGCTCTCGGCCCCGGTGGTCGCGCCGGGTCCCGCCACGTCGCTCACCGGCACCTCGGCCACGCTCAACGGGACCGTCGATCCGGAGGGAAGCAAGGTGAAGGCCTGCGTCTTCGAATACGGCACCGTCACCTCGGCCGCGTTCGGGGCAAGCGTTCCCTGCTCAACCCTTCCAGGATCCGGTGAGATCGCGGTAGCGGTATCCGCGCCTGTGAGCGGCCTCGCGCCCGGCACGATCTACCACTACCGCGTCACCGCACGCAACCGGCTGGGAGCGAGCACCAGCGTCGGGACGCCGTTCCAGACGCAGGCGCCGCCCACCGCCAATCCGCTCACCGCGACAGCGCTCACAAGCACCTCCGCCACGTTGAACGCCGCGGTCAACCCGATGGGCCGCGAAACCGAAGCGTGCACATTCGAATACGGCACCACCGCGTCCGATGCGTTCGGGTCGAGCGTCGCCTGCTCGGAACTTCCGGGCGCGGGCGAGAGCACGGTGGGGGTGTCCGCACCGCTGACACAGCTGACCCCCTCGACCGAATACCAGTTTCGCCTAACCGTCAGAAACGCCGTCGGCAGCGCCGTCAGCGGAGCGGGCTCGCTCAGGACGCCCGAGGCCGAACAGGGCAAGCTCAAGGGCATCCATCGCATCCAGCACGTGGTCATGATCATGCAGGAGAACCGCTCGTTCGACGACTATTTCGGCACATACCCGGGCGCCAACGGCATCCCCGCGGGAGTCTGCGTAAGCGACCCCGTAAACGGCGGATGCGACCGGCCGTTCTACAACTCCCGGGACAAAAACGTGGGCGGGCCCCATGGTGCCAAGGAAGCGGTCGCGGACATCGACGGCGGAAGCATGGACGGGTTCGTCGCGCAGGCGGAGTCCGCGCTCAAATGCAAGGCAGGCGAACTCGCCTGCACTCCGTGCAAGGAAGAAGGCAGCGAACTGGGGTGCCTGGACGTGATGGGCTACCACGACGCCCGCCAGATCCCCAACTACTGGACCTACGCCCAGAACTTCGTGCTGCAGGACGACATGTTCGAGTCGGCCGCGTCGTGGAGCGAGCCCGAGCACCGCTTCCTGGTGTCCGCGTGGTCTGCGACGTGCCCCAACGATGACCCCAACCCGATGGACTGCGTCAACTCGCTGGAAGGAGGCCACGACCCAAAGGGCGACCCGGAGACCACCTACGCGTGGACGGACATAACCTGGCTGCTGCACAAATACGGCGTGAGCTGGGCCTACTACATCTTCGAAGGCGACGAGCCCGACTGCGAGGACGACGAAGCGATCACCTGCGCTCCCGTTCTACAGGGGCCAAGGACGCCAGGCATCTGGAACCCGCTGGAGGACTTCACCGACGTCAAGGAGGACAACCAGCTGGCGAACATCCAGTCGCTCAACGACTTCTACACGTCGATCCACGACCAGAGCGCGTGCGGGCTGCCCAACGTCGCGTGGATCGATCCCAACAGCACCGTCTCAGAGCACCCCGACGCGCTCATCTCCACGGGCCAGACCTACGTCACCACGCTGGTCAATGCGATCATGAGAAGCCCCTGCTGGAAGAGCACCGCGATCTTCATCTCGTGGGACGATTGGGGCGGCTTCTACGACAGCGTGGTCCCGCCCGACATCGACGAGAACGGCTACGGCCTGCGCGTGCCGGGCCTCGTGATCAGCCCGTATGCCAAGGATGGGTACATCGATCACCAGCAGCTGAGCCACGACGCATACCTGAAGTTCGTGGAGGACGACTTCCTGGGGGGCTCGCGGCTGAACCCCGAGACCGACGAACGACCCGACCGGCGCCCCGACGTGCGCGAAGAAGCGCCTGGCCTCGGCAACCTGGAAGAAGACTTCGACTTCGACCAGTCGCCGCGGCCGCCCTTGATCCTGCCGAGCGACCCCGCCCCGGGCCCCGCCTCAAACCCGCCGGGCTATACCGAACCGGCGGCTCCGCCACTGGCGGTGGCATCGGCGGCGGCGCCGCTCCCCGGGCGCGCCCCGTTCCAGCTGAGCGCCTCCGTTGCCCGCGTTCAGGACATCCGCCAGCAGCGCGGCAGTCTCGCGCTCACGCTGGGGTGCAACCGCAGCTGCCTGGTCGCCGTGGCCGGCTCGCTCAAACTCGAGCCGCCCGCCGCAATCGACGGCGCTCGCGCGGCGCTGGCGGCCGGGCGTTCGGTGACGCTCCAACTGCGGCTGTCAGCCTCCGAGCTCCGCACCGTGGAGGACGCGCTCCACGCCGGCAAGCACACCCTGGCGACCCTGACCGTCCGCGCAACCGGACTAGAGGGAGCGCGGCGCTCTTACGTCGCAGACGTCGAGCTGACCGACGGCTGACCCGGCGGGTCGCCTCTGGGGCGTCGGCTTCTCCAGCCGGACAGGACCGGCGGGGGCGTGATGAACGGCGCTAGGCGCCCGGCGGGCGCTGGGCGGGGTCCTCCACGGCGGGTGCGCTCCTGCGCCGTTGAGCGGGCCCTGCGCCGGCGCGCCGGCGACCGCCCCGCGGGGCCCGAAGCCGGCGCCGGTCGAGCAACAGCGACGCGACCACGAACAACAGCAGCAGCGCTCCTACCAGGGCCGTGATGGCCAGCCCCGGAGACGCGAGCAGCAGCGCGATCGCCGTCAGCACGCCGGCGCCCAGGTCCACGCGCGCTGCGCGCCTGCGGTGCCGCGCGGCGCTCCGGCGCAGGCGCAGCTCGTCGAGCTCCAGCAGGCTCATGCGGGTGCGGTCATCCTCCTCGCCGCCCCGACGGTGCTCGGCGGCGCTCATTGGCGGATCCGGCGGAAGATCGGCCTTGGGAGCGAGCGCAGTGTCAGCATCACCAGGCGTAGGTACCCCGGCACCCAGATCGTGTGCGCATCGCCGTCGAGCCCGCGCACAGTCGCACTTGCCACCTCGCCGGGCGTGGTGGCCATCGGCGCGGGGGACATGCCGCGGGTCATGCGTGTGTGCACGAAACCGGGGCGCACCACCAGCACTTTGACGCCATCCTCACGCAGCTCGTCGCCCAGGCCCTGCGCGAGGGAGTCCAATGCGGCCTTGGACGCCCCGTACACCGCGTTGGCGCGCCTCGGGCGCTCGGCCGCCACGGAGGACAGCACAACGATCGCTCCCGCGCCGGAGGCGCGCATGCGCTCGGCGACGCGCAGCAGCAGCGAGCCGGCGCCGACCGCGTTCACCCGCAGGACCTCCACGTCGCCGTCGCTGTCGCGCGCCTGGCCCTCGCGCCGGCCGAGCACCCCGATCGCCACGATCGCTATGTCCACCGCACCCAGCGCCCGGAAGGCCTCGCCGAGCGCCTGCTCGTGGCCCGCGGGCGTCAGCGCGTCGAGCTCGACCACCGCGCGCACGTCGCACCCCGCAGCGCTCAGCTGCGCGCCCGCGCGCTGCAGAGCGGCGGCATCGCGTCCCGCCAGGACCACCTCGCGCGGCGAGCGCCGCTGCAGCTCACCCACGATCGCAAGCGCTATCTCGGAGGTGCCGCCCAGCACCAGAACCCGCCGGCCAGCGGAGTTTGAGCCGATCCCGCTCACGCCGCCTGCCCGCAAAGGCCCAGGCGCGCGCCCAGGTCCGAGCGCAGGACGCCCTCGGGGTCGACCCTGCCGCGCAGCTCCATGAAGCGCCCGACCGCTGGATACATCTCGGCCACGTGCTCGCGGCGCAGCCGGCTGTCCTTGGTCAGGTAGACGCGCCCGCCGCAGCCGGCCACGATCTCGTCGATCCCGTCCAGCGCCGCGCGCACACCGTCTGCGCCCGCGGGCAGGTCCACCGCCAGCGTCCAGCCCTCCAGCGGGAACGAGAGCGGACCGCCGAACTGAGCACCGAAGCGCTTGAACACAGCCAGGTACACGGGCAGGCCGCGCAGCGCTTCGAAGCACCGGCGCAGCTCCGCCTCGGCGCCTGCCGGTACCACGAACTGGTACTGCAGCAGCCCCGCGCCACCGTAGAGCCGGTTCCAATCTCCGACCACGTCGAGCGGAAAGAAATAGGGCGCGTATGGCACCGGATGCTCGCGGCGCCGGCGCGGCGCCGCCAGCCAGCGGGCGGTGTTGAAGGTGCGCACAGCGCGGGCGCCGAGCACGCCGCGGCGCGGGGTTGATGGCACGCTGAGGACGGGCCGGCGGGAGAGGGTGGCGGGGTAATCGCGAGCAGTCATGGCGGCGAGCGGCCCGGGCGGCGGAGGCTCGAATCCCTCCCCGGCGGCCTCTGCGCGGCTGAGCACACCGCGACCCATCCGCGCGCCCGGCGCCAGCATGTCAAGCCACGCCACCGAGTAGCGCTTGGGCTCGCTGCCTGCAAGCAGCTCCAGCGTCTCATCGAGCCCTCCCGTGCGATCAGCGTCCTCGAGCAGCCACGGGTGAGCAAGCTCATCCGCCTTGAGCGTCGCGCCCAGGATCACGCCGGTCAGCCCCATACCCCCGAGCGTTGCGTAGAACAGCTCCGGCTCGGAGCTTGCGCTCAGCAAGAGGACCTCCCCGGACGGCGTGCACAGGGATATCTCGCGAACGTGTCGTGCGAACGCTCCGTCGCGATGGTGGCTCTTGCCGTGGATGTCGCTCGCAATCGCCCCCGCCAGGGTGACGTGCCTGGTGCCAGGGAGCACCGGCAGCGTGAGCCGGTGCGGCGCCAGGCGCTCGAGCAGCTGCGCGATGGTGGCTCCCGCCTGCGCCGTTATCTCGCGCCGCTGCGCATCGATCGAGGTGATCGCCGCCATCGCGGTCATGTCCAGCACCGTGCCGCCGCCGCACTGGGCGGCGTCGCCGTAGCTGCAGCCGGCGCCCCTGGCGATCACCCCGCGCTCGCGCGCCGCGCCCAACAGCTCTGCCACCTCGCCCGCGTTGCGCGGTCTGTGGACGTGCGCACGGCTGCCCGCTGTGCGCCCCCACCCGGACAGCGTCTGCTTCGAGCCGTGCGCCGTGTCACGCACCCGCTCAGCCACCGACATAGACCCCGCCGAGGAAGAGCATCCCCCACGCGGAGCTGAGCAGCAGCAGAACCCGGTCGCGCAGGATCACGTCCTCGGGCGCCTCGCCCGCCCCCGCGGATGTCAGGGCCGCGTAGCGGCCCAGCCACAGCAGGAAGGGCGCGATCGAGCCGACGTACCACAGCTCGTGCGAGGGTCGCGTGAAGGCCCAGCCGACGTATCCCGCGCCGGCCACCGTCGCGGCGCCCAGCAGCGCCGCGCGGAGCCCGCGCGCCGAGTAGCGCCGCAGCGTGGCCCGGCCCGGCGTCCCGCGCTCGCCGGCGCGCAGCTCGGCGTAGCGCTTGGCGCACACCAGGAAGACAGCGCAGGCAGCCGTCACGATCACGAACCAGCGGGACAGGTAGACATCACTCGCCACCCCGCCCGCCAGCGCACGCAGGACGAAGCCCGCGGCGATCACCAGGACGTCGGCCACGAACACGTGTCGCAGCCACAGCGAATAGCAGGCCGTAAGCAACAGGTAGCCGCACGCCAGCACGCCCAGCCCCGGGGTGATCAGCGCACCCAGAGCCACGCCGGCCAGGGCGAGTCCCGCGGCCCAGCGCAGCGCCAGGTGCGGCGAGAGCTCTCCAGAGGCCACGGGGCGCATGCGCTTGACCGGATGGCGGCGATCGCTCTCACGGTCACGCACGTCGTTGAGCAGGTACGTGGCACTTGACACCATGCACAGCACCGCGAAGGCGCCGACCACCTGCGCTGCCACGAGCGGGTGGAAGATCACCCCGGCCGAGCACGGCGCGGCGAGCACCAGGGCGTTCTTTGCCCACTGCCGCGGGCGGCACGCGGCGAGCACCACCAGCGCGCGAGCGCGCGAGGGCCCTGCGCGGAAAGCGTCCAGGTCATGAAGCGATGCGCTTCGCCCGGCGTCCGCACCGAGCTCGTCCTCGCCGTCGACTGCTGCCTCGATGGAGCTGATCGTTTCTCCCTTCGCCTGCTTCGGATCGGGCGGGCGTCGGCGCCCCGCTGAGGATCCCACACCTACCGACGGATACGGGCCGCTACGGGCGCACAGACGATGAGAGTTCGTTTACCACCACGCCCGTGAGAATCCTCATGTACGCCCGCTCCGCTGCCGATCCGGCGAGGGCCCACGGGTAAAGTGTGCATGCCGATGCATCAAGTCGCAGCGCCGATACGCCAGCGCCGCTCACCGGCGCCGGCCGCCCCAAGTCAAGGTCCCTCGCTGCGCTCACGGTTGCGCAGGATCGCCCTCGTGGTGGCCGCCATCGCGCTGATACCGCCAGCGGTGTCCTATGTCGGGGTGCTCACCGAGGCCTCCAACTCCAGCCTGGGGATCCGCTCGGTCGAGTGGCTGCGCGAACACGGTGCCGCCACGATCGTGGCCAAGGTGGAGTCGGTCTACTACACGCTCACGGCGCCCAGCAAGGGTGGTCCGGGTCTGCGCGCCGTGCCGAAGGTCGGATACGCGGTGATCGCGGAAACCGCCGGCGAGAAGGCGCGGCGCGAAGTGCTGGAGGGCCTAAGGCCGGGGCGCGTGCACGCAGTGCTGCACCCCGCGCTGCCCAACGAGGGCGTCTGGCATGCCACACGCCCTGAGCTGGCAGGCGCTCCTCCTGTGCTCGTGACGACCGTGCGCGACCAGCCCGAATATCCGCGGGTGGTGGCCGGCGTCGCGTGGATCGACACCAGGCGCACCAGGCTGACGCTCAACCCGGGCCGCCTCGAGCCCTCGGTGGAACTGCCGCGCGGGCCGATGATGGTGCCGCTCGACAGCCGCCGCTCGCTGCTGGCGACGTTCAACAGCGGCTTCAAGCTGAGCGACTCCAAAGGCGGCTTCGCGGTGCATGGGCACACCTATGCGCCCCTGCGCAACGGCCAGGCCACGATCGTGGGCTACACCGACGGGCGGGTGGACGTGATCGACTGGCGCTACGGGGCCGTTGCGCCGCCAGGTGTCTCGTTCGCGAGGCAGAACCTCCCGCTGATCGTCGATGGCGGTCGCGCTGCGCCCAATCTCGAAAACGACGCCGAATGGGGAGCCACGGTGGGCAACGCGGTCCTGGTCTGGCGCTCGGCCATCGGCATCGATCGCCACGGCAACCTGATCTACGTCAGCGGCCCCGACCAGTCGGTCGGCAGCCTCGCCAGGGTCCTGCTGCATGCCGGCGCGGTGAGGGCGATGGAGCTGGACATCAACTCCTACTGGACGAGCTTCATCACCTACGGTGCGCCGGGGGCGCTGGACCCGAGCAATCTGCTGCCCAACATGGAACGCCCGGACACGCGCTACCTCGAACCGGACGACCGCGACTTCTTCGCCGTCTATGCGCGCTGAGGCCGCGCGCTCAGAGCTTCACGTAACCCGTGTGACCCAGCAGTTCCCCGTTTTCGGAGAACGCCTGCACGGCCACGTAGGCGGGATGCCCGGGTATCGGGATCGCCGTCTCGAAGCTTGTCTTGGCCGCCTGCGGGCCCAGCGGCTCGAGCGTGGTGGGGGTGCTGCCGCCCAGCAGCTGCCAGCTGGCCACCTGGGTGGCGCCGTTCCAGCTCACGTACGCGGTGCTCAGGCCGCTGGTTTCCGTGCGAACCCCCAGGCGGGGTGGTTTGTAGGGGTTGGCGCTCCACGGATACTTGAGCACCGTGAAGGACTGGTACGCGGGGGGCAGGTGCGCGTCGAACAGCAGCTGCCCGGCCGCGGAGAATTCCGAGAAGTAGGGTTCCTGCCCCCAGCCTGCGAACCAGTCGCCGTCGGAGAGCGGCTGCAGGTCGCCCTGGCTTGCGGCCAGCAGCGGCTTGGGCGTGACGAAGCTCCTGATGAAGGTTGCGGTCTTGTTCTGCAGGTTGATCCGCAGCACCAGCCCGCGTGACTGCGAGTGCACCTTGGGCGTGCCGCCGTTGTCGAAGAACGTGATGATGCCGCCGGGCTGCTCGCGCGCGTCGTGCTGCCAGGCGGGGGTGGCATGGGGCCCGAGCTTGAACGTGGACTCCTTGCCGCCCAGGCGCCAGATGATCTGCCCCGTCTTTTCGCTGATCTGGTAGGCCGTCCAGGTGTTGCGCGAGTTGATCAGGATCTGGCCTTCGGGCTGCGGTTCGATCGCGTTGATGTGGAAGAAATCCCACGGGTCGGAGGGCCCGTTCTTGTAGCTCGCCGCCACGTAGGAGTCGCGCAGCGACACGTGATCGAGGCTGTGCCACTCGAAGCGCACCAGCCCGGTCTTCAGGTCGATTTCCTGTGCCACCGTGTCAGCCACCGAGCCGTTGGGTGGTCCGCCGAAGGTCGACAGGTTGCAGCGGATGGCGTCGTAGACGGTGAACAGCGCCGTGCCGCGGGACGTGATTTTGAACGCGTGCAGGTCCGGCTGATAGCCGTTGCCGCCCCTGACGATGTCGATCGGTTTGTATTCCGAGTTGGCGATCTCCACCCCGGCGCTTCTGTCTCCGTGGGACACCAGCGGGTCCTGCCACCACGTGAGCACCGGCTTGCCTTCCAGTTCCTGCACGCGCAGATCCGCCGCCCTTGCTCCCTTGGCCAGCGGGTAGAACCAGATCAGTTCGCCCTTGCCGTTGAGGATCATCGGGCCGTACTGTCCGGGCCCGGCGTAGGGCGCCAGCATCAGGTCCCCCGGGCTGGTGTCGCCGGTGTCGGTGGTGACCGTGACCGTGGGCGGCGTCAGTTCCGGGCGCGAGACGAAGTGCTGGTATTCCGCCGGATTGGAGGGTGGCGGCGGCCCCGGGGGCGTCTCCAGCGAGCGCGATGTTTCGTCGACCTCCGCGGTCGTGAAGCGCCAGGCGATCGGGGTCTGCTGCCCTTCATGGGTGATGTCTGCACGCACCGTCACACCCTCGCCCTGTGCAAAGGGCACGTCGGGCACGAAGCTCGCGCCGTCTCCCTGCGAGTAGGCCTCCAGCTGGCCGGCGTGCGCCTTGGTCTTTTCGCCGACGACGGTCACGTTGCTGATGTCGCCCACGGGGACGCCCACAAAGCTGATCTGGGTCCGGTAGGAGGCGTCAAGGGAGTTGGGTACCGGCGAGACGGTCACGGCGCCTCCGGCGAGCGCTGCCGATTCGTCGAGCTTGGAGTTCTGGCACGCAGGAGCGGCATCGGTGGAGGACGGCGTGGTGCTGCTCGCCGCAGAGGAGCCAGTCGAGGCAGAGGTTGGAGTCGCTGCGCTCGTGGTCGTGCGCGCCACGGCCGGCGCGCTGCTCGCGTGGGCGGCCGCGGGCCTGGAACCCGAGTCGGCCGTCGAGGTGGCGGTTGCCGGCAGGATCGCAAGCGCCGCAAGAATCGCGATCGCGCTCGCGGCCGGGATTGCTCTCACGGCGGTGATTCTGACCGATCGGTGGGCGCGAGGCGTCGCACCGCGGGGGCGAGGGACAGGCAGCTTAGGACTCCCGGTGCCCGAGCTTGGCGACGTCCACCAGGAATTCCTTGCCCAGCACGCTGAGCACCAGCAGCGCTCCGAACAGCACCACCGCATCGATGCTCTCGCGCCCCTGCTTCGCCCAGTAAACGTCTTCCAGGTTCAGCCACAGCGCGAACTCGTCGAGCGTCAGGGCCGCCCCGCTGCCGAACGCCGCGGCGGTCATCCTCGACGACCGGCGGTCCTCTTTGATGCCGTACTCGAGCATCCACAGATAGCCCACCGCCAGCAGTCCTGTGATGCCGATCGTCATGTGGTGTATGTGCCGGCCGCCGGGCGTGATGTTGCGGAATGGGCCGCGTTCGGCGCGGATCGCGTGGGTGATCGCCCTCACGCTCGCAAACGAGACGATGAAGGCACCCGTCGAGAACAGCTGGCGCTCCTTACGACGGTCGCCGAAGTGCTTGTAGTAGAGCCCTTTGACATCCCGCCCCGCCGGGGCTGCGTCCACTTTGGGCGCATTCCCGTTGACGTATGGATCGCCGCTGCGCTGATCAGTCTCCTGCGGCACCGGAAGATCATAAGGCCTCTCTCCCCGTCCGTCCGCGGTGGGCCCTGCGCAGTGCCAGCAGCAGCACCGCGGCGCCCACCACCATCAGCACCCGCCCCGCGATCGAGTCCACCAGCGACCACGACGCCCCGGCCAGCAGGCCCAGCGTCATGAACGCCGCCGCCCACAGCGCGCACCCGGCCGCGGTCAGCAGCACGAATCTCACGAGCGGCACGCGTTGAGCTCCAGCGGGGACCGACACGAACGTGCGCGCCAGCGGCAGCAGGCGGGCCACGAAAACCGCCCGGTCCCCGTGCTTGGCGAGCAGGCCCTCCGAGCGCTCCAGCGCCACGCGGGCCACCGGAACGCGTGCCAGCCGGCCGCTGGCTCCCAGCGCGTATCCGAGCAGCGAGCCAAGCAGGTTGCCCGCGGTGGCTGCCAGCAGCGCCAGCGGCAGACTCAGCCAGCCCTGGTGCACCGCGAAGCCCGAGAACAGCAGCGTCAGCTCGCTCGGCACCGGTATGCAGGCGCTCTCGGGAACCATCAGCGCGAACACCCCCAGGGCGCCGTATTCGCTGATCAGCGCGGTCACCGCACACCGTGTCCTCGCCCCGGCGACCCCGGCGCCGGACGCGCGCCGGGTGGCACATTCGGTGGCACATGGGCCCGCAGAGGCGACCGGGACGCGCCGGGCGGCTGCGGCGCGCCGGGCGGCGGCGGAGGCGGAGGCGGAGGCGGAGGCCTGCGATACCCGAGTGCGGCCTGCACGCTCGACGCTCGCCACCCCGCGCCGCCGCGAGGCGTGGGCACCCCGTCCGCCTCCAGCGCGCGGGCGATCGCGCGCAGGCTCATGCCGTCGCTGCGCATCGTGCTGATCCGCTCGGCCAGCAGCGGCGCAGTGGACGCGATCCCCGGGCGCCCGCGCGGCGGACGATCCGGACGGGGGCCTGAAAGGGAGTGCGCCAGCGCGCGCAGCACCTGCACCGTCCCGCGCCCCGCCGGCGAGGCCGTGTCAAGGCCAGCGTCCAATGCGACCAGCTCCGCGCCGGCGCTGCGCAGCCAGTCGATCAGGGCCAGCGCCTCGCCCGGCGTGGCGGCCGCGTCACCGAGCCGCTCGAGCACGAGCACCGATGCCTCGCCCGCGCTGATGCGCCGCAGCGCGCGCGCCAGTCCTCCCGGCTCCGCTCCCCGCTCCGTGCGCTCCTGCCAGGGCGCATCGACCACGCGCGCCACAACCTCAAATGCGTCCCCTGGCTGCGTGCGCCCAGGCTCCGGCGCAGCCCGGTGCGCTTCGGCGCTGTAGATCACAGCTCGGCGGCTCATACTCCTACTGTACGCAAATAATTCGCGTACACCCCCCGGTAGGCGGCGCTCGCTGGCGTCGCCTGGCGGTCCTGCGGCGCGGCTCGCTCTACGGCGTGCTGAGCGAGAAGCGCACCCTCGCCAGGTCGAACCGCTCCAGGCAGTCCGTTCCCAGTGCCAGCGCCGGGGTCAGGCACCCGGCTCTCTCAGGGGTTACCCCATCCTCCGCAAGAAGAATCCCGGCCTCGCCCAGCATCCGCGCGGTCGTCAGGTAGCCGGGGTGCCCGTCGGCGTCCGCGACCACGGTGAGCTGGCGCCCGGTGACCGTGGTGGCGTACGTCGTCATTCGCCAGTGCCAGGCCTCCATCCGCGCGGACTCCGGCCCATAGCCCGAGGCGGGTGCCAGGCGCGAGAGCCCGCCGACCACACGCCGGCGCAGTGGCGCCGGCGTGCGCGCGAAGCCGCGCAGCCCCACCTGCGTGGCGCTCAGCCCAGCCGCAAGCCCCCACTGCAGCGGCATCGCCGGCGCAGGGCCTCTCAGCAGCAGACCCTCGCGGTAGCGAAACGGCGCGGCCGCGCGGCCCGCGGCGGTCTCCGCCAGCGCCGCGCTGCGGTGGATCACAGCCGGGTTGATGAACGGCGCGGGCGCCATCGGAGCGACGACCCCTCCCTCGCGCCCCCGCCGCGGCGCGAGTGTGATCGGGCTGGCTCTCCTCACCGCCGCCGCCGTGCCGGCGTCCTCGATCAGGGCGCCGGGATCGAGGATCAGCTCGGAGTCCTCGCCGGCGGCCACCGCCAACAGGCTCTGCAGCGTTCCCCCGGAGATCGCGTCCGAGGGCCGCGGCACACCACGTGGCGCTGCGATCGAAACCTCGACCTCCACGCTCGCGAGTCCCTCCTGCCAGCGCTCGCGCGCAGTCTCTGCTGCCAGCATCACCGAGAGGTCGGGCGGCAGCGCCTCAAAACCGCAGATCTGCACGACCTTCACGCCCGCCTGCAGCGCGCCCGCGTGAAGCGTGTCGATCACGCTGCGCACGAACGGCAGCTCACCGGTCAGATCGACGTAGTGAGCGCCCTCGGCGATGCACGCCTCGATGACCGGTCGCCCCAGGTCGGTGTAGGGGCCCACGAGGTCGAGCACCACGCGGGCGCGCGCCGCCATCGCGCGCAGCGAGTTGTGATCGCCCACGTCAGCCAGAATCGTCTCCGGCACCCCGGACCCCAGCTCGGCCAGCGCCGCGCTGAGCCGCTGCGGGTTGCGCCCGGCGGCTGCCCAGCGCAGGTCCGTCTGGCTGGCGCGCTCGGCCAGGTAGCGGGCCACCCCGCGGCCCGTCACCCCCGTGGCACCCAGCACGACAACGTCAAGATCGCGATCTCTCACCCGCGCGGACATTACCGTGCACCCCCAAACCCCGCCCGCAGCTGAGGCTACAGTCAGCGGATGCGCCAAACGGCTTCAAGCGTCCTCGCCCGCAGCTGCGCGACCGCCGCATGCGTCCTGCTGCTCGCCGGCTGCGGAGGCTCCTCCGGGGGTACCTCGAGCAATGGCCTGGCCTCCAAGAGCCCCGACCAGATCCTCGCGGCCGCCAAGGCCGCCTCCGAAGGCGCAGCCACGGTTCACATCGACGGCTCAGTAATCACTGAAGGGAAGCCGATATCCCTCAATATGGAACTCGTCGCGGGCAAGGGAGCCAAGGGGCGCATCACCGTCGAAGGCAACAGCATCGACGTGGTGGAGCTCGAAAACGCCTTCTACATCAGGGGCAGCGCAGCGTTCTACGCGCGCGTCGGCGGACCGGCGGCGGCGAAGCTGCTGGAGGGCCGGTGGCTCAAGGCGCCCACCTCCAAGGGCGAATTCGCGGCGTTCGCGCAGCTCACCAACCTGAGCAAGCTGCTGGCGTCCACGCTCTCCAGCCACGGCGCGCTGAAGAGCGCGGGCACCACGACCATCGATGGCCGCGGGGCCGTGGGCGTCACCGACACCGAGCACGGCGGCACGCTGTACGTCGCCGAGACCGGCACGCCGTACCCGCTCAGGATCTCCAAGGGCGCAGGGAGCGCGGGCGAGATCACGTTCGACCGCTGGAACCAGCCCGTGACACTCACCGCGCCACCCGACCCCATCAACATCAATCAACTGCAGAGCGGCCGCTAGCGGATCGTGACATCGATATGTCCAGAAGTTGCTTGCATTGTTCAAGTCGCACCCCCGGAGTGCCGAGTCCCGTAGAGCAGGATGCCGCCAACCTGAGACCGGACAAGGACGCGAGAGCTCTCAGTGAACGATGCACAGCAAGCCAGCCTGTATCAGCGCCAGCACGAGGACGGCGCCGCGCCGGGCGATACACGGGCAGCACGCCCTGCAACGCGGGGAAAGTGGGCTGCTGTGTCTAGATCCAGAGCAGCGCGCCCGCACACCCTGACGGGCACCGCGCCCGAGGGACGCAGCGCGGGCCCATCGCCCGTGGCGCTCGCGCCGTGGGTTGCACTGGCGCTGGTGGCGCTCGTGGTCGCGATCGGCTCAGGTCTCTCACTCACGCTCGCGCTGTGCGTGTTCTCGCTCGCCTGCGCTGCCGGCGTGCTCGGATTCCATCTGGGCGACCGTGGCCGCGCGACGCTCGAGCACGAGGTCGAGGGACGCACCAGCGATCTCAAACGCGCGCTTTCCGAGTTGGAGATCGCACAGGCGGAGACCGTGCGCAGGCTGTCCATGGCGGTGGAGTTCCGAGACGAGGACACCGGCGCGCACATCGAGAGAATCGGGCGCTTCTCCACACTGCTGGCCGAGCACATCGGCATGCCTGCGGACTTCTGCGAGCGCCTCGGTCACGCCGCGCCGCTGCACGACGTGGGCAAGGTCGCCATCCCCGACGCCATCCTGCTGAAGCCGGGCCCGCTCACACCCGAGGAGCGAGCAATCGTGGAGACCCACGCCGAGGAGGGCCACCGCCTGGTGCGCGGCTCCTCCTCCTCGATCCTCGACATGGCCGCCACCATTGCGCTCAGCCATCAGGAGAAGTGGGACGGAAGCGGCTACCCGCGCGGGCTCAAGGGCGAGGCCATCCCCATCGAGGGGCGCATCGTCGCCGTCGCCGACGTGTTCGACGCCCTCACCAGCGACCGTGTGTACCGCAAGGCGTTCTCGATCGAGGAGGCCGTGACGATGATGCGCGAACAGCGCGGTCGCCACTTCGATCCCGTGCTGCTGGACGCGTTCATGGAAGTGCTCGGCAAGACCGGCCCCGACGCGCGTGAGCCGACCCGCTCGGATCCCGCTTTGCTCGTAGAGAGCACCCTCGAGACCTTCGCCAGCGCTCTGGAACGCGGAGACGCAGAGATCGCCGAGGGGGCCATCGCGACCGCCATCGAGGACGGGATCACGCCCACCACGCTGCACGCCGAGGTGATCGCCCCGGCGCTGCGGCGCATCAGGGTGCTCTCCAGCGCCCATGAGATCGAGCCCGAGCGCGTGCAGCGCGCCGAGACGATCGTGCGACGCGTGCTTGCCACGCTGCACCGCTACATGACGCTAGACACCGAGCCCAACCGCGAGCGCGTGCTGCTGGCCGGCGTGCAGGGCGACGAGCACACGCTGGGCCTGCAGATGGTCAACGACCAGCTGGCCGCAGCGGGCTACCGCACGGTCCTCGAGACCGACCTCTCCGGCGAGCAGATACTGGCGCTCGTCGACTCGCAGGCGCCCGACGCGCTGGTGCTCGGATCGACCGGCGCCGCGCACGCGGAGTCGATCGAGGCGACGCTCGCAGATCTCATCGCCCAGCATCCCGGCCTGCCGATCATCCTCGGCGGAGCTGCCGCCGGCGGCGATCTGCCCGAGCAGCGCCACAGCCTGCCTGTGCTGGAGCGCATCGACGAGACGCTTCCCGCCCTGGAGAGCGTGCTCGCCCGCACCGCAGCGGCTGCGTCCGTATAGATTCCCCCCGGTGAGCGCCAACGCGATCGTGACCGGCGGCGCCGGCTTCATCGGCTCGCACGTGGTGGACGCTCTGCTCGAGAACGGCTACTCGGTGACCGTCATCGACGATCTCTCAAGCGGACACCGTGCTCGCATCTCGCCGCAGGCGCACTTCAGGGAAGTGGACGTGGTGGACTACCCGGCGCTCGAGGCGGCGGTGCTCGAGGTGAAGCCCCGCGCGATCTTCCACCTCGCCGCGCAGGCCAGCGTGACAGCCTCGGTGGCCGACCCGGCGCGCGACTGCGCCGTGAACGTGCAGGGCACCCTTGGAGTTGTGCAGGCCGCCGGCAGGTGCGGAGCCTCCGTCGTGTTCACCTCAACCGGCGGTGCGCTCTATGGCGATCAGGCGCCCATGCCGACCAGCGAGGAGCGCATCCCCGCGCCGCTGTCTCCCTACGGTGCCTCCAAGTGGGCCGCGGAGGCCTACGTCAACACATGGTCGCTGTCGTCCGGCATCCCGCACGCGGTGTGCCGGCTGGGCAACGTCTACGGCCCCCGCCAGAGCCCGCACGGCGAGGCCGGCGTGGTGGCGATCTTCTCCGAGCACCTGCACTCTGGGCGTGCGCCCACTCTCTTCGGCCACGGCCGGCCCACGCGCGACTACGTGTACGTGGCCGACGTGGTCAGCGCGCTGCTCGCCGCCTCCGGGCGGTCGGGCACCTACAACGTTGCAACGGGCGTGCAGACCGACGTGCTGAGCGTCTGGCAGCAGCTCAGCCAGGTGGCCGGCGCCGACATCGAACCCGAGCTCGCCGACCTGAGACCCGGCGAGCTGCAGCACAGCTGCCTGGACATCAGGCGCGCCGAGCGCGAGCTTGGCTGGCGGCCCGAGACCGCCTTCGCGGACGGGCTGCGCCTGACCTACGACGCCCTCCTCGCGGAGTTCGCAGGTGCTTAGCGCCGCCTGCGCTGCCTTTCGCACCCGGTAGCATCGGGGCGCGCGGCGAGATAGCTCAGTTGGTAGAGCACACGACTGAAAATCGTGGTGTCCCCGGTTCGAGTCCGGGTCTCGCCATTCGGGAGGTGCCTTCCAACAGAGCAGGCGGCGAAGTGGTCGCCAGCAGCGCACTGAGAGCGGCTGCGGGCAGTCGACAGTGCGAGTTTTCTCCGGCGGGTAGCGCAATCAGCGGTGGTAGGTAGCCTGCCGGTCGTGAGCGCCGCTTTCCTTCTGACTTCGCTGATCATCGTCGCAATGCCAGGCACTGGAGCGCTGATCACGCTCTCCGCCGGCGTCTCACGCGGCGCTCGCGCCGGTGTCGTCGCCGCACTCGGTTGCACGCTCGGGATCGTTCCGCACCTCATCGCGGCGGTGACCGGGACTGCGGCGCTGCTACGAGCCAGCGGCGTCGCCTTCGACGCACTCAAGATCGTCGGCGTTGCCTACTTGCTGTTCATGGCGTTCGCCGCCTGGCGCGATAAGAGCGGCCTGGTCGCCCATGACAACCAGCCCGCGCGATCGCCGGCGCGGGTGATCGGGTCAGCCATGCTCTCCAACCGTCTGAACCCCAAGCTGACCGTGTTCTTCTTCGCGTTCCTTCCACAGTTCGTGCCGCCCCACGCGCCTGACGAGTTCGAGCGGCTCCTGCTGCTCAGCGGCGTGTTCATGGCGATGACGTTCGTCGTCTTCGTCATCTACGGCGTCGGCGCCTCCGCGGTCCGCCGCCACGTCATCGAACGACCGAAGGTCATCCAGCGCATGCGCCGCCTCTTCGCAGCATCGTTCGTGGGCCTGGGTATCAAGCTCGCGACCACCGCACGCTGACGCGCCTGTCCTCGATGCTTGGAGCACACTGTCCTAGACGGTGCCGCCCAGCCGCACGTGCACATGGATCTCAACGTGCTGTCCCCTGTTCGAGTCCGGGTCTCGCCATCCCTCGATGCGCCGCTCACCCTGCGCGCAGCGGCGCCGAGGCGAACTCGCGCATGCCTTCGGCGAAGTCCTCGCGCGCCTGAAATCCCAGCTCTTGGGCGGCGCGCTGCGCCGAGGCGAATATGTGGCGCACATCGCCCAGGCGGTATTCGCCGGTGCTCACCGGCCGCGGCGCGCCGGGTCCGGCGGCGTCGGCGAGCGCAGCTGCCATCTCCAGCACGCTGCGCGGCGTGCCGCTGGCCACGTTGAACGCCCCGGCGGCGGTCTCGTGCGCGGTCAGCGCCAGCAGGTTCGCGCGCGCCACGTCGCGCACGTGAACGAAGTCGCGCAACTGCGCACCGTCCTCGTACACGCGCGGAGCGCGGCCCGCGGCCAGCGCGCTTGCGAACAGCGAGGCCACTCCGGCGTATGGGGTCTCGCGCGGCATGCGAGGGCCGTACACGTTGTGGTAGCGCAGCGCGATCACCGGCGTGCCGGTCTCGCGCTGGAACGCCTGGGCCAGATGCTCCTGATGGACCTTGGTGGCCGCGTAGACGTTGCGCGGATCCAGCTGAGCGTGCTCGTGCACCGCGTGCGCCGTCAGTGCCTCCCCGCAGGAGGGGCATCTTGGCTCGAACTCGCCCGCGTCGAGATCCTGGGCGTCCCTGGGACGCGGGCTGACCGGGCCGTGCTCTGCGCAGTCGTAGCCGCCCTCGCCGTACACCACCATGCTGGAGGCCAGCACCAGGCGCTGGGCCGAGCCCGACGCCGCGAGCTCGCGCAGCAGCACCGCGGTGCCGCTGTCGTTGTGCTCCACGTACTGAGCCACATCCAGGAAGCTCACGCCCAGCCCCACCATGCCCGCCTGATGGCTCACCAAATCGACGCCGCGCAGCGCCGCCGCGACCGCGTCCGCGTCGCGCACGTCGCCGCGAAGCAGCTCGGCGTCCGCGGGCAGGTAGTCCGGCACCCCCGCATGCGCCGCCAGCGAGTCGAGGATGCGCACCTGCATGCCCTCGGCCAGCAGCGCGTCCACCACGTGGGAGCCGATGAAGCCGGCGCCGCCTGTCACCAGGACCGTGGGGGCGCTCATGCGGCGACCGGGACGCTGGGAGTGCTCATGCGGTGATCGATACGCCCGGTTCGCTCATCCGGTGAGAGGGACCCAGGGTGCGCGCATCCCGAGGGATTATCTCAAGCGGCGCCCGCCGGCCCGGGCGGGCTGCTGATGTTCGCGAATCGTAAGAGACCTCCCCGCGGGGGCGTTACGGTGAGGGAGTGCCGGTGCTGGAGGCCTGCGGGCTGGTCAAGGGCGTGGGTCGTGGCCGCGCGCACCGTCGCGTGCTCGCCGGTGTGGACCTGCGCGTGGAGCCCGGCGAGCTGGTGGCCGTGCTCGGGCGCTCGGGCTCCGGCAAGTCCACGCTGCTGCATCTGCTGGGCGGCTTGGACCGGCCCGACGAGGGAGCCATCACGGTGGCCGGTGAGTCGCTGGTGGGCTGCTCGGAGCGCGCTCTCACGCTGATCCGCCTGCGCCACATCGGCTTCGTGTTCCAGTCCTTTCAGCTGGTGGAGGAGCTCAGCGGGCGCGAGAACGTGCTGCTGCCCACGCGTCTGTCCGGCGCGCCGCCCGGAGGCGCGGCGCGCGCGCTGCGCCTGATGGACGGCCTCGGGGTGGCCGCGGTGAGCGACCACCTGCCGCACGAGCTCTCCGGCGGTGAGCAGCAGCGCTTTGCGATCGCCCGCGCGCTGGTCAACGAGCCGGACCTGGTGCTGGCGGATGAGCCCACCGGCAACCTGGACACGGCCGCAGCAGCAGATCTGCTGGGCCTGCTCCGCGCGATCACCGACCAGGGCCGCGCGGTGGTGATGGTGACCCACGAGCACGACGTGGCCGGAGCGGCGGACCGTGTGCTGGAGATGGCCGACGGCCGGCTCGGATGAGCGCGGTCTGGCGCGACGCGCGCGCGGGGCTGCGTAGGCATCGCGGGCGCGTGCTGCTCTCCGGCGCGGGCATCGCGCTGGGTGCCGCGATGCTGGCCACCGCGGTGGTGGTGGGCTTCGGCCTCAACACCGGCTTCCAGCGCAGCGCGCGCCAGGCCGACCTGCCCGACCTGATCGCGCGCTTTGAAGAAGAGCCGCTGGAAACCGTGGCACGCCGCATCGCCGCGCTTCCGGATCTGGCCGCTTACTCGTTTCGGCTGGAGATCACCAACGTGCCGCTGGGCGCGGGCAGCCACTCCTCCAGGCAGGGCGTCATCGAGCTGATGGGTGGCGGGCGCCGTGGCTACGGGATCCTGGAAGGACGCAATCTGTCGTCCCGCTTCGGCGAAGCGGTCGTCGAACAGGGCGTGGCGCACGCGTGGGGCCTGCGGCCCGGGTCCCAGCTGCGCATCGGCCGCCTGCCCGCGCTGCGCGTGGTGGGCGTGGCAGAGTCGCCCGACAACGTCGCCTACCCGCTGGCCGCGCCGCGCATCTACCTCTCGCGCGCCGCGCTGGCGGAGCGGTTCGGCCGCGAACCACAGCCGCGCGTCAACGTCGCGGAGATCTGGCTGCGCAACCGCTCGCTGCTCAATGAGGTTCTCGTGCAGGCGCGCGCGAGCAGCTATGGCATCCGCGGTCTGCGCCTGGTGACGCGCGAAGGCGTCAAGGTGCTGCTGGACCAGGCTGCCGGGATCGTGATCGCGCTGCTCGTGGCGCTGTCGCTGATCGCGCTGCTCACCGCCGCGGTGATGCTGGCCGCCTCCGCGCGCGCGGAGGTCCAGCGGCGCCTGGCGGGTATCGGCGTCCGCCGCGCGGTTGGTGCGGGGCGCTCGCACATCATTCTCGCGCAGTCCCTCGAGGCCGCGCTGGTCGCCGTGCCCGCCGGTGCCGTCGGCGTGGCGGCGGGTGCGCTGGTGGCCAACGGCCCGAGCGACCGCCTGCTCCAGACCATCAACGAGCTGCCGCCGGGCAGGGCGCTGGTGCCGGCGCTGCTGGGCTGCTGGTTGCTCACAGCCCTGATCCCGGTGCTCGCCTCCGCCTGGCCGGCGATGCGCGCCAGCGCCACCCCCCCGATCGCGCTGATGCGCGGAGCGGAGCTGCGCACGCCCGCAGCGCACAGGCTGCCGCGCGCGCTCTCCGCGCGGCTGGCGCCGTTGCTCCCCGCCCTGCCGGCGCTGGGAGCTCGCCTGGTGGCGGCAAGGCGGGTGCGTCTCGCTGCGACCGTGATCGTGCTCGGCGTGTCGGTGGCCTTCATCCTGCTGATGCTCGCGCTGGCCTCTGAGCTGGGAACGCTCGAGAACGATCCCTCGGCGCTGGGCAAGCGCTATCAGCTGACCGCCTCGCTGCCCGCGAGCGCCACGCAGCGGGTGCGGCGCCTGCACGGGGTGGCCGCTGCTGCGCCTCGATATGAAGTGCAGGCCGCCGATGCCTTCTCCCTGGGAGAGACGGTGGACGTGATCGCCTACACCGGCAACCACACCACCTTCGAGGCTCCGCCGCTTCTCAGCGGCACGCGCCTGGGCGGCCCGGGGCAGGCGGAGGTGGGCAGAGGGCTGGCGCAGGTGCTGGGTCTCAGCCCCGGCTCCACGCTCGCGATCGAGATGCCCTCCGGCCGCGAAGCGCGCTACCGGGTGAGCGGCATCGTGGACTCGCTGCAGCACGACGGCCGCGTGGCCTACGTCACGGCCGCGTCGCTGCTGGCCGTGGAACCGGCCGCGCCGGAGCAGATAGCCGTGCGGCTGGCAAACGGCGTGGAACCGTCCACGGTCAGCTCCGAGCTCACCGCCATCGGCGCCGCGCCTGCGGCGGCCGGTGCGGTGGTCGGCAAGGGCCACGGCCTGATCGAAGCGCTCACCGGCATCCTGCGCGCCGTCGCCATCGTGGACGGCCTGGTGTGCCTGTATGCGCTGATCCAGGCGCTCGTCCTCACCGCACGCGAGCGGCGCGCCACGATCGCCGTGCTGCGAGCCAGCGGCGCCAGCGCGGGCTCGGTGCGGCTGCTCCTCGCCGGCGCCGCGGCCGTCGTGGTGGCGCCCGCCGCGCTGATCGGCGCCCTGCTCGAGCGAATCGTGCTGGGCCCGGTGATGGCTCGCCTGGCGGTCAACTACGCCACCCTGGAACTCTCCGCCGGCGGCGGCCAGGTCGCGCTGGTGCTGGCCGGGCTCTGCGTGCTAGCGCTCGTGGCCGTGCTGTGGGTCGCGCGTCGCGCCACCCGCCAGTCGATCGTCAGTGAGCTGGCCGGATGAGCGGCAGACGCCGCCGGGCGCGCATGCTCTCACGGCGCGAGGCTCTGGGCGAGCTGGGACTGGGCGCGCTGGCAATCGCGCTTGCGGGCTGCGCCGCCGGCGGCGCCGGCGCCGTGCACGACCCGGATGGCTCGACGCTCCAGGCCACCTATGGCGATCCGGCGCACGACGGCCAGCTGGCGCTGGGCGCCGGCGTGCCGCTGATCGACCGCACCGATCTTGCGCCGCAGGCAGCTGCGGGGCGGGTGCTTGCGAGCATCGCGCACCTCACCGACGCGCACGTGATGGACTCCCAGTCACCCGCTCGGGTCCCGTTCCTTCGGCGCCTGGGAGCACCGTTTAACTCGACGTTCCGCCCGCAGGAGGCGCTCACAGCGCACGTGCTCGCCGGTGCGTGCCGCGCGCTGGACGCGCTCGCGCCCGACGCGATCATCCAGGGAGGTGACCTGATCGACAACGCCCAGGAGAACGAGATGCACAGCGCGCTGGTGCTGCTGCGCGGCGGCCGCGTGCATCCGGGCAGCGGCGCACCGGGCTACTACGGCGTGCAGTCCGCCTCCGACCCCGACCCCTTCTACTACCGGCCCGACGTCGACGCGCCCCGTCACCCGGGCCTGCTGCAGTCGGCGATGACACCCTTTGCCGCGCGGGGGCTGCGCGCGCCCGTGTATCCCGTGCTCGGCGACCATGACCTGCTGGTGCAGGGAGTGCTGGCGCCCACGCCCGCAACCCGCGCCATCGCGCTGGGCGAGCGTGCGATCTGGGACCTGCCTGCGAACCTGCGGGTTCCGCGCGCGCTCGCCGGTGTCGCCTCCGGCTCCTCGCCGGACGCGCTCGCGGCACCCGAGCTTGCGGATCGGCTGATAGTCCAGGCGCAGCGGTTTCGCGCTGTGCGCGTCGCCGCGGACGCCTCCCGCCGCGAGCTCAGCCCAGCCGAGGTGCTGGCGCGTCTGCGCTCAGGCGGGAATCTCGGGCACGCCTCAGGCGTGGCCGGCGTGGCGGGCGCGGCGGGCGCCGCGCTGCTGGACTACAGCTTCGATGTGGGCACGCGCGTTCGCGTGATCGTGCTCGACCTGGTGCGCCGCGAAGGCGGCTCGGGCGGGGTGGTGCACGGCGGGCAGGCCGCATGGCTGGCGTCGGAGCTGACTGCCGCGCGCGGACGCTGGGTGCTGGTCGTCTCCCACCAGCCGCTGGCTGACAGCGAAGGCGGCGAGACGCTGCTCGCCCTGCTCGACGCACAGCCGCGCGTGCTGGCCGCGTTGGCCGGGCACACGCATCGCAACCGCATCACCGCACGACCCGGCGCCGCGGGCGGCTATTGGCTGATCAACACCTGCTCGCTGATCGACTACCCGCAGCAGGCGCGCGCACTGCAGATTCGCGAAACGGCGCACGGCGGTGCTGTGATCGACACATGGATGCTCGACCACCCGCCCGACGGCGGCATCGCAGACATCTCCAGGGAGCTGTCGTATCTGGACTCCCAGGGCGGGCGCCCGCAGGGATTTGCCGGGGGGCCGCTCGATCGCAACGTAAGACTTTTCTTGCGCTAGCAAGCGTCTCGTTTTATTGCGCTAGCAAGCGTTTCGTGTTTAGTAGAGGTCCCCGCCCACTCCGCACCCCCCACCAGCCGTATGAGCTGATCAGGCAGCGGCGGCGCGCAGTGCGGCAAACCAGCGATCGCCCGAGTGCCAGTGCTCCACGATGGTGCATCCTGCGGCTGCGGCGATGGCGGCCAGGCCGTCCATGCCCAGGCGCGCCCACGGGAAGGACTGGCTCTGCGCGCTGCCGGTGTGCAGGCTGACACGCAGGGCGCGGCTGGGAGCGCCGCGCGGCTCGACCTCGATCAGGATGAGCCCGTCGGGGCGCAGCAGGCGGGCGACGCGCGCAAGCAGTTCCGCGGGCTGCCCGCCGATGCCGATGTTGCCGTCGAGCAGAAGGGCGCTGCCCCAGCTTCCGGCGCCGGGAACCTGGTCGAAGATGGAGCCCTGGATGACCACAGCGCCGCGCCGGCGGGCGAGCTGCACGGCGAGCGGTGCGATGTCCAGGCCGACGGCCATGACGCCGCGCTGAGCGAGCGCCAGCGCGTGGCGTCCGGGGCCGCAGCCGATGTCGAGCACGGGAGAGACGGCGCGGTCGAGCACGCCGGCCTCCTCGTGGCTGGGCTGCCCGACGTAGCGCTCGAGCGCCAGCGGCAGCTCGTGGCCGTGGTGATCCACGGCGCGCAGCGTGCGCTGGCGATGTGGGCGCTCGGCGGCGCGCAGCAGCTCTGACCCGTAGAGCTCGATGGCGGGCGTGCCGCCGCGATGCTCGGCGCTCACGCTGCGGTCCCGGCGGCGGTCCCGGCGGCGGTCCCGGCGGCGGTCCCGGCGCTGCGGCCGCCGAGCTCGCGCAGCGCGCGCGCGAACATGGTGTGCGGCGCCTGCTGGGCGACTGCGCGCGCATCGTGGTGGTCGTCGACGTCGCGCAGCGACACCAGCTGCACGGTGCGCAGACCGAGCTGCTCCAGCCTGCGGCGCTGCACAGCGGCGGTCCATGGCACGCTCATGGGCACGTCGCGGAACACCTGGCTGTGGGGACGGCGCAGTCCGATGGCCCAGTAGCCGCCGTCGGGCGTGGGGCCGAGGACGGCGCCGGTGCGCGGCGCGAGCAGCGCGGCGATTGCGCTGGTGAGCAGCGGGGGGCTCACCTGCGGCGTGTCCATGCCGATCAACAGCGCCGGGCCGCCGACGTCGTGAAATGCGCCGTCCAGCCGGGCTGCCAGGTCGCCGCTGCGCTGCGGTATCACCTCGATCGCACCTGGAAGCCAGTCTCCGGGGGAGCCGTCGAGTACCAGCACGCGGCGCGCGGCGGGCGTGGCGCACACGGCGGCGAGCGTGTCGCGCAGCGCGGCGGTGGCGAGCTGCGCTGCCTGTGCGGGCGTGAACGGCGGGCACAGCCTGGTCTTGGCGAGACCTGCGACGGGTGCCTTGGCGATGACGATGAGGGCCGCTGAGTGGTCGGGCGCGGCGTCTGTCATGGCAGGCAAGGTATGGATCTGTGCCCGCGAATCCCATTACGAAACCAGGAACTTCGCCGGCGCGCGCCTGCGCGGGCGCGATGCGGTGGGACAATCGCGCGATGGAGTCCACGCTGGCGCAGGGCGGCAGGCACGTGCGCGGATCGGTTCTCGTGGTGGACGACGAGCCCACGATCGCGGAGGTGGTCTCGCGCTATCTGCAGCGCGCGGGCTATGACGTGAGCACCGCGGCGGACGGCGTTGGGGCGCTGGAGTTCGTCAGCGAACGCCACCCTGACCTGGTGGTCCTGGACCTGATGCTGCCGGGGCTGAACGGCCTGGAGGTGATGCGCCGCATGCGCGACACCGACCGCGATCAGGTGGCGATCATCCTGCTGACGGCGCGCGGCGAGGAGTCCGACCGCGTGGTCGGGCTGCGCCTGGGCGCGGACGACTACATAGTCAAGCCGTTCTCGCCTGCGGAGCTGGTGGCGCGGGTGGAAGCTGTGCTGCGCCGCTTCGACACCACGCCCGAAAGCGGCCCGACGCTGGAGTTCGACGGCCTGAGCGTTGACCCCGCCTCGCGCAGGGTGACGGTAGGCGCGCAGGAGGTGGCGCTGACACAGCGCGAGTTCGAGCTGCTGCTGTTCTTCGCTCGCCACCCGGGGCACGCGTTCACGCGCCAGGAGCTGATCGATCAGGTGTGGCATTACAGCTTCTACACGGACACCTCCACGGTGACGGTGCACGTGCGCAGGCTGCGCGCGAAGATCGAGCTGGACCCGGCCAGGCCACGGTTCCTCGAGACGGTGTGGGGCGTGGGCTACCGGTTCGTGCCATGACGACGGCGGCGGCTGCGGCGGCGACGACGACGACGAGGGCGACGCGCCGCGGTGCGCTGACGGTGCTTGTGGCCTCGCTGGCTGCTTCGCTTGTGTGCTATCTGGCGTATGGGTTCCACGCGGGCTGGACGTGCCTTGCGATCTTGGCGCCGGTGGGGCTGGTGAGCGTGGCGGTGGTGCAGCGGCTGCTGGCCTCGCGCGAGCGCCTGGGCGGCGTGGGCAGGCAGCTGCTGGTGGGCGGCGTGATCATGGTGTGCCAGCTGCTGGCGGCGAGCGGGCTGTTTGTGCTGCTGATGACCAGCTCGCCGCAGGACGGGCTGTTCACGGCGGTGCTGGCTGTATACGCGGGGGTGGTGGGGGCATGGGTGGCGATTGCGGTGGGGCGCAGCGTGCTTGCGGACATAGGCTCGCTGCGCACGGGGCTTGACGCGATCGGCGCGGGCGAGCGCGAGATTTCGATCAGCACAAACGGGCGCGACGAGCTGGCGGTGCTGGCGCGCGAGATCGAGGCGCTGGGCGCCAGGCTGGGCGAGGAGGAGGCGGCGCGCAACCGGCTGGAGGCGGCCAGGCGCCAGCTGCTGGCGGCGATCTCGCACGACGTGCGCACGCCCATAACCTCGCTGCGCCTGCTGAGCGAGGCGCTGGACGACGACCTGGTCGATGGGCCGACGCGGCGCGAATACGTGTCGCGGATCGGAGTGCACGTGCGCGCTCTGGGCGCGCTGATCGACGATCTGTTCGAGCTGTCGCGGCTGGAGGCGGGCGACCTGGGCTGGACGATGGAACGGGTGCCGCTGGAGGATCTGGTGCTGGAGACGGTGGACGCGATGCGCGCGCAGGCGGACGCGGGCTCGGTGTCGGTGCGCGCGGAGCTGCCGCGGGACCTGGCCGCGGCGCGGGCGAACCCGGAGCAGATACAGCGGGTGCTGTTCAACCTGATTCAGAACGCCATCCGCCACACGCCGGCGGACGGCAGCATCACGGTGCGCGCGAGCGCGGCGCCGGACACGGTTGAGGTGGAGGTGAGCGACACGGGCGAGGGCATACCGCCGGCTGACCGCGAGCGCATCTTCGATGCGTTCGTGCAGGGCAGCGGGCGCGCGGCGCGCACGGATGGCAGCGCGGGCCTGGGGCTCGCGATCTCCCGCGCGATCGTGGAGGCGCACGGCGGGCGCATCTGGATAGCGGACGCGCGCGTGGGCACGAGCGTGCGCTTCAGCATCCCGTGCGCGCGATGAAGCTGGCGCTGAAGGTGATGGACCCCGACAGGCCCCCGCCGGGGCCGTTCAGGCACACGTTCTGGCGCAGCCCGCTGCGAGGCCCATGGCTTACGTCGGTGCTGGGCGCGGCGCTGCTGGTGGCGATACCGCTGATCGCGCTGAGCGGCTTTCTGTCCAACGCGGCGTACAACCCGCGCCTCGGCGGCAACTCGGTGGGCAGGACGATCGGCCCGCTGGACTTCTACCTGTTCACCTGGCCCACGCACCCGTCGTGGCTGTACGCGTTCACTCAGGGGCTTCATGTGACGGTGGGGCTGGCGGTGTTCCCGATCCTGCTGGCAAAGCTGTGGTCGGTGTTCCCCAGGCTGTTCGAGTGGCCGCCCGTGCGCAGCCCGGCGCACGCGCTGGAGCGCCTGTCGCTGGCGTTCCTGGTGGGAGGAGCGCTGTTCGAGTTCGCCACGGGCATCCTGGACATCCAGTACGCGTACCTGTTCAAGTTCTTCTTCACCGACGCGCACTACTACGGCGCGTGGGCGTTCACGGCCGCGTTCGTGTTCCACGTGGCTGTCAAGTTCCCAACGATGCGCTCCGCGCTGGCGAGCAGGCGCGCACTGGCACTGCTGATGGATGGCTTGGCGGATACCCGTCCAGAGCGCGCCGGAGCAGCCCCGAGCGGCCTGGTGGCCGTTGCGCCCGCGCAGCCCACGATGTCCCGGCGGGCGCTGCTGGGCACGGTGGCGGGAGGCTCGCTGTTCTTCGCCGTCCAGGGCCTGGGCGACTCGCTGGGCGGGCCGCTGCGCGCGCTCTCGGTGCTGGGCCCGCGCGACCGGTTCGCCGGCGGCCCCAACGGCTTCACCGTCAACCGCACCGCCGAGGCGGCGCAGATCACCCGCGAGAAGGTGGGGCCGGGATGGACACTCGGCCTCAGTGGGCTGGGTCGCACGCTGTCGCTCTCGCGGGAGCAGCTGCTGGCGATGGATCAGCACACCTACGACCTGCCGATTGCGTGCGTTGAGGGATGGTCCACCACGCAGCGCTGGAGCGGGGTGCGCGTGCGCGACCTGGCGCGCCGCCTGGGCGTGGACGGCGAGCTGACGGCGACGGCCACATCGCTTGAGACAGACGGCGTGTTCAGCGCGGCAACACTCGCTCACAACGAGGTCTCAGACGATCGCACGCTGCTGGCGCTGCGCGTGAACGGCGTGGATCTGTCGCTCGATCACGGCTATCCCGCGCGCATCATCGGCCCTGCGCTTCCGGGCGTGCACTGCACCAAGTGGGTCGCACGCATCTCATTCGGCGAGGCTCGCGCGTGAGGGCGGCGGCGCAGAGGTTCCGCGGCGCCTACGGCGCCGGCCCGCTGCACCTGGTGGGCGCGCTTGCATGCTTTGCGGTGATCGGCCTGGCGGTGTTCGGCTGGTTTGAAGAACCGTGGGAAAGCCTCAAGTACATCCTGATCTGGTTCCTGGGCGCTGTGCTCGCGCACGACATGGTGCTGCTGCCGCTGTACACCGCGCTCGACCGGCTGGCCACGCTGCGCGTGCCCGGCCGCTTCCCGCCGGTCGCGCGCACGCGCCCTGGGCCGTGGGTCTACGTGCGCGTCCCGCTGATCCTGAGCGGCCTGATCCTGCTGGTGTTCGGCGCGGAGATCCTCAGGGAAGGGAACGCCACCTACTTCACCGCCAGCGGTCAGCACCAGAACGTCTACCTCGGGCGCTACCTGCTGATCGTGGCGTGCCTGTTCGGCCTCTCGCTGCTGGCGTTCCTGGCAGCGCGCCTGCGGCGCGGCGCCGAGCGCGCGCCCGCCGAGCCCCAGTGCACGGACCCCCACAAGGCGTGGGGCACCCAGACGCCCGAGGGCTCCGGGGGCTGGTAGCGCCGCGCGCGGGCGCGAGTGTGCCAGCAGGCGGCTCAGCAGCGCGGGCGCGAATGTGCCAGAAGGCGGCTCATGTCGCGCGAGGCGCGCAGCGTGCCGCGCAGCGTGCCGGTGACCTTGGAGTCGCCGATGCGCGGGCGGTAGGAGACGGGCAGCTCCAGGATGCGCCAGTTGGCGGCTGAGGCTCGCAGGACCATCTCCAGCGGATAGCCGAACGCTCGGTCGGCAACTCCCAGTTCCAGCAGCTCCCGCCGCCGCGCTGCGCGCATCGGGCCGAGGTCGCGCAGCGCGATCCCGGCTCGCGCCCTGAGCAGCTGTGTGAGCAGGCGGTTGGCGGCCCGCGCGTGAGCGGGCCAGGAGCCGGGAGCGGGGCGGCGGCGTCCCATCACGAGGTCCGCGCCACCGGCGATCAGCGGCGCCACCAGCTGTGGCAGCTGCGCCGGATCGAAGGAGCCGTCGCAGTCCATGAAGCACACCACATCCGCGTCGGCCGCCAGCAGCCCCGCGTGGCAGGCAGCGCCGAAGCCGCGCGTGGGTTCGTGCACCACCACGGCGCCCAGCCGTGCCGCCAGCTCGCCGGACCCGTCGCTTGAGCCGTTGTCCACCACGATCGGCCTGTAGCCGGGTGGCATCGCTGCGAGCACGCCCGGTATGGCGCCCGCCTCGTCGAGCACAGGCAGCACTACGTCAGGCACGCGAGCCCCCGGGCGCGGTGGCGGGGCGCGCGCTCACGGCCAGGAGATCTGCGCGCCGGTGGGTGCCGGCGGGCCGGCCGGCAGAGCCCGCAGCGCTCCGGCAAGCGTCTGCGCAAACGCGCCGGCGCTCTCGCCCATCAGCCTTTGCAGCTCGCTGACGGGCGTGGGCTGCTGGTGCACGCCGTTGGCGTAGTCGGTGGCGAACCCCAGCAGCGCGTACGGCAGGCCGGCCTCGCCGCAGAGCACGGTCTCCGGTCCCGCCGTCTGGCTGACGGCGCTCACGCCGCACCCGGCAAGCATGCGTATCTCCGCGCGCGTGTTGAAGCGCGGGCCGTCCACGTGCCCGTAGCAGCCGCCGTCCCTCACAGTGCGGCCGGCGTCGCGCGCGCCGGTGAGCAGCGCGCCGCGCAGGGGATCGGAGAACGGGCGGTCATACACCCAGTGCCCGCGCCCGGCGGCGCCGGGGCGGTCGTGCAGCGTGCAGATCTGACCGTCGGGAAGGCGGTTGGCGAGGAAGTGCAGGTCGTCGAACACGATCAGGCCGCCGAGCTCGATCGAGGGATCCACCGCGCCGCAGATCGTCACGGCCAGCACGCCATCCACGCCGCGCTGGCTGAGCGCCTGGATGTTGGCCCTGTGGTTCACCTGGCTCGAGAGCCTCGCGTGGCCGTCGCCGTGGCGTGAGACGTGCACCACCTCCACCCCCGCCCACGTGCCGCTTGAGAGCTGCGCGTCGCCGAAGCGCGTGGGCACCGTCTCCTGCGCCTGGCCCTCCAGCCCTGGCAGCGCGTAGGTGCCCGAGCCGGTGATGATGGCGATCCTCACGTCCGCCATCCTATGGAGCCGACGGCGCCCGTCATCGCACCAGAGCTTCGATTTCGCGCCGGTGCTGGCGGCCCAGGCGCGTCGTTTCCGGGTTCAGGTGGATCGCCTGGGCGAGCATCGGCGCAGCGGGCACGAACGCCAGCAGGAAGTAGACGCCCAGCGCCACCGTCACCAGGCGCAGTCGCCGACCGCAGGCCAGGGCGGCGAACGGCAGCGCCCACACCAGATACCACGGCGCGGCCCAGCTGAGCGAGGCGATCAGCACCAGCAGCACGGCCGCGCACGCCGCCAGCCAGTCCGCCGGGCGCCTGTGCGCCCACAGCGCGCAAAGCAGCGTGCAGGCGAGCACCAGCACGCTGATCGCCGCGTGCAGGCCGCGCGTCTCCCCGCCCAGGCCCAGAGCCAGGCCCAGCAGGTTGGGCAGGCCGATGCCGGTCACCAGGCGGCTCTGCGTGGAGAGCCCCGGCAGGTGCGCACCGAACGCCAGCAGGCTCGCCGCGCCCAGCGCCACCGACGCCTCCAGCGCGCCGCGCGCAAAGCGCCGCGTGGGCGCCACCACCAGCAGGATCGGGGCGATCACGGCGGCGGACGCCTTGATCATGGCACCCGCCACCAGCGCCATCGCGCCGGCGCGATGGCGTGCCGGTGAGCGCAGCAGCATGTACACGCACGCCATCACGCACACCAGCATCAGGCTGTCGTTGTGGTCCGCGCCCAGCCCCCACACCAGGAATATCGGATTGGCGCCCACGAACACCACGGCCGGCGCGGGCGCGCGGCCGAGCAGCACCGCACAGCGCCACACCAGTGCCAGCGTCGCGAGACTCGCAATCCCGATCATCAGCTTCAGCGCCCAGAAGGAAGCCACCACCCCCAGTGGCACCAGCGCCTCGGTCAACAGCGTGAACAGCGGGCCGTAGGGGCTGAGCAGGAAGTGCCAGTTGCTCAGCGCGAAGCTGGGATCGGAGTGGGGCTCCAGCTGCGGGATGGTGGTGTAGGGATCGAGGTGGTGCACCGCGGCCATGCGGCCGTAGTTGATGTAGTTGAAAACGTCCGTGTAGGACAGCGGTGGGGCCAGCAGGAAGACCACGTGCACAGCCACCACGGCCGACACGCTCCAGCGCGCGCGCACGCTGCGCGAGCACGCGTACGCCAGCAGGTAGCAGGCGAACATCGCTGCCATCAGCGCGCTTGCCTGCCAGGCAAGCGAGTCGTAGCTGCGCGTCAGCCCCGGCCACAGCCCGCGCAGCGGCCCGGCCATCCACGCCGGGAAGTAGCCGGGCCGCGAGGTTGGCGTCAGGAAGCTCGGGCGCTGCGCGGCCATCGCCACCGTCGCCACGCTGCCCGCAGCCAGCCCGCCCAGCGCCAGCGTGCCCAGCGCCCTGCGCGCACGCGGCTCCCGAATGCCCGCGCCGCTCGCGCCCGGCCCCGCGCCGCTCGGCTCCGCGCCGCCCGGCCCCGCGCCGCTCGCGCGCGGCCCTGCGCTGTCCTGTGCGTCCCCGCGCGCCGGCTGCGCCTCGCGGGCCGGTGCTGGGGCCCTCGTATGCGGCTGCCGGGCGGGCCTGCGTGTGAGCGGCGACGCCATCGCCTCAGCCGCCCCCGTATCCGCACGGCGGGCCGGTCAGGCCCGCCACCAGCCTGCTCGCCGGCCCGCTGCCAAGGAAGCGCCACAGGCGCGCGTCGATCACGCTCGCGTACAGCACATGAGCGCCGGCCGGCGCGCGCAGCGCCGTGGCGCCAGGCGCGAGGCTGAGCACGCGCGTGAGCTTGCCGGCCAGCGAGGCGGGCAGGTCGCTGGCCTGTCCGTCCGGCACGCGGTAGCCGCCCGCCGGCGCCGGCGTGCCGGGCGCTGGCTCGATCTCGCTGATCAGCGCCTGCTGAGCCGTGCTGTAGGGATTGGACAGCCGCACGCCGCCCGAGCTGCACTCCGCGCTCAGCGGGTGGAGCGTCCGCTGGGCCAGCAGCGCGAGCAGGCCCGCGGGGTAGGTGCCGCGCAGCCTGGCCAGGTAGGGGCGCAGGTCGAAGAAAGCCAGGTCACCGCGCGGGCTCAGCAGCGGGCGCTCTTCCAGCACGCTGCCCAGCGCGGCCAGGATCGCTGCGGCCCTGTGCGGCTCGAAGCCCGCCGGATCCACCCAGAGCCCGTCGAAGCCCGAAACCGCCGCTGCGGCCGTCACGTAGCTCAGCGGCAGTCCCGCCAGCGCAGCCTGCCAGTCCGACGCACGCCCCTTCATCGCGCCGTAGCTCCAGCGCAGCGTCCTCGAATGCAGGTACCCGCGCAGCAGCTCGTACTTGGTGGCGTACGTGGCGACTTCGTCGCCCACCGGTGTTTCGGGATAGCCCTCCGGGAACGGCACGTAGGGCAGCTGGAACACCTCCGCCCCGGGCGGCATGCGCCGTTCGATCTGCGCCACGAACGCAGCGTCGCTGCGCCACTGCCTGGCTGTTGCGGAGTACGGAGGCACAAACGAGGAGCTGGTCTGGTCGAGCACCCCGAACGCAAGCACTGCAGCGCACACCAGCGCCGCCGCCGGGCGCCGCGCGCGGCGCGTGCGCAGCACACGCGCTCGAGCCATGCGGCCCAGCAGCCGCTCCAGCAGCACAGCTGCGCCCAGCAGCGACAGGAACGCAATGAACACCGACAGCCTGTTCCAGGCGCGGATGTCGGGGGTGATGAACACTTCGATCAGGCTCGCCACGCCGCCCACCGTGCTCAGCCCCAGCGCAACCAGCACGCCCACGCCCGCGTTGCGAAGCAGCCTGCGTCCCGCCAGGTAGCCACCAGCGCCCGCAAGCGTGGCAAGCGCGCCCAGCACCAGCCACAGGAAGCCCACATCCCCCACCGTGCCAAGGCTCGCGTAGCACGCCTCGCAGTAGCCCGGCGCGATCACGTGGTCATAGCGTGCGGCCAGTTCCCGCAGCGGGCCCACGCGGCTTTCAGGCGCCGGCAGCACCAGGTCGGCCAGGCGCAGCGAGAACCCCTCGTCCACGTCTTCGCTGAACGCCGCAGAGCGTTCCAGCAGCCGGTTGGGCCCGTGCTCGGCACGGTAGATCAGGCTGGGTGAAAGGTTGGCAAGCACCGTCACCACCACCAGCACCACCGCCAGCAGCCCGTGCAGCGCAGCCCTGCGGCCATGCGCAGCCCCGCCGATCATCGTGGCCGCCAGCATCATCAGCGCTGCGAACGTCGCGTAGTACAGGTTGTCCGAGCCGATCACCACGCACATCGCCAGGGTCGCCGCGGTGGTCGGGGTGAGCCAGCGCGCCGCGCGTGTGCGCGCCCTGCGCATCGTGCGTGCGCCGCCGTCCGGGCGCGCACTGCCGTCCGCGCGCGCGCGCAGCAGCGGCCGGCCCGCCATGATCGACAGGAACAGGTAGGCAACCAGAGGCACCGCGTAATAGGCCGACAGCAGCAGGTGCGACTCGCCACGGAAGAAGTGGTAGGACAGCAGCGAGAACAGCACCGACATCACGCCGGCCGGCGTGCCAGCCACTCCCAGCACGCGCAGCACCAAATGCGAGGTGAAGCCCGCCAGCGCGAACGTGAGCAGGAAGAACAGGTTGGCGACCAGCGCCGGGTTGGAGGTCAGCACGCCCAGCGCGCGCACCAGCAGCAGGCTCAGGTTGTCAGCGCCCTGCGGGTAGTCCTTCAGCTGCTGGCCGAACGGCGCACCCAGGCTGGAGTTGGACAGGTAGGAGCCGTGATCGATCACGCCCTTGATCAGCATCAGGTAGAACTTGGTGTCGTCCACCGGCGTGTAGCGCAGCGGGATCGACAGGTCCGCGTTCCACAGCCTCAGCGCCCAGGCAGCGCACAGCACGCTCACGCCAGCCGCCGCCAGCGCCTCCGCCAGCCGCCGCCGGGACATGCTGCTCGGTCCCGTCGCGGCGCCCATCCCGGCAAGCTACGCCATCGCGCTTGGAGCGCCCGCACCGGCGCGCTGCGTTTCGCTTTGCGTAACCTTTTTGTGCGTAGTCTGATGGCGGTGACCGGAGCCACAAGCACCGCCGCGCGCGCCAGCCCGGTGGCGCCGGCACGCCGTGCGGGCGTGCGCGATGACCGCGCGCCGCAGGCCCGCACCGCCGCTCGGGCGCTGGGAGCGGTGGCACTCGCCGCGTGCGTGGCCGGGGCGCTTCGCATCGCCGTGGGCGCCGCCGACGGGCGATATCTGCTGGAGCTCCCAAACGGCGCCAACCCGCATTGGGTGGACGGCCCGCTGCGCGGTCTCTCCTCGATCGCCGGCGGCCTCGGGCCGGACGGCCTCAGCCTCGGGGTGCTGCTGATGTGCGCCGGCTACGCGGGCGCGCTGGCGTGCGCGCGCAGCATCTCCCTGCGCACCGCGCTTGCTGCCGTGGCTGTGGCCAACCTGGCGTTCACGCTGGGCCCAACCATCGTCTCCACGGACGTGTTCGGCTACATCGCATACGCGCGCGAGGTGGCGCTGCACGGGCTGAACCCGTACGTGTCCACACCGCTTGCGCTGCGCGGGGACCCGATCCTGGGGCTGGTGTACTGGAAGCACCAGCCCAGCCCCTACGGCCCGCTGTTCACCGCGCTCAGCGCACCGCTCGGATTCCTCTCCCCGAGCGCCGCGCTGTGGCTGCTGAAGGCTGGCGCCGGAGCGTCCAGCCTGGCGATCGCCGCGCTGCTCGCCGGCGCCGCGCGGCGGCGCGGCCTCGATCCGGTGCGCGCCGCCGTGTTCTTCGGGCTGAACCCGGTGCTGCTGCTGTACGCGGTCAGCGGAGCGCACAATGACCTGATCGCGATGCTGCTGGTTGTGTGCGCGATGGTGCTGATGCTCCGCGAGCGCTCGCGCGGTGCGGGCGCAGCGGTGGTGGCGGGCGCAGCGGTCAAGCTCACGGTCGGGCTCGCGCTGCCGTTCATCCTGCTCGGCAGCAGGCGCCGGGCACAGGCTCTTCGCGGTGCTGCGCTTGCGCTCGTTGTCATCGGCGTGCCTGCCGTGGCGTTCTTCGGGCTGAGCTTCTTCGACCAGCTGCATCGCATCAGCACCGATCCGCTGTTCGACACCACCTTCAGCGGGCCCGATCGCCTGGCCACCGCGCTGGGCACGCACATCACCTCGCCCATCCGCCTGGCCTCGACCGCCGCAGCGGCCGCCGTGGCTCTCGCAGCGATCGTCTGGGTGCGCCGCGGCGGCGACGCCATCACCGCCGCCGGCTGGGCGTTCCTGGGACTGGTCGCCTCGATCGCCTCGCTGGCGCCGTGGTACCTGGTGTGGGTGCTGCCCTGCGCCGCGCTCGGGCGCAGCCGCGCGCTGCGCGCCGCGGCGCTGCTGGCGAGCGTGTACCTGATCGGCGTGCACCTGCCCGCTTTCGGGCAGGTGCCCTGGCTCTCACAGGCCGGGCCGCCCACGCCGTCGCTTCACGCCAGCGTCCCTCAGCCGGGCGCCCGTGGGGCCGGCGGCCTGCCCCGGCCGGGCGCCGGCGACGTCGCTGGCTTATCGTGGCGTGCAAATCCAACGGAGGGGCGGGGATGGCAAATCTGACCGAGCGCCAGCAGCAGCTGTGCGAGCAGTCCAGCTGGGACTTCTCAGGGTTGCGCGCCGTATTCATCAACTGCACGCTCAAGCGATCGCCGGAGGTCTCCAACACGGGCGCGCTGGGCGAGATCTCCGAAGAGATCATGCGCCACAGCGGCGTGGCCGTGGAGAGCTTCAGGGCGATCGACGAGGACATCGCCACCGGTGTTCAGCCGGACATGCGCCAGCACGGCTGGGAGCGCGACGGCTGGCCCGCGATCTTCGAGCGGGTGATGGCAGCGGACATCCTCGTGCTGCTCACGCCGATCTGGCTGGGCGAGAAATCCTCGGTCGCCACGCAGGTGATCGAGCGCCTGTACGGCAACAGCCATCTTCTCAACGACAACGGCCAGTACGCCTACTACGGCCGGGTGGCCGGGTGCCTGGTGACGGGCAACGAGGACGGCGCCAAGCACTGCGCCATGAACATCCTCTACTCCCTGCAGCATCTCGGCTACACGATCCCCCCGCAGGCCGACGCTGCCTGGCTGGGCGGCGTCGGCCCTGGGCCCAGCTACCTGGACCCCGGCTCCGGCGGCCCGGAGAACGACTTCACAAACCGCAACACCACGTTCATGACGTGGAACCTCATGCACGTTGCGCGCATGATCCGGGACGCCGGCGGCTTCCCCGCCCACGGCAACCAGCGCTCGAGCTGGGACGCGGGCTGCCGCTTCGACTTCCCCAACCCCGACTACCGCTGAGCACCGCTCACGGCGCTGGCGGCTCACCCGCTGCGCGCGCACGGTCATCCCGAGGCTGCTCGCGCAGCGCGTCCAGCAGCGAGGCCGCCTCGGGGACCATCTGTGGCGAGAGCCGCTCCAGCAGCTCCAGCCAGCTCGGCTTGACGGCCAGTGCGCCGCGCACCAGCTCGACGCCGGCCCGCGGGTCCTCGCGCGCGAGCCCCACGCCCGCCCAGAAGCTCAGCTCATCGGCCTCCGGCGCCAGTCTGGCGGCCGCCAGGTAGAGCTCGCCGGCCTGCGCATGCAGGCCTTCGCCCAGGCGCTCGTCCGCCTGTTCTGCCATCTCGTAGGCCCGCGCCAGCCGCAGCAGCCTGCGCGCCTCGCCAAGCGGGTCGGCATGGTCATCCACGCGCACATCGAACCGCGTGCGCCAGGGCTCGCCCGCGGCGGGCACGACCAGCACCGCCGCCGATTGCGTGCCGCGGACATCGCCGCCGTGCGCCTGCGCTGCGTCCAGCGCCCCCAGCAGCCGCTCCGCCAGGTCGCCCTCGCGCTCGCGAAAGGCGCCGGCCATCGCGCCGGGCACCCCGGCCGGGCCCATCATGTTGGCCTGGCAGCTGAACTGCTCGCCCAGCTGATCGCCGGCGAACGGTATGCACTGCTCGCCCGTGTGCACCGCCACCCCGCCGCCTGCATCCACGACGCCAACCTGGCGCTGCGCGGCCAGCGCGTCGCTGGCAAGCACCGAGGACAGCGCACCCGCCGCGTCCTGTCCCGCGGCGAGCGCGTCGAGCACCCCCGGCCCATGCGCAACCTCCGCCAGCGCCTGCGTGGCAACGGCGCCCACGCCGGGCCTGGCCCACGCCACCACAGCGCCCACCGCGAACCAGTGCGACTGGACCGCCACGCCGAGCTCGCCGCTGTGCGGGTCGCGCGCCACGATGGAGTAGGTGCCACGGCGCATGTCCTCATCCTCGCACCACACCGCACCCACCGCACCGCACCGCACAGCACCGCGCCGCGGCGTACCGCGCCGCACCGGGCGCCGCACGGCGCCGCGGCGTACCGCGCCGCACCGGGCGAGGCGCATGCGCGCGCTACCGTGACGCTCTGTGCACGGTGCCCACCACTTGCAGCCCGGCGACGATGCAGCGGTGTCGGTGAAGGGCCTGCTCAAGAGCTACCGCGAGGTGGAGGCGGTGAGGGGCATCGACTTCGAGGTGGCCGCCGGTGAGATCTTTGGCTTCCTGGGCCCCAACGGCGCGGGCAAGTCCACCACGATAAACATGCTTTGCACGCTGGTGCGCCCCAGCGGCGGCACCGCGACGGTGGCAGGGCATGACGTGGTTTCCGAACGCGACGATGTGCGCCGCAACATCGGGCTGGTCTTCCAGGACACCACGCTCGACGGCTATCTGACGGCGGAGCAGAACCTGCGTCTGCACGCGGAGCTCTACGGCGTGCCGCGCGAGGCGGTGGCCGAGCGCATGCGCCAGGTCACCGAGATGGTCGGCCTGTGGGACAGGCGCGACAGCCTGGTGAATACGTTCTCCGGCGGCATGAAGCGCCGGCTTGAGATCGCTCGGGGGCTGCTTCACTCCCCGCGGGTGCTGTTCCTGGATGAGCCCACCGTCGGGTTGGACCCGCAGACGCGCAGCTCGATCTGGAGCTACATCAGGGAGCTCAAGACGCAGGAGGACATCACCATCTTTCTCACCACGCACTACATGGACGAGGCGGAGTACTGCGACAGGATCGCCATCATGGACCAGGGGCGCATCATCGTGCTGGACACGCCGCAGGCGCTGAAGGCGAAAGTGGGCAGGGACCGCGTGCAGATCGAGACCGATGACGATCAGGCAGCCATCGAGGCGCTGCACCAGCGCTTCGGCCTGGACGCCACGGTGGCGGAGGGGATGGTCACATTCGGCGTGCCCGAGGGCGAGCAGTTCGTGCCGCGGCTGTTCGCCGAGCTGGGCCGCCCGATTCGCTCGGTGAGCGTGGCGCGCCCGTCGCTGGATGACGTGTTCATGTCCTACACCGGCACCACCATCCGCGACGCCGAGGCCAGCCAGACCGACACGCGGCGCAACTTCGCGAGAATGATGAGCCGCTGATGGCAACCACGGCCCCGCCACTGCGCTCACCCAGCCCTCCGGGCACCCCTCACGAGCTTGCGCGCGTACGCGTGCCCACGCGCAGCTTCGGCGGCGAGCTGCGCGCGATCAAGGTGGTGTGGAAGCGCGAGCTGATCCGCTTCAGCCGCGACCGGCTGCGCATTCTCACCTCGCTGATGCAGCCGTTCCTGTTCCTGTTCGTGCTCGGCACCGGGCTCTCGCGGCTGGCCTCCGCGGGCACCCATGGCGTCAACCTGAGGACCTTCGTCTACCCGGGCGTGCTGTGCATGGCGGTGATGTTCACCGCCATGTTCTCCGCGGCGTCGCTCGTGTGGGACCGCGAGTTCGGCTTCCTGCGGGAGATGATGGTCGCGCCGGTGCGCCGCAGCTCGCTGGTGCTGGGCAAGTGCCTTGGCGGCGCCACCGTGGCGAGCTTCCAGGGCGTGATCGTGCTCTGCCTCGCCGGCCTCGTGGGCGTGCCCTACGCCTTTGGCCTGATCATCGAGGTGTTCGCGCTGCAGCTGCTGCTCGCCTTTGCGATCACAGCGTTCGGCGTGATGGTGGCCGCGCGCATCACGCAGATGCAGTCATTCATGGCGCTGATGCAGATGGCCATCATGCCCATGTACTTCCTCTCGGGTGCGCTGTTCCCGGTGTCCGGACTTCCTCGCTGGCTGGAGATCCTCAACAGGCTGGACCCGCTCACATACGCCGTGGACCCCATGCGCCGTGCGGTGTTCGCACACCTGCACATCAGCGCCGCCGCGCGTCACGCGCTCGACCCCGGCGTCACATGGTGGAGCTGGCACGTGCCGGGACTGGCGGAGGCGGCGGTGGTGGCGCTGCTGGGGCTCAGCATGCTGGCCATCGCGATCGTGCAGTTCAGCCGCGCCGAGTAGGCGGCGCGCGGAGCGCTCGCAGCCGCAGGCGTGCCGCGGGTCCGCGCGCCGCATACCCGCGGCGGTGGCTCAAGCGGGCGTGGCCGGCCGCTGGGGCGTGGCGGCCAGGCGCTCTGGGACGCAGCCGCACACCGGGCAGGAGGCCGCCGGTGCGATCGTGTCGGTGGCGGCGCGCTGGGCCAGCAGGCCGAGCAGATGAGACTTGATCGCCAGCAGCGAGTCGCGGGCGTCGTCGATCTCGCGTGCCTGCGCCGAATGCTGCGCCTCGTCGAAGAGCTCCTGCAGCGCGCGCTGGGCGGTGTCGGCGAGATCGTCGGGGTCTTCGCCGGGGCTGCACACGAGGCTTGCAACGCGCTGGCGCTCCATCGATAGGCTCACGCTCGAGCCGCTCTCGCGTCTATCCACGAAGCGTTCAAGTGAGAGCTGATGGGGCGTGCGCAGCTGCCCGCGCCGCGCGCGCGCCAAGGTGACCACTGCCATCCTGTCGATCAGCGGACCCAGCGCGAACGGGGGTTCGCGGATGCCGCGTTCCTGCGCTGCGGAGTCCAGTCGCTCCCACAGCGCTGCTGGCGCCGCGCGGACGCGCTCCACGCGCTCATCGAACGCATCCAGCGTCGCCTCGAGCTCGGCGAAGTGCGCCATGAACACTGCGCGGTTGCGCCCCGGGTGCTCGGGACGCTCGGCGTAGTCGCACATGCACTCCAGCTCAACCGTGGAGCGCACCAGGTCGAGCAGCACTTCCAGGTCCTCGCGATGGGCGGGCGCGCACATGGCGATACCCAGCGCGCCGGCCGGCGAGGGTGCCTGCAGCCCCAGCGGATCGGTCAGAGGGAAGCTGCGAATCGCCGATCCCATATGAATGCATCGGCCCCCCACGGGCCCCGAGAACAGGTGCAGCGGCGGGCGGACGCATGTACGAAGCCGGACAGGGTTTAGAGTGGTGTGATGCCCGATTCAACGTGGCAGCTCGCCGCGCGAGGGGGCCAGCAGCAGCCGAGCGAGCACGTGGACGTGCTGATCGTGGGCGCCGGCCTGTCGGGCATCGGCGCTGCGATCCACCTGCAGCAGGGCTGTCCGGGCAGCAGCTACGCGATCCTCGAGACCCGTCAGGCGAGCGGCGGAACCTGGGATCTGTTCCGCTATCCGGGCATTCGCTCGGACTCGGACATGTTCACGCTCGGGTATCGGTTCAAGCCGTGGCTGCACGGGCAGTCGATCGCCGACGGCGCCTCGATCCTCGCCTACATCCGCGAGGCCGCGCGCGAACACGGCGTCGAGCGCGCCATCCGCTACGGGCGCACGGTGCGCAGCGCCGCGTGGAGCTCGGCGGAGGGGCGCTGGACGGTGGAGGTGCAGCACGAGGACACCGGCGAGACCGAGCTGCTGAGCTGCGGCTTCCTGTTCGCCAACACCGGCTATTACCGCTACGACGAGGGCTACCTGCCCGGCTTCCAGGGCCTGGAGGACTACCGGGGCAAGGTGATCCACCCCCAGCACTGGCCCGAGGGCGAGGACTGCGCGGGCGAGCGCGTGGTCGTGATCGGCAGCGGCGCCACAGCGGTGACGCTGGTGCCCTCGCTGGCCAAGCGCGCTGCGCACGTCACGATGCTTCAGCGCTCGCCCACGTACGTGTTCGCGCTTCCCGGCGCCGATCCACTCGCCGATGCGCTCAGGCGAGTGCTCCCAGCCGCCGCTGCATATGCGCTGGTGCGCTGGAAGAACGTGCTCGCCTCCAGCGCGTTCTTCCAGCTCAGCCGGCGCGCGCCCGCGCTGGTTAGGGCGCTGATCGAAGCGCGCGCGCGCCGCGCGCTGCCCGCCGGCTATGACGTGGGCACACACTTCAAACCGGCCTACCAGCCGTGGGACCAGCGCATGTGCGTGGTGCCCGACGGCGACCTGTTCCAGGCGATCTCGCACGGCAACGTGGAGGTGGTCACCGACCGCATCGAGCGCTTCACCGAGCACGGCCTGCTGCTGAGCAGCGGCAGGCAGCTTGAAGCGGAGGTGATCATCACCGCAACCGGCCTGAATCTGCACCTTCTCGGCGGCATGCAGCTCACCGTGGACGGGCGCCCGGTGGAGCTCTCCCAGACGGTGGCATACAAGGGCATGATGCTCAGCGGCGTGCCCAACATGGCGTTCACCATCGGCTACACCAATGCGTCGTGGACGCTCAAGGCGGACCTGGTGGCGGAGTACGTGTGCAGGCTGTTGCGCCACATGCACCAGCACGGCTACACCCGCTGCATGCCGCTCGCTCCCGACAGCTCGATGCCAACGGCTCCTTTCATGGAGCTCACATCGGGCTACGTCAAGCGCTCCATCGACCGCCTGCCCCGTCAGGGCACAAGCGCTCCCTGGCGTCTGCACATGAACTACATGCTCGACCGCAGGGCACTCAGGCACTCGCCCGTTGCCGACCGCGGCATCGAGTTCTCCCGCGCGCCCTCGCCCGCCGAGACCCGCACGAGCGGGCGAGCGGGCGCCGGCGCCGGCGCCGGCGCGGGAGTTGGAGCCGGCGCTGGCGTGGGAGCGGGCGCCGGCGCGGGTGCGGGCGGCGCGGCCGGTCTCGCCAGACACTGATGCGCGGGCTGAACTGGCAGCCGGCGTGGGATCGCAGGCACCCGAAGGCGGCCATCAGGATTCGCACCGCAAGCGGCATGTGGCTGGTGGCGCTGAGCGCCATCCTGTTCGGCTATGGCCGGTGGTGGGGAGCGCTGCTGCTGCCTCCCGCCGCGCTGCATCTCTGGCTGGCCCGTCAGCTGCGGCGCAGCACCCGGACGTGAGGCGCGGCGCGGCCGCTGCGCCACCCGCTGCGCGAGCGCGCTTGGCGGTGCGCTCGCGCCTGGTGGCGCTGTGCTGCTTCGCTGCGATCGCGGCGACGGGCTGCGGCGGTGCGGGCGCCCATCCGCCGGTGCAGTTCCTGCCCGGTGGCATCCGCACCGTTGCGCGCGGCAGCGTTCCGGGCGGCCCGGCGTTTGCGATCGTGGCCCAGCGCTATCGCTTCGAGGGCGCCGTGCACGTTGACCTTTCGAGCGAGCTCGGCGGGCACGGCGGGCCCGCGGGAGCGACGTCCAGCTTCAGCCCGCTCCCCAGCCAGCCGTTCAGCTGGAGCGCGCAGGTGGGCTGCACGCCCGCTCGCGGCGCCCACTGGGCGATCGTGTACGGGCTGCTGAGCAGTGGCTCATACCGCGCGTACGTGTACTCGGGAAGACGGCGCCTGGAGCTTCGCCGGGCGGCGATCCCACCATCCATCCACCAGCGCGGCGAGGTGGCCTACGCCGGCGCTCCGGAGCCGCTGCGGAGGGTGCTGGTGCGCGCCGCCGACGGTCGCGTGGTCGAGAACCAGCAGCTGGCCGCGCTCCCCGCGCTGGCGTGCGGGCGTGGCGAGAGCGCCAGTGTGACCTCGGCCTCGGTGCACGTGTTCGGGGGCGCCTAACGCCCGGTCTGCATCCTGCTCCACTCGGCCTTGTGCGCCTTCTTGGCGGCCTGGTAGTCGGCGAGGGCTTTTCGGGAGGTGACATCACCGAGGGTGGGGTGTGAGGGGACGAGCTTCTTGGCGATGGCGAGCTTGTAGCGCTTGGCGAGCACGGCGGAGAGCGCCTTGACCTTCATCTCGCCGAAGCCGGGCAGCGCCTGCAGGTTGGCGAGCAGCTGGTCGCTGTCGGCGGCGTCGCTCCAGACGCGCGCGGCGTCGCCGTCGTAGCGCTCGACGATGTGCACGGCGAGGTCGTGCACCCGCTTGGCCATGGAGCCGGGGAAGCGGTGTATGGCGGGTTTCTCGCGGAACAACGGCTCGAGGTCGGCGGCGGCGATCTCGGCGGCGTCCAGGGAGCCAAGTCGCTGTTTCAGGGCCAGCGGTCCGGAGAAGGCCTTTTCGACGCTCACCTGCTGGTCCAGCGCGAAGCCGATCAGCAGGGCCATTGGGTCGCTGGCGATCAGCCGGTTGGCGTCCTCTGAATCGGTGAAGTGCAGCGCCGCTGGGGGGCTTGTGCCAGGCACGGCGCCATCCTACCCGGCGCCTGCTCCTACCCGGCGCCTGCGAGATACAGCAGGGCCTGCGTCCGCGCCACGGCACCCACGGCGGCGTCCGGCGGCAGCAGCTCGGGGTGATGCAGTGGGCGCTCGCGGAAGCCCTCGGCGCCGTGCAGGCCGACGAAGCCGATGGCCACGGGAGCGAGCGAGCCGAAGAACGCGAAGTCATCGGACCCGCACGATCGCCAAGGCGGCGCGGCGCTGAGGCCTGCGCCGTCCAGCAGCGCTCGGGCACGCGCGACGATGGCGGCGTCGTTTTCGAGCGCGGGCTCGCCGGGGTGCAGCTGCACGACCGCGCCACACCCATGCGCTGCGGCCACTCCCGCGGCCACCTCCTCGACCATGCGCCTCAGCTCCAGCCGGTCCGCGGGCCGGTGCGCGCGCAGCAGCGCGCGTGCGCTGGCCTGTGCAGGGATGACGTTCTCAGCGCTTCCTCCCTCGATCACGCCCACGGTCAGCGACGCGCCGGCCACGGGATCGATGCGCCTTCCGAGTTGCGCGTGCAGCGAGACGATCACCTCCGCGAGCGCCAGGATCGGGTCGGCTCCGTGATGCGGGTAGGCGCCGTGCGTGGAGCGTCCCTGCACGGTTATCTGCACGGCGTCAGCGGAGGCGTTGACAGCGCCGGCGTCCAGGCCGACGGTTCCCCAGGCGAGGGAGGGATGGATGTGGGCGGCCACGACCGCGCGCAGCTGCTGCTCGGCGAGGGGGCCCTGCACCAGCTCGAGCGCCCCCGAGGGGTAGGCCTCCTCGCTGGGCTGGAACACGGCCAGCAGCGGCGCGGGCAGGGCATCGCCGAGCGCGCCGGCGGCGCGCGCCAGCGCGACCAGCGCGGCCATGTGCACGTCGTGCCCGCATGCGTGCATCGTCTCGCCGCCCGCCGCCCACGGGGCGCCGGTGAGCTCGCGCACCGGCAGGCCGTCCAGCTCCGCGCGGACCGCCACCGCGGCGCCGGCGGGGCCCACGCGTGCGATCAGGCCGGTGCCCGCGGCCGCGTGCGCGTCCACGGGCAGCTCGGACGCCACGGCGGCGGCGGTGCGCTGCTCGGCGTGAGCCAGCTCGGGGTCGGCGTGCAGCCTGTGGCGCAGCGCCACTGCGCGCGGGAGCTCACGCTCGATGCCCTCGAGCAGCGAACCGAGCGTGCGCTCAGTAGATGGCTGCATAGCGGCGGCAGATCTCGCCCAGGTCCAGGCGCGCGGACGCTTCCAGCTCGGCGCGCTTGATGCTGAGGTAGGCGTCGAGCATCAGGTTGGGCAGCCACCGGCGGGCGGTGTCGTCGCTCTCCAGCGCGGCCAGCGCATCCTCGAGGCTCGCGGGCAGCGCGCCCACGCCGAAGGCGCGGGCCTCATCCGGATCGAGCACGCCGGGGTCACGGTCGAGCACGGGTGGCGCGGGCAGCGCGCGCCGCACTCCGTCCAGGCCCGCCAGCAGCAGCGCGGCGAGCGCCAGATACGGGTTGGCGGCGGCATCCGCGGCGCGGTACTCCAGGCGCATCTCCGCCTCCGGCTCCATGCGCCCGAGCGAGGGCAGCGGTGGGATGCGCAGCAGCGCTTCCCTGTTGCCTGCGGCCAGGCACGCGGCGCCGGCGCTCCAGTGGTGGGGCTGCAGGCGCCCGGCGGAGACCGGGCTGGGCGCGGTGAGCGCGCTGAGCGCGGCGGCGTGCTCGAGCACGCCCGCGGCGAACATGCCGCCGAGCTCGCTGAGGCAGCCCTCGCGCGTGGTGTCGTAGAGCAGCGAGCGGCCGCCGGGGTCGAGCAGGCTGAGGTGGATGTGCACCCCGTTGCCGGCTTCCTCGGGGTCCAGCAGCGGCACGAAGCTGGCCCGCATGCCCTCGCGCCGGGCGACCTCGCGAACCACCTCGCGCAGCAGCACCGCGCGGTCGGCAGCGGCGAGCGCCGGCGCGGGCGCCACCGGGATCTCGTACTGATGCGCGGCGAACTCCGCGAAGAACCGCTCCGGCTCGGCGCCCGCCTCCTTCAGCGCGTCCATCACGCGGGTGGCAAACGGCTCCACCCGGCGCTGTCCCTCAAGCGAGAACGGCAAGCTTCTGGGGCCGTCGAGCATCAGCTGGAACTCGTGCTCGAAGCTCACAGCGATCGTGGCGCCCAGCTCGCGCTCGGCCATCTCCACGGTCCCTCGCAGAAGCGTGCGCGGGCAGCCCGCCCAGGCGCTGCCGTCGATCTCCACGATGTCACACAGCAGCAGCTCCAGCGGAGCGCTGCCGTCGGATCCGGGCACGCGAGCGTGTGTGGTGGGGTCGGGCAGCAGACGCAGGTCGCCTGTGGAGCCGAACGGATTGGGCTCGGCCAGACCGCCCAGCGGTGTCAGCGCGTGGTTGGCCGGAACCCACCCCACGCCGTGTTCGAGCTGCTCGCCCAGCTCGGAGGCGAACACCGAGCGCCCGCGCACGATCGCGCCGAGGTCGCAGCAGACGAGCGCGAGCAGGTCACCGTCGCTCACGCGCTCCCAGCCCTCTCGGCGGCTGCCGTGCCGTTGTCCCACAGGCCCTCCTGGAGCCCCAGCTCACGCGCGCCCGCGCGCACGGCGGACGCGTCGTCGGCGCCGAGCACCACGATCACGCCGCCCGCGGGCTTGTCGCGCCTGTCGATCGCTGCAGCAAGGCGCTCCTGCGGCTGCAGGTGCACGCCGTTGTTTCCCAGCGACGGATAGGTGTCGGCAACGCAGTAGAGCACTCCGCCCGGGCCCGTGATGCGGCCGAACACGCATGCGAAATGACCGACGTCCCAATCGGGTGGCGGGCCGTCATCCCCGCCGTTCTGGAGGTGTCCGAGGATCTGCGCAGGCGTGGCGCCCGCGCCCCATAGGTGATGGGTGGCGAGGTTGGCCACGAGCGTGACGGGGTTGGCGAGGGCAAGCGCGAGATCGAAGATGCCCGCCAGTGTGCCCGCGGTCCACGGCCCCAGGTAGGGGATCGCCCGCAGCGCGCCGCCCGAGAGCTCGCCGACCGCGCCGGCCACGCCCGCCGCCGTGGTGCCGGAGAGCTCTGAATCGTCGATGCGGGGGAACTGCAGCCGGTAGTCGCGCCGCCCCGCTTCGCCGTGCGGGAGCGTGCCGGGCTCGCGCACGCCGCCGACGATGCTGCCCGCCGCGAGCGCGACCGCGTCCTGGTCCAGCGGCTCGCCGTCGCGCTCGTGCAGTCCAGCGGCGCCGAGCGCCAGCGCACCGCAGAATGCTCCGCACAGGTCATCGCGCTGGGGCAGCTCGCGCGAGTGCAGCTCGAGCAGTGCGCGGGCGCCCGGCAGGGTCTCCCAGACGATGGCCGTGGAACTGTCCATCTCCGCAATATACGGGCGCGGTGCGCCCCGCCCTCCGGCAGGCGGCGCCCGCGATCGGCCGCCCCGCGGCGAGATCTCCCTCGCGGGCGCCCGCAGCGCATAGGCTTGCGCGGGACTGGCCTTTAGCTCCAAAGAAAGGAAGCCGCAACATGAGCTGGGACTTCTCGACGGACCCGGACTTCCAGGAGCAGCTCGACTGGATGCGCGCGTTCGTGCGCGAGGAGATATGGCCGCTTGAGGCGATCTGGCACGAGCTGGGGGCGGACGGGCTCACGCGGGCGATCGCGCCGCTGGCCGAGCAGGTGCGCGCCCGCGGCCTGTGGGCAACGCACCTGCCGCCCGAGCTGGGCGGCCAGGGCATGGGTCAGGTGCGCCTGGGCCTGATGCACGAGATCCTCGGCAGCAGCCCGATCGCGCCGCTGGCGTTCGGCAACGCGGCGCCCGACTCCGGCAACTCCGAGATCCTGGCGCTGGCGGGCACGCCCGAGCAGAAGGACCGCTGGCTGCACCCGCTGCTCGCGGGCGACCTTCGCAGCGCCTTCAGCATGACCGAGCCGGACACGCCCGGCTCCGATCCCACACAGCTGGCCACCCGGGCGGTGCGCGACGGCGATGACTGGCTGCTCAGCGGGCGCAAGTGGTTCTCCTCGAACGGGTCGATAGCGGACTTCCTGATCGTGATGGCGGTCACCGATCCGGGCGCGCGGCCGTCGCAGCGGGCCTCGATGTTCGTGGTTCCCGCCGACACACCCGGCGTGGAGATCCTGCGCGACGTCCCCACCATGGAGCACCCGTGGGAGCAGTTCGGAGGCTACGGCGGGCACTCGGAAATCCTCTACGACGACGTGCGCCTGCCCGCGGATGCGCTGCTGGGAGCGCAGGGCGGCGGCTTCGTCCTGGCCCAGCAGCGCCTGGGCCCCGGCCGCATCCACCACTGCATGCGCTGGCTCGGCGTGGCGCGCAGGGCGTTCGACATGATGTGCGAGCGCGCCACCTACAGGGAGGCGCACGGCTCGCTGCTGGCGGACAAGCAGACCGTGCAGAACTGGATCGCGGACAGCGCCGCGGAGATGCAGGCAGCAAGGCTGATGACGCTGCACGCGGCGTGGGTGATGGACACGCAGGGCGCCGGCGCCGCGCGCACCGACATCGCGCTGATCAAGTTCTACGGGGCGCGAGTGCTGCACGATGTGATCGACAGGGCCCTGCAGCTGCACGGCTCGCTCGGCTACTCCACGGACCTGCCACTGGAGCAGATGTACCGCTTCGCAAGGGCTGCGCGAATCTATGACGGCCCCGACGAGGTGCACAGGCAGTCGGTGGCGCGCCGGCTGCTCGCCGGGTATTCCCCGCCCGCCGACGGGATCCCCACCGAGCACATGCCCACCCGTCGCGCACACGCACGGGAGCGGTTCCGCGATCTGCTGGAAGCGGTCACCGCCAACGACTGACTTACGCCCGGCCCCTCTAGGGTGGAGGCACAGATGGCAATCGACGCCGCGCAGTCACCGGCTCGCTTCGAGCCCGGCTCATACTCGACGTTTCGCTTCCTGGAGCGCCGGCTCGACCGCGATGGCCTCGTGACCCTGAGGTACGCGCTGGATCAGCGGCTGGAGTTCACCGAGCGCTTCGAGCTGCCGGTCCCGGGTACGTTGAGCGAGGCGGACCGCGAGGGGGTGGACGGGCTTCTGTCGCTGCTGCACTGGGTGGCGGGCGTCAGCTACTTCAAGACCGCCGTGCCGCCCGCGGTGAGCTGCGAGAGCGGCGAGCCGCTCCCGGCGGCGGCTGCGCTGCTGGAGGCGCTCTACTCGGAGGGCCTTGCGGAGTTCGCCTACACCAGCGGCCTCGGTGCGCTGCCGCGACCGCGCTTCCCGAGCTCGCCCGTCCGGCGCCAGGCGCAGCCTGAGCACCCCGAGCCTCCTGAGGGCGCCCTGCGACGCGTGCTCGTGCCGGTGGGTGGCGGCAAGGACTCCGCGGTGGCGCTGGAGATAGTCCGCCGCTCTGGGCTCCAGCTCGCGCTGATGTCGGTCGGCGACGCGCCCCCGATCATGCGCACCGTGCAGGCGGCGGGGCTGGCGCATCTGCTGGTGCGCCGCCGGCTCGATCCGGGGCTCGCGGGGCTGAACCGCGCGGGCGCGCTCAACGGGCACGTGCCGATCACGGCGATCGTCTCGTGTGTTGCGCTGCTGTGCGCGGCGCTCAACGGCTTCGACGCGGTGGCCATGGCGAACGAGCGCTCCGCCTCCGCCGGCAACCTCTCCTGGGAGGGGATCGAGGTCAACCACCAGTTCAGCAAGGGGATCGCGGCGGAGCGGCTGCTGCGTGCGGCCCTGCGCGAGCTGCCCGGTGCGCCGGAGCTGTTCTCCGTGCTTCGCCCGGCATCGGAGCTTGCGATCGCCCGTGCGTTTGCGCGGCTGCCCGCATACCACGGTGCGTTCACCAGCTGCAACGCCATCTTCCGCATCGACCCCGGCCTGCGGGCTGCGTCCTGGTGCTGCGAATGCCCGAAGTGCCGCTTCGTCTTCCTCGCGCTCGCGCCGTTCTGCGAGCCGGGCCAGCTGCGCTCGATCTTCGGGCGCGACCTGCTCGAGGAGGATCGGCAGTTCGAGGGATTCGCGCTGCTCACCGCCACCGGCGGGCACAAGCCGTTCGAGTGCGTGGGCGAGGAGCAGGAGAGCCTGGCCGCGATCCGCATGCTCGCGGAGCAGCCCCAGTGGGCTTCCCACAGCGTCGTGGAACGCCTGGTGGCCGAGGTCCTGCCACAGCAGCCGCCGGGCGCCGGAGACCCGTCCACCGTGCTCGCGCTTGCCGACGATCACGAGCTACCCGGGCGCCTGCTGGCGGACGTGCGTGCGCTTCTCGGAGCTTGAGGGCGCGAGCGTCGGCGTCTGGGGCGCCGGCCGCGAGATCGGCTCCTTCGCCCGCCAGCTGGCGCTGCGCATCCCGTCTGCGCGCATCGCGGCGGCCGTCTTCGACGCTCCACCCGGTGCCGAGGAGATCGCGGCGCTGGGATCTGCAGACGTGGTCACAGGCCCGCCCGAGCAGGCGGGGCGCCTGCTGGGCGAGTGCGACGTGGTTGTGCGCTCCCCGGGGGTCTCCATCCACCGGCGCGAGCTGGCCGCGCTGATCGCGGCGGGCAAGCCCGTGACAACGGCCACGGGGCTGTGGCTGGCCGAGCGGGAGGGCAGGGGCGTGATCGGCGTGACGGGCACCAAGGGCAAGAGCACCACCGCTGCGCTGATCGCGCACCTGCTGCGCGCCGGTGGAATCCCGGCGGCGCTGGCCGGCAACATCGGCGCTCCCGCCCTGGATCTGCTGGACGGCGATCAGGACGCGCCGGCCGTGGTGGAGCTGTCGAGCTACCAGATCGCCGATCTGCCTCACGGGCCGGAGGTCGCGCTGCTGACGAACCTGTACCGGGAGCACATCGACTGGCACGGCTCCGAGCAGGCCTACCGGGCGGAGAAGCTGAGGCTGTTCGAGCTTCCGGGCGTGAGGGTGCGTGTTCTGAACGCCCGCACCGACGGCCTGGCGCCGGCCCCAACGGGCTCGAGGACGCTGCGCTTCGGCGAGCCGGGCGGATGGGACGTGCGCGCGGGAGCGCTCACGCTGGCGGGCGCCGAGCAGGTGCAGCTGGCAGAGCTTCCGCTGGCCGGCGAGCACAACGCGCTGAACCTGTGCGCCGCGCTGAGCGCGCTGGAAGCGTTCGGCGCGCAGGCGCCCTCGCTGCCGGGCGCGCTTGCGGGCTTCGCCGCGCTCCCGCATCGCCTGGAGACCGTCCACGAGCAGGACGGCGTCACGTGGGTGGACGACAGCATCTCAACCACGCCCGAGTCCACGATGGCGGCGCTGGCCAGCTTCCCCGGCCGGGAGCTGATCCTGATCGCGGGCGGGCAGGATCGCGGTCAGGACTTCGGCGGGCTCGCAGCCGACCTCACCGCCAGGGGAACGACTGTGATCGCGGTGCCCAGCACCGGCCCCCGGCTGCTGGCGGAGCTGATCCGCGAGGGAGCTCGCGGTGAGCGTGCGCTCACCGCTGCGGACCTCGCTGAGGCCGTGGCGCTGGCACGGGCGCATGCGCGCGCGGGCTCGGTGGTGCTGCTCTCGCCCGCCGCACCCAGCTACGACCATTTCCGCGACTTCGAGCAGCGGGGTGAGCGGTTCCGCGCGCTCGCTGCGGCGGCCCGTCCCGAGTCTCAGCCGGACCGGGGGGGCTGAGCGCCGGGGTCCGCCGGCGCCGGCGGTGGATCGCCGGCGGGCTTGCCCGGCGGCACAGTCGGGATCGCCGAGACATCCGCGCTGGCCGCGGCGCGGTTCTCTTCCATGACCGCCTGCCAGATCTCCTCGCGGTAGATGGTCACGCCACCGGGCGCTTCGATGCCCAGACGGACCGTGTGCCCGCTGATCGCCATGACCGTCACGAGGATGTCATCGCCGATGACAACGCGCTCCCCTGGACGACGCGTCAGTATCAGCATCGCGCTGGATTATGAAGCAATGATCAGGCGGCGTCCGCCGAGGCCGTCTGCCTAGCCGGCGCAGGGTCGGCAATCTCGAACAGCGGCGCCCGCAGCGAGGCGTCCGGTGCGTTGTTGAGCACCTGGTATCCGCGGCCATCGACGATCACCAGCGGCGCGCGCAGGTTGGCGGTCGTCTCCAGCGGGTTGGGCGCCGCACGGACCACCACGTAGATGGTGGCGCCCTCCGCGCTCTGCAGTCCGCTGCGCTCGCGGTCCTCCGGCGCTATCTCCAGCGCGAAGTCCGCGAAGAACTGAAACGGGCTCACCACGGGCAGCGCGAGCGCGGGGTCCTCCGTGGCGTGCAGCCAGAAGAAGCCGCTGCCGGGGCTGTGGTCGATCAGCGCGTAGCGGCTGCCGCCCAGCCCGATCAGGCCGAGCGGGAACTCGATCACGCGCTCGTCGGTGACCTCGACTGCGCCGAAGCGGATGCTCTGGAAGGTGACGGACATGACGGCCTCTCTATTCTGCGCCCTTGATCGCCTACTGGAGGAAGTTGAGCAGTGATTCCTGCACGATCGTCGCCCCGGCACGCAGCGCGGCCGTGTAGGCGGCCTGCTGGTTGGAGAAGTCGATCGAGGTGGTGGCGATGTTCGCCGAGTCGGTGTTGGACAGCGCCGCGGTGATGGTGCTCTGCAGGCTTTCGATCCCGCCGATGGCGCTCTGGAACTGGTCGATTGCCGTACCCGACTTGGTCTCCAGGCTGATCAGCGTTTCGTAATTCTGATCGAGGCCCTTCAGATCGGTGGACTCGAGCGCTTCCACGTCTTCGGGGGAGCCGCCTTCGAGGTGCTTGCTGATCGTGCGCAGCACGTCGAGCAGCTTGCCGTCGCCGGATTCCGGGCCGTTGCCCAGCAGCGATGAGATGTCGGTGCTGATGGTCACCGATGAGCCCGGGCCGACCTGGCGGGCGACCGATTCGGTGTTGCCCGCATAGCTGTCGTTGCTCCCCTGTTCGTAGGGGGGAGTGCCGGTGGCCGTCCCGGAGAAGACGTATTCGTCGCCGTACTTGGCGTTGGCGTCGGCCTTGACGCTTTCGGTCAGCTGAGTGACCTCGACGCCGAGATGTTCGCGGTCGGCTTTGTTGAGGGTGCCGTTGCCCGCCTGGACCAGCAGTTCGCGCACCTTCGCCACCACGCTCGAGATGCTGGACATCGCGCCCGATGCTGTGGTCTCCCACGAGATCCCGTCCTGCGCGCTCTGCGTGTAGGAGTTCAGCCCGTCGAGCTGGCTCTGCAGGTCGATCTCCCGGCTGGCGCCGTAGGGGTTGTCCGAGGGTTCGAGGATGGTCTTGCCCGAGGACAGTTCGTCGGAGGTGCGCTGCAGCGCGCTCAGATCTGAGTTGAGATTGTCCAGCGTGGTGCTGGTGATCATCGACGGGGTGATGCGGTAGTCGCTCATCGCTAGAGGCCCACCACGCCGGTGTGCTCGATCAGCGTTTCGAGCATGCTGTCCATCGCCGTCATCGTGCGCGCGGAGGCCTGGTAGCCACGCTGGAAGCTGATCAGGTTGGTCATTTCTTCATCGAGGGACACGCCGGAGACGCTCTGGCGCTGGTTTCCCACAGCGGTCAGCGTCTGCTGGAAGTTGGCCTGTTCGCTCTGCGCGGTGCTCACGTCGCTGCCGACCTTCTCCACCAGCGCGGCGTAACCCGTTTCGGCCGCTCCGCCGCGCAGGCCCGCGATCGCCAGTGCCAGCGCGTTGCCTCCGGGGGCTTCGCCGGAGGCGGTTTGCACGGTTGCCGCCGTGGCGGTCACGGTCAGCGTGGTGGCGGTCGTGCCGGAGAAGAACGGCGATCCGGGCTGCAGCGCGTTGACCGAGCCGGCCAGGGTCGAGGCGAGCGAGTTCAGCGAGGTCTGATAGGAGGCCAGCGGCCCGGTTTCCGCGGTCAGGCCGAGCAGCGCGCCGAGCTGGCCACCGGTGGCTGCGCTCACCGTTTGGGGCCAGTTGACCGTCGCGCCTTCCACGAGCGGCTTGGCGGCGTCGCCGAAGCTCACCGTGTCCGTCCCGTTGGCCTGCGTTGTCACGGTCACCTGCCCCAGTGAGGACAGTTTGTCGAGCAGGTCGTCGCGCCGGTCGAGCATTTCGTTGGGCGGCTGCCCGGCCTGTTCGGAGAGCTTGATCTGCGTGTTCAGTTCCGCGATCTGGTGCGCGTAGCCTTCGATCGTGCCGCCGGCGCCGGCGATCGAGGCGATCTGTTCGCCGGCCTGCGAGGAGACGGTGCTGAGATCGGAGCTGATGCTCTTGATCGTCCCGGCGAGCTGCTGCCCGGCGGCGACCACGGCCTGCTTGGCGGCTTCGCTGCTGGGCGAGTCGGCAAGGCTGCTCCAGGCGCTCCAGAAGTTCGACAGCTGGCTCGCCAGGCCGGTGCTGCTCGGTTCGTTGAATGTGCCCTGCGCCTGCTGAAGCGTTTCGGCCTGGGTGCTCGCGGAGCTCAGCGAGCTGTTCTGCGCGCGGTACTGGGCGTCCAGATAGGCGTTGCGGATGCGCGTGATGCTCTCCACGCTCACCCCCGTGCCCAGCTGGGCTCCTTCGCCGGTCACCGTCGAGAGCGAGGGGATGTCGATCGGGCCGCGCGTCTGCAGCGTGGCGGTCTCGCGGGAGTAGCCCGGGGTGGTCGCGTTGGCGATGTTCTGGCCGGTGACGTCGAGCTCCTCCTGCTCGGCCAGCAGGCCGCTCAGCGCCGTGGACAGCCCCTGCATCGTGGGAATCGACATCTCAGGCCCTCAGGTCCAGCACGTGCAGAGCGCCGTGTGGCCGTGGACGGGTTATGGATGCGGATGAGCCGCTGGTGTCGTAGCCGACCACGCCGTCCAGCGCCAGCACGCCCATCAGATGGTCGAGGAAGCCGAGTTCGATCTGCATCAGCGATCGATTGCAGGCATGTTCGCGCTGGATCTCGTGGAGCAGGCCGCGAAGCTCGCCGCTGGCCGCGACCGCACGCTGCCCGCTCGCCGGATCCATGATCCTGCACAGCTGCTCCAGCGTCACGGCCGAGGCGGCGATGCCGAGCCGCTCGCCGCTGCGCGCCAGCAGCCGCGAGCGCTCCTCCTCGAGCAGCTGGCGGCGGCCCATCTCGCCGCGCAGGATGCCCGCCAGCCGCACGACCGCGTGCACGTCGCGCGCTCGAATCGCCGCGCCCTGCTCCAGCACCACGCCGAGCAGGCTGCGCGCGGAGGCGATCTGGGCGTCGAGGTGGGTGAGCACGTCGGCGCTCAGCGAGAGGTCGCCCGGGAGATCGGACGCCACCAGCAGTGATCCGGCGCCGCTCACGCTCGCACCCCCGCCGCGCTGCCGGTGGACGCCGCGCCGGGCGCGGCGTCCGCGCCGGTCGCTGCAACCGTGCTTGTCTGGCCGGACGGCGTGCTCGCGGCGGCGGTGCCACCGCCGACGCTGGTGCTCGCGCCTGCGCCTGTGAGCCCGGCCGTGTCACCTTCCAGGCCGCGCGTGAGCTGAGCCGCAAGTCCAAGTCCGCCCGCGCCCATCACCCCTGCCGAGAGAGCCTGGGGCAGGGTCGAGGCGATCTGGCTGGAGGATCCTCCTTCTCCGGATCCTTCGCCTTCGGATTCGCCTTCGGCGCCGGTGCTCTGGGAGAGTGACTGGGAGAGCTGTTCCACGAGCGTCTGTTCGAAGGCCAGCGCGCTCTGGTAGGCCTTCTGCGTGGCGGGCGAGCCGCGTCGCACCCAGGCCGGCTCGAGCGTCTGGTTGACGGGGGGGATCCCCGTGGCCTGCACGGGGGCGCTCATGAGGCGGGCCGCAGCTCGTTGGCGATGGTCATCATCTGGCCCTCCGTCTGGATGGCGCTGCTGGTCATCTGGAAGCTGCGCTCGGTGGTGACCATCAGGGCCATCTCGCGCGCCACGTCGACGTTGGATTCCTCCAGCGCCCCCTGGTGCAGCTGCGCGGCGCCGGCGGCTCGCGCGGCGCCGCTGGCGGCGGTGATGCTCAGCATGCCGTTGCCCGCTGCCAGCAGGTGCTGGGGCGAGGGCACCGTGACGAGCTTGATCTGACCGAGTGTTTTCCCTTCGGCTGTCACCGTGCCGTCGCGGCCGATCGCGATGGCGCTCACCGGGATGCCCGCGGGGATGGTGATCGGAGGTGCGAGGCGGTCGCCTTCGGCGGTGGTGAGCGTGCGCGCGGCGTTCAGTCCGAGCGCACCGTTGCGCGTGAGCGCCACCGTGCCGCCGGGAAGCGTCACCTGCATGTAGCCGGCGCCTTCGATCGCCACGTCCAGCGGGTTGCCCGTCTGCTTGATCGCGCCCTGCGCCTGGCTTGCGCCGATCACCCGTGCTGATGCGCCTGCACCGACGGAGGTGCTGGTGCCGGCCAGTTCCACGGGGTTGTAGAGCAGGTCGCTGAACGCCACCCGCTCGGACTGGTAGCCGCTGGTGGACAGGTTCGCGAGGTCGTTGCCGATCGCGCTGAGCTGTTCCTGCTGGGCTGACATGCCTGCTGCTGCGGAGTACAGACCTTCGAGCATCTGGCCTTCCCGTGATCGTGGTCGCCGGCGGGCCGGGATCTCCGCTTGGCGGTCCAACCCCGAGGCCCCTCTTGTTCAGTTCGGTCATCGGCCGGGACGCGGCGGACTTGAGCCGCGCGCCCCCGACGGGCGGCAGGCCCGCGCGGCGCGCTCAGCCGGACCCGAGCGACCCGACCTGTGTGGAGGCCGACTGCAGCGTGGAGGCGATCGTCTGGATGGCCTGCTGGCCGGATTGGAAGTTGCGCAGCGAGGTGATCATCTCGACCATCACCTTCGCCGCGTCCACGCCCGAGCCCTCGAGCGCGCCCTGGCGGACCACGCCCGTGGGCTTGCCGGCGGCCGTCCCCGTGAACAGGTTTTCCCCCTGCTTGGCCGCGCCGGGCACTTCGAAGACGCCCAGCGCCGACGCGGGCACGCTGCCAGATGCTTCCACCTTCACCGGGGCGCCGCTCTGGCCGAGCACGGGGTTCCCGTCGGAGTCCGTGAGGATGCCCGCGGCAGACGCCGTGAACTGGCCGTCGCGCGTGTAGCGGACCCCGGCTTCGGTTTTGACGGCGAAGAAGCCGGTGCCTGCGATCGCGAAGTCGAGCGGTTCTCCGGTTTCCTGGATGCTGCCGGCGCTCATGTCCGTGTAGGTCTTGCCCAGCGCCACGCCGCCGTCCACGTTGCCGATCGCGGTGCCGCCCTCGGTGTTCGCGAGCAGCACGTCGCCAAAGCTGTGCTGGGTGGATTCGTCGGGCTTATAGCCCGGCGTGGATGCGTTGGCCAGATCGTTGGCGAGCTGATCCTGGCGGACCTGCTCGGAGAGCATGCCGGTCGCAGCGATCTGGAGGCCGAGGTCCATGCTCGGCGTGTTCGGCAGCCGCGGGCGAATCTTGAGCCGGGGCGGTGCCCGGCCGGCCTCAGCCGACGGCGCGGAACAGCGAGAGCTCGCCTGAGAGCTGGTCCTTCAGGCGCCGGCGCATCTGGGTGTGGATCTGCGAGATGCGGCTCTCGGAGACCCCGAGGCGCTTGCCGATGTCCTTGAGCGTCCAGCCCTCCACGTACAGCAGCACCGCCACTTCGCGCTCCTGGCGGCTGAGCTGGGCGAAGGCGGCGCGAAAGCGTCCCTTGGCTTCGGCGCGTTCGGCGGCGATCACGGGATCGCTGCTCTCGTCGGCGCTCTGCAGAGTGTCGATGCGCTCGATGGTCGCGCTCTCGTCCGAGCGCACGATCCGGTTCAGCGAGCCGACCTCCGCCAGCGCGACCTCGTCCAGGCGCCTGCGCAGCTCAGCGGGGGTCATGCCGACCTGCTCGGCGAGCTCCTCCCGCGTCGGCTGGCGCTCGTGGGCCGCCACGAAGCTCTCGCGGGCGCTCCTGATGGCGCGCTCGTCGCGGCGCAGCGAGCGCGGGGCCCAGTCGTGGCGGCGGAGCTCGTCGAGCACCGCTCCGTGGATGCGCGTCCACGCGTACTGCTCCAGCGTGGCGCCCTTGGCGGGGTCGTAGCGCTCCACCGACTGGATCAGCGCCTCCAGGCCGCACGAGAGGAAGTCCTCCACCTCGCACTGCGCAGGCACCTCGCGCACCTTGCGGTAGACGATGTAGCGCACCATCGGCATGAACATGAAGATCAGCCGGTCGCGCAGCTGTGCGTCGCCGCTGGCCTTGTATTCACGCCAGAGAGCCAACACCTCCGCTGCCGGAGTCCGGATCGAGGTCTTTCCGAGTGCGTCCATACTCCTGCTCTGTTTTTCGAGGGAACGAGAGAGAGACAAAGCCGCATCGACTGCGCTGCGCCGACACTTGAGCCACGCAAGGACGCCTTCGACGATCAACGGCGTTTCTTTCGTGAACGCGCGTGCAACCCCTGCCCCAGCGAGTACCGCCGCGCTCAGGTTTTCGGGTACCCTGTCGATGACCCGGCCCGGAACAGCCGCCGGCGAGCTCGCAAGGAGCCAGAACCGACCGGGCCCGCGGACGCTGTGGCCACCAGAGCCGTACTAGTCACAGGCAGGGTTTCTCAAGCATCACGGCAGGACGCCGATAACCATCAACGAACGACATCGTGCGCGAGGCGGCCCAGGGATTGGACCGCGTCCACGTTTTCAGGGAGAAAACGCCATATGAGCTCGCCGATCATGCCGACAGGGTCCCCCGCGGACTCTTCCCAGCACACAGCCAGCGCCAACGCAGGAGGTGCTCTGGCGAGCACCGAGCGGGGGCGAACCGCATTCGAGGATCGACTCGCTGAAGCCGACGCACCGGCCGGGGCGCCACCCGACCATGTGATGGAGCAGGTATGGCTGGCGGGAGCACGCCACGACCAGCTGCTCGATGAAGGCTGGCAGCTGCGCTTTGCCTCCGGCTCACCGGGAGAGCGCGTCAAGGTCACGCTGGCAGGCGCACAGGGCGGCCAGGAAACCGCGATCTCACTCTCCGAAGCCTTTCGCATCGCGGCCGGCGGGCCGCTGCTCTAGAAGGAGCGCATGTCCACCTCAGGCATCACGCTCAACTCCAGCGCCACAGCCCCGATCTCCGTGTCGGGGCTGGCTTCCGGCCTGAACACGACGTCAATCATCACCGCGCTGATGGATGCCCAGCGCATCCCGATCACGCACCTCACCGACGAGCAGTCCAAGCTCCAGGGCGAGCAGGCGCAGCTGCAGACCTTGCAGACCAGTCTCCAGCAGCTCTCGTTCGCGGCCGCCGAATTCAGCCTGCCTTCGCTGTTCGAAAGCACGCAGTCGATCAGCTCCAGCGAACCGCTGCGCGTCAGCGCCACCACCACCAACGGCGCCGGCGTCGGCGGCTACGAGGTCGAAGTCACCCAGCTTGCGAACTCGGCTCAGCGCAGCTTCACGTTCGCCAGCCCGGCGGCCGAAGCCACGGTGACCATCGAAGGCAGCGAATTCAAGCTCAAAGCCGGCGAGACGGCCAAGCAGTTCGCGGCCGCGGTCAACGCCGACGGCAAAGCCAGCGTGTACGCGGCGGCGGTGGGGGAAGGGACGATCGTTCTGTCCAGCCGCGAAACCGGGTCGCGCGAAGGCGAATTCATCACGGTGAGCAGCTCAGCCGGCACGCTCACCGAACAGGAAGGCACCTCCAGGAACGGTAAGGACGCCGAATTCAGCATCGATGGCGTCGCCGGCACATCGTCCACCAACAACGTCACCACGGCCATACCCGGCGTCACGCTCAACCTGCTCGGCCTCACCACCGTGGCCGGCCCGGTCACCATCGACGTCCAGGCCCCCGGCGTGAGTGCCAGCGCGGCCGAAGCGCAGATGCAGTCATTCGTGAAGCTCTACAACAGCACCATCTCGGCGATCCAGACGCAGCTCTCCACCAAGCCTGTCGCCAAACCGTCCACCTCGGCGGAATATGGCACCGGCACGCTCTACGGCGACCAGGAAATGATCCATCTGCTGGACAGCATGCGCCAGGCGATGTACGAACCGATCGAAGGATTGCCCGAGTCGATGGCAAGCCCGTCGGACATCGGCGTGAGCACGGGCGCTGCGACGGCGAGCGGTTCCAGCCAGAGCTCGCTGTCCGGGCAGCTGACGCTCAACACCACGACGCTGGCCGAAGCGGTCAAGACAAACCCGGAAGCGGTGCAGAAGATGCTTCAGGCGTGGTCCACGAAGATCCAGGGTGTGATCAACGACGCTGCCGAGCCAGGCGGCACGATCGAAGGCCGGAGCAACGGCGACGCGTCCCAGATCACCGAGCTCACGAGCCAGATCTCCAATCTCAACGAACTGCTGGTGCAGCGCGAAAAGGCGCTCGTGGCGACCTACGCCGAGCTCGAATCGATCGTCTCCCAGAACGACGCGCAGAGCTCGTGGCTGACGAGCCAGGCCGCCGCGCTGACGTCCTCCGGCGGATAGCGCGGTACCCCGCGCCCACCCGCGCGGCCTCTGGAAAGTCGGGGGCGGCGCTTCAACCTTTGCTCCCGCGGGCCGATGAATATGACGGATGGGCAACGTCGCCTCACCTGAGCAGGCCTACCGGCGCAACGCCGTGCTCTCGGCCACGCCCGCGCAGCTGGTCGTGATGCTCTACGACGGCGCGGGACGGTTCCTGCTTCAGGGCGCCACCGCCATGAGCAGGCGCGAAATCGAACGTGCACACATCAGCCTGCGCGCGGGCGAACAGATCATCAGGCACCTCGACGAGACGATCGATGACTCGCAGGGCGACCTCGCGGGCCACCTGCACTCCATCTACCGCTTCTGCCTCGGTCACCTCCGCACAGCGCGCATGAGCCTCCAGCCTGCGGGGATCGAAGAGGTCCGAAATCTGCTGGCCGAGCTGCGCGAGGCGTGGGCGCAGGTCGCCGAGGAGGCCTCGCGCGGGTGAACGCGCCGTCCGAGGCTCACACCGCGGACACCGGGCTCGATCCATATCGGGCCGTCCTCCAGCACGCTGAGCTCGAACTCGAGCTGGCGGGGCGCGGCGAACTTGGCGCACTGACGGCGCTGGGGATGCGCTGGGAGCAGATCACACGCGACCTGCCGCCGACACCGCCCGCCGCTGCCGCGTCTCTGCTGGAGATGGCGCTGCTGATCCATCAGCGCACGCACGTCGAGCTGCTGCGCCTGCGCGAGGCGCTGCAGCAGGACATGCTCACGAGCGGCCGTGCGCGGCGGACCGCGCAGGGCTACTCAGGATCGCTGCACCCCAGGCCGCGCCTGGACGCCAGCGCCTGATCGAGCCCAGGCGCCCGCTGGAGCGCCGGCGACTGCTGGAGCACCACCGCCCAATGGAGCGCCAGCGCCTGATCGAGCCCAGGCGCCCGCTGGGGCGCCGGCGCCTGCTGGAGCACCACCGCCCAATGGAGCGCCGGCGCGTCACTAAAGGTCCATCGGCGGCGGCCGATCACCGGAGCGGCCCTCGATGGCCGGACAACTTCAGCGACCTCATGGAGAGCGTCGGTTTCAGCCCAGGGAGGGCGGAAAGGCAAGTCCTCACGCCATGGCTCTCGTTGTCGATTCCACCCAGCAGATGCTCGAGGCCGCGATGCGCGGCTCGTGGCAGCGCGAGACGGCTCTCACGAGCAACGTCGCCAACGCAGACACGCCGGGCTACCGCCCGCAGGAAGTGAACTTCGAGTCCGCCCTGCAGGGCGCGATGAACTCGGGTCAGTCGCTTGCCCAAATGGAATTCCAGACCGAATCCCGTCCGATCGAAGCGGGGCCCAACGGAACCGGGGTGAGCGTCGATCAGGAATCGGCCAAGCTCGCAGAAAACGGCCTCGACTATCAGGCGCTCACGCAGGTGCTCAGCACGCGCGACAGCATCATGAAATCCGCGATCGGGGTCAGCTGATGGGGCTCTTTGAAGCAATCTCGATCGCCGGCAGCGGCCTGACGGCGGAGCGCATCCGCATGGACGTGACGGCGGAGAACCTCGCCAACGCGGACACGACGAAGGCCGCCAACGGGCAGCCCTACCAGCGCCAGGAGGTGGTCCTCCAGCAGGCCGGCTCCAGCGGCTTCGGCGGAGCGCTCTCCGGAGCGATGCAGAGCTACGGCGTGACGCCCGGGGGCGTCGAGGTCAAGGGGATCGTCAGCGACGCCACCCCGGACCAGCAGATCTATGACCCGGGCAGCCCCGAAGCCGACGCCCAGGGCTACGTGAAGATGCCCAACGTCAGCACGGTCACCGAAATGACCGACCTGATCTCCGAGCAGCAGTCCTACCAGTCGGACGTCACCGCGATGCAGACCGCCAAGGCGATGTTCACCGCGACCGTCGGGATCCTCAAATGATCGTGCCCGTGGGCGGTGTGGGCTCGGGACTGTCGCTCGGGCAGCTGACGGGGAGTCAGGGCACCCAGGCCAGCGGGACCGGTGTGTCGGCAGCCAACACGACCGCGGCCGGTCTCACGGAAGGCGCAACCGAAGCGCCGGCCATCGGCGGGGAAGCCGGATCGGGAGGCTTCGGCAGCACCCTGACCGAAGCGATCTCCTCGCTGGAGAAATCTCAGCAGGCATCCGACAGCGCCTCTCAGGCGCTTGCCACAGGCGCGGTGAAGGATCCGGAGAGCGCTGTGGTCACGGTCGAGGACGCGCAGCTCTCGATGGAGCTCGCGTCCCAGATCCGCTCCAAGGCCACCGAAGCGGTCCAGTCGATCTTCTCCACACAGGTCTGATAAGTGCCGCCGATCGCCCAGCTCGCCTCACGGCTCACAGCTCGCGGATGGTTGATCGCCGGTGGCGCAGCCGTCGCCGGGATCATCTTCCTGTACCTGTTCGTGCACACCGTCTCCCAGCCGAGCTACACCACGCTGCTGAGCGGCCTGAACCCGTCGCAGACGGGCAAGATGACGAGCACGCTCAGCGAGCACGGCATCAGCTACCAGCTCCAGAACAACGGCACCGCGCTGGCGGTGCAGTCCAATCAGAGCGCTGCCGCCCGGGTCGCGCTGGCCGGCGCGGGAGAGCTCGGAAACACCCAGCCGGGCTTTGAACTGTTTGAAAAACAGAGCCTCGGCGAAAGCAACTTCCAGCAGCAGGTCACCTACCAGCGCGCGCTGCAGGGACAGCTGGAGGAAACGATCGACAGCGTCCAGGGAGTCTCGGGCGCGCAGGTGGAGCTCGTCATCCCCAACTCCCAGAACCAGGTCTTCGGAGAAACGCAGAATGACGCCTCGGCGGCGGTGCTGCTGTCGGGGACCAGCGTGCTCTCCTCGCAGTCGGTGCAGGGCATCGCGCAGCTGGTCGCCTCGAGCGTGCCCGGCCTGCAGGTCAACAAGGTGACCATCACGGGCGCCACCGGCCAGCTGCTGTGGCCCGCGCCCGGCGGCTCGGGCGCAGGCAACGGCAACGCGGTGCAGGAAGCCGAGCAGCGCTATGACCAGTCGATGGAGGCGAGCCTCGACGCCATGCTCGCCCAGACGCTGGGCGTCGGCAAGGCGCAGGTCCTGGTCTACGCCAACATGAACGTCAACCAGACCACCCAGGAATCTCTCACCTACGGCAAGGCCGGGGTGCCGCTGCAGCAGAGCAAGGACATCGAAACGCTCACCGGGAGCGGCACCGGCACGGGCAACGCCACGGGCACCGCCAATCTCACCGCTGCCGCCGGCGCCGCGGGCGGCAAATCCAACTTCAAACACGAAACCACCACGTCCTCGCTGGGCGTTAGCAAGACCGTGACCCACTCCACCGTCGCTCCCGGCGTGGTGGAAAGCCAGCACGTGTCGGTGCTGCTCGACAAATCTGTGCCCGCCTCGGCGCTGCCGGCGATCCGCGAAGCGATCACCAATGCTGCGGGAGTCCAGACCAAGCGCGGCGACACGATCTCGATCGGCCAGGTCGCCTTCGCCAAGGCGCCCGCGGCCGCCGCCGCGAGCAGCCCACTGAGCTACGCCAAGTACGTGCTGCTCGGCATCGGCGGCCTGCTGTTCCTGTTCTTCACCACGCGCTCGCTGCGCAAGCGCGAGAAGGAGCCGATCGAGGAGCCGGTGTGGCTGCGCGAGCTCGAGGCGCCGATGAGGCTCTCCGAGCTTGAAAGGGAAGCTGCCGCGCGCCCCGCCGCGGCGATGGCGGGCGTGGGCGCGGGCGCGGGGGCGAACGGCGGCGCCGGCCCGGGCATCGGCAGCGGCGCATCCGCGGCCGGCAGCACCGACCCGATTCGCAGACAGGTGGAGCAGCTCGCCGAGAGCGACCCGGACAGGGTTGCCGAGCAGCTGCGCACCTGGATGCAGGAGGGCTGAGTTCTGCCCAGTGGACTGCCCACCCCGAGCGGCAGGGCGCTCGCGCCCGGCGCGAGCGACAACCTGCCGGCCGCCCCGGTGGCGCAGGCCATCCCCGGCGCCCGCAAGGCCGCGGTGCTGATGACCGCCCTGGGCTCCGAGAGGGCCGCGAACGTGCTGCAGCGGATGGGAGAGCGTGAGATCGAGAGCCTCTCGCTGGAGATGGCAAGGCTCAGCCACGTCGGCCGCGAGACGGCGGACTCGGTCTTCAGCGAGCTGGCCACACAGGCGGGCAGGGGCCCCAGCGGCGTGGATGGGGGGCTGGACTTCGTGCGTGAGGTGATCGAGCGCGCGCTCGGACCCGAGCGCGCCGCGGAGGTTCTGGGGCGGCTTTCGAGCACCGAGGCGCGCCCCTTCGAGTTCCTGCGCCGCGTCCCGTCCGAGCGCATCGCCGGCCTGCTGCGCGCCGAGGCGCCGCAGACCACGGCGCTGGTACTCGCCAGCCTCCCCACCAACCTCGCGGCAGGCGTGCTCGAGCAGCTCCCAGCCGCCCAGCAGCCGGACATCGCGCTGCGCATCGCGCGCATGGGCGACGCCAACCCGAGCGTGATCGCGGTGCTCGAGAGCCAGCTGCGCGAGAAGCTGATCGCTCCCGGCGAGCAGGAATACGCCAAGGCGGGCGGCGCCAAGGCGCTGGCGGAGATCCTCAACCATGCCGACCGCGCGCTGGAGCGCAACGTGCTCGAGAATCTGGCCGACAGCGATCAGGAGCTCGCGGAGAAGGTCAGGGGCATGCTGTTCGTCTTCGAGGACATCGCCCAGCTGGACGAGCGCGCCGTGCAGCAGGTGCTGCGAGAGGTGGACCAGAAGGATCTGGTGCTCGCGCTGCGGGGCGCGCCGGAGAACGTGACCGAGGTCGTGCTCTCGAACATGTCCGAGCGCGGCGCCGCGATGCTCAAGGAGGAGATGGAGATCCAACAGCCGCAGCGCAAAAAGGACATCGACAACGCACAGAGCCGCATCGTGGCGGTGGTGCGCAGGCTCGACGAAGCCGGCACGATCGTGATCGGCGGCGGTGGCGGCGAGGGCGACGGGGACGAGGAGACCGAAGCAGTTGTCTGAGACGGCCGTCAGCTATGACTTCGAGCAGCTCGAGCCCTCGGCGCCCCCACCGCGGGACGAGCACGAGCGGCTGCTCGCTGCGGCCGGCAGCGAGGCTCAGCAGATCCGCGAGCAGGCTCGCGCAGAGGGCTATGCCCAGGGCGTGGAGGAGGGCTCCGAGCGGATCGCCGCTTCGCTTGCGGCGCTCGGCGAGGGCCTGCAGGCCCTGGACGCTCTGCGGGTGGAGGTCGCGCAGGCCGTCGAGCGCGACGCCGTGGAGCTGGCGCTGTCGCTTGCGGGCAAGATCCTCGCAGGCGCGCTTCAGGCGCGGCCGGAGCTGGTCGTCGAGGCCGTCCAGGGAGCCCTGCGCCGGGCGAGCGATCGCAGGCAGATCACCGTGCTGCTGAACCCCGGCGACCTTGAGATCGTGACGGGCGCCATCGGCGAGCTGAAGGCGCAGGCCGGGGGGATCGAGCTGCACGACCTGGTCGGCGATCAGCGGATCCAGCCCGGTGGGGTGATGGTGCGCACGGCCGAGGGGGAGATCGACGCGGGTGTCGCCACCCAGCTCGAGCGTGCCCGCGAAGTCGTCATGTCCGAGCTGCAGAGCGGCGAGTGAGCTCCGTGTCCGGCCCGGCCCCGGGTGGGCTGATCGCACGCTCCGCACGGGTGCTGCACGAGGCCGACCTCGCACGGCGCCACGGCTTCGTGAGCAATCTGATCGGGCTGATCATCGAGGCCACCGGGCTGCAGGCGGAGATCGGCGAGGTGTGCATGGTGGGCACCGATCGCAACCGCGCCGCGGTGGCTGCGGAGGTGGTGGGCTTCAGGGACGGGCGAACGCTGCTGATGCCGCTGGGGGAGCTGCACGGCATCGGCCCCGGCACCCGCGTGCTGGCCAGCGGCGCGCCGTTTCGCATCGCCGTCGGCGACGAGCTCCTGGGACGCGTTCTCGACGGTCTGGGGATGCCGGATGACGGGGGGCCCGCGCCGGCGGGGGTCGCGCGCTCCACGATCGCCCCGCCTCCGGGCGCGCTCAGCCGGCCCCGCATCACCGAGCGGGTGGGTCTCGGCGTTCGCGCTCTGGACGGTCTGGTCCCCTGCGGGCGCGGTCAGCGCCTGGGCATCTTCGCCGGCTCCGGCGTCGGCAAGTCCTCGCTGCTGGGCATGATCGCCAGGTCCACCACAGCCACCATCAACGTGATCGCGCTGGTCGGTGAGCGCGGCAGGGAGGTGCGGGAGTTCATCGAGCGCGATCTGGGTGACGCGCTGGAGCGCTCCGTGGTGGTGGTTGCCACCTCCGACCAGCCCGCGCTGGTTCGCATCAAGGCGGCGTTCACCGCGACCACCATCGCCGAGCACTTCCGCGATCAGGGCCACGACGTGATGCTGATGATGGATTCCGTCACGCGCTTCGCCATGGCCCAGCGCGAGGTCGGCCTGGCGATCGGCGAGCCTCCGGCGACGCGCGGCTACACGCCGAGCGTCTTCGCCCTGCTGCCGCGACTGCTCGAGCGCGCAGGCACCAGCACCGGCGGCTCGATCACGGCGCTCTACACCGTCCTGGTGGACGGCGACGACATGAACGAGCCGATCGCAGATGCGGTGCGCTCGATCCTGGACGGGCACGTCGTGCTCTCGCGCTCGCTCGCGCACGCAGGGCACTATCCCGCGGTGGACGTCCTGCAGAGCGTCTCTCGCCTGGTCGGTGAGATCGTCTCGCCCGAGGTTGCCGCCGCGGGACAGAACCTGCGCTCGGCGCTGGCGGTCCTGCACGAGAAGGAGGACCTGGTCGCGATCGGCGCCTACCAGCCCGGGGCGGACCCCGCGCTCGACCGCTCGCTCGCCGCCCGAGCACGGATCGATGCGTTCCTGCGCCAGCCGGTCCACGAGCGCAGCCGCCCGGAGGAGACCGACCGGCGGCTGATCGAGCTCGCCGATCTGCTCTCCGAGCCGGCCGACGGCGGAGTCGATGAGATCCCCGACGCCGAGGAGGTGCCGCCGGAGGCCGCACAGCTCGTCCCCGCGGGCGGACCCTCCGCGATCCCCGCGCTGGGGTTGAACCTGTAGTTGCGCCGCGGCCGTCTCACCGCGCCGGGAGCTTCGCTAAAGAACCGACGGCCCCGTCCGATGAACAGACTGTGACCGGGTCCTCGTTCCGATTCCGCCTCGAGCGGGTTCGCGCGCTGCGCGAGCGTCGCGAGACGATTGCCAAGCAGGACCTCGCCCGAGCCATCTCCCGGCTGACGGTGACGCAGGAGGAGCTCGCCGCGGCGGACGCCCGGCTGCAGCGAGCACGCCGCCACGCCCGCGAAGCGACCGCACAGGCCGTCACGGTTGACGCGGCGGAGCTGCAGGCCAGGCAGGCCTTCCTGGAGAACGTCGAGGCGACGCGCAGAGCACGCTCGCAGGACGTTGCCCAGCGCCAGGGCGAGGTTGCCCGGCGCGGCGCGGAGCTGACGCTGGCGGCCGGCGAGCACGAGATGCTGATTCGCCTGCGCGAGCGCCAGCGCAGCGAGCACGAGAGCGAGCTCAGCCGCCTCGAGCGAAACGCGCTCGACGAGATGGCCACCGTGCGCTTTGGCAGGAGCGTCGCATGAGCGGCGAAGCCCTGGCCGGCGTGCCCGCGGGCGAGCTTGCGAGCGTGCAGCGCGTACAGCAGCTGCAGACGCTCATCGAACAGGCCTCCCGGACGGCGGTGTCGAGCGCACGCACCGGCGAATCATCGGCCTACGGGCCCGCCACCGAACAGGGCGGAGCGTTCTCCACGGCCCTCGCGGCGGCAGCCGCGGCGACGGCACCGGCGTCAAGTTCCGCGAGCTCGCCGGCGCCCGCCGGATCCGAAGGCGGCGGGGAATACGAAGCCATGATCCAGCAGGCCGCACAGCGCTACGGCCTGAACCCCGCTGTGCTGCACGGGCTGATCCAGCAGGAGTCGGGCTTCGACGCAGGCGCGCAGAGCAGCGCGGGCGCGTCGGGGCTCACGCAGCTGATGCCCGCAACGGCCGCCGCGATGGGAGTCAGCGACCCGCTCGACCCGGCCGAATCGATCGAAGGGGGCGCGCGCTACCTGAGCGGTCTGATGAGCCGCTTCGGGGGCAACACCGAAGAGGCGCTCGCCGCGTACAACGCCGGCCCCGGCGCGGTGGAGCAGTACGGCGGCATCCCTCCGTACGCAGAAACGCAGAGCTACGTCTCCAAAGTCCTCGGCTACGCGGAAGCCTTCACGGCCGCGCATCCCGGATCTCTCACGCCGGTGGCCGCATGAGCCCGGTAACCAGGGTCACGCCTGCACAGGTGCTGCCGGTCCCGGCCGGCGGGCCCGCGCCGCCGGGCGCGCCGCCCGGCGGGCCGCCCTTCCACAGCGCGCTCGCCCAGATGGCCCGGACCGCACAAGCGGAAGGCCAGCAGAACAACAGCGCTGAGCAGCACAGCTCACGCACGGGCGCCTCCGGTGCCCGCCGCGACGGGCGCTCGCGCCCGCAGGAGCACCCCTCCTCGCCGATCGCCGGTCCCTACGCCTCGCCACCGGTCAGCGCATCAGCCCACCTGGAAGCTGGTGCTGGCGCCCAGGGCCTTCCGGGACAGGAGCAGCCCGCCGACGCCGGCCAGATGACATCCGGTCACGCAGGCCCGGGCCAGATCACCCAGGAAGCCCCGCGGGCGGGCGTGCAGTCACCGACCCCATCCTCCACAGGCTCTTCGGGCGGTGCCCCGGCAGAGCAGTGGGCGCGGATGACTCAGGCTGCGCCCGGCGGAGTCGCGATCGCGGCGGCCGCGGCTCCCACCCTGCAACGCGGCACTGCCACCGAACCCGCCACCGCGCCCAACCAGGCTTCCGCTTCCGCGACCGACCAGGATGCTCAGTCACCCGCAGCCGCACTCGCACCAGCCCCCGCAGCTGCGCCCGCGCCCGCGCCCGGCGCACCGCGGGTGGCGCAGGCGGCGGACGCGAGTCCGCGCGACGCGCAGTCCCCGGCGGGCGGGCGGGCGCCGGGGCTCGCACGGCCGCAGCTGCGTCCCGGTGCGAGCGCGCCGGTGAGCGCCGAGGCCGCGCAGTCGGGCGGCGTGCCCGGCGTATCGTCGTCACGCACCGCCTCAGCCGCATCTGTCACGACGGACGCGCGCATCGCATCCGAGCCCGTGCGCGCACAGCCCGCCAGCGTCTCCTCGGACGGCGGCTCGCCTGAACCCGATGCCCGCCAGCAGCGCGTAAGCGAGGACAGCCGGGCAGGCACCCCGGTCGGGGCCGCCTCCACCGAGTCGGCCACCTCGCCGGCCGCTGCGCGAGCATCCCAGCCTGAGGCGGCGCCGACAGCGCCGCCGGAGGCCCAGGCGCTGCGCGCCGGGCTGTCCTCAGCGTCCGCGCAGCGCGCCGGCACAGCCGCAAAACCGGTCACGGCCGCCACGCCGCCCACCCCGGAGCTCCGCGCCGCGGCCCCCCAGCCGCGAGGCTCCGCCCCCGCGCTCGCGGGGCAGCCCGTGCCGGGCTCATCGCACAGTGCCCCGGACACCGGCGCCTCGGCGGGCGACGGGCTCCCGGGCGACGGCGGAGCAGGAGCGCGCGGAGATGGCAGCGCCGCAGCGCCGCGGGCGCAGGCAGCCGCCGCAGCGGCGCAGGAGGGCCAGGGCGCAGCCACGCTCGATGCCCCCTCCGAAGCCACCGCCGCCGCCGCGCCCGAACAGTCCACGTTCGGGCCCTCGCCCTCGAGCGCTGCCCCCCTGCTCGGCGCCGGCGTGGGGATGCAGGAGATGATCGACGCGATCCGCGCCTCGGTCGAGCTGTCAAGGAGGGGCGGAATCAGCCAGGCGCGCATCGCTCTATCCCCGGAAGAGCTGGGCGAGCTGCGCATACACGTGAGCCAGAGCACGGCCGGGCTGGTGGTGCGCGTGACCGCGGACACCGCAGCGGCCGCGCAGGCGCTCAGCCAGGGTCGCACCGAGCTGGCCCACGCGCTCGGATCGCTGGGACTGCACGTGCTCGAAGTCAACAGCGGCGCCTCCGGGGGAGCCCAGACCGGCGAGCATCGCCAGGGCGCCTTCGCCACCGGTGAGAGATCTGCACAGAAGTCCGACGCGCCCACCCAGACCGAAGAGGACGCCACCCAGGCGCCGTCCGGCGAGGCCGACCAGGAGCCCGTCGGCGTACCCGCCGACGGTGCGCTCGTGAACGTACTCGCGTGAACAGCGGAAAGGACCCACTGACATGAGCACCACTCCAATCCCAGCCACGACCGCAGGCACCACGCCCGGCGTCCCCGCGACCACGGCGACCAACTCCAACGGGATCATGGGACAGAACGAATTCCTGAAACTGATGATCGCCCAGCTGCAGTCGCAGGACCCGCTCAACCCGGGCAACACCAACGAATACATCAGCGAGCTCGCGCAGTTCACACAGGTCGAGCAGACCACGAACCTGGCCAACGCCAGCGAGCTCTCCAGCGCAGTCCAGCTGATCGGCAGGAACGTCCACTACACCGCCAAGTCGGGCGAAGCCGCCGAGGGCAAGGTCGAAACCGTCCAGTCCACCGCAGAAGGAACCACGCTCACGGTCGAAGGCAACTCCGGCGTGAAGATCTCGAGCATCACCGAAGTCGAATGAACCCGCTCTCCAACCCAGCACTCGTGCCCCCCGGGGGCCTGTCCCCCGCCGCCGTCCCGCCGGCGGCGCAGCTGCCCGGCGCCGGGGCGCGCGAACGCGCGCAGGCGACGCCGGCCAAGCCGTTCTCGGATGCGCTCAGGGAGGCAGACGGCGCGGTCGCCGCACAGGGCCAGCAGCCACTGCAGTTCTCCCGGCACGCGCTCGCACGGGTACAGCGGCGCGGGATCGAGCTCGACCAGGCGACGCTCGGGAGGCTTTCCGAGGGCGTGGGCCGGGCCGCGGGCAAGGGCTCGCGCGACTCACTCGTACTTGTCGACGGCACCGCGTTCGTGGTGTCAGTCAGCAACCGCACCGTGATCACGGCTGTGGGATCGGAACACATGAAGGACAACGTGTTCACAAACATCGACAGCGCCGTGATCGCCTAGCGGCACGGCAACAACGACGGCTGGACCTCGCAGAGGAGGCCGTGAAAGGAAGGGCAGCAACCATGATGGCTGGAATGTATGCCGCGATCAGCGGCCTCGATGCGAACCAGGAGATGCTCAACGAGACGGCGAGCAACCTCGCGAACGTGAACACGGTGGGCTACAAGGCCGCCAGCGTCACCTTCGCGGACTCGCTCACGCAGGTGATGCGTGGGGCGTCCGGGCCCACCAGCTCCAACGGAGGCTCGAACGTCGTCCAGATCGGTCTTGGTGTGCAGGTCAGCGCCACCCAGAACGAAATGACCGAGGGCTCGTTCCAATCGACCAACAACCCGCTCGACATCGCGATCGAGGGATCCGGGTTCCTGCGCATCGGCGCTGGTTCTCCGCCCGCCAGCGAACCGTACACCTCGGAACTTCCCACGAGCCTGAAGTACACGCGGGCGGGCGACCTCTCGACCAACAAGCTCGGGTTCCTCACCACGCAGTCCGGTGAATACGTGATCGGCCGCAACGCCGAAGCCACCGAAACCGAAACCGGCCCCACGTTCAAGCCGGGCAAAGAAGAAACCTACATCCGCATCCCGCCCGGGTCCTCGGACGTCTCGATCGGACAGGACGGCTCGGTGGCCTACACCGACGAGGAAGCCGGCTCGAAGAACTTCCAGCAGCGCATCACCGCTGGATACATCACGCTGGCCACCTTCCCCAACGAAGCCGGCCTGGAACGCATCGGCGGATCCAACTGGGTGCAGAGCGCCAACTCCGGGTCACCGATCGTGGGCACCCCGAACACGGGCGGCTTCGGTGCCACCATCGGCGGCGAGCTCGAGCAGTCAAACGTGGACCTCGCGACCGAGATGACCAACATGATCACCGCCGAGCGCGGCTATCAGGCCAACTCCCGCGTGATCTCAACTGCGGACGAAATGCTCGGGACGCTGGTCACGATGGCCGGCTAGCACCGGATTCACCGCAAAGGCCTGAGGGCCCGGCGCAGCGCTTGCCGGGCCCGCCGCAGACAAGCAGCAACGGCAAAGGAGGAAGCACAGCTCAAGGACACTCCGAGGAGTCCGGGGCGGGACGGCGCTCGCGCCGTCCCGCCCCGCGGCTAATGTTGGGAAGGGGAGAGAACCGATGATCACGCTGAACCGGCTGGGCCACGAAGACGAACCGTTCGCGCTGAACCCCGACATGATCGTCATGGTCGAGTGGACGCCCGACACCGTGATAACGCTCGCCACCGGCGCAAAGGTGGTCGTCGCAGAGACACCCGAGCAGATCGCCGCCGCTGTGCACTCCTACCGCGCCAGCGTCCTGAGCGACGCATTCAAGCGCCGCAGCCCCGCGCGCCCCCCCGGGCCGGCGCCGTCCCGGCGGGACTCCGCGCGCCTGTCCGCTGTGGAGGACCAGCCGAGCTAGTCGCCCGCGCCGGCCTCGTCCGGCCCGGCCGCGGCACCGTTCGCGGGCGCGCCCGGCGCGGCGCGCTGGGCGATCACGTGCAGGCCGCGGTTCTGCACGGTTCCTTGCCCTTCTGCGCACGGATCGCCGCCAGGACTGAAGGATTGCGCCGAGGTAGCCGATGAACAGGTGAAATGAAGGCTGCTACAGCCATTGGGATCGGGGTGGCGTTCGGCTCCCTGCTCATGAGCTCCATGATGGACGGGACCAGTCCCGCTTCCTTCATCAACATCCCTGCCCTGATGATCATTCTGGGCGGGACCGGCGGCGTGACGCTGGCGAGCGTCGGCATGGCCTCGATGAAGCGGGTGCCGAGCCTCTACAAGATGGTCTTCTCCGCCGAACCGCCCGACATGCGCGGTCAGCTTGATCGTCTGGTTTCGCTGGCCGACAAGGCGCGGCGCGAGGGCCTGCTGGCACTCGACGCGATGCTCGGCGAGATCGAGGACACCTTCACGCGCAACGCACTGCAGCTGGTCGTGGACGGCACCGACCCGGAGATGGTGCACACCATCCTCGAGGCCGAGGTCGACGGGATGGCAGCGCGCCACGAGGCGTCCGCTGCGCCGTTCGAGAAGGCCGGAGGCTTCGCGCCCACGATGGGCATCATCGGCACCGTGCTCGGGCTCGTGCACGTCCTGCAGAACCTCGCCGCGCCGTCCACCCTCGGACCGTCCATCTCGGCGGCGTTCATAGCGACGCTGATGGGCGTGGGATCGGCCAACGTGATCTTCCTGCCGATCGCGAGCCGCCTGAAGGCGATCTCCGCCGAAGAGGTGGAACTGCGAATGATGACCGTTGAGGGGATCCTCTCGATCCAGGCGGGCGACAACCCGCGCCTGGTCTCCGAAAAGCTGATGTCCTACCTGCCACCCGCGGAGCGCTCCTCAGACGACGACGCGCCCGGGCATTCGGCCGGCGCCGAGGCCAAGGCGGCCTGAGCATGTCCCGGCGGCACAAGGGGGCCAAGCACGCGGAGAGCGAGGAGCGCTGGCTGCTCACCTACGCCGACATGATCACGCTGCTGATGGCGCTGTTCATGGTGCTGTTCTCGATCTCCTCGGTCAACATCTCCAAGTACCAGACCCTCCAGCAATCCCTCAAGGCGGCCTTCTCGGGCAACATCCTGCCCGGGGGCAAAGCGATCGCGCAGCAGGGCTCCACGGCGAACGCCAGCCATGTGCCGGCGACGGTCGAACTGCAGGCACTGGAGCCCGTCACCACCACGGGGGCGAGCAGGCTCCAGAACAGCCAGGCCCACGGCACCACCGCTGCCGCCGCCGCCCAGGCGGCCTCCAAGCAACAGGCGGAGTTCGCCCGCATCAAGCAGGAGGTGGAAGCCTACGCGCATGCGCACGGCTTCAGCAAGAGCGTCACAGCGACCATCGAATCCCAGGGCCTGGACATCAGGCTGCTGACCGACGATCTCCTGTTCGAAACCGGCAAGGCCAATCTGGAGAGCCGCTCCAGCGGGCTGCTGGACAACATCGCGGCGCTGCTGAACGTCGACGAGACGCACCCGATCGAGGTGGAGGGCAACACGGACAACGTGCCCATCCACGGCGGCGCATACCCGAGCAACTGGGAGCTCTCCACAGCGCGGGCGAGCACGGTGGTGCGCTTCCTGATCGAACACGCCGTCAGCCCCGCGCGTCTCACCGCGGCCGGCTTCGCAGAACAGAAACCACTGGCCAGCGACGCCACCGCGGCGGGCAGAGCGCTGAACCGGCGCGTTGAAATCGTGATGCAGCGCCTGCCCACCGGCGAAGGCGAATCCTGAAGGTCCGGACGCCCTGAGACCATGCTGAAGAACAAGAAGATCATGCTCGCGCTGCTGCTGCCGATATTGCTGTTCGGCGCTTACACGATGACCAAAGCCAAGCCGGTGGCCAAGCTCAAGATCAAGGGAACCATCTACGTGATGCCTCAGCCGTTCCTGATCAACCTCAGCGAGGGGCGCTACGCCAAGCTCACGGTTGCGCTCGAGCTGGCCCCCGGGCAGAGCGACGGAGCCACGGCCGCGAGCGCATCGACCTCGGAAAACAGCCCCGGAACGCTTCCCGAGGAAGCGATCATCCGCGAAATTGTGACCAACACGATCACCAACCAGAGCGGTGAAATGCTGATCGAAGCCAAGGGCCGCAAGGCCATCAGAGATCACATCCTCGCCGCGATCACCAAGCAGACCGACGACAAAGTCGAAGCGGTGCTGTTGCCGGACCTGACCGTCCAATAGGAGAGCGAATGACCGACGCGATCGAGTACGAGCAGTTCGATTCGGACTCGCAGCAGGGCGGCGGGGGCGCCGAGGAGGTCGATCTCAGCCGGCTGAGCGACATCCCGATGGAGCTGAGCGTGGAGATCGGCCGCACGCACATGACCGTGGGCGAGACGCTGGACCTGCACGCCGGCTCGGTGGTCACGCTCGAGCGCATCGCCGGCGAGGCCGCGGACCTGCTGGTCAACGGCACGCCAATCGCCCGCGGTGAGGTGGTGGTCATCGACGACCAGTACGGGCTGCGGATCATCGAGATCCTCGACGCCGCGGAGGCCGTGCAGGGCGGCGGCGGCCCGGACGCCTCCGAGACGCCCGCCGAGGCCGGAACAGCAGCGGAGGCCTAGCGCGATGGCGGTCAGCGAGAGCGCTGAGCAGACCGGCGAGGCGCGGCCTCTGGACTTCTCCCGGCCGACGCGGTTCAACCCCGAGCTCACGCACCGCCTCAGCGGCGGTCTGACTGCTTTCTGCGAGGTGCTCTCCGCCCGGCTGGCCACCGAGCTGCACACCGAGGTGCAGCTCAGCGTCGGCGAGGCGGCTCAGCACACATGGGCCGCTGCCAACGCGCAGCTTCCGGCCGACTCGGTGTCGGTGCCGCTCACGCTGGGCGGCTCCGAACACCACGCTCTGCTGAGTCTCGAGCGCAGCCTGCTGATGCAGGGCCTCGAATGCCTGCTCGGCGGGTCAGCCGCGCAGGCGCCCGCGGACAGGCAGCTGAGCGACATCGACTGGGCGCTCGCCGAGGGTCTGCTCGACGCGATCGCAGCCGAGCTCTCGATGGCGATCGGCGACCTCGGTGGCCCGCAGATCGCACGGGGAGCCGCTGACGTCGAGGGCGACGGCGAGGTCGTAACGCCGCCGTCGGAGCCCACCTTCACGGTCGCCGTGCAGAGCAGCGTCGATGGGCAGTCCTCCAGCATGTCGCTGCTGCTGCCGTGGCTCGCCGTCGGGCCATTCGCCGAGCAGATAGTCACCGGCGGCGACGGCGCGAAGTCCGGTCCCGGTGAGGGTTCCGCGGCGTTGCGGCGCGGACTGGCCAGCGCACAGGTTCTGCTGCGTACCGAGGTGGGCTCGCTGGAGATGCCGATTGCCGGCCTGCTCGAGCTGGCGCCGGGCGCGGTGCTGGCGCTGGGCGAAAACGCGCAGGAGGGCGTTCGCCTGTTCGCCGAGGACATCTCCATCGGCCGCGGCCGTCCCGGTGCCAGCGGTCGCAGGCGGGCCATCAAGATCGAGTCCACCGGCGAGCCCCCAACGCACGCCGACACCTACGCCTCGCTCGGGCGCGCCGAGCTTCAGCGCGCGCGGGCACATGCCGAAGGCGAGACGGAGCTGCCCTCCCAATCGGTGCTGCGCAGCATCTTCGTGCGCGTCTGGGCGGAGCTCGGACGCACGCACCTGCCACTCGGCCAGGCTCTGGCCCTCTCAGCCGGTGCGGTGCTCGAGCTCGACCAGGGCGCCCAGGAGCCGGTCGAGCTGTTCGCCAACGGGCTCTGTTTTGCCAATGGCAGCCTCGTGGTGACGCCAGAGGGCGAATGGGGCGTTCTGATCGCAGAGCTGATCGAGGAGTAGCACAGTCGCCTGCGAAGGAGGCCTCGCGAGCGCTGCGCTGAGGCTCAAGAACCGGCGGTGAGGGCCGATAACCGGGGGGACTCTTCCTCGGAGTCGTCCCTCGATGACCAAGCCGATCCCGCTCTCCCGTGCGTTCGCGCGGGCGACCGCGCTGCTGGGCGCATGCCTGCTCGTGTTCGCCTGCCCGGCCGCAGCCTTCACCACCACCGTCAAGAAGCCGGGTGGTGAAAACACGCCGCTGAACCTCGGCTCTGGATCGGGCTCGAGCACCCACAGCACCTCCGGGGGCGCGAGCATCGTCAGGACGATCGTGGGCCTGGCGATCGTCATCGCCGTGATCTGGGGCCTCTCCTGGATCCTGCGCCAGGTCAAGGCGGGCAAGGACCCACAGGCGCCGGCGGGCGGCCTCTCAAACGTCGCTGCGCTGCCGCTGGGCAGCGGACGAACGCTGCACCTGGTGCGCGCCGGCAGCGACTACGTGCTGTTGGGCGCGGGCGAGCACGGCCTGTTCCCGATCCATCGCTACACCGAGGAGCAGGCGCGCGAGGCCGGGCTGCTGAGCGTCGAGGTCGATGAGCGCCCGCCCAGGCGGAGGATCACGGCGGGGCTGCTCGCGCCTCCGCGCAGCTCCGACCCGATGGGCGCGCCCGCGCCCGCGCCCGCGCCCGGCACCGGCCTGGTCGAGCGCATGCGCGAATGGACGGTGCGCCGGTGAACATCAACTCCAGCAACGCCGTGCAGGTCCTGCTGCTGCTCGGCGGGCTGACGCTCGTCCCGGCGATCCTGTTCACCGTCACCGGCTTCAGCCGCGTCCTGATCGTCCTCGGCTTCATTCGCTCGGCGGTCGGAACCACCAATGCTCCCCCCAATCAGGTGCTCGTCGGGATCGCGCTGTTCCTGACGATCTTCGTGATGGCGCCCACCGTCGGCGCCATCAAGCGCGACTCGATCGAACCGCTGAGCGCTCACAAGATCAGCACCACCACCGCGATCGAACGCGCCGAGGAACCGCTGCGCGAATTCATGTTCCGCCAGACGCGAACCGAGGACATCTCGCTGTTCATCAGCCTCGGACACGCCAAGGTGCCACACACGCGCGCCGAAGTCCCGACCGAGGTCCTGATCCCCGCGTTCATCGTCTCGGAGCTGAAGACTGCCTTTCAGATCGGCTTCCTCATCTTCCTGCCGTTCCTGATCATCGACCTGATCGTCTCGGCCACCCTGATGAGCATGGGCATGATCATGCTGCCACCGACGTTCATCTCGCTGCCATTCAAGATCCTGCTGTTCGTCCTCGTGGACGGATGGGACCTCGTCATCAAGGCGCTCGTCGAGAGCTTCCACGTCCACTAGGGACCGGCGCCGATGAACCAGGACACCGTTGTCAATCTCGCCTCGCAGGCGATGTCGCTGGGCCTGAAGGTCGGCGGCCCGCTGCTCGCCGTCGGACTGGTGATAGGCCTCGTCGTGAGCGTCTTCCAGGCGGTGACGCAGATCCAGGAGCAGAGCCTCACCTTGATCCCCAAGATCATCGGCATCGCCGTCGTGATCATGCTGCTGGGCCCCTGGATGCTGGGCCAGCTGGTGGGTTACACGACCTCCCTCTACACCGCCATCCCAACGCTGGTGGGCTCGTGAACGCGCTGATCAGCAAGCTCGCCGACAACGACCTCGCCGGGTTCATCCTCGTTCTCGCCCGGATCACTCCGCTGTTCATCATCGCGCCGCTGTTCTCATCCCAGATGATCCCCACGCGCGTGCGCACCGTGATCGCCGTTGGCATCTCCATCGGGCTGACGCCGATAGCCCTGCAAGGCCAGAACGTCCCCTCGGAAGTGCTCCCGCTCGCTGGACTGGTGGTGGAGGGGATGCTCGTCGGCTTCGGCTTCGCCTTCACCCTGTCGATGCTGCTCGCCGCCGTGGAATCGGCAGGCTCGATGATCGACGTCGGCTCCGGCTTCTCCTACGGCACGCTGATCAACCCTGCCAATGGCGAAAACAGCGCGGTCATATCCCGCTTCTACTCGCTCGTCGGCACGCTCATCTTCCTGGTCATCAACGGCGACGCCTGGACGATCAAGGGTCTGGCTCGCACCTTCCAGCTGGTTCCCCTGACCGCCTCCCCGCGCATCTCCTCGCTCGTGGGTGGCGCGGTGCAGGTGTTCAGCAACGTGTTCGGCGCCGCCCTTGAGATCGCCGCGCCGGTGCTGGTTGCGCTGCTGATCACCGACGTCGCGTTCGGGGTGGTCTCGCGCGTGGTCCCGCAGCTGAACGTCTTCGCCGTGGGGTTTCCCACGAAGGTCGCCGTCGCGATGCTGGTGGTCGGCGCCTCGCTGCCGTTCTTCGCAAACTGGATATCCGACCAGCTCTCCGTGAGCGTGGGCGCAGCGCTCGGCGCGCTGCACGTGAGCTGAGCGCATGGCACGCGAGGACCGCACCGAGAAACCCACAGCGAAACACCGCAAACGCGCGCGCGCGAAGGGCCAGATCGCGCGCAGCCCCGATCTCGGCGGATCCTTCGTCCTGGTCGCAGGCCTGTTCGCCATCAGCCTCACGGGCCCCTCGATCGTCACGGCGGGCGGCACCACGTTCCGCGAGATGATCGCCGAGATCGCCAACCCCACCAAGGCGACGAGCATGGCGGGCCTCAGCACGCTGATGCACGATGCGCTCTCCACGCTGCTCGGCGCCGTCGGCCCGATCGCGGGCGCCTGCATGGCCACGGGCCTGATCGTCGGATTCGCCCAGGCCGGGCGCCCCTCGCCGCAGGCGCTCAAACCGGACTTCAAGCGCATAAACCCCGTCAGCGGGCTGAAGAACCTGCTCGGCCCGAACCTGGTGTTCGAGGCCGTCAAGGCGGTCGCCAAGGTCGGGGTGGTGGGAGGAGTCGCGGGGCTGGCACTGGTTCCCGGGATGACCCAGCTCGTCTCCAAGGTCGGCATCAGCCCGGAGGCGCTCGGCGTCATGATGGGCACCCGCGGCGCCGAAATAGCCCAGCGCGCGGCCTTCGCCTATGTGGTGATCGGCGTGATCGACTACGCCTGGAAGCGCCACCGCCACGAGCAGCAGCTGAAGATGACCAAGCAGCAGGTCAAGGACGAGGCGCGCCAGTACGGGATCTCGGCCGAGGTGCGCTCGGCTCAGCGTCGCCGCCAGATGCAACTCGCCCGCGCGAGGATGATGGCCGCGGTCCGCACCGCCGACGTGGTCGTGGCCAACCCCACGCACTTCGCGGTCGCGCTGCTCTACGACGGCACGCGCACCGCACCGGAGGTCGTCGCCAAGGGTCAGGATCTGATCGCGCTGCAGATCAGGCGCATCGCCGAGGAGAGCGGCGTGCCGGTGATCACCGATCCGCCCCTCGCCCGGGCGCTGCATTCATCGACTGAGATCGGCCAGGTGATACCCGAGGAGCTCTACGCCGCGGTTGCGCGCGTTCTGGCCTTCGTCTACCGGATGGCCGGGCGCCGGAGGCTCGCGTCGTGAGCGCCACCATGCGCCGATACCTGCCCCGCGCCGACATGCTCGCGGCGGTCGCCGTGGTGATGGTCGTGACCATGCTCGTGGTTCCGCTGCCCTCGGAGCTGCTCAGCCTGATGATCACGCTGAACATCGCCGGCGCGCTGACGATCGTGGCGACCACGATGTACCTGGGCCGCGCCCTGGACTTCGCCTCTTTCCCCAGCCTGCTGCTGCTGACCACCATGTTCCGTCTGGCGATCAACGTGTCGGTCACGCGCCTGATCCTCACCACCGGCGACGCCGGCAGCGTCGTGAAGTCCTTCGGCGAATTCGTGGTCGGCGGCAACGTGGTGGTGGGCCTGGTGATCTTCCTGATCCTCGTGGTGATCCAGTTCGTGGTCGTCACCAACGGAGCCGGGCGCGTGGCGGAGGTCGGGGCGCGCTTCACGCTGGACGCCATGCCGGGCAAGCAGATGGCCATCGACGCTGATCTGAACGCCGGCCTGATCACCGACGACCAGGCGCGCGCGCGCCGTGTGGAGATCGCTCAGGAGGCGGACTTCTACGGTGCCATGGACGGGGCCTCCAAGTTCGTCAAAGGCGACGCCATGGCCGCGGTGATCATCACCGCGATCAACCTCATCGGGGGCATCGTCGTCGGGATGCTCCAGCGCGGGCTGAGCTTCACCGAAGCGACGCACCAGTACAGCCTGCTGACCGTCGGGGACGGCCTCGCGGCCCAGATCCCGGCGCTGCTGATCTCGGTCGCCACCGGCATCATCGTCACCAGGGCAGCCTCCGACAGGGATCTCGGCAGCGACATCGCCGGGCAGATCCTCAACCAGCGCAAGGCGCCGCTGGTCGCCGCCGGGGCGATCGGGGTCTTCGCGCTGATCCCCGGGCTGCCCAAGCTTCCGTTCCTGGTGATCGCCGCCGGCTTCGCCGCGGTGGGCTGGTCGGCGCGCAATCGCGACGCCAACGCCGACGCAGCGGACGCCGCGGCCAAGCGTGCCGCGCGCTCTGCGCTGCCCGCGGGCGAGGAGCCGATGAGCGAGGTGGGCGTGGACGCGCTGGAGCTCGCGATCGGCTTCGGCCTGGTGCCGATGGTCGATGGCAACTCCGGAGGCTCGCTGCTGCGCAGGGTCAGCCTGATCCGCCATCAGATCGCCGCCGACCTCGGAATCGTGATCCCGCGGGTGCGCATTCACGACGAGCTCGGCCTGGAGTCGCACGAGTACGTCGTCAAGGTTCGCGGCTCGGAGGTCACTCGCGGGAGGATCATGCCCGGTCACCTGCTGGCGATGGATCCGGGCGACGCCAGCGGCAACCTGCAGGGGATCCCCACCCGCGAGCCCGCGTTCGGGCTGGACGCCCTGTGGGTTCACGAGTCGATGCGCGCGGAAGCCGAAACGCAGGGCTACACCGTGGTCGACCCAGAGTCGGTGATAGTCACGCATCTGACCGAGACGATCCGCTCGCACTCGGCCGAGCTGCTCTCGCGCCAGGACGTGCGAGCCCTGCTGGACAGGCTCAAGGAGACCAACGCCGCTGTTGTCGAGGAGGTCGTGCCCGACGCGCTGTCGGTCGGAGAGATACAGCGCGTTCTGCAGTCACTTTTGGGCGAGGGCGTGCCGATACGTGATCTCGGCACCATTGTGGAGGCAATCGGCGACAAGGCGCGAACAACACGTGACACAAGTCTTCTATCTGAGTACGCTCGCCAGGCCCTCGGCCGCGCGATCACAGCTCCCCACCTGGACGATCAGTTGCGCCTGCAAGCGATAACCCTGGACCCGGCAATCGAGCAGGAGGTCTCGACGTCGATCACCCAGACCACCGACGGCGAGTACCTGGCGATGGATCCCCCGCGCGCGCAGGCGATCGTCAACGCGCTGCGCGCCCAGGTCGAGCATGCATCCGCACGTGGCTCAAAGCCCGTGCTGCTGTGCTCCGCGCGCATCCGCCGCCATCTGCGCCGGCTCATCGCCCAGGCTCAGCCCCACCTGGCGGTGTGCTCCTACAACGAGATCTCACCCGGCATCAATGTTGAAACCGTTGGGGTCATTCACGCATGAGCTCGCCCACACGCACATACCGCGGGCGCGCGATCGACGAGCTGATCCCGAGGATCCAGCAGGAGCTGGGCTCCGAGGCGATCATCGTCCGCCGCCGCGAGGGCCTCACCGGCGGCATCCTCGGCTTCTTCCAGCATCCGTTCGTCGAGATCGAGGCCATGGCGGGCTCCCCGCGCCTGGATGTCTACGACGAAGAGGACCTGCAGCCGCCCCTGCCGCCCGACGGCGCCGGCGACCCACCCAGACAGCGAATGATCACCCACGACGCTCTCGCCCAGCGCCCGGCTGCGATCCCCCCGCGCCCGCCAGCCGCTCCCCGGGCGGCGGCTCCCCAGCCTCCGTACGCTCCCGCCGCGGGCGGCCCGCCGCGCTTCTACGACAGCTCCGGCTCTCCGGGCGCCACGCCGCCGAGCCCCTACCTCACCGCCCACCTCGCGCGCCTGGCGCGCGCAAGCCCGTCCGAGCTGGCTCCCGAGCCGCCCCGCCGCGAACCCCAGCGCCGTGAACCGGAGCCACGGCAGGCTGAGCCCGTGGCTGCGGCGCCCGCGAGGCCCGCGAGCATCGACTTCCAGCAGCTGCTTCCCCGCGAGCCGCCGCGCGATCCCGCGGCCGCTGCGGCGGCGGCGGCGCAGCAGCGCCTGCCATTCTCGCCCACCGCCGAGCGCCGCACCGTGCCCGGCGGATCGCACGCCCGCGCGCGCGCAGGTGTCGAACGAAGCCTGAGAGCGCTCGGCATCAGCGAGGAGCTCACCGAGGAGCTGATCGACGGGGCCACGGCGCACACACTGCCCCTCGCCCCGCGCCTGGGCCTCGCCCAGGCTGTGCGCGCCACGCTCGCTCAGCGGATCCCGGTGGCCGCGCCACTCCCGGCGCGCGGCGCTGCAATAGCCCTCGTGGGTGCCGGTGGCTCGGGCAAGACGACCTGCTGCGCTGCACTGCTGGGCGCCTATCGCACGGGCAGCACGCTGCCTGCGAGCTATGCCACGCTGACGCGCGTCGGAGAGGCCGGCGAGCTCGGCCTGCTGCTGAGCCCCGAGATCATGAAGCCCACCCCCGCGGGTTCGGTTCGCGCCGTGAAGGCGTTGCGCAGGGCGCGCAGCAAGGGTGTGACGATCCTCGACACGCCGCGCGTCTCGCCCTCGGACAAGGCCGGCGTGAAGGAGCTCGGGCGCGTGCTCGAGGAGCTCGAACCGGAGCGTGTGATCGTGGCGCTGCCCGCCACACTCGGTGCCGCCTCCGCGCGCCAGCTCCTGAGTGCGCTCGCGCCGCTGGCCGCGGATGCCCTGGCTGTGACACATGCCGATGAGACCGATCAGATCGGCGTGGCGGTCGAGGCGGCGTGCGCCTTCTCGCTCGCCCCGGAGTACCTGCTCGAGCGCGGTCGCACCGGCGCATGGCGCCTGAATCGCACCGATCCCACCGGCCTGGCGGCCAGGATCCTGCCATGAAGCTAGGCAGGAAGAAGAGCCCCAGCACCCAGGCGGTGGCGATCCCGGCGCGGTCGGAGACCGTGACGCTCGCGCTGGCCTCGGGTGAGAAGCTGCCCGCACGCGTGATCACCTCCGATCCGAGCGTGCTGCTGGTGGGGATCATGCTCCCCCGGAGCACCCTCACAGCGTCAGAGCTACAGGCGCTGGTGCTGGAATTCAATGACGTGCGCGGGCGCGTGCGCCTGCAGGGAGCCACCACGATCCAGGACGCCCAGGAGCCCGATCTGATCCGGATCGAGGGACCGCGCTCGCTCGAGGTGCTCCAGGAACGCGAGTTCGTGCGCATCCGCTCCGCGCGGCCGATCCTGGTCTACAGCGGGAACAACCACCTGCAGGTCCAGAGCTACACCGTGGACGTAAGCGGCGGCGGTCTCCTGCTCGCAGGGCCGGACACTCTGAAGATCGGCGAGCTGGTTCGCTTCCGCCTCAGCACGGCTTCCGGGGAGGAGCCGATCGTGGGCACCGGCAGGGTGGTGCGCACCGACCCGCAGGGCCGCCGCGCGGTCGCCTTCGAGGAGATAACGGATCTCGATCGCCGGCGCCTCGTGAGGTTCATCTTCGAGATCCAGCGCGCCGAACGCCGCCGCGGGCTGGCGCAGGAGGAAACCCGTGGCTGACGCGACCGCCACAGAGGAGGCACCCGCGGCTGCGCCCGTCGAGGCTGCGCCCAAGGCCGCCGCGTCCAAGGACAAGAAGGGCAAGGGCGAGAAGGGCAAGGGCGAGAAGAAGGGCAAGAAGGGCAAGGCCGGCGACGGCGCCCCGGCCGACGGAGGTCCCAGCATCGCCGCCCATCCACGCGCCGCCCGCTCGGTCGCCCGCGCGAAGGCCTGGGGAGGGCTCTGCGGGTTCCTGCTCGCCGGCTACTTCTCGCTGCACACCGGCACCGCGGCGGAAACGCTCGCCCGCGCACTGCTGTTCGGGATCGTCGGACGCGTGGGCGCCTGGGCGGCCGCGGTGTTCATCTGGCGACGTCTGGTGGTGCTGGAGGTCAAGGCACGCGAGCAGCAGCTGATCGACGCCGCCCGCCCCGCCGCCGTGCCCGGACCACGCACGCTCGAGGGCCGTGCCTCCGGGAAGGCCGCCTAGCGGGAGCGCGCGCCGCCGATGGACCCCCTGCACCCGATCACGCCGGGTCCGGCCGCGGTGCCGCGGCCGAGCGTCCCGCGCGTGGAGCGACTGGATCGCATCTCGCGCGAGCGCGACCGCCCCGACCAGGAGAGACGGCGCCGCGAGCAGGCCCGCCGCCGGCGTGCCGGGCAGCTTGGCGAGCGCCCCGATGGCGGCGAGGGTGAGGACGGCAGACCCCACATCGACGTGCGCGTCTGAAAACCTTCCGCCGCGCTGCAGGAAAACGCCCGGGTGGACAGAAACACGGCGAAGCGGGGGTCACCCCTCAAGTTTCCCGGCGCGCCGCCCGATAGGAAGCGTGGATCGACACGGAGTCGGTCCGGGACCACATCCAACAACGTCATCAAGGAGATGAACGCATGGCCCTGACGATCAACACGAACATCGCGGCAATGGACGCCGCGAGGAACCTGAACAACACCGAGGGAATGCTCGGCACTGCGATGCAGCGCCTGTCCTCCGGTCTGCGCATCAACTCGGCCGCCGACGACGTCGCCGGCTACGCCATCAGCCAGAGCCTGCAGTCACAGGTGAACGGCCTCGGCCAGGCTGAGAACAACAGCCTCGACGCGGTCGCCATGGCACAGACGGCCCAGGGCGCGCTGAACGACGTCAACACCATGCTCCAGCGTGTGCGCGAGCTCGGTGTCGAGTACGCCAACGGCACGACCTCCGAAGAAGACAAGACCGCCATCGAAGGCGAGGTCAAAGACCTCAACGAAGAGATCGAACGAGTTTCCAAAACCACCGAATTCAACGGTGTGAAACTGCTCGAAGGCGAAGAAGAAGTGAAGTTCCAGGTAGGCGCCAACGACAAAGAAACCATTGGCGTCAAAACCGTCGAACTCTACAAGGAAATCGAAAAACTCATCGAACCCGCGAAGTTCGGCGAAAAGATCGAAGCGGGCACCGGCCTGAAAGAACTCACTGAAGCGATTGCCAAGACATCGGAAATCGCTGGTGAATACGGTGCCGCACAGGACCGCATCCAGTTCGCACAGTCCAACCTGGAAGTCTACAGCCAGAACCTCACCTCGGCAGTTAGCGCATTCGACGACGTGAACATCGCGACCGAAATGACTAACTTCACCAAGGACCAGGTCCTTCAGCAGGCCGGCGTGTCGATCCTGACACAGGCCAACCAGCTGCCCGACGCGGCGCTGCACCTGCTGGAAGGCTGAGCCTAGCCTGGAAAACCTTCCTCAGCGGTGGCGCCTAGCCCGGATCTTGCAGCAAGGCGTTTGATGTGAGCGTTTCGGCGGGTCGCTGGGGGTTGAGCGGGCTGGGGCGTGTCGTGGTCGGGCACGCGGTGCTGGTTGCGGGTCGTGCTGGTCG